>Ga0209415_10003181_pt1 | contig 30504 bp, 28 predicted proteins | sample PeaSoiSIISIP2007_FD_187696 | JGI IMG/M metagenome (GOLD analysis project Ga0209415, IMG submission 187696) | Peat soil microbial communities from Weissenstadt, Germany - SII-SIP-2007 (SPAdes) (version 2) | ecosystem: Environmental > Terrestrial > Soil > Wetlands > Peat | place: Germany... | reverse complement strand
CTGCCGTGCAGGCTGCACGCGAAGCCAATATGCCGAAGGACACCATTGATCGGGCGGTCAAGCGCGGCGCCGGTGGCGATGGTGATACCAATTACGACGAGGTGCGCTACGAAGGCTATGGCCCGGGATCGGTTGCGATCATCGTCGAGGCCTTGACCGACAATCGAAATCGCACCGCGTCGGAAATTCGTTCGGCCTTTTCCAAGCATGGCGGAAATCTCGGTGAAACCAATTCGGTCAGCTTCATGTTCGACCGAGTCGGAGCCATTCACTATCCGCCGGATCGTGCGACGGCGGACGCCATGTTCGAGGCGGCGTTGGAGGCTGGCGCCGACAATGTTCTCTCGGACGATGAGGATGGACACGATGTGACCTGTGCGCCCGATACTCTCAATATGGTGCGTGAGGCATTGGAGGGTAAGTTTGGGCCACCGGCCAGCGCTAGGCTTGATTGGCGGGCGCAGACCACTGTTCCGGTGACCGACGAACAAGCCGCGCAGACCTTGATCAAGCTTCTGGAGGTGCTGGAGGACAATGACGACGTTCAGCGCGTTCAGGCCAATTTTGATATTCCTCAAGACGTGATGGAGCGGCTCAGCGCTTAGAGCTCGGCCGACCGCGTAAAAATGAGACTTCTGGGCCTCGATCCCGGATTGCGCACCACAGGATGGGGTGTGATCGATGCGGTGGACAATCGGCTGCGGTGGGTGGCTGACGGGATCGTGCGCTCGGATGCCAGCCTCTCTTTGGCCGAACGGTTGGCTCAGTTGCATCGGGGTATTTTGGCGGTGATCGCCGAATTGCGGCCGGATGCTGCCGCTGCCGAGGAGACATTCGTTAACAAGAATCCCGCCTCGACCTTGAAGCTCGGTCAAGCCCGTGGCGCCGTGCTGCTGGCGGCCAGTCTTTCCGGGCTGATGGTTGCCGAATATGCGCCGCGTCTGGTCAAGCAGTCCCTGGTCGGGACCGGCCGGGCCGACAAGGATCAAGTCGGTCTGATGGTTCGCCAATTGTTGCCGGGTTGTCAGGCAAGTCAGGCTGATGCGACCGATGCCCTGGCGGTTGCCATCTGCCATGCCCATCATCACAGCACCGCCACGCGGATTCTGGCGGCGTTGGAGAGGGCATCATGATCGCGAAATTGAAGGGGCTGGTCGACGCCGTTGGCGACGACTGGGCGGTGATCGATGTCGGTGGTGTTGGCTATCTGGTTTTTTGTTCCTCCAAGACCCTGGCCCGCTTGCCGCGGATTGGCGAAGCGGCGCAATTGTTCATCGAAACCCAGGTGCGGGAAGACCATATTCACCTTTTCGGTTTTGCTCTGACCTCCGAGCGTGACTGGTTTCGCCTGCTTTTGACCGTTCAAGGTGTGGGTAACAAGGTGGCGTTGGCCATGCTTTCGGCGTTGGAGCCGGACGATCTGTCGCGGGCGATCTCGGCTGGCGACAAGGCAATGCTGAGCCGTGCTCAAGGCGTGGGCGCCAAATTGGCGGCGCGGCTGATTACCGAGTTGAAAGACAAGGTGGAACAAATTGCTCTGACGCCCTTTTCGGCAGGTCAAGTCGCCGCCGGGGCGCCATTGGTGTCCGGCCCTCTGGAAGACGCCATATCCGCCCTGGTCAATCTTGGTTATCGGCGGATCGAGGCGCATGCCGCGGTGTTGAGGGCGGCCGAGGCCCTGGGTGAGGGCGCTGCCGCCAGCGCTCTGATCCGGAACGGTCTCAGGGAACTGGGTCGGGAGCTGGCGCGGTGAACGAACCCAGGGTGGTTGCCCCCGAAGCGGCATTAGGCGAGATCGAAGGCAGTCTGCGCCCTCTCTCGTTCGCCGACTTCATTGGTCAGAAAGAAGCCTGCGACAATCTGCGCATCTTCATTTCGGCGGCGCGGTCGCGTGGGGAAGCTCTGGATCACACCTTGTTCTTCGGCCCTCCCGGGTTGGGCAAGACGACTCTCGCGCAAATCGTCGCGCGCGAATTGGGGGTTGGGTTTCGCGCGACATCGGGGCCGATCATAGCCAAGGCGGGGGACTTGGCCGCGTTATTGACCAATCTCGAGCCGCGTGACGTTTTGTTTATCGACGAAATCCACCGCCTTAATCCTGCCATAGAGGAAGTTCTCTATCCGGCGATGGAGGATTTCCAGCTTGATTTGATCATCGGCGAGGGCCCGGCGGCGCGCTCGGTGCGGATTGATTTGGCTCCCTTTACCTTGATCGGCGCCACGACCCGGTCGGGACTGCTCACCACGCCTTTGCGCGAGCGTTTCGGTATTCCGCTTCGGATGAATTTCTATACCCCAGAGGAACTGGAACTGATCGTTCGTCGCGGCGCCCGCGTGCTGGATTGCGCCATGACCGAGGATGGCGCCCGCGAAATCGCTAGACGGGCGCGTGGAACGCCACGCGTCGCCGGACGCCTGCTCCGACGGGTCCGCGACTTCGCCGTGGTCGCCGATACGCTGCCGATCGACAGTGCCATCGCCGACGGCGGCTTGAACCGTTTGGGCGTTGACCAAATGGGCTTGGATGCCATGGACCGTCGCTATCTTTCCTGCATCGCCGAGCATTACAACGGTGGGCCGGTGGGGGTGGAGACATTGGCCGCCGCTCTTTCGGAACAGCGCGACACCATCGAAGAGGTGATCGAACCCTATTTGTTGCAGCAGGGCTTTCTGCAACGGACGCCGCGCGGTCGCATTCTTGCGGCGGCGGGGTATCGTCATCTGGGGTTGACGCCGGCCGGCCGGCCGGACCAATTCGACCTGTTGGACGATGCGGATGCGGCGAACGGGGAAATCGGCGATGACTGAGCCCGCGTTGTCCGGCGTGATGGCTGGAAAGGTCCACCATTTTCCGCTACGTGTGTATTATGCCGACACGGATGCCGGCCTTGTCGTCTATCATTCGACCTATCTGGATTTCGCTGAACGGGCGCGAACCGAAATGATGCGCCTTTTTGGCATGGATCATAACCAGTTGTTGAGGGATTACGGGCTGCTTTTCGCGGTTCGCAGCTGCGCGGTCGACTATCGTCGTCCGGCGCGCCTCGATGATCTGCTGGAGGTCCGTTCTCACCTCACCCATATCGGCGGGGCCAGCATGCATGTCAGCCAACGAATTTGGCGTGGCGACCAGGAATTGGTGCGGCTGGACATTCGCCTGGTATGCATGCATTCCGATGGCGGGGCGATGCGAATCCCCGCCCTCATACGTAGCGATCTGCAAGACTTTCTTACCGAAAAGGCGGACTAGAGCCATGGACCCCGTGCAAACTGCAGCCATTGCCGGCCAGGCGGCCAACGATTTGTCGATGTGGAGCCTGTTCATGCAGGCGGACATTATCGTCAAGACCGTCATGGCGGCCTTGGTCATGACATCCTTCTGGTGCTGGGCGATCATTTTTGACAAATGGTTTCGTCTGCGCAGCCTGGTTCACCGGGCCGATCAGTTCGAGGAAAGCTTTTGGTCCGGCGGTTCGCTGGAAGAGCTTTACGATCGCATCGGCTCAAGGCCGCTCGATCCGATGTCGTCGATTTTCGTCGCGGCGATGCGCGAATGGCGGCGGTCGGCGGCAAAAGGCCTGGCCGATCGCGACGTCGTCCGTCTCAGTTTGCCGCAGCGCATTGATCGCGTGATGTCGGTGACCTTGGGGCGCGAAATGGAACAATTGGAAGCGCGCATGGGCTTCCTCGCGTCCGTGGGCTCGACGGCGCCGTTCATCGGTTTGTTCGGCACCGTCTGGGGCATCATGAACAGCTTCCACCACATCGGCGCGACGAAAAACACCAGCCTCGCCGTTGTGGCGCCCGGTATCGCCGAAGCACTTTTCGCCACGGCACTGGGTCTGGTTGCCGCCATTCCGGCGGTGCTCGCCTACAACAAGTTGTCGGCCGACATCGACCGCTATGCCAAGCGCTTGGAAGCCTTCGCGGGCGAATTCGGCGCTATTTTGTCGCGCCAACTCGAAGAGAAGGCTTAAAGAAATGGGCGTTGCCATGGGCGGCGGCGGCGGACAGCGCGGCAGTCGGCGGAAGACCTTCCGTCCGATGTCCGATATCAATGTCACGCCGATGGTCGACGTGATGTTGGTGTTGCTGGTCATCTTCATGATCACCGCGCCCTTGTTGACCGCGGGGGTGCCGGTCGATTTGCCGAAAACCAATGCGGGTCAGGTCAAGGGTGACGATCAGCCGATCAGTGTGACGGTCGATGCCAAAGGCCGCGTCTTCTTGCAGGAAACCGAAGTGCAGATGGACGAGTTGGCGCCGCGCCTTCGGGCGATCACCGCCGCCAAACCGGACAACCGCATCTTCGTGCGCGGCGATGCCGGCATCAATTATGGTCGCGTGATGGAAGTCATGGGGCAATTGTCGGCGGCTGGTTTTCCCCATGTGGCGCTGGTAACCCAGCCGTTGGCGGAATCGCCGCGTAAAGGAGCCCGTTGATCCGTCATGCCCGTCAAACATGCTGGTTCGTCAGGCGGTGCGGGTGATTTACGCTTAGGGCTTTTGTGCTCTGTGGCTTTTCATCTGGCCGCCCTGGTGATCGCCGTGTTCGGCTTGCCGCAGTTGCTGTCGCCGCCGCCGGAAATCAGCGAACCGGTGATTGTCGAAATCGCCCAACTGGGCGACAAGACCAATCCGCCGCCGCGCCAGGTGGAATCGCCGAAACCCGTCGAGACACCGGCCGAACCGCCGAAACAAGACGTCCCTCCGACGCCCGAGCCGCCCAAGCCCGAGCCGCCCAAGCCGGAACCGCCGAAGCCGGTGCCGCCGCCACCGCCGAAACCTCCGGAACCGGAGCCCGAACCGATTCCGGTGCCGACTCCGAAGCCGAAACCGCCGGAGCCGAAGCCGGAGCCGGTTCCCGACGTGCTGAAGGACGTCAAGCCGCCGCCGAAGAAGCCGCCACCGCCGACCAAGGATGATTTTGACAGTCTTCTGAAATCGGTCGACAAATTGCGCGACACCGCCAAGCCGGCGCCGGCGCCGCAACCGCAGCAGGCGACCGCCGGATCGAACAAGACGGTCAATTCGAATTCGAACATTCCGTCCGAACCGGTTAGCATGAGCGATAAGGACTACATCGCCGCTCAATTCCGCAAATGCTGGAATTTCGATCCCGGCGCGCGCGATGCGGGCAATCTGATCGTGCGTGTGCATGTGTTACTGAATTCTGACGGAAGCGTCGTGCGGGCTGACATTGTCGACGATCCGCGCTACTACTCCGACAACTACTTCCGGTCGGCGTCGGACAGCGCCAGGCGCGCCGTTTATACCTGTTCGCCGATCAAATTGCCGCCAGGCAAATATGATGCCTTGAAAGATCTTGTGTTGAATTTCGATCCCAGGGACTCCGTGCGATGAAATCTATTTTGTTGAAAGCCCTTAGCATTGTCGTGATGGCCGTGGCGTTCGCCGGTTCGCCGGTCAATGCGCAGGTGCAGATCGACATCAGCAAGCCGAATGTCCAACCGATGCCGATCGCGATCACCAGTTTCGCTGGCGTGACCGGACAGGAAGGCCAGATTGGCAAGGACATGGCCGGGGTGATCTCGGCCGACCTGGAGCGTTCGGGTTTGTTTAAACCGATCGATCCGAAAGCCTTCATTCAAACGGTGGAATCGTTGCAGGTGCAGCCGCGCTTCGCCGACTGGAAGGCGATCAGCGCCCAAGCCTTGGTGCAGGGGCGGGTGGAACAGACTCAAGACGGGCACCTGCGCGTCGAATTCCGCTTGTGGGACGTGTTCGCCGAAAACCAGATGGTCGGCCAAGCCTATAACGCCGCGCCGCAAGGCTGGCGGCGTATCGCCCATATGATCTCGGACGCCATCTACAAGAGAATCACCGGCGAGGATGGATATTTCGATACGCAGATCGTCTATGTGGCGGAAAGCGGGCCGCAGCAGAAGCGCATCAAGCGTTTGGCCATCATGGACCAGGACAGCGAAAATCACCGTTTCCTGACGGATGGTCAGGAGTTGGTGCTGACGCCGCGCTTCTCGCCCAACCAGCGCGAGATTACCTATCTGAGTTATTTTCAGAATAATCCTCGGGTCTACATTCTGCATTTGGATAGTGGTCGTCGCGAATTGCTTGGCGATTTCCCGGGAATGACCTTCGCGCCGCGGTTTTCGCCTGACGGCAACAAGGTGATCATGAGCCTGGCGCAGGACGGCAATACCAATATTTATGAAATGGATCTGAGGACAAGGCGCAACACGCGGCTGACCAACGACAACTCGATCGACACCGGTCCGTCCTACGCGCCGGATGGCTCCAAGGTCACCTTTGAATCCGATCGCAGCGGCTCCCAGCAAATTTATGTGATGAATGCCGATGGCTCGGGTCAAAGCCGCATCAGTTTTGGCGATGGCCGCTATGCGACTCCCGTGTGGTCGCCGCGCGGCGATCTCATCGCTTTTACCAAGTATAAGGGGCAAGAATTTTACATAGGTGTTATGCGTCCCGATGGCTCGGGCGAGCGTTTGCTGTCGCGCGGCTTCCTCGTCGAAGCGCCGACCTGGGCGCCGAATGGTCGTGTTTTGGCCTTTTGGCGGCAGACTCCCTCGGATTCTTCGGGACGAGGCGGATCGGTTAAACTTTATAGCGTTGACTTGACAGGCTACAACGAAAGACAGATCGTAACGCCGCTTGATGGTTCCGATCCTGCGTGGTCCCCCTTGATTCCCTAAAGCATCGTAAGTATATTGCGACCCCGAAAGGGAATTCAAACGGCTGCAACGGGTTCGCGAATCCTTGTATTTTGGAAGGCGTCACCTAGCAGCAGGTGAGGTTTTCCGGCCAAGTTCCATTCCATTCGATCCATCCTATTAAAGGGGGAGAGTAGTAAATGAAGATTCGTTTCTTGTGCATGGTTGCCGCCGTTGCTCTGCTGGGTGCTTGCAGCTCCGACGATACGGCCAATACGGGTGGCGCCGCCACCGCGACTGCTCCGATGACTGCTCCGGCGAAGCCGGGTGTGGTTCCGGGCAGCCAGGCTGATTTCGTCGCCAACGTTGGCGATCGTGTGTTCTTTGCTTTCGACAAGTACAGCTTGACGCCGGAAGCCAAGGATCAGCTTGGGAAGTGGGTTGCCTTCTTGAAGAAGTTCCCGAACGACCAGCTGGTTGTTGAAGGTCATGCCGACGAGCGCGGCACCCGTGAATACAACTTGGCGCTTGGCGAACGTCGCGCCAATTCCATTAAGGACTTCCTGGTGTCCCAGGGCGTCCAGGCGTCTCGCCTGAAGACCATCTCCTACGGCAAAGAGCGTCCGGCTGTTCTCGGTTCCAACGAGACCTCCTGGGCCCAGAACCGTCGTGGCGTTGGCGTGATCCAGTAATCGGGCTTTTGTCCGAACGCATCTCGCGTAAAGTTAGGGCGCCTGCCGGTTTCGGTAGGCGCCTTAATTTTGTCCACGGTTCCTGAGATGTGGTTATTTCCAGACGATGCCTTTAAGGCTATCGTTCGTTGGAACTGTGATTCGGGATCGGTGGCTGTCCCCCTATTTCTCATAGCCGTGCTTTGCATGCCTATGAGAAATAGGGGTTAAATGCCGCTGAACGTCGTTGTTATGAAAATTGGGCGGTTATCTTGCCGCTCTGGCACATTGAGAGGTTGAGCGTGCAAATCGTCATGCGTGCGGTGTTCGTTCTGGCTCTGGCCGCAGGGCTCTCTTTCCAGCAATCCGCATGGGCGCAGAGCGATCCGCGCGGACCGACTGTGATCACCTCTCCGGCGTTGGGTGGCGCCCGCCCGTCGGGATCGCTGAACGGCGATGCCTACAGTATGCTCGATGATCGCATCAGTGCGTTGGAAAGCCAGTTGCGTGATCTCACCGGGCAGATCGAGAAGGCGACCTTTGCCGCCAACCAAGCGGCCGCCAAGATGGACCGTATGCAGAACGACCTGGATTTCCGGCTCAAGGAGTTGGAAGGTCGGCAAGGCGGCGGATCGCCGGCGGCCAATGCGCCGGGCGGCGCACCGCCCGCCGCTGGAAAATCGCCGACCGATACCGGATCCCAAGGGCTGGGCGCTCCTCCGGGGGCTCTCCAGCATAATCCGGCGCAGGCGAATGCCGCAGCGCCGGCCGCCCCGACAGCCCTGGTCGGCAAGACGCCCCAGGAACAATTCGACTATGCCTTCGGGCTGCTGAAAAATTCCGACAACGCAGGGGCCTCCAAGGCTTTTCAGGCCTTCGTCGGTCAGCATCCGCAAGATCCGTTGGCCGGCAACGCGATGTATTGGCTGGCGCAAATTTCTTATTCGCAAGGCCAGTATGATCAGGCGGCCGTGACCTTCCTCGACGCCTATCGAAAATATCCGAAATCGGCCAAGGCGGGGGAGAGCCTGCTGAAGGTCGGGTTGTCGATGAGCAATCTTGGCAAGAAAAAGGAAGCCTGCGCCGCCCTGTCGCGTTTTTCCGCTGAGTTTCCCGATGCCGCCGACAATCTTCGGCGTCTGGCGGCGTCCGAGAAGCAAAAGCAGGGGTGCTGAGCGGGGTGCGGTCCTCTCCTCTTGATGCGGGAGATTTTGCAGCCCTGATGGCGCCTTTGGGACCGTTTGAAGCCGGAGCGGTCTTTGCCGTGGGAGTTTCAGGGGGCGCCGACAGTTTGGCGCTTTGCTTGCTTGCCCACCAGTGGGCGCGCTCGGTGGGTGGTGCCGTCGTGGCGCTGTCCGTCGACCACGGCTTGCGGGCCGAATCGGCGGCGGAGGCCCTGCAGGTTGCGGCTTGGCTGACGCCCTATGGCATTGCTCATCATATTCTGCGGTGGAACGGCGAAAAGCCATCCTCCGGCATTCAGGCGGCGGCCCGCGAGGCGCGTTATGCCTTGATGCGCGACTGGTGCGCCGCCAAGGGACTGCTCTATCTGCTGCTGGCTCATCATCAGGACGACCAGGCGGAGACCTTTTTGCTGCGTCTGGCGCGGGGCAGCGGCGTCGACGGACTCGCCGCGATGGCGCCGCGGACGGCGCATGCCGAGATCACCTTGTTGCGTCCCTTGCTCGACGTGCCGCATGCCCGTTTGGTCGCGACATTGCGCGCCAAAGGGCAGCCGTGGATCGAGGACCCGTCCAATGCCAGTCCGGCGTTTCAGCGGGCTCGGTTGCGCCAGAAAATGCCCGCGCTGGCCCAGGAAGGACTGGGGGGCGGCTGTTTGGCGGCGACCGCCCGTCGATTGCGGCGCGCGCGCCACGCCTTGGACTGCGCCACCAATGAACTGATGGTGCGAGCGGTGACTCTCGATCATCATGGGTTTGCCTGGTTGACCATGGCTGATGTGAGGCGTGCGCCGGATGAGATCGCGCTTCGTCTGATCGCGCGCTTGTGCCGGACGCTCGGCGGCGCTCTTTACCCGCCTCGTCTTGATCGGTTGGAACGGCTGTATGGCGAACTTCTGGCCGGTCTTGGCGGACGGCGGACGTTTTCCGGATGTCTGATCGTGCCCAAAAAGCAGGGGTTGCTGGTCTGTCGCGAAGTCGCGCGACTCAGTCCGAGTCTCCCTGTTCGCGCCGGCGACAGCGTATTCTGGGATGGCCGCTTCACGCTTCGCCTGTCAGGACAGGGGGAGGGTCGGATCGATGGCCTTGGTCATCGGGGGTGGCTTTCCATTCAGGATGCGGTCGGAACCACGAGTCTCCCGAGGGAGGTTTTGCCAACTTTGCCGGCGGTTGTCGATCATCATGGTATTTCCGCCGTTCCACACCTAGGATATAGAAGGAAGGCCGATTTGGGCTTGGGAGTCGAGCAGGTGCATTTTACGCCAGCAAACCCGCTCACCCTGGTATGAATTTGTCTTGTTTAGGTCTCGGATTGCATTATCTGTAGACGGTGCGGTGCGATGGGGCCGGTGGTTTGGTCGACGTCGCTAATGCCCATCGAGGGATCGTTGTATGAATTTTAGCAAGAATCTGGTGTTGTGGGTGATCATCGCCGTGTTGCTGGCGGCTCTGTTCAACCTGTTTCAGAATTCGACCACGCCGCATGGCAACACCAGCTATGCCTACTCCGATTTTTTGACTGAGGTCGAAAACGGGCGTGTCGCCGATGTGACGATCCAGGGCGAGTCGATCAACGGCCACTTTACCGACGGACGCACCTTCGCCACCTACGCGCCGCCGGACGCCGCCTTTGTGCCGAAGCTGCGCCAAGCCAATGTGCGCATTTCGGCCATGCCGAAGAGCGAGGAATCGCAGACCTTCTGGAACTACATCCTGTCATGGTTCCCCATGCTTCTGGTGGTTGGCGTGTGGATCTTCTTCATGCGCCAGATGCAGTCGACCGGTGGCAAAGCGATGGGGTTTGGCAAGAGCAAAGCCCGTCTGCTGACCGAAAAAGCCGGCCGCGTGACGTTCGAGGATGTCGCCGGCATCGACGAGGCCAAGCAGGAACTCGAGGAAATCGTCGAATTCCTCAAGGATCCGCAGAAATTCCAGCGGCTGGGCGGCAAGATTCCCAAGGGTGTGCTGCTGGTCGGTCCCCCCGGCACGGGTAAGACCCTGTTGGCGCGCGCCATCGCCGGCGAAGCCAATGTGCCCTTCTTCACCATCTCGGGTTCCGATTTCGTCGAAATGTTCGTCGGTGTCGGCGCGTCCCGTGTCCGCGACATGTTCGAGCAGGGCAAGAAGAATGCGCCTTGCATCATTTTCATCGACGAAATCGATGCTGTCGGCCGTCATCGCGGCGCCGGCTTGGGCGGTGGCAACGACGAGCGCGAACAGACCCTCAACCAGTTGCTGGTCGAGATGGACGGTTTCGAATCCAACGAGGGCGTGATTTTGATCGCCGCGACCAACCGGCCCGACGTTCTGGATCCGGCGTTGCTGCGACCGGGCCGTTTCGATCGGCAGGTGGTGGTTCCCAATCCCGACGTGCTCGGCCGCGAAAAGATCCTCAAGGTTCATATGCGCAAGGTGCCGTTGGCCCCAGACGTCGAGCCGCGGACGATCGCGCGTGGAACGCCCGGTTTCTCCGGCGCCGACTTGGCCAACCTGGTCAATGAGGCGGCCCTGTTGGCGGCGCGAGCCGGCAAACGGGTTGTGACCATGACCGAATTCGAGGCTGCCAAAGACAAGGTGATGATGGGGGCCGAACGGCGTTCGATGGTGATGACCGAAGAGGAAAAGCGGTTGACCGCGTACCATGAGGCTGGTCACGCCATTGTCGCTTTGCATGAAGTCGAATCCGACCCGATCCACAAGGCGACCATCATTCCGCGCGGACGTGCGCTGGGCATGGTCATGCGGTTGCCGGAAGGGGATCGCATCTCGATTTCGCGGGCGAAATTGAAGGCCGATCTTGCCGTCGCCATGGGAGGGCGTATCGCCGAGGAATTGATCTTTGGCGTCGACAAGATCACCACCGGCGCGTCGTCGGATATCAAGATGGCCACCGATATGGCGCGGCGCATGGTGACCGAATGGGGAATGAGTGAAAAGCTCGGGCCGCTGACCTATGGCGAAAACGACCAGGAGGTCTTCCTCGGCCATTCCGTCGCCACGCACAAGAACGTCTCGGAAGCGACCGCCAAAACCATCGATGAGGAAATCCGCGGCATTGTCGATACGGGATATGCGCGGGCGCGGAAGACCTTGACCGATAATCTCGACAATCTGAACACCCTGGCCCAAGGGTTGCTGGAATTTGAAACGCTCTCCGGCGAAGAAATTCGGCAATTGCTGCGGGGCGAAACCATTGTGCGCGACTCTGGTTCGGATGAGCCGGGCGCCAAGACCAAGGAGCCGCCGCGTCGTTCTTCGGTTCCGACCAGCGGTGTTGGTGGCCAGCCCGGTTTCGGTCCGGGGGCGGAGCCGCAGCCCGGTTCGTGACTTGTGACGACCTCTCTGACCCTGGAAACAAGTCCCGCTTTACCGCGGGGCTTGTTCTTTGTCGGCGGCGATAGCGGGCCGGAGGGCCGGCTTTACGTCGGTCCGGCGGGAATCGTCGCCGGGGCCACTGCGGCGGCCGCCCTTGCGTCCGGCCAGGCGTGGTCTTTGGCGGGCGGTTCGTTGGCCTTTTCCGCTTGCAGCGTATTGTTGCGCCACGCCAACCAAGTGATTGAGGCGGCCGCTCCCTTCTGCGATGTCCTGGATTGGTCCGAGGCGGAAGGGGGGGCTGTGTCCCGTCATGTGGGGACGCTGCTGACGCGCTTCGGTAAAATCCGCCCCCCATTCGCCGGTCTCGCCATGGATCGGCCGCGTGTCATGGGCATCGTCAATGTGACCCCGGACAGCTTTTCGGACGGAGGGCGCTTCTTCGATACCGAGGCGGCGATCGCTCACGGGCTGACACTCCTCGAGGCGGGAGCCGATCTCCTTGATGTCGGCGGCGAATCGACCCGGCCCGGGGCTGAAGAGGTCGCCGCGGACGAGGAAATGCGCCGCGTCGTTCCCGTCGTCCGGGCGTTGGCGGAGCGCGGCGCCATCGTGTCCGTCGACACCCGGCATGCCAGTGTGATGGGCGCCGCTGTCGAGGCCGGCGCGGCGATTATCAATGACATCACGGCGCTTTCCGGCGATCCCCAGTCCGTTTCGGTGGCGGCAAAAAGCGGGGCATCGGTGGTTTTGATGCACACAAACGGCGATCCGCGGATTATGCAACAGGATCCGCATTACGCATTCGCCCCTCTCGATATCTACGACTATCTGGCGGGGCGGCTGGACGTTTGCCGCGCGGCTGGCATTCCGGACGAGCGGTTATGCGTCGATCCGGGCATTGGTTTTGGTAAAACGGTCGCGCATAATTTGCAGATCATGGCCCGGCTCGGCCTGTTTCATGGCCTGGGCGTGCCTGTGCTGTTGGGGGTTAGCCGGAAGGCCTTCATCGGCAAGGTGTCGCGCGGCGAACCGGCGAGCGAACGCTTGGCCGGATCGCTGGCGGCGGCGTTGCAAGGCGTGGAACAAGGAACACAGATCTTGCGGGTCCATGACGTCGCCGAGACGGTTCAGGCCGTCGCCGTCTGGCGCAGCATAAGAAATGGCGGCATCGCTTGACAAGCCGCCGTCTTTACGCCGGTTCCAGGATGTGCACCGCGCGGTTGGCGATCAACGCCCGGGTCATTTCCGCATAGGCTGTCATATGGGGCGCTTTGGCATGTGCCGCGAGCGCTTCGAGACTGTCCCATTTTTCGATCACGACGAATGTGTCGGGACCGAATGTCGCTCCGGTGCCTCCTTTTGCATCCACGGCCGGGCCATATTCGATGCAGCCCGTTTCGGCGAGGACCAGAGGGATGTTGCGGTGAAACATCTCAAGCACGTCGGGCCGCATACCGGCCTTGGTGGTAATGATCGCGACGACATGGATCAATTGACATCTCCTTGGTTGCACGCCCCTATTTCGATATGGTCCGATATCTGGCCCATCATCGCTAGGCATTTTTGCCGTGAGGGGCGATTTGCAAATGTCAGAGAAAAATCTCCAGATGGCACAAGTGATCAGTTAAGGATACGGTGAAACTTGTCACACTTGCCACAGTGGACCATTATTTGAACGCGCGTTTTCATATTTCGAGTTGGAGTGTAAATAGGTGACCACAGGAACCCTTGATCGTGGGTTGGCCATTCTTGAATTCCTTGCGGCGAACGCTCCCGGTTTGCCAATGCATGAAATCGGCGATCGGTTGAACATTCCGCGGAGTGCGACCCACAGACTTCTGATGGAACTCATTCGGCTCGGATATGTGCGCCAGCAAAAGGAATATGGCGAATATACCCTGACACTCAAACTTTGCTCTCTCGGTCTGTCCCAGTTGTCCGGGATGGGCGTGGTGGATGTTTCCCAGCCGATTCTCGATGAACTTGCGAAGATTTCCGGTGAGGTCGCGAGATTGAGCGTGATCGACGGGGATCAGTTGGTTTGGGTGGCGAAAGCGCAAGGCGCCTCTTCGGGATTGCGATTCGATCCCGATATGGGCGGTGTTGTCGAACTGATTTCCACGGCGTCCGGACATGCCTGGCTGTCCAGCCTGACCGAAGAGGCGGCGCTGGAACTGGTGACCAAGCAGGGCGGATTCGTCCAGCATGCCGACGCGGGGCCGAATGTGCCGCGGACGGTGCAGGATTTGCTCAAGATGCTTCACGAGGCGCGGGTTCAAGGGTTCAGTATCGTGAGCGAGGCCGTTCATCTGGGGATCGCGGCCGTGGCCGCTCCGATAAAACATCCCTTGTCGGGACAGGTGATCGGCGTCATTTCCGTGGCCGGACCGCATCTGCGATTGACCGACGAGCGGTTGGCGGAGTTGGGGCCGATTGTTGTCGCCTCGACCAAGGATTTGGCGGTGGCGTGCGCTGGCTCGCCGTTCCTCAAGCGGGCGATTGCGGCTGCTCACCAAGGAGCGACCGCCGTTGCGGCGTCGGCCAAGAAAGGCCGGAAGGCAAAAGCATGATGTCTCTTTGTCGTCATCACGATGATGTTGGTTCGTTGACGCGCGGAAACATTTTTAAAATGCCGTCACGTTCCTTTCGGACAACGCTGAACATGAGTGAAACCGTACTTTTCACCAATCGATTTTGGCGCGCGTAATATAGAAAGACGGAGTGAAGCGATGCTCGGGTTCCATAATAAAAGCTACGACTATTTGGATGAGCCTTGCAATATTACTGGGATTGAATTCATCGAATTTACTGCGTCAAATGTCGCCGATTTTTCAAAATTGCAGAAGGATTTCGAGGCGCTTGGGTTTACGCATATTGCGCAGCACCGATCGAAGGACGTTCTGCTGTTTCGCCAAGGCGGAATCAATCTGATCCTCAACCGCGAGCCGTCTTCGTTCGCCCATTCTTTCGGGACGGTGCATGGAACATCGGTGTGCGCCTTGGCATTTCGCGCGTCCGACGCGGTCAGGCTGCATGACAATGCGGTGCGCCAGGGGGCTCAGGATTATCGTGGCGCCATCGGGCCGGGGGAGATGCCGATCCCCTGCATCCGCACGATATCCGGTCGTCTGATTTATCTCATCGACAATCGGGATTCGGAAAAACCGTTTTACGATATCGATTTCCTGCCGACGTCGACGCCTCTTGGCGCCGATGATCTGCAATCGGTGGATCATATTTCACAGTCCGTGCGGCAGACCGAAACAAAAAAATGGGTGCGGTTTTATAGCCGGTGCTTTGGATTTCATGTGATCGAGCACAACAGTATCGTCGATCCAAAGGGATATGTTCTCAGCACTGTTGTGGCTGATCCAAAAAGAAAAATTCAGTTTTGCTTGAATGAGCCGGTTGATGACGGGACTGATTGCGAAAAGTTTATTCGCGAGAATTTCGGTGAAGGCATCCAGCATCTGGCATTTTCGACAGATAACATTTTCGAGTATCTGGACAAAGCGAATCAGCGCGGCCTCAATATCCTTCCTATCCAGTATAGTTACTATGACGGCCTTCTCAGTGAGGGATACAGCGCGGAGCTCGTGGCGAAACTCTGTCATTACAATGTGATGATCGATACCGAGGGGGGTGGACAATTCCTGCATGCCTATGTGGAACCGCTCAACGGCCGTGTCTTTTTTGAAATTGTCGAACGCAAGAATCATCACGGGTTTGGGCGCCACGATGTGACGGCGCGTCTCATGGCGCAAAAAGGCGTGGTGACGCTGCCGGGGAAACCTCTGGCCCCCCCCATTTTGCCCGATGTGTCCGAGACGTCCGTCGATGGCGGCACCGCCTTGCTGGGCGTCGTGGGCGATCCGACCTCGCATCTTAGGATGCCTGAAATCGTCGGCCACTGGCTTGCCTTGAACGGACTGAATGCGGCTTGCGTGCCTTTCCATGTCGGTCCGGATGCCTTGCAACACTTTGTCGAAGGCGCCAGAGCGATCCATAACCTCGTCGGGTTCATCGTCGCGATGCCGCACAAGGTCAGCGTCGTGCCATTTCTCGATAAGATCAGCGAAAGAGCGCGGTTGGTCGGTGCGGTGAATGTGGTGAAACGCGACGAGGATGGCCGGTTGATCGGCGACATCGTCGATGGTCCGGGCTTTGTGAACGGGCTCGTCAGTCTGGGCGGGCGTATCGAAGGCGCCACCATTTGGCTGGTCGGGGCCGGCAGCGCCGGCAGGGCGATTGCCTATGCTGCGGCGGAAGCCGGGGTGAAACGCCTTTTCATTGATGATCAGTCTGACGAGCGGGCACAAAAACTGGCCGGCGAACTCGCCGCGGCCTTCGTCGGGGTAAAAGCGCAAAGCGGACGTCCAACAAATTTGCATTCCGTCGATATCGCGGTCAATGCCACCCCCTGCGGCATGGAGCCGGACGACGATCTCCCCTTCGATCCGACCGAACTTCGGTCCGACAGCTGGGTCGCCGACACCATCTTGATTCCCGAAATAACGCATTTGATGGCCGAGGCGGAACGTCATGGATGCCGGCTCTTTCCCGGCCGCAAGATGGTGGAAAGCCAAGTGGGCGATTATGCGCGGTACTTCGGCTGGAAAGAATGACGAGTATGACACGTAAATTATTCGGGACGGATGGTGTGCGGGGAACCGCCAATATCGAACCGATGACCGCAGAAACGGCGATGCGGCTGGGGATGGCCGCGGGACATTATTTCATCCGTGGCGCGCATCGGCATACTGTCGTGATTGGCAAGGACACCCGTATTTCCGGCTATATGTTGGAGCCGGCTCTGACTGCCGGCTTTATTTCGGTGGGCATGGATGTGGTGCTGCTGGGGCCCTTGCCGACGCCGGCGGTGGCCATGTTGACCCGTTCGATGCGGGCCGATCTCGGTGTGATGATCTCAGCCTCTCACAATCCGTTTGAGGACAATGGCATCAAGTTGTTCGGGCCTGACGGTTTCAAGTTGTCCGACGAAGCCGAAGGCGAGATCGAGGCCCATATGGAAAACGGTCTTGCCAGCCATCGTGTGGCGCCGTCCGCGCTTGGGCGGGCTCGACGCCTGGACGACGCGTTGGGGCGTTATATCGAATATACAAAAAATACCTTTCCGCGAGGGTTGCGGCTGGATGGCCTGAAGATCGTCGTCGATTGCGCCAACGGCGCGGCCTACAAGGTCGCCCCGACCATTCTTTGGGAATTGGGCGCCGACGTGGTGCCCGTCGGCGTCGCTCCCGATGGCTACAATATCAACAAGAATTGCGGCTCGCTTTCCACCGACGCGATGAAAAGCCAGGTGGTGGCGCATGGCGCTCATCTGGGCGTCGCTTTGGATGGCGATGCCGATCGGCTGGTGTTGTGCGACGAGAACGGCAGTCTTGTCGACGGTGATCAGGTGATGGCGCTGATCGGCCGTACCTGGAGCGACAACGGTTTGTTGAAAGGTGGTGGCGTGGTGGCCACCGTGATGTCCAATCTTGGATTGGAGCGGTTTCTTCGCAGCTCCGGATTGGCCTTGCATCGCACCAATGTGGGCGATCGTTATGTTTTGGAGCGGATGCGGCGCGACGGCTTCAATTTGGGTGGCGAGCAGTCGGGACATATCATCCTGTCGGATTATTCGACCACCGGCGACGGATTGGTGGCCGCCCTGCAAGTGTTGGCGGCGTTGGTCGAGTCGGGGAAACCCGCCAGCCAGGTGCTGCGTCTGTTTCAACCCCTGCCGCAATTGCTGAAAAACATCAGGGTGTCCAAGGCGTCCAGCGGCGCGGTATTGAACGACCCCCGCGTCCTGTCCGCCATCAAAGCCGGCGAGGACAGGCTGGCCGATTGCGGGCGATTGCTGATCCGCAAGTCCGGAACCGAACCCTTGATCCGCGTGATGGCCGAAGGAGAGGACGAGGGACAGATCGCCCTGGTGGTCGATGACATCATCGAAACGATTCGCCGGGCAGCCGGATCGTGAGCGCCGTCCCCTTCGAGATGACGGGCCGCGTGCTGATCATTGCCGGATCGGATTCCGGTGGCGGCGCGGGTGTCCAGGCCGACATCAAGACGGTGACGGCTTTGGGAAGTTTCGCGGCGACGGCGATCACCGCTTTGACCGCGCAGAATACCCAAGGGGTGTTCGGTGTGCTGGATATTCCGCCCGAGTTCATTCGGAGCCAAATCGATCTCGTTCTTGACGACATTGGAGCCGATGTCGTCAAGACGGGGATGCTGAGCAAGGCGGAGGCGATCGAGGTCATCGCCCAGGCGTTGGAGCGCCGCTCCCCCTTGTTGCCGCTGGTGGTCGATCCGGTGATGGTGGCAAAAGGCGGGCAAAAGCTGCTCGACGATGCCGCGCACGCGGCCTTGCTGTCCAGATTGATTTGCCAGGCGAGCGTGGTGACGCCCAACATTCCCGAGGCCGAGGCCCTGACCGGCATGGCGATCACGGACGTCGACGGCATGGCGGCGGCCGGCCGCGCCCTGTTGGCCCATGGTCCGCGCGCCGTGCTGATCAAAGGGGGCCATATGGATGGACCCTGGCTGATCGATGTGTTGGTCGACGCCGACGGCATCGAGACCTTCGAAGGCGCGCGTTTGGAGACGACCAGCACCCACGGCACGGGCTGCACCATGGCCTCGGCCATCGCCGCCGGTCTCGCCCGCGGCTTGCCGATGAAAACGGCGGTCTCGCGGGCGCGGCGCTATGTGCAACTGGCCATTCAGAGCGCGCCCGGCTTGGGGCATGGCCATGGTCCGCTCAATCATGCCCATACGGTGCGGCCCTTCGAGGCTTGACCTCCGGAGGATCGCCTGCCATCCTCGCCCCGGGCCACGATCCCCCAACGGATCGCGACCCTTCTGTGAGGGAGGGGTTTTCCGATGACAGTTCTCGAACGGCCGGCTGTTCGGCCGAACAATTCTCATTTTTCTTCCGGTCCTTGTGCCAAACGTCCCGGCTGGTCGCTGCAGGCGCTGGCCGATGCGTCCATTGGTCGTTCGCATCGCGCCAAGGTGGGCAAGAGCAAACTGGCCGAAGTCCTCGACAAAAGCCGGGCGATTCTCGGTCTTCCCGACGACTATCTGATCGGCATCGTGCCGGCGTCCGATACCGGCGCCGTCGAGATGGCCATGTGGTCGTTGCTGGGTGAGCGCGGCGTCGACATTCTGGCTTGGGAAAGCTTCGGCGAAGGTTGGGTGACCGACGTCACCAAGCAGCTTAAATTGTCCGACGTGCGGGTTTTGACCGCCGATTACGGAAAATTGCCGGATCTGGCGCAGGTCGATTTCAACCGCGACGTGGTTTTCACTTGGAACGGCACAACCTCGGGCGTTCGTCTTCCCGATGGTGACTGGATTGCCGACGATCGGCAGGGGCTGGTGATTGCCGATGCGACGTCGGCGGCGTTCGCCATGGACATTCCGTGGAAGAAGACCGATGTGGTGACCTGGTCCTGGCAGAAGGTGCTGGGTGGCGAAGCCGCGCATGGCATGTTGGTGCTCTCGCCCCGCGCCGTGGCCCGCCTGGAAAGTTATAAGCCGGCTTGGCCGATGCCGAAGATTTTCCGCATGACCAAGGGCGGCAAGTTGATCGACGGAATTTTCAAGGGCGACACCATCAATACGCCCTCGATGCTGGCCGTCGAAGACCAGATCGACGCTCTGAATTGGGCCGAAAAGATCGGCAGTCTGAAAGGGCTGATCGCGCGTTCGGAAGCCAATTTGGCGGCGTTGACCAAATGGGTGGAGAAATCCTCCTGGGCGGCCTTCCTTGCTGCGGATCCGAAGATCCGGTCCTGTACGTCCATCTGTCTGATCGTCAAGGCGCCGTTCTTTGCCAAACTGTCGGCCGATGATCAGACGGCTGCTTCCAAGAAGATCGCCTCGCTGCTGGAAAAGGAAGGGGTGGCCTATGACATCGCGTCCTATCGCGATGCTCCTGCCGGTCTCCGGATCTGGGCCGGTGCCACCGTCGAGACCTCCGACATCGAAAAGCTGACGCCCTGGCTTGACTGGGCTTTTGCGCAGGTCGAAGCCGAATACACGGCGAAAGTCTGAAGCAGCTGTGACTGTCCGCTCTTTGCGCGGACAGTTTTTTCTCGTCATTGCCGGGCTTGACCCGGCAATCCATGGATGCCCGGGTCAAGCCCGGGCATGACGATGGACGATTTGCAGGGGATCACCCGCATGCCCAAAGTTCTGATAAGCGATAAGCTCAGTCCGGCTGCCGTACAGATTTTCAAGGATCGCGGCATCGAGACCGACGTTAAAACCGGCCTTTCGCCGGACGAATTGAAGGCCATCATTGGCGGCTACGATGGTTTGGCCATCCGTTCCAACACCAAAGTGACCGCCGATATTCTGGCCGCGGCCGGCAAGCTCAAGGTGGTTGGCCGCGCCGGCATCGGCGTCGACAATGTCGATATCCCGGCGGCGACGGCGCGGGGCGTCGTGGTGATGAACACGCCTTTTGGCAATTCCATCACCACTGCTGAACATGCCATCGCCATGCTGTTCGCCGTGGCGCGCGATATCCCGCAGGCCAACGCCTCGACGCACGCCGGGAAATGGGAAAAGTCGAAGTTCATGGGGGTCGAACTGACGGCCAAGACCCTGGGCATCATCGGTTGCGGCAATATCGGTTCGATCGTTGCCGAACGCGGCATTGGTCTCAAGATGAAAGTGATCGCCTACGATCCCTTCCTGTCACAGGAGCGGGCCAAGGCGCTTGGTGTCGAAAAAGTCGAACTGGACGACCTTTTGGCGCGTGCCGACTTCATCACCTTGCATACGCCGCTGACCGATGCGACACGCGGCATCATCGATGCCGCGGCTCTCGCCAAAACCAAGAAGGGGGTGCGTATCGTCAATTGCGCCCGCGGCGGTTTGGTGGTCGAGAACGATCTGAAGGCGGCTCTCGATTCCGGTCATGTCGCCGGCGCGGCCTTTGATGTGTTCGTCGAAGAGCCGGCCAAGACCAATGTGTTGTTCGGCAATGAAAAAGTGGTGTGCACGCCGCATCTGGGCGCCTCGACGATGGAAGCGCAGGAAAATGTCGCTTTGCAGGTGGCCGAGCAGATGTCCGACTATTTGCTGACCGGCGCGGTGACCAACGCCATCAACATGGCCTCGGTGTCCGCCGAAGATGCGCCGAAATTGCGTCCCTATATGGCTCTGGCCGGACAATTGGGCAGCTTTGCCGGCCAGTTGACCGAACATGGCCTCAAATCCGTGTCGATCGGCTATGAAGGGCAGGTGGCTGATCTGAACACCAAGCCGCTGACGGCGACGATCCTTGAGGGCTTGTTTAAATCCTTCGTTGAAACGGTCAATCTGGTCAATGCACCGGTCATCGCCAAGGACCGCAATATCACGGTGACCGAGACCAAGAACGATAAGTCCAGCGACTATCACATCTTGATCCGTTTGACGGTGACCACCGAGCAACACACCCGCAGCGTCGAAGGAACCCTGTTCGGCGGCGACAAGCCGCGCATCGTCTCCATTAAGAACATTCCCATCGAAGCGGAACTGGGGCCCTATATGCTCTATGTGACCAATGCCGATAAACCCGGTTTCATTGGCCGCCTGGGGACGACGTTGGGCGAGGCGGGGGTCAATATCGCCACCTTCCATCTCGGTCGGGCCGAGGCTGGTGGCGACGCCATCGCATTGATCCAGGTCGATCAGCAGGTGAGCAGCGCCTTGCTGGAGAAGGTTCGGGCCATCCCCAACGTGGTGCAAGCCAAGGCAATGAAGTTCTGAGGGCCAGGGCGATCGGGTTTACCTGATCGCCCTGGCTTGTTCATTCTCCCTCAGTCGCCGGGCGCCGGCATCCGCCGGCTTGGCTCACCTCCGCTACGCTTCGGGGCGCTCAACGCGCCAGCGCGTCCAATATCGGTTCAGGATCAGACAATCATCGCGCGTTCATCCGGTTGCCTTGTTCAAACGTCCCTTTTCCATTTGCCGTCGAGGGCCAAACGGGGTAAACGGGGAGGCCTTGCGTGCAGGGCTTCCCCACGCCAGTTTCAGCCAGGACAGACGGCTATTTCATGACCGAGTTTGCCAACCGTGCACTGCTTCCGGCAGGCCTGCGCGACATTCTGCCCCGCCAAGCGGCCCATGAGGCTGACGTCGTCACGCGTTTGATGGCGAGTTTCTCCTCTCAAGGCTTTGATCGGGTCAAGCCGCCGCTGATCGAATTCGAGGAAAGTCTGCTCGAAGATAGCGGCGCGGCGATGGCCAAGCATACCTTTCGAGTGATGGACCCGGTGAGCCAGCGGATGATGGGGGTGCGCGCCGATATGACGCCGCAGGTTGCCCGCATCGCGACGACGCGTCTCGCCAATGCGCCGCGACCGCTTCGTTTGTCCTATGCCGGCCAAGTGTTGCGGGTGAAGGGCAGTCAATTGCGTCCGGAACGGCAGTTCGGGCAGGCGGGGATCGAATTGATCGGCGCCGACAGTGCCGCCGCCGATGCCGAGGTGGTGATCCTGGTCGCCAAGGCGCTGGTCGACTTGGGCGTTGGCGAGGTCTGCGTCGATCTCACTGTCCCCTCCCTGGTCCTTGAGGTTTGTTCCGGTTTGAGCGACGTCGAGGGTTTGCGGGATGCGCTCGACCACAAGGACGTGGCCGCCGTTGCCGCCGTCGGCGGCGCGGACGCCGAGACGCTGTGCGCCCTGGTCGAGGCGGCGGGTCCGGCCGACCCTGCCTTGATCAAATTGGCAGCGGTTACGCTTTTGGGGCGGGCCGCGGCCTTGCGCGACCGTCTGGCCGCCGTGGTCGATCTGGTCAAGCGCGCCGTTCCGGAACTGACGCTCACCATCGACCCGGTTGAAGGTCGTGGGTTCGAATATCATACCGGCGTCGCCTTCACGATTTTTGCCCGTCAGTCTGCTGCCGAATTGGGCCGAGGGGGACGCTATCAGGCGCATGGCGAGAGCGCGGCCGGAGCGACCTTGTTCATGGATACGGTGCTCGACGTGCTGCCAGGCCCGATAGATCCGCGCCGGGTCTTTCTTCCCTTCGGAACCGCTTTTGCGATGGGACAAACTCTTCGGGAAGAGGGGTGGGTGACGGTTGCCGGTTTGGAGCCGGTCGCTGACGAAAAGACGGAGGCCGGACGTATGGCCTGCGGCCATCTGCTCGCGAATGGCCGCGTGATTGCGGTGAGTTGAGGTCCGACGCGAATTTCTCGCGTCGACGCCGAACGGCGCCCTGGCCCGCGCATCAAGCGGAGCCGAGGTGTCAGGTTGCAACTTGGAGCGAATCTTTCGCGCCAAGTCCTAAGGGAGTCTGAGTGATGGGGAATGTGGCGGTTGTCGGCGCCCAGTGGGGCGATGAAGGCAAGGGCAAGGTTGTCGACTGGCTCTCCGAGCGGGCCGATGTGGTGGTGCGCTTCCAGGGCGGACACAATGCCGGCCATACGCTGGTGATCGACGGCGTTACCTACAAGCTTTCGCTGCTGCCCTCCGGCGTGGTGCGCGGCAAGCCGTCGATTATCGGCAATGGCGTGGTGGTCGACCCCTGGGCATTGCTGGCGGAAATCGATCGGATCGCCGAGTTGGGCGTGTCCATTACGCCCGATGTCCTCAAGCTGGCCGAAAACGCGGCGCTTATCCTGCCGCTGCATGGTCATATCGATCGGGCCCGCGAGGAAGCCAGCGGGACCTCGAAGATCGGCACGACGGGGCGCGGAATTGGCCCGGCTTATGAAGACAAGGTGGCGCGTCGCGCCATCCGGGTCTGCGATCTGGACGACGACGCCGTGCTGGAGATGAAGATCGAACGCTTGCTGGCGCACCACAACGCGCTGTTGCGGGGCCTCGGCATGGCCGAGGTCGAAGGTCATGATCTGCTGGCGCAGCTGAAAGAAATCGCGCCACGCATTCTGCCCTATGCCGAAGTCGTGTGGCAGCATCTCGAAGAGGCGCGGCGCGCCGGAAAGCGTATCCTTTTTGAAGGGGCGCAAGGGGCGATGCTCGATGTCGACCACGGCACCTATCCCTTCGTGACCTCGTCGAACACCGTGTCCGGGCAAGCCGCCTCGGGGGCCGGCGTCGGGCCGGGGCAAGTCGGCTATGTTCTGGGGATCTGCAAGGCCTATACGACTCGCGTCGGAGCGGGGCCGTTTCCCACCGAGTTGTCGAACGACATCGGTAACCTCATCGGCGATCGCGGCCATGAGTTCGGCACGGTCACCGGTCGGCGCCGTCGTTGCGGCTGGTTTGACGCCGTGGCGGTTCACCAGGCGGTCAAGGTGGGCGGCATCAATGGCATTGCGCTCACCAAACTCGATGTTCTCGACGGCTTTGAGGAATTGAAGATCTGCACAGGCTACCGTTTGGGGGGGGAGGTGTTGAACCATCTGCCGGCCTCGATGTCGCGTCAGGCGGCGGTGGAGCCGATCTATGAATCCATCGAGGGGTGGCATGAGAGTACGCGAGGCGCGCGCTCCTGGGTGCAACTGCCGGCCGCGGCGATCAAATATGTCCGGCGTATCGAAGAACTGATCGACGCTCCTGTCGCGTTGTTGTCGACCAGCCCAGAGCGTGAAGACACTATTTTGGTTCGCGATCCTTTCGAGAATTGAGGACGGGGCCTATCGCCGCTCAAGGATAATGTCACCACGAAGAGCACGAAGAATGGTCGTTGTTATTGATCTCTTCGTATCCTTCGTGACTTCGTGGTGAATTTTCTAAAAGTTCTTTCTGTTTCGGACTTGCTTGAGTCTTTGCCTTTCGCCGCGTAAATTCGAAAACGAGCTCGAAATGGGCCTAAGGACGATGTGGGATGGCGAGCGACCAGCAGAGTGGGGCGGGCGGTTCCGTTAGCTTACGGGACCGTTATCTGATCTACCCGGGGACGCCTCTCGCGGAATTTGCGACGCCTAGCGCCCAGGCTTTTCACGCCGAAGATCGACGTGATCCGACGAAACCATTGTTTGCCTTGATCGTCCGGCCTGGCCATCCCGCCCGGATCGATGCGATGCGGGCGATCAAGGGAAGCGAATCGCCAGGTCTGATGACCCTTGCCGAATGGGGGCCGATGGACTGGCCTCCGTTGAATCGCAAGGTTATGGCTGTGGTCTATGAGCGCCCGGGCGGTGGGCGGGTCATGAGCAGCTTGACTGCGGAATTCAAACCGCTCGATGAAGCGGATTTGATTCGCAAGGTCGTCAGCCCGATCTTTGCCGCTTTGCGGGAAGTTCGCCTGCACAGTGTGACGCATCGAGCCATTCGCCCCACCAACATGTTCTGGGCCACCGCGGAGAAGGACCGGATTATCCTGGGCGATTGTGCCACCGTTTTGTCGGCGCTGGAGCAGCCGGCAGTGGTGGAGACGATCGAATCGAGCATGTGTCACCCGGCCGGCCGAGGGCCTGGAAGTTATGCGGACGATATCTATTCCTTTGGTGCGTCCGTGGCTTTGCTGTTGCATGGGCGCAATCCGGTTTCCCATCTTGACGACGAAACGGTGTTGCGCCGGAAGATCCTTCACGGCAGCTTCGCCGTGCTGGCTGCCGACGAACGGTTGTCGCTTCAGACCAGCGAATTTCTGCGTGGCACCATGTGCGACGATCCGCATGAACGCTGGACCGCCGAATCCATCGAGTTATGGCTGAGCGGGCGGCGTCTTTCGCCCCTGTTGGCCAAATTCGAGAAGCGCGCGTCCCGGGGTTTGCCTTTCAATGGCAAGGAATATTCCACGGCCCGCGAGCTGGCGATGGCGTTCTGCAAGAATTGGGACGCGGTGGCTCAGTTGGTGCTCGACGGACGCCTGGAGTTGTGGCTGCGCCGTTCTCTCGATATGAAAGATAAAGCGGACGCGATCGCGGGCGTGACCCGCGAGGCGGTGATGGCCGTCAACGATAAGCGGGCGGCCGCTTTCGATACGATGGTGGCCAAGACCTGTATGGTGCTCGATAGCCGGGCGCCGATTCGCTACAAGACTCTGGCGGCGATGCCCGACGGTATCGGCGGGTTGCTGGCGGAGGCGATTGCCGACGGGACGGATTTAAGGACCATTGCCGAAGCTTTGATGCGTGAAGTGCCCAAGGGTTATTTTGAAACGCGGGACGCTTATAACCCGGAAAATTCTCTGATGGATTCGTCGTTCCGGGAGCAGAAAAACTTTCTCGATCGGGCGACTCTCGGCAATGGCGTTGAGCGGGTTCTCTATTCGATGAACGATGCGATGCCTTGCCTGAGCCCGCTCATCGTCGACGACTATGTGCTCGATATCCGTGATCTGCTGCCGGCGCTGAATGCCGCGACGAAGAAGGTGGACGGCAAAGGGTGGCCCATTGACCGGCATATCGCCGCTTTTATTGGCGCGCGCGCCAATTTCGACGTCGAGCGGCAGATGTCCGACCTGACACTTCCCGATCCAGAACGTGCCGCCATGGCAATGCTCAATCTGTTGGCCGTCATTCAGTGGCGGTTGGGTCAGGGGGGGCTGCAAGGGTTGGCGACCTGGGTTGGCGGCCTCATGCAACCGTCCGTGAACAGTTTTCACAATCGTGAGCGGCGCAAGCTCATCGAAAAGGAAATTCCACGCATCGCGCGCGACGGAAATCTTGTGGAATTGGCTCGCTTGCTCGACTCTCCCGAAGAGCGTACCAAGGATGCGCATGAGTTTACGGAGGCCCGTACCGAATGGTTGGCGGCGCAACGGGAAATCGCGAACATTGAGGAGGGGCGCAGCAACAATGAGAAAGCCCTTCGTTTCGCGCAGCAATTGGCGGCGCTTGTGTCGGTGACGATTTCTCTGATTACTGTGGTGCTTCTCTTGTTGGCGCGGTTGTTGTGATGGCCAAAAAGCCTGAAAAAAAGAAGACTCCGGCGCCTGGGCGAAAGGGCGGATCGAATCGTCTGGTCATCTTTCTGGCGCTGATGGCGCTGGTGCCCTTTTCGTTGCCGACGATTCTGGTGATGTTCGTTGGCTTGTTGCCGACGATCGCCGCGGCGGTCGTCGAACGTGGAACCAATCGCTATGCCTGGATTTGCGTCGGCGGCCTGAATTTCGCCGGTCTTGCCCCGTGGTTGTTTTCTTTGTGGTTTGGCCATCACACTTTGGAGTTCGCCCTTGGGCAAGTGACCAATGTCACCATGCTGTTCGTCGCCTATGGGGCCGCCGGCGTTGGGTCCGCCCTTTATTTGGCGTTGCCGCCGGTGGTCGCCGCCATCATGTCCGCGACGTCGGTGCAACGAGCGACCGGATTGCGATCGACGCAACGTAAGCTGATCGACAGTTGGGGCGAGAGCGTGTCGAAATCCGACGAGTTTCATTGACGCGGCCATGGGAGGGGCATCGCACCATGGTGCCGGGATTTCGTCAATAAAAGGACCCGTGACGTTCGGTGACGTCACGGGCCCTTTTGTTTCAGTCGTTCGCTCGATCAGGCGTGAGCGTGTTGATCGACGATGGCGTTTTTCATCGACTTTTGCAGTTTCTCGAAAGCGCGGACTTCGATCTGCCGCACGCGTTCGCGGGAAATTCCATATTGTTGGCTCAGATCTTCGAGCGTCACGGGGTTTTCGAGCAGACGGCGCTGGGTCAGAATGTGGCGTTCACGATCATTGAGGCTCGTCAGGGCATGGGCCAGCATATGACGCCGATTTCCCATTTCTTCGCGCTCGGCCAGTTCGGTTTCCTGATCATCGCGTTCGTCGACCAGCCAATCCTGCCACTCGCCTTCGCCATCGACGCGAACCGAGGCGTTGAGGGAATGGTCCGGACTGGCCATCCGGCGGTTCATGCTGACCACATCGGCTTCCGGAACGCCCAAGTCATCCGAGATTTTTCGAACATGTTCGGGCGACAGGTCTCCGTCGTCGATGGCCTGCATCTGTCCCTTCATTTTGCGCAGATTGAAGAATAATTTCTTCTGCGCGGCGGTCGTTCCCATCTTCACCAGGGACCAGGAGTGCAGAATATATTCCTGGATGGCGGCCCGGATCCACCACATGGCGTAGGTGGCGAGGCGAAATCCGCGATCGGGATCGAAACGCCGCACGGCTTGCATCATGCCGACGTTGCCCTCGCTGATCAGTTCGCCCAAGGGCAAACCATAACCGCGGTAGCCCATGGCGATCTTGGCGACCAGCCGTAAATGGCTGGTCACGAGGCGGTGTGCCGCATCTTGCTCTTCGGCATCCCGGTAACGTTTGGCCAACATGTATTCTTCTTGCGGCCCCAGCATCGGAAATTTGCGAATTTCCTGGAGATAGCGGGACAAATTGCCTTCGGGAGCAATATTCAAACCAATCGCCGACACCGCCATTTTGCCTCTCCCTCGTCTCGCCGCCCTGGTCGGTCTTTTTCAACAAATCCGGCCCGGCGTCCACTGGGTTGGAGCAACCCACCAACGAAGTCAACAATATCGCACTCATCATGTCGAGTATAGCATTTTTTAAAGAACCTCTAACGATGATATTAACTCATTGAAATCATTTGGTATATTGCTTTCGAAACGGAGGTCTTCGCCCGTGACGGGGTGCAAAAACCCCAGTAAATATGCGTGTAATGCCTGACGTGGAAAATTGGTCAATCGCGTGCGGATGTCGGGGGCGAGGCCCTTGCCGTGGCTGGTTCCGCGTCCGTAGAGGGGGTCGCCGATCAAGGGGTGGCCGATGGACGTCATATGCACCCGGATCTGATGGGTGCGTCCGGTGGCCAGGCGGCATTCGATCAAGGCCGCCGTTTGACCGAACGCTTGCAAGACGCGATAGCGGGTCAAAGCGACCTTGCCGCCATAGGGGACCACCGCCATTTTTTTTCGGTTGCTGGAACTGCGTCCGATATTTCCCGAAATCTCTCCCTGGCGAGGCGTCGGCACGCCCCAGCAGACGGCGCGATAGGCGCGGGTGAGGCTGTGAGCGGCGAACTGTTCGGCCAGACCCTGATGCGCCACGTCGGTTTTGGCGGCCACCAACAGGCCGCTGGTGTCCTTGTCCAGGCGATGCACGATGCCCGGCCGTTTGACGCCGCCGATGCCCGAGAGCGACAAGGCGCAATGGTGCAGCAGCGCGTTGACCAGGGTGGCCGAATGGTTCCCGGGGGCGGGATGTACGACCATGCCGGCCGGTTTGTCGATCACGATCAGATAGTCATCCTCATAGACGACCTCTAGCGCGATGGCCTCGGCTTCCGGTTCGGCCGGAGAGGCGTCGGGAATGCCGATGACGCAGGTTTCGAAGCCTTTCAATTTGCGACTGGCGTCAGTGACGACGATGCCGTCAAGGCGGACCTGACCGTCCTCGATCAAAATCTTGAGGCGTGAGCGCGAGATGTCGGGCAGGCTTTCGGCTAGCCATTTGTCCAAACGCATGCCGGCTTGTGGCGTCTGCGCCGAAAGGGTATTTAGGGTTCCATATCCAGTCGTCGGGCTGGTGTCGCTCATGGCGTCTCCTTTTACTCTAACGGCACAAGCTGACCGAAAGCATGAAGTCGCTCAAGGCATTAGTGATCGGCATGGGGCTGCTGATCGTCATCGGCTTGGCCCTGTTGGGCTATGGCCTTTATCGCAATATGGGACATGCGCCGTCGGCCAAAGCCGTTGCCAAGGGGACGGGTGACGTCGGGCAGGCTTATTTCTCCGTCGATCTTCCGGTCGCGGCGGGCAATCGCTTGGAGCAGATGGCGGTTGCCGGCGACAAGGTGATCTTGCGCTTCAGTGGGTCCGACGGCGAGAGGATCTTGGTGCTTGATCCCGTGACCGGACATCTGACGGGCGCCATCTCGCTGATTCCGCAGAAGCCCTGAGGGGGCGATGATCAAGGCGCCGCCGGTGTTGTCGATTTCCCCGCAGGCCCTGGCGATCTTGAAAGAGTGCGCCGCTGCGGCCTATCCGGAAGAATGCTGCGGCCTTCTGGTTGGGTATTCCGATCATGACGGTTGGGCGGCGAGTGTCCCAGGCAAGCGCGTGACGCGCGTTTTGCCGACACGCAACCGTGCCCCGACGCCCCGATGCGCTTTCGAAGTGGATCCGGCCGCGCACATTGCCCTGTTGCGGACGCTCAGGGAGCAGGCGCGGGAAGGTGGCGGGCGGGGAGAGTGCGTATTGGGGCATTACCATTCCCATCCCGACCATCCGCCCGTTCCCTCGGCGCAGGACCGGGCGCAAGCATGCGATGAGACGGCGGTGTGGGTGATCGTTGCGGCAAGCCATGATGGTGCCACAGAGATAAGGGCGTGGCAGGCGTTCCGTGACGCCGGAGGGGAGATCGACTTCCGGCCGATGGAAATGGTTTCGCAAGTCTGATGCGGAGATGTATCGTGGGACCTTGCGGCCGGTCGCTTCCAAAAAGAAAAGGGGCCCTGGGAAAACCCAGGGCCCAAGTTTAGGGAGGAAACGTCCAAGAAAGACAGAAAATAAACTGTCAGAGACAGTTCGTTCTCTGTGGCCTTAAGAATGTGTTTTTTTACTACATAAGGCAAGCGGCGATCTGCGCAGGGCAGCTATGCAAGATGCGGAGGGGCCGATTGGCGATGTGCCGCGCTTGCGGAGAATTAAATTTCATCGCGGCGGTTTGCCAAAAAACGCTTGCTTGTCAAGCCTTCCTTCGCTACATAAGCGCCTCTCCCGCCTCTCAACGTCCCCATCGTCTAGAGGCCTAGGACACCGCCCTCTCACGGCGGTAACAGGGGTTCGAATCCCCTTGGGGACGCCAA
>Ga0209415_10003180_pt1 | contig 30509 bp, 25 predicted proteins | sample PeaSoiSIISIP2007_FD_187696 | JGI IMG/M metagenome (GOLD analysis project Ga0209415, IMG submission 187696) | Peat soil microbial communities from Weissenstadt, Germany - SII-SIP-2007 (SPAdes) (version 2) | ecosystem: Environmental > Terrestrial > Soil > Wetlands > Peat | place: Germany... | reverse complement strand
ATTTGCACGCCGAACCGCGTGAAGATTCCCTTGTCGTAACAGGCCATGGCGGTGTTCAGCCCCGTCTGGCCGCCGAGGGTGGGCAGAACCGCGTCGATCGGCTGCGGACCGCGCGATTCCCGTTCCAGGATTTTCTCCACCGCCTCCGGCGTGATCGGCTCGATGTAGGTCGCATCCGCGAATTCCGGATCGGTCATGATCGTGGCCGGGTTGCTGTTGATCAGGACGATGCGATACCCCTCTTCCTTGAGCGCCCGGCAAGCCTGGACGCCGGAATAGTCGAATTCGCACCCCTGTCCGATGACGATGGGTCCGGAGCCGATGATGAGGATGGAATGGATGTCGGTTCGCTTGGGCATCGCGCGGCATCTTTCGGGTCAAAATTCGAGGTAATCTACAGGGGTGGGGAGTGGTTTTCCAATTCTTCGTTTAGCCGCTGGGCCGGCCTGGCGCGATCTTCTATTTACCGTTCGCTGTTATGCCGGACGCATATTCAGGGTATTGATGATCCACGCAGAACACAACGTCGCGAAGTGCACGATTATTGCACCCGGCAAACATACATCTTTGGTCGGAGACACCGCCATGCATCTCGATAGCGAGTTGTCATCGATAGGGCCGCTCGTCGAAATTCACTACCAGAGCTTCCGAAGACACTCGAACTGCCATTGGACCCCGGGTCACGTCGTCAACGAACCAGGTGGTGTCGCAGGTCGGACACCAATACCGGTGGTAGATAGAGTGCCGGTCAGCCGTAAGCCTTGCGAAGCCGGCGACAAATGAGGAAAGAGCGTCGGGGTGAATACTAAAAAAGTCGGGACGTGATCGGCAGTGGCATGGCTGCATCGCAGGATCATACCCCGTGTCACGCTAAATGTGGCGTGGGGGCATTTCCTGTGATCTTGGCCAATCATGCGACTTTCAACCATGAATTTTAGGTGACCCGCAACCCGAACCCTTGAAAACTTGACAATCGAAACAAATCGCCTACTATTCCCATCACAATTAAATACGTTTCTTATCGAGAGTGGCTGAGGGTAGGGCCCTGTGAAACCACAGCAACCCATTCGAGCGCTGGCTTGAAATGGGTGCTAACTCCCGCCCGATTTTCGGGATAGATAAGAGGAAGCCTACACGTCTTTCGTTGCCGCCTCTTCTTATCGCAAGAAGAGGATCAAGTCCATGAGTTACGTGATCGGTTTGAAGTGTAAGGAATGCGGGAATCGCGCACCGGTGTCGCCCGAGCACGTGTGCGAGGCCTGTTTCGGGCCTTATGAAGTGGAATACGACTACGGCGCAATGAAGGGGAAGGTTACACGGGAATCGATTCTCTCCGGTCCCAGAAGCCTATGGCGATACAAGGATTTGCTGCCGGTTTCGGAGCCGAAGACGGGATTCAATTCGGGGTTTACTCCACTCCGCAAGTCGCAGCGATTGGGAAAGGAACTGGGCTGCACGGACCTGTGGATCAAGGACGATTCCTGCAATTATCCGACGTACTCGTACAAGGAGCGAGTTGTTTCGGTGGCGATCTCCAAGGCGATCGAATTTGGATTCGATACCGTCGGCTGCGCCAGCACGGGAAATCTGGCCAACAGCACGGCGGCGCATGCGGCCATGGCGGGGCTTCGATGTTTCGTCATGATCCCGCACGATCTGGAACAGGGAAAAGTCCTGGGCAGCCTGATCTTCGGCCCGACCATGGTGCGGATTCGCGGGACTTATGACGATGTCAATCGCCTGTGTACGGAGATCGCGGACAAATATGGATGGGCGATCGTGAACGTGAATCTGCGGCCCTATTACACCGAGGGGGCCAAGACCTACGGATTCGAGATCGCCGAGCAACTCGGCTGGCGGTTGCCGCAGCACACCGTGGTTCCGACGGCGGGGGGGACGATTTTGCCGAAGGTTTACAAAGCCTATCGTGAATTCATCGAACTGGGTTTGGTCGAGGACAATCAGCCGAAGATTTATTCGGCCCAGGCGGCGGGGTGCGATCCGGTGGTCAAGGCGATCCACAAGGGGATCGACCTGATCGAGCCGCAGAAGCCGAACACCATGGCCAAGAGCATCGCCATCGGGAATCCCGCGGACGGATATTACGTCTGGCACGCGGTGAAGGATTCGGGCGGATGGGGCGAAAGCGCCAGCGACCGCCAGATCGTGGATGCGATCAAACTGCTGGCCAAAACCGAAGGAATCTGGACCGAGCCGGCCGGCGGGACAACGCTGGCGGTGGCGATCAAGCTGATCGAGCAGGGCCGGATTCCCCGGCACGATTCGATTGTCCTGAGCATCACCGGCAATGGGCTGAAGACGTTGGAGGCGGTGCAGGGCGATCTGACCTATCCGGAGGTGATCGAGGCGAAACTTTCCGAGTTTGATGCGATGTTGGAGCGTCAGCGCGGGGACCAGAAGCCGCCGATTCGCGCCGCCCGCCCGGCGGTTTCGGTGGTATAATCCAGAGTTACGCAATAGTGATGCCTTGGGGCCAACCCCACGGGATTTTGCAAAAAGGACGAAGAATGAGCGTTAAAGTTCGAATTCCCTCTCCGCTGCGGAGCTACACCCAGGGCGCCGACGTGGTGGAGGTCCCCGGCAACAACGTGGGCGAAGTCCTGAACGGCCTAAAGGAAAAAGCCGGCGGCATCGAAACGCGGTTGTTCAAGGGGCCGAATCAGCTCAACCGCTTTGTGAACGTGTACCTGAACGATGAGGACATCCGATTTTTGAAGAATCTCGAGACTCCCGTGAAGCCCGGCGACGAGCTGAGCATCGTCCCGGCGATCGCGGGGGGCGAACGTGGATCCTCTATGGCGACGCTAAAGCTCACGGACCAACAAGTGACCGATTTGATCCGGCAACTGCCTCCGGCGCAACGCCGAGCCTTGTTATTGACCCTCGCCGGCGATGCGGCTCGGGGTCGGCAATTTCGCATGCAGAAGGCCGAGGCGGAGCTTCGCAAGCTTGCCGCCGCCCGAAATCAAAATTGGGACGCGATGTCCGAGTCGCAGCGGGAAGATTTTATCGATGACCTTGTGCATGAGGGCCGAGGATGCACATAGTGGTCTTCGATACGAATGTCCTTTTGTCCGCGATAGGCTGGGGCGGAAAACCGAATCAGTGTCTGGAAGCAGCCCGAAGCGGCCTGGTGGACGGGGTAACTTGCCTCCAATTATTGCAAGAACTGGAGGAAAAGCTGAAAACATTGCTCGGGTTTTCCCAAGAGGAAGTTGCCGATCAATTGGCGGACTTGCTCGGTTTTCTCACGTTGATGCCAATTCCGGGCACCCTTCACGGAGCAACTTCGGATTCGGGTGATGACAAAGTGTTGGAATGCGCGGACACGGCCCGGGCGACGTATATCATCACCGGAGACCGCCGCCACCTGCTGCCGTTGAAAAGCTATAAGGGCATTCAGATTGTCACCGCGGCGGCATTCTTGGAGATGATCTCCAAGTCCTAGAATTTTAAGGAAATTTCCTATGAGCACAAAACCGTTCTCCCGCCGCTGCTGGTTCACGTTCCCTACCCGCAATGAGGTGGAGCAGCCGATCATCTGGCAGATGAGCCGGAAATATCCCGAAGTCGTTTTCGACATCCGGCAGGCCAGCGTGCAACACGAAATCGGGATCATGGCCGTGTTGCTGACGGGGGAGGAACGTGAAGTCAAGGCGGCGATCGAGTTCGTCCGCTCCAAGGGCGTCACCGTCGAGCCGATCGAAAAGAGCGTCGTCGAAGGCTGACGCGATTCCACCCCCATTCCAATTTGTGTTTTCTTCTTTGTACTTTCTTTACCTTTATCAATAGGATTATTCTTAATTTCCATGCCTGAACAATTACATTCGAAAATTCTTTCGCATTTGAAATCCGAGCGTTATCGTCCGCTGAAGCCAAGGCGGCTGGCCAGGGAGATGAACCTGGCCGAGGACGAAGTCTATCCCCACTTTCGCGAGGCGTTGCGCGAGCTGATGCACGCGGGGCGCGTGGTTCTGGGCGCGGGCGGCAGCATCATGCTGCCGGGGCGGGACCTACAGTCGGAGGGGATTGTCGGCGCGTATCGGCAGAACCGCCGCGGCTTTGGGTTTGTCGTGCCGACCGATCCCGACGGGCATGAAGATTTATTTATCGCCGAGGGGGACAACGGCGGGGCGATCACGGGCGACATCGTCCGGGCCAAGATCACCAACCGCGAGCAGCGGGATGGCAAGGTGATGTTCCGCGGCCGGGTCATCGAGATCATCACCCGGTCGCAAAAGCGGTTCGTCGGAACGCTGGCCCGGCAGCGCGGGCAATGGCTGGTTTTGCCGGATGGAAACATCCTGACCGCGCCGATCCTGACGCCGGATGCTGCGGCGCGCCACATCAAGCCGGGAACCAAGGTCGTCGTCGAACTGACGACGTACCCCGACGAGGACGTTTCGGCCCAGGGCGTCATCACCCGCGTGCTGGGGCAGCCGGGTGAGAAAGACGTCGATCTTCGCTCCGTCATCGTCCAGTACAATCTTCCGGAAGAATTTCCGGAGCCGTGTCTTGACAAGGCGCGCGGCGCGGTGGATCGGTTCAACGCGATTCGGCATCGGCCGGATCGGATGGATCTTTCGGACCGGGTGATCTGCACGATCGATCCGGATGATGCCAAGGATTACGACGACGCGATCAGCCTGCGCAAGCTGGACAACGGGCAGTGGGAACTCGGGGTGCACATCGCCGACGTGTCGGCGTTTGTGCAGACGGGTTCGGCGTTGGACGTGGAGGCGAAGGAACGGGGGAACAGTTGTTATTTCCCGGGTTTTGTCATTCCCATGTTGCCGGAGGTTTTGTCCAACGGCGTGTGCAGTCTCCAGGCGGGCGTTCCCCGGCTGTGCAAGAGCGCGTTCATCGTTTTCGACGATGATGCCCATCCGATCCAAGCGCATTTCGCCAACACGGTCATCCGCAGCGCCAATCGGCTTCGATATCGCGAGGCCCAGGCGATCATCGACAACGCCGATCTGGTCCCGCATCCGGATGGGCCGAGGAAGATCGACAGCTACGACCCGGCGGTGGTGGAGCTTTTGCATCAGATGAACGGCCTGGCAAAGCGGATTCAGAAGCGCCGGCTGGCGGCGGGGCAGATCGTGCTGGAGTTGCCGGAAGTGGAACTCGTGCTCGATGAGAACGGCAAGGTGATCGACGCCCGCCCGGAAGACCAGAGTTTCACGCACACGCTGATCGAGATGTTCATGGTGGAGGCCAACGAAGCGGCGGCCCGGCTGCTGGATTCGGTGGGCGTGCCGTTTCTGCGCCGCATCCATCCCGAGCCGGACCCGGACAGCGGAAGCCGGCTGAAGCATTTCGTCGAGGTTGCCGGGTTCAAATTGCCCAAGGATTTGGATCGCAAGGCGATTCAGCACCTTCTGGCTTCGGTGCGCGGCAAGCCGCAATCCTTCGCGATCAACCTGGCGGTCCTGAAGAGCCTGACGCGAGCGGAATATTCGCCAAGCCCGATCGGACATTACGCGCTGGCCAGTCAGCACTATTGTCATTTCACCAGCCCCATCCGGCGATACGCCGACCTGACGATTCACCGCCTGCTGGACCAGTACATTTCCGCCAGCCAATCCGGCGGCAAGCGCGGCCGGCATCCCCGGCTGGAAGGGGCGCCCTCCCACGATGCGCTGGTCGATCTCGGCAAGCACATCAGCTTCACCGAGCGTCGGGCCGACGATGCCGAACGCGAACTGCGGAAAGTGAAAATCCTGGAATTGCTCGAAAAACAGGTCGGCCAGGATTTTCCCGGCGTCATCACGGGGATCACCAATTTCGGCATCTTCGTGCAATTGACGACTTGGCTGATCGACGGCGTCATCCACTACGAAGACCTGCTGGACGACTGGTGGGACGTGGACGAGCGCGCCGGCGTAATCCGCGGCCAGCGCACCGGCCGGCGAATCCGCATCGGCGATACCGCCACGGTCCGGATCGTTCGGGTGGACCCCGCCCGGCGGGAACTGAGTCTGGCGATTTCGCAGCTTAAGACGCGAACCGATGCACCCGCCATGCCGCCCCAAAAGACGAAGAAGCCGCAAGGCAAGGGGAACAGCCAGCCGCATCAGCGGCGAAGGCGACGATAAGCTCCTTCTAACCTCTCAAGCCCGCGCCCGCTTCCGTCCGATAACAACCAAGAGATGCACGAACAGCTCGTTGACGTTCTCGTTCACAGCCCTAACGAGGCGGCGGATGATCTGCTGCTGGAGGGGTTGCGCCTCGGGGCCGAGGTCGAGCAATCCGTCATCATCAATGCCATCCTTCAGCGCAAATCCGTTCGGGGACTGTCCGGTGTCGTGGAGCGATATGAATCGCTGCCCGAGCGGCTTCAGTCCCTGGTCCTGGCGAATATCAAATCTCTGCATCACGCGCTCCGCGAATGCGGGCGTAGCGACCGGCCGGAGGTGCGACAGGCGGCCATGCGGCTGATCGCGCTCAGCCGGCAATGCAAGCTGGCCTACGTCCTGACCGAAAACCTGCACGATGCGGATGAATCCCTGAGCAAGTCGGCGGCCGAAGCGATCGTGGCCCTGGCCCGATGGGTCTCCACGGGCACCCGGCGTTTGCAGCGGCACTATCAGCCGCCAACCGACGAGCCGCAACAACCCGCGCGGGAGGCTTCGCCTCCGCTCCCGGACGCCGATTCAGCCCCCGCCGAGCCGGCCGCCCCTGGGCCGGCTGAGCCGAAGGAGGATTTCCAGACCTTGTATCGCGACATGATGGAGCAGAGGTCGGAGATCGAAACGGTGGTGGCGCGGGCGATCGACGTCCATCGCGGCCGGCATTCGCAGGATTTGCTTCGCGCGGCCCTGCTCTTGTGCGATTGGCCGCAGAGCAAGACCCTGGCGATTTTGCAGACGACCAAGCACGGCGGCCAAAGCGCGATGGTTCGGCGGCTCCAGCAGCCGCCGGAGGCCGAGCACGTCGAAGCCTTTCTCCTCGGCGCGACGCACGGGCAGCTTCGGCTGCATTTCGGCACCGTCTTCGCCCACATCGACGAGGCCCCTGTGCTGGACGGAATTTTACGCAAAACGCACTGGCTCAAGGACTACCAACTCCAACTCTGCATGCGCCAGGTCTCGCGCGGAATCTGGTGGCAGGAAGGCGATCTGCTGCGAGACATCGGCCGGCGCGACGCCGACGACGCTTGCAAGATCGCCGAGTGGCTGGCGGCGTCGGGGATGCACGATCTGGTGCAGGATGAGCGGATGACCGTCCTGGCCAAACAGGCGGCGACCAATCCGGGCGGGCGCCTGCGGCTGCTGTGCGTGGCGATGCGGCGCAAGAAAACCGACGGCGTGCAGTTCCTCCGCTTCATGCTGGCGGATCCCGATGAGCGCCTGATGCGCATGGCGGCCCGGGAAATCGTCCGCCGTCGTCCGCCGGATTTCGAGAACATTCTGTTGCAATTGATGACCAACGCCCCGGCGTCGGTCCGGCGAGTGGTGAGCCGCTCGATCGGGCACGAGGGGTTCGAGCAGTTCTGGCAGCGGTTCGACAACCTGGACCGCCCGACCCGCAAGCAAGGCGGCCGGGCCATGCTCAAGCTCCTGCCCGATGCGGCGCAGCGGCTGGGCCGAAGGCTGGCGTCGGGACCGATGGAACAACGGCTCAAAGCGCTCCAGATGACCCAGGAGCTGGGACTGGCCGCGGACCTGCGCGAGGCCGTGACGGCGCTGGCGTCGCATCCGCATCCCAAGGTGCGCAGCAAAGCGGTCAGCGTCCTGGGCGAAACGCCGGAGGCATCCGTGGAATTGCTGATGGAGCGCATCGTGCGGGACACGGATTCGCGCGTGCGCGCCAACGCCATCGAGGTGTTGGAAAATCACCAGACGCCCGAGTTCATCGCGTTGCTCGCCGAGCGGTCCAGGACCACCAACAGCCGCGAGCGCGCCAACGCCATCAAGGCGCTGCACCGGATGCGGGTGGGAAACGTCGGGCCGGCCCTGATCGCCATGCTCCAGGATGCGCGTGCGGAACATCGCATCTCGGCGATGTGGGCGTTGAAGCAGATCGGCTGGTGGAAACTCCTGAACGAGGTTGGCCGGATCGCCAAGTCGGACCCGAACCTGCGCGCGCGCCGATACGCGGTGGCCGTTCTCAAGGGCGTGGCCGAGATGGTCCAGGCGCAACAAACTCCACCCCCACCGTCACTGGGAGCCGCATAATGAAAGCCGTCCCGATTTTTTCAGCCGATATCCGTTGCGATGGTCTTCTGTACAGATCACCGCGAAGGCGCGAAGAAGCGAAGGTACGCGAAGAAATTCAAATAGATATTTCTTCGCGTACCTTCGCTTCTTCGCGCCTTCGCGGTGTATCTTCTCGGTTGGCTTCCTACTCGAGGCGGATCAGAACAACGACCGCCGCCATCGTCTGCCTCGTTTGCGGCATTGCTGCGACCGCCCTGGCGATGCCGACGCAGGAAGAGGTGTTTCAGAGCACCAAGCAGAACATGGATTCCACCGTCGATATCAGCAGGGCCGTGCCATACCTGCTGGCGGGAATCAGCCTGGCGATCATGTGGGGGCTGTACAATCATCACCGCAAACGGCGGACGACGCCGGGCAAATTGAATAGTCCCGGCCGGCTGAGTCGTGAAGTCTGCCGTAGAATCAGCCTCCGGCCGGTGGAAATGAAGCAACTGAAATTGCTGGCCGACGAGCAGGAGCTTGAGTATCCGCTGACGCTGATTCTGTGCCCGTCGCTGCTGGGCAAGGCGATCCGGGCTCCCGGCGCGCAGGTGGACCGCGCGGTCGTGAAGGAGATCGTGCAGCGATTGAAGCAAAGCCTGGAAGGGCGCGCGGGGACGCAAGGATAGGGTGGAATTGTAAATTCGAAATTCGAAACTCGAAATTCGAATCAAACTCGAAACTCGAAGGACCCCATTGGCCTTCGTTTCGAATTTTGAATTTCGAATTTGATTCGTCATTCGAATTTCGAGTTTCGGATTTTCCTCCTATAATCCCTCCCATGTCCGCAAAAGTGATCGACGGCGCGGCGTTGGCCGAGCGCGTGAAGCTCGACGTCAAGCAACGTGCGGCGCAATTGGCGGCGTCGGGCCGGCGGCCGGCGCTGGCGGCGGTGCTGATCGGGTCCACTCCCGCCGGCGAGCTTTACGCCGGCCGCCAGGCCCAGGCCTGCGAAAACGCCGGCATCGACTATCGCCTTCACAAACTGGGCGCCGATACCACCCAGGCGGCTGCGGAGCGGGAACTGAAATCGCTCAGCACCGATCCGGCGGTCACGGGGATCATGCTGCATCTTCCGGTCCCGCCCCATCTGCATGCGACGGATTTGCAGTACAGGATCGATCCGGTCAAGGATGTCGAGGGAGTCAATCCGGCCAACATCGGGTACGTGGTCTATGGCCATACCCTGATCGCCCCGTGCACGGCGATGGCGGTGATCGAATTGATCGAAACGACCGGCGTGGACCTGCGCGGAGCCGAGGCGGTGGTGGTGGGGGCCAGCGAGATCGCCGGCAAACCGATCGCCCTGCTGCTGACGCAGCGATTGGCGACGGTGACGCTTTGCCATATCGCGACGCGCGATCTGAAAATGCACACGAAGCGGGCGGACGTGCTGGTGGTGGCGGCCGGGAAGCCGGGGCTGATCGGAGCCGATCACGTCAAGCCGGGCGCGATCGTCATCGACGTGGGAATCAACCGCGTGACCCTGCCCGATGGATCCAAGAAAACCGTGGGCGACGTGGATTTCGACGCCGTGAGCGCGAAGGCGGCGTATATCACCCCGGTGCCCGGCGGAGTGGGGCCGATGACGGTAGCGATGCTGCTTAAAAACACTATGAGGAGCGCGGAGTTGGCGGCAGAAATCCGAAGCCCGAAATCCGAATGACGAATCAAGCCCCAATGACGAATGACCAATGACAAATGACGAATGACAAATGACCAATGATCGGCAACACCCTGGGCTGGAAAATCTCGGCCGTCATCTTTGCCCTGGCGGTGGCCATCGGCGCCTGGCTGCATAACCAGATGCAGATCACCGCTCCCACGAGCCTGTCCCTGGATGAGAAGAACCTGGCGGAGCTTTCGCCGCCGGTGGCGGCGATCGTCACGCAGAACCAGCCTGGAGATGCGGGGGAGAAATATTCCGCAGCCGCCGCGGCCTATGAGCAGTACGAAGATGCCTGCGATGAATTCGCCAGAAAACCGGTGGGTCCGCCGCCGCCGCCTATGCAGTTGGTGATGGATGCGACCCATTTGTCGCGGATGATCCTGTTCGCGACCAATCCGCAGGCGATCGTGGATTATCAGTCGGACCATCCGGCTTTGGATGATCTTTCCAAGATCGGCCAGGACCTGGAATCGGCGGCGCTGCTATGCCGCAAGGACCATCCCGACGAGGCCAGAAGTCTGTTGCAAGCGGCCTACTCGCTCGGCGCGAACCTCTACCGCGAGCGGGTCGATTACGATGAATTCTCCCAGGGAATGGGACTCATGAACGGAGCGGTCACGGCGATGGCGGAGATGGAGCCGGCCGGCTCATCGCGGCAAAAGCTGTTGCAAGCGCAACAGCAGAAGGTCCTGGATTTTTACGACAGCCACGTAAAGCCCATTTATGACGACGTGATCTCCAAGGCCGATCAGCAGAGCATCGCCGAACATGCCGGGGACATCTTTCGATTCGCGAGGCTGGCGAAGGAACGGATGTTCCGGGTGGAGGCGATATTGAAGCTGGGCCGATACCGATTTGACGCTGCCCGGGCGGCGGACCAGCTTGCCGCCCCGCGGTTTTTGCGCCAATTTCAGCACGATCCCGACCCGGCCATCCAGGCGGCCGCCAACGCCGCGGCCAACCTGACCATCGAGCAATATCGAATGATCCATTGACGAATCCGCCGGACAAGGCGAATCTTTAATAGGGCGGGCGTACTCGCCCGACGCTCGCTCGTGCGGTTTTTCCGTTAGCCCCCGGCTCTGCCGGGGTTTGGGCGAAAATGGATCGGTTTGTTCGCTCAACATGGGTTGCCAAGCGCTCATCACGGAAAACCCCGGCAGAGCCGGGGGCTAATGGAAAAAACGCTGTCCCGGTCATTGAACGATATTGCATTTAGCAGGAACCCTCTGTGAACAACCGCAAGGCCTTTACGCTCGTGGAGTTACTGGTGGTGATCGGGATCATCGCCGTCCTGGCCGGCCTGCTGCTGCCGGCCGTCAATCACATGCGCCGCAGCGCCCAGATCACCGGCCAGAAAGCCGATTTCCAAACCATCGCATCAGCATTGGAATCCTATCGGGCGGATTTTGGGGATTATCCGAGGAACGCACAATTGCCGACGTGGAATACGCAGATCGCCCCGCATGCCCCAGTTTTTCTGTCGTTGGCTTCCGCCCTGATGGGACCGGGACCGGCGATCACGCAGACGCTTTCCAACGGTGCCTACGAGATCGGCGACGGTGCAGATGGGGTGGGATTCCGGGCGCAAAGCATGGTTATCAATGCCACCGGAAACATTTCGAGTGTCTCGTCGAACCAGGTAACGTTCAGCAACCCGCCGGGTCTTCCGGTTCAATTCAACAATTTCGTTCCGGGTCAGACTGTCGCATCGATCACCATGTCTGTCGGAACGCAGTATGAGGAAACCGTCGGAATATCGGGGGTTGTTACTTCTAGTAGTCAGTTAACGCTGGCCGCGCAGCCGGTGTTTTCTTCCAACCATCTAGTCACGCACAAGTATCTGATCAAATTCGCGACCGGCAAGATCACGCCGAATTACCTTTCGGCGGATACGTTCAAGGTGGCGTTTGTGCCGACAGGCTCAGACACGAACTATGGGCCGGGAGGGCCTGGAAACAACACGATGATTGGTTCGGCCGGCGAGCCAGTTTTGCTCGATCGCTGGGGACAGGTGATCCAATATTTTCCGCGCTACGGCCCGGCGAACAATCGGACTAATGACTCGCTAGCCGCGCTGTACCCCGCCAGTAAAACCGTTCAAGCAGGTCCACTTTTTGGCTATTCGCAGCCAAATTCGGTTGATTCCCTGGCCGGCCAGAACTGCATCTGGGATTCTCGAGACGGCGCGCCGTTTTTCCAGCCTTTTATTAACGGCAACGCGCCCGGCTTCACCGCGTCGGAGTTCACGCCGTCCTTAGCTTCGCCCTTACCACAGTGGCCAAATCCAATCACCATAAATCCATTCAACCCAAACGGCGACTTTTACGCTGAACCATGGCCGAAGCAGACTTCCGCCACGCCCAACAATTTCCGACCGGAGTTGACGATCCAGTGGATGCTCGGTGAGCCGGATTCTTCGGGGAATTTCAACAATGAAATTCTGCCCGGAGAAAAGCTAAATTATGACGGCCCATACACCCTGATTTCCGCCGGGCCGGATGGGCCTAACCGTGCCAATGGTGGCTATTGCAATTTCACCAATCTGAAAGACGGCAGTTTGACCGATAGCAACGGCAACCCGCTTACCTCTGCTGAATTGCTACAGATGTTCACGGCCAGCGGCAACATTTATAATTTCGACCGTCCGTAATATTCACATGTGCCAACGATGGGGCTTTACGCGGACGGAGCTTTTCGCCGTGCTGGGGATCATCGTGGTCCTGGCGGGGATCGTCGTCGTTGTGACGGGGCGCTTGCGGAATGGGTCGGCGGTCCAGCGGCAGAAGGCGGATTTTCAAACGATCGCGGCGGGGCTGGAGGCGTATAAACAAGATTTCGGGGATTATCCGAGAAATATCGATCTGCCGAAGTGGAACACGCGGGATGGCACCGTGCCTGCCCCGATATTTCTGACGCTGGCTTCGGCACTTTTGGGGCCGGGGCCGGCGGTCACGCAAGAAATCAACGGCAATGCCAATGATCTCGAACTCGGCGACGGCAACGACGGGCCGGGATTTCGCTGTCAGGCAACAACGGTTATCCCGGGAGATGCCGGCATAACCTCCGGCTCGAATCAGGTTACGTTCAAGGTTGACGCCGCTTCCGCTGCTCAGGCCGGCGCGATTCCAACGCCCGCTTCGCTGATACTTTTGCCGATTGCCGGAAACCCGGGACAACCCTACTCGGAAACGATAGGCATTCAGGCCGTGAGCGGGTCGGGCGGTTCGCTGCAAATCACATTGACGGCTCCTCCGCTTTATTCGCACGAGCGAGGCAATATTTCCGTGGCCGGAGGCAAGGTATGGGGACCGTATATTTCCGCCGGTGCTTTCAACGTGACGTTTATCCCCTCCGCGCCATCGGGCCAGGGAGGCAGTGCGTTTCCCGCCTTGGCCGGCTATGGCCAACCTGTTTTGCTGGATCGTTGGGGCCAGGTGATTCAGTATTTCCCGCGCTATGGGCCGGTGAGCAATCGCACGGAGGATTCGACGTACGCCGCGAATACTTCCGTTCAGGCGGGTCCGCTTTTTGGTTACTCGCAGGCACGGTCCGTAGATGGCGCAAATGGACAGAACGCCATGTGGGATTGGCGGGACGGCGCGACATTCTTCAGCGTCAGCGCCAGCGGCATCGCGTGGAACGCTCCCAACCCCGTAACTGGCAAGCTGGACTATGCCAAGCCTTGGCCAAACCCGACGCAGACCATGGGGAGCGATTTTCGACCGGAGTTGGCGATCCAGTGGATGCTGGGGGAGCCGGATTCCTCGGGAAATTTCAACAATGAGATTTTGGGCGGTGAAAAACTGAGCTATGCCGGTCCGTACATCCTGATTTCCGCCGGCCCAGGCGGCCCGGAACGCAACAACGGCGGGTTTTGCAGCATGGTGGACCCAAACAACTACGATAATCCATTGCCAGCAAATCAGTTGCAGCAAGCATTCATCGACAGCGGCAATATTTATAATTTTGACCGGCCATAATTTGTAGGGGTCTTTCCTCATTAGCTGGTCGGGGTCGCCCCTCATTGCAGTCAGGTCACAATTATCTAAGATAACCGACCAAAGGGTCAGATTGTCTGACGACGCAACTTTCTAACCACAAAACCATGAGACTACGAGACGAAAACAAGCGGCGACATATCATCGAGACGGCCGTAAAGCTCTTTTCGGAACAGCCGTTCCACAAGGTGCGCCTTGATGACGTTGCAGAAGCGGCTGGAGTCGGAAAAGGCACCGTCTACATCTATTTCAAGAACAAGGAGGAGTTGTATTACAACCTGGTTTACGAGGGATTTGCGGGCATGGTGGATCAGCTCCACGTGCAGGTGAATAAGCCTGGTCTGAACCCCGCGGGGAAACTGCGGACTATCGTTGCCGGAATTGTCGAGCATTTCATCGCGCATCCGCAGTTTTTCGACGTATTGCGGACCGTGGGAGTGCCCGACGCGAGTTCTTCCTGGGACCACAAGCGAAAGGAATGCGCCGATTTGATTGACCAGGTCATCCGCGAAGGGATCGCCGCCGGGGAATTCAGCGACAGCCATCCCGAGCGCACGGGGCTGTATCTGATGGCGATGGTGCGTGCGGTGATGCTGTATGGGCCAAAGGCGCAAGATAAAGAAGACTTGACCGAGCACATTGTAAGCGTGTTGTTGCGGGGCGTCGGTGGGAAAGGGCCATGACGAAGACGTGGGTCATAGTTCTGGCGGTGGTGGCGGCGGGGACCACCGCGGGGGCGGGGATTTTTTTTCATGATCGCGGAGCAAAGGTCCCCACGACGCTGCCGGTCGATTCGTACGTTACCGCGGCCGTCCGCGGCGACGTCACCGAGAGTGTGGCGGCCACCGGCCCGGTGGCGTCCAACCTCGACGTGCAGATCAAGTGCCGCGCCTACGGCGAAGTCGTCCAGTTGCCGTTCGACATCAGCGACAGGGTGAAAAAAGGTGATCTGCTGGTGCAGCTCGACCAGAAGGACGAGCAGGTTGTGGTGGATCAGGAGACGGTGACGGTGGCCCTGGCGCAGTCCAAGCTGACCGAAGCCCAGGAGAACGAGCGGATCGCCGAGCAGGACCTGATTACCGCCACCGAGCAGGCGGATGCGAACATCATTTCCGCCCAGACCAAGGCCCAGAACCTGCGGAGGAAGGCCGATCGCCAGAAGCAGTTGCTGTCGCAGAACCTGGCCTCGCCGGAGGATTTCGAGACCGCCGAGACCGATGCCGCCCAGGCCGAGGACGATCTGGAAAACGCCCGCATCGCCAAGGAGCAGCTCAAGAGTCAGGCCGTGGCGCTGGAGGTGAAGAAGGAGGACGTGGAGCTAGCCAAGGAGCAGGTCAAGCTCGACCAGATCAATCTGGCGAACGCGGTGCAGCAGTTGAAGTACACGACGGTGAACGCGCCGATGAACGGGGTGCTGTCCGACCTGACGATCCAGATGGGGACGATCATCTCGTCGGCGATCAGCAACGTCGGCGGCGGGACGAGCGTGATGACGCTGTCGGACCTTTCGCACATTTTCGTTCTGGCCAGCGTGGATGAAAGCCAGATCGGCGGGGTGAAAAAGGGACAGACGGTGGACATCACGGCCGATGCGTATCCGGGCAAGCATTTTTCCGGGAAGGTGGTTCGGATCGCGACGACGGGGGTCAATACCAGCAACGTGGTGACTTTTGAAGTGAAGATCGAAGTGACCGACGACAACAAGGACCTGCTGAAGCCGCAGATGACCGCCAACGTGCAGATCATCGAAGCGAGCAAGAAAGACGTGGTGACGGCTCCGATATTGGCGGTGGTGAGAAAGCAGCACAAGACGCTGGTGACGCTGGTGAAGCCGGATAACGCCTTGGAGGATCGCGAGGTGGAACTGGGCATCGACGACGGAGAAAACCAGGAGATCGTGTCCGGGCTTGCCGCCGGCGAACAGATCCTGGTGCACAAGAACGAATCAAACAGCGTCTGGTCGGCGGCGACGATGGTGCGGCGAATGCCCGGGGCGGGCATGCCCGGGGGAGGAGGCAGGCGCTGATGATCCGGGCGGAGCACCTCATCAAGACGTACGTGCTGGGCGGCCAGGAAGTGCATGCGCTGGACGACGTGAGCGTGACGATCCAGCAAGGGGAGATGGTGGCGATCCGCGGCCCGTCGGGCAGCGGGAAATCGACGCTGATGAACATTCTCGGTTGCCTGGACCGTGCGGATTCGGGGCGATATTTCATTGCCGGCCAGAACGTTTCGGGTCTGTCGAAAAATGCCCTGGCGGAAATCCGCAACCGGCGGATCGGGTTCATCTTCCAGAACTTCAATCTTCTTCCGCGAATGAACGCGTTGGAGAACGTGGAACTGCCGCTGCATTACGCGGGCCGGCGGGATGCGGCACACGTCGCCAGGAAGTCGTTGGACGTCGTGGGCCTGGGGGACCGCTGGCACCATGAACCGAACCAGCTTTCCGGCGGACAGCGCCAGCGCGTGGCGGTGGCGCGGGCGCTGGTGACCGACCCGGCGATCCTGCTGTGCGACGAACCGACGGGCTCGCTGGACAGCAAAACGGGCGAGGAGATCCTGACACTGTTCAAATCCCTGAACGCGCAGGGGCGAACGATCCTGGTCGTCACGCACGACGCGCAGGTCGCCGCTCATTGTCAGAGGGAGATTTACCTGCACGATGGGCGGATCGCCGTGCCGCCGAGCGATGCGGCCGAGGAACGGGATATCGGGGAACCAGTCCTTACTTCGATTCTTAAATAGCCGGCGCCAACGGAAATGTGAAGTACCGCGATGCTGTTTTGGATGATCGTCAAAGTCGCGTTCAAGAGCCTGAGGGCGAACAAGCTGCGGTCGGTGCTGGCGATGCTGGGGATCATCATCGGCGTGGCGGCGGTGATCGCGATGCTGGCGATCGGGACGGGCGCCAAGCAGCAGGTGTTGGACCGGCTGAGCGCCATGGGGACGAACCTGCTGTTCGTGCGCCCCAGTCCGCGGGGAACGGCAGGCGTGATCTCCGGCACGCAGTTGAATCTCACCGAGGACGATGCGCGGGCGATCCTGGCGAAAGTGGATCACGTGCACGCGCTGTCGCCGGCCGTGGGGCGCAACTATCAGGTGAAATACCTCGACCAGAACACCAACACGCAGGTGCAGGGGACCACGCCGACGTACCTGGCCATCCGCGATTTCCAGATCGACTCGGGCAAAATGTTCACGGATTTCGACGTGGACCGCTGGAACCGCGTGGCCGTCCTGGGGTCGGTCACGGCGTCGAACCTCTTCGGGTTCTCCGATCCGGTGGGACAGACCATCAAGATCAATGGGATCAACTTCACGGTGGTCGGCGTGCTCCAGAGCAAGGGGGACCAGGGATGGAACAACCCGGACGATCAGGTGATCATTCCCTACACGGTGGACATGCACATCCTCATGGGCGTGGATTTCCTGCGCGAAATCGACGTGCAATGCGATGCCGGCTCGGACCTCGACGCGGTCCAGAGCGACATCTATTCCCTGACGCGCCAGCGACACCGGATTCAGAGGGGAGCGCCGGACGACATCATGATCATGAACCAGGGCGAGTTCATCGCCGCATTCAGCGCCACCGCGACGACGTTTACCGTTCTGCTGGCGACGGTCGGGGGGATTTCGCTCCTGGTGGGGGGGATCGGAATCATGAACATCATGCTGGTCACGGTCACCGAACGCACCCGCGAGATCGGAATCCGCAAGGCCATCGGGGCGCGCGAGTTCGACATCCTCAGCCAGTTCCTCATCGAAGCCATGCTCATGAGCGGCGTGGGCGGATTGACGGGGATGGGATTGGGGATCGGGGCGGCGTGGGTGGTGGGCCAATACAGCCCGTTCCCGACAATCGTGCGGTTCTACAGCATCGTGATGGCGCTGGTGTTCTCGGCGGCGGTGGGGATATTCTTCGGCTTTTATCCCGCGACCCGCGCGGCCAAGCTGGACCCGATTGAGGCGCTTCGATATGAGTGAATCGAATTGGCCGCTGCGACTGGCGATCGTCTGTGCCGCGATTCTGGCGGCGGGCTGCGCCACCGACCAGAACCGGGAGATCGCGACGTATCGCAGGGTGATCGACGGCAACAAGCCCTCGACGGTGCGGATTGCGCCCGACCAGGTGGTGACGCTGACCGATGCGGTGATGCTGGCGGTGCAGAACGAGGAGCAGCTCTCGCTTCAGGGCGAGAATTATCTTCAGGCCCTGATCAACAAGGACAAGGCGTTCGTCAATTTTCTGCCGACGGTCAGTCTCTCGGCCGGGTGGAATTACCAGAGCAACGGCGCCGTTTTGCCGCACCATTCGCAGAGTGCCGATGCGTCGATTCCCGGGCAATGGAACCTGTTCAACGGATTTCGCGACTATTACAACATGAAAGCCGCGGATCAGACGATCGAGCAGCAGAAGCAGTTGATCTTCGATGCGGAGCAAACCGTCCTGCTGGACGCGGCGCAGACGTATTACGCGGTGCTGACCAGCGAGCAATCGGTGGACGTGCTGAGCAACTCGCTGATTGCGCAGCAGGCGAACGTCAAGACGGTGGCGGAGCAACTCCGGGTGGGCACAGCCAAGCGGCTGGATTTGGCGCAGGCGGAATCCCAGGCCTCGCAGACGCGCGTGTTGCTGCTTCAGGCGCAGGCCGACGTGAAGAACGGCCGGGCCATGCTGGTCTATCTGGTGGATGCGCCGATTTTGAACAATCCGCTGCGGGATGATTTTGTGGCGCCGACGGCGGTCGGGCCGCAGGAATGGTGGATCGCCGACGCCGAGGCCGGCCGTCAGGACTTGCGCGCCGCCGACGCCGCCGTGCGCGCGGCCAGATACAACGTCGAGGTGGCCTTCGGACAGTATTATCCGAGCGTCGCCTTCAACCTTGGATACGAACTTTACGAGCGGCCCTTCCAGCCGGGCACGATGTGGAACACGCTGCTTAGCTTCAACGTGCCGATCTTCACCGGCGGATTGATCGAGGCCCAGGTGCGCCAGGCGTGGTCGCAATACCGCACGGCGGCGCTGACCCAGGAACAACTCAAGCGGCAGATCGATCAGAACGTGCAGATCGCGTACGTGAACCTGGATTTGGCGCATGCGGAATTGACGGAACTTCAAACGCAGGTGGTCGCGGCGCGGGATGAATATTATCTGGCGCTGATGCTGTACAAAAATGGCGGCGGAACCTACCTGAACGTCCAGCAGGCCCAGGCGACGCTGCTCACCACTCAGCTTGAACTCACGACCGAAGAATTCGCGCAGAAGACGGCGTATTTCAATCTGCTGCGGACGGCGGGGATGCTGAGCTATGCGTCGCTGCAATCGACGACGCGTCCCTCGGAAAGAGCACTGCGGGAACTGGCGACGCAGCCGGTGACCGAGCCGAGCACGAGACCCTAAATTTCCAATGGCCGCTTTCAAAGCACTGCTGGTGGGCGCCGGGGGCATGGGCCAGGCATGGGCCAGGAACCTTCGGGATTGCCGCGAAGTTCAGATGGTCGGATGGATGGACATTCGAGCCGGAGCGGCCGGCGAGGCGATCGAGAAGCTGCAACTGAGCGGCATCAAGCCCTACGACAACTTAGGCAATGCCTTGGCCGAGACGCACCCGGATTTCGTGGTGGACGTGACGGTTCCAGAAGCGCATCGGGACGTCACGTTGGCGGCGCTGGCCGCGGGCGTGCCGGTGCTGGGGGAGAAGCCCATGGCCGATTCGATGGCGTCGGCACGCCAGATGGTCGCCGCATCGGAACGTGCGGGGAAGCTGTACATGGTCAGCCAAAGCCGCCGATACGACGCGCGGGTCCTGGCGTTTCGCCAGGCCATCGAAAAATACCTCGGAGAGTTGGGAATCCTCACCAGTGATTTTTACCTGGGACCGCATTTCGGCGGATTTCGCGAACAGATGCCCAGCCCACTGCTGCTGGACATGGCGATCCACACCTTCGATAACGCCCGCCAGATCAGCCGGCGCGATCCGGTCGCGGTGTATTGCCGGCAATTCAACCCGGCGTGGAGTTGGTATGCCGGGGCATCGAGCGCGACGGCGGTCTTCGAGATGACCGACGGGCTGCAATACACCTACAACGGAAGCTGGTGCGCGCAGGGACTCAGCACGAGTTGGAATTCGCAATGGCGCGCGTTCGGCCCGGGCGGCGCGGCGACGTGGGACGGGGACCACGATCCCGTCGCCGAGCGAGTCTCGGGCAATGAGGGGTTTCGGTATCCCACCGAAAGGGTCACGGTGACGGTGGATGAGAAGGTTCCCGGCGGGATCGCCGGATCGCTACTCGAGTTTTTGCACGCGATGCACACCGGCCAAACCCCGCAGGGAGAATGCCACGACAACATCAAGAGCCTGGCGATGGTTTTCGCCGCCATCGAGTCGGCCCAAACGGGTCGGCGGGTGGAAGTGGCCGCCTGACCCGATGGGGGAATCTTGTCAAACGCAGATCAACTTCAACGGATGCTGCAATCGGCGGCGGCGCTGCACAAGGCGGGACGGCTGACCGAAGCCGACGCCGCTCTCCGCCAGGTCCTGAACCAGCATCCCGACCATCCGGCGGCGGTGCATCTGCTGGGCATCGTCGCGGGACGGCTCGGTCGAACCTCGGAATCGGTGCAACTCCTGCGGCGGGCGGTGCAGCTTCAGCCGCACTCCGCGCAGGCACATAACAACCTGGCATTCGCGCTGAGACTCAACGGCTCCGCCGACGAGGCCATGGAGGAATTCAAACGCGCGATCCAAATCAAGCCTGATTTTGCCGAGGCGCACAGCAACCTGGGCAACGCCTTGATCGACATCGGGCAATTTGACGAGGCCATCGCTTCCCATCGGCAGGCCGTGCGGCTTAGTCCCGGCGACGCCAAAGAGCACAGCAATCTGGCCTTCCTTCTCCATTATCATCCCGCCTATGACGCCAGGATGATCCATGAGGAACTCCGCCAGTGGAGCCAACGGCACGCCGAGCCGCTTAAGAAGCTGATTCAACCGCACGCCAACAACCGCGACCCCGACCGCCGCCTGCGGGTCGGCTACGTGTCGCCGGATTTCCGCGAGCATCCGGTGGGCCAGAATCTGCTGCCGCTATTGCGCGAGCACGATCGTCGGCAAATGGAGATATTCTGTTACTCCAATGTTGTCCGGCCTGATACGCGAACCGACCAACTCCGGGGTTATGCGGATGTTTGGCGCAGCATCGTGGGGCTGTCCGACTCCCAGGTTGTTAGTCAGATTCGTCAAGACGGGATCGACATTCTTGTCGATTTGGCGCTGCACTCAGCGGGAAACCGTCTCATGGTGTTCGCTCACAAGCCCGCTCCGGTGCAGGTGACGTATCTCGGCTATTGCGGCGGCACCGGTATGGAGGCGATGGATAACCGACTTTCCGATCCCTACATGGATCCCTCGGATTCGGATTTATCCTATTACAGCGAGCGGACGATCCGGCTGCCGGAAACCTATTGGTGTTACGGCGTCGCCGGCCCGACTCCCGAACCATCGCCGCCGCCCGCCGCGGCGATGGGATATGTCACCTTCGGCTGCCTGAACAATATCGTCAAGGTTTCGCCGCCCGCGCTGGACCTGTGGGCCGAGATTCTGCAACGGGTGCCGCGGTCGCGGCTGCTCATTCATTGCCGTCCGGGAACTCGCCTGGATGCGATGCGAGAGCGATTCGCCGGCAAGGGCATTTCGCCGGATCGCTTGGAGTTCCCGAACTGGCAGCCGTGGCACCAATACGTGCAAACCTACGGCCGGATCGACATTGCCCTGGATCCCTTTCCGTGGGGCGGAGGAATCACAACCTGCGATGCCCTGTGGATGGGCGTGCCGGTGGTGAGCCTTGTCGGCTCGACGGCCGTGGGCCGCGGCGGGGCAAGCATTTTGGCCAACGTCGGCGCGCCGGAACTCGTCGCCCGAACACCACAGCAATACGTTCAGATCGCGACGGACCTGGCCAATGATTTGCCGCGCCTGGTCGAATTGCGCCGGACGTTGCGTCCGCGAATGCAGGCATCGCCCCTCATGGACGCCCCGCGGTTTGCCCGCAATGTGGAAGCGGCTTACCGGCGGATGTGGCGGACCTGGTGCGAGCGTGGCCGCTAGCGGACCTCGGGCAAGGGCAAATCATCCAGTTCAAACGGGATTTTGAGATTCTTCCGTTCGAGGGTCTTTTCCCATCGGAGCTTGACGGGCGTGCTTTGCGTCGGCTGAAAGGTGAGGACGATGTTCACGCCCTCGGGCGACGGCCTGGGAATATAGTTCTGGCGAATAATGGTCTGGCCCTTGTCATCAACTAACTCGGCGGAGTTGACGAAATCCAGAAACTGGGGATCGTTCGCCGTGATGCCGCGGATCATCAGGGTCAATTGATAATTCATGTTGGTTTTGGAACAACCCATGACGGTGAAGGATGCCGGGCCGTCTTGCGTGGTAGCGCCGTGTGCCTGGGTAATGTCGTCGATTTCAAAGACTTGACTGCGGGTTTGTGCGGAGAGATTGATCTCGCCGCGGAGGCGGGCAATTTTGCTTCCCATGCCGGGGACTTCGCGGAGGCTGGTCTGAAGGGACCACAACGGCTGGCGCACGCCTCGCTGCATCATGAATCCGGGGAAGAATCGGCGATTGGGCTCGGTCGGCATGAGCGAATGGCCCTTATCGTCGACGCAATCCTTGAGCCAGTCGACCATGCTGGCGCCGATCACGTGCAGCTTGGGTTCGGGGATCACGTTGAGCGTGAGCCACATCCCACCGGAGGTCAGACCTGTTACGTAGCTAATGTCGCTCTGTTCCCGGCTGCCGATGGGAACGATGAAGAGGCCGCCGCTGGAACGGGCATACTTGTCGGAAAAATCGACCTGCATGATGACGCGGCCCTGGGCTGGGGCGAGCGTGAGTCCGGATTGCCCAACCCAGGGGGAAAGCCCGCTGGCGTCCTTGACGGCGCGCATCGCCTGCCAGAAACCAGCGTTGTCGAGATTGATGGTGGCGACGCGGCCCTCGGCGAACTTGACGACGGAAGGATCGTCGATCCCCAGGTTTCCGCCGGCCTGGCGCGCGAAATCGGCCAGAACCTTCATCAACGGCGCATGGGTGTAGTGCATCGTCACGATGGCGTGCAGCGCCAGGGTGTCCTGAAACCGTGCCAGCAGGACGTCGATCCGGGCCCGGGCCTCATCCGAAAGATTGGCGCGCTGGGCATCGCGCAGTTGCGGCTCGATCGACGGTCCCATGTCGGCGAGTTTTTTCTCCGCCAGTTCCCGAACGCTGAAATTCGGGTCGTCCAACTGGGCGATCAGTAAGGCGATTGTGTCCGAAGGCTGGGTGGCTCCGGGTTGGGTGGTCTGGGCTTGCGCGCTTGCCGCCCGAGCTATCAGCGCCGCCGACAGGATAATGAGAATCCATGTTCGCATCGGTGGGATTTATTGCCCCCCCTCATCCGGCGCGTGCAGCAAGTCGAGGTCGTGAAATTCAAACGGCACCGTCAGTTGCCTCGCTTCCGTGGTGATCTCCCATTTCAATCGCTTCGGAGGCCCAACCCCCCCGGCGTTGGCGAAGTAAGTCAGGATCAGCGTCACCCGGCCGTGGCCGTCATCGGACCGGGTGGAGCCGATCAACTGCAAGGGTTGGTCTTTGGCATCAAGGACTCGATAGCCGGAGCCGAAGGGATTATTTATCAATAATGCCATGATCGGAGAAGCCGGCGGGGCTAAAACGAGTAAATGCAACTGGTACTGACCATTTTCCAGAGAACATCGTTCGATGGTGATCGTGCCGCCGGCGGCGGATCGGGTGACGTTTTGCGCCGAGAGAAGATTGTCCACTTCAATCGGCTCCGACTTCAACTGGACGCTGAAGTCCAACTCGCCCTTGAGGCGGGCAATCTTGCTGCCCATTCCGGGAACGAAGCGCAGGTTGGCGCTGAGGGGAATCCACCACTGCCTTGGACCAGCACCGAAGCCGCCCGGAGGCAGCGGCACGAGGAGCGAATGTCCCTTGTCATCGACACATTCCCGAAGCCAGGCGGATTGGACCGAACCGATGACGTGAAGCTTGGGCTCGATGACCGCCCAGAGTTGGATATAGAGCACCGGCCGTTGGCCGAATTGCATGGACAAAGTCACGGATTGGGGCACGATGAGGCAGGGACCGGCCACGCAGGCGAGGGAGCGATCGCCCATCTGTCCGAAGGAAGGTCCCATATTGTCCAGGATCAAACGACCGTCGTTATCGGGTCGGATGTGTAACCCACTGACGGATTCGATTGCCTGCAGAGCCGTCCAGAAATTTGCATGGTCGAGGTTGAGCGAGATTTTGCGGGACTGGAGATAATCCTGAATCTCCCGCCGATGAACGCCCATGTCCGCATCGGCCTGTTTGGCGAAATCCTCCAGGACGTTCCGCAGGGGCGCATCGTGACATTGGAGGGTGATGACCGACGGCCCGAATTGCCTGGCTTCGTCAATATGCCCGATGGCTGCGCGAATCCGCGCACGGGCTTCATCGGGCAAGGGACCGTCGAGGATTTGGCGTAGTTGCGGAACGACTGGATCGCCAAATTTCTCGAGTTTCTGCTGGGCGCTTTCCCGGACGGCGTATTCGTCGCTGGTCAGATCCTTCACCAGGGCCAGGACTTCGGCGGTTGGCCGGGAAGTGGGGAGTTGGGCGGCTTGCGTTGTCGCGGGTTGGGTCGAAGGCACATCACCCGCGTGGGAAAGCGAGCCAGTAACGGCGGCGCGCGCCAGTGCGATCGCCAGCATACCCGCCCAGCCCAAACGCGGCGCCGTCGTCCAACGCAACTTCATGCGGTCTCCTCAGACGATTCTACCACCCCTTTGACGCCAGGAACCTTGCCGGGTTTCCGCACCTGCCGATGGGCCGTATTTCCGCATCCTACGATGAAAGGTGTTGCCTTGCGACGCGCTCGAGGACTCTGTCAAACATTTCCGCCGTCAGCTTGCCGGTAAACGTGTTCTGCTGGCTGACGTGATAGGAACCGATCAGCCAGCGGTTTTGCGCCAGCGGTAATTCCGCGCCATGGGCGAAAGGTTGTTTACCGCCGGGGAAATCGCAGCCGTGGCGCTTCGCCAGGGCAATGATCGCCTCCCAGCCGATCTTCCCCAGCGCCAGCATGACGCGGACGCGCTTCAACATCATCCATTCCCGGTCGAGATATTCGCGGCAGTTGGCGATCTCATCGGGCAGCGGTTTGTTCCCCGGCGGGGCGCATCGCACCGCAGCGCTGATGTACACGCCGCGAAGCGCCAGCCCGTCGTCGCGATGAATCGACTGCGGCTGATTGGCCAGACCCGCGCGATGAAGCGCCGCGAAAAGAAAATCCCCGCTGCGGTCGCCGGTGAAAACCCTTCCCGTGCGATTCGCTCCATGCGCTGCGGGCGCCAGGCCGACAATCCATATTCCGGCATCCGGATCGCCGAAGCCCGCAACCGGCTTGGCCCAATAATCCCAATCGGCGAACGCGCGGCGCTTATCGCGAGCGATCTTCAGGCAGTATTCCCGCAACCGCGGGCAGCGCCGGCATCGAACGATCTGCCGGGTGAGCCGCCCTAGTGAATCCGCGCTCGATGAATCGGTCATGCGTTCAGTCCCCGCAGCCCGGCCTGCTGCCGCCGCTGATTCACTTCCATCCAAAGTTGTGCATCGGTCCGGAGGAAGCCGATCAACCGTCCGGTCGAAACGCCCAAAAGCTTCGCTCCGTCCGAGACGCTCCAACCGGCATGTTCCAGCACGTCCAACGCCTTGCCCATCGCCGCCGGATACTCGGCGGACCGGGCTGACACTGCCACAATGGCGGGATCGGGAAGGGATGACAGATTGATCGGCTCCCGCACCCGCAGTGCGATTTTACGTCGTAGTCGATCCAACGCCGCCTGAAGGTTGCGGTGTTGCGAACGCGATTCTCCCGCGATGGCCGACAGCCCGGTCGGCCGATGAGTCAGCCGCACCGCCGAACTGGTTTTATTGCGTTTTTGGCCGCCCGGCCCAGGCCCGCGGAATTTCTCGAGCCTACAATCTGCCAGGAGGTGTTTATCGGAGAGTTTTCGATAGCTGGTCATTTCGCCGGGATTGTAGCGTCCGGCACGATTATTGCTCGTATTTGATTGCGGGCACCAACTTCTGCGGTTTTACAGCGAGGTTGCACAATGCTTAAGCTCGACTCCGGAAACGTGCTGCTCAAACCATCAAATCGTCGCCAGTTAATGTCTTGGCTCAAGCGGGCCATCCGTTTTGGCGAGCGAATGGGTAATCTGGTGATCTCCATTACCATGCACCGAGTCGGTCGGCTGGTGGAAATCCGCGCCAACGTGGCCGATGGCAACGGGGTGATCGCTTTCCGCTCTCGCCAGACCGATTGGCGAGATGCCGCCAGACAACTCGTTCGCATGCTCACCGGCCACTTGCACGATCGCGGCATCCATCGGTTGATGGCCTGACTGCCGCGGTTGTGCGATCTGCGGGGCGGAGTATCATCTGACCTCGCGGCGCTTCGGCGTCGCCGTCGATGACCGAGCCGCCGCCCATCGCAACGCCCTCAATCGCCGGGTATCCTCCGACCCATCGCCAAATCGCCGCCCTCGTCCTGATTCTTCTCGTCGGCGGGTTCCTTCGCTTTTTTCATATCGCGGAAGCTAGCCTGTGGATGGACGAAATCTGGTCCATCGAGATGGCCGCAGGCCGAGGCTCGCTCCACGATCATCTTCCCACGGGCGTCATTCAAACCGCTCCACTGAATCTGACCGATATTTCCACCGCCCCGGCCTGGCCGAAAATCTGGACGCATCTCAACGGCTACCCGCATCCGCCGCTTTACCTCCTCGCCCTTCGCTGGTGGATCGATCTGTTTGGAACCAACCCCCTGGCCATCCGCTCGTTGTCGGCAATCCTTTCCATAGCCGCGATTGCCGTGCTCTTTGATATTTGCCGGCTTCTCGGTCCGCCAAGGATCGCGCTTCTGGCCGCTTGCATTATGGCGCTTGCCATCGGCCAGCTCGATTTCGCACAGGAGGCCAGGAATTATCCGATGTTGATTCTCTTGACTCTCGGCGCCGCCGACCTGCTGGTTCGAATCGAATTGTTCGGGATCAAACCCGCCAGGATGATCGGCCTGGTCTTGCTTTCAGCCGCGGCGATTCTGACTCATTATCTCGCCGTCGGCGCGATCGCCGGCCTCGGAGGATATGCGCTGATTCGCCTGCGCGCCTGCGCCCGCCTGGCGGCCATCGGCGCGTTCGTCGCCGCCGCGGTTGTGGTCCTGGCCGTCTGGGGATACTGGCTGCGCGGGCAGATCGTTTCGCTCCCTTCCGTTCATCCCGGCTATCTTTCCGAACCTGCCGATCAGCATGTCCCATCGACGTTCCTTCGCGTCATTGGAATTCCGGGCAAATGCCTCTTCGGCGAATCGCTCGCCGCGATTATGCCCACCGCCGTCATTCTCGTCGCCGCATTCCTGGCATACGTTCTTCCGCTGGTGCGAGTCTTCCGCGATCGACAATCGCTTCTTTGGCTGCTTTGGATGTTCGGGGCCATCGGATCGGTCGTCGTCACCGATCTGGTCCGTGGATCGATCCTCCTGGATTACCTGCGCTACACCATCTTCGCCAGCCCAGCCGTCTATGCCGTCCTGGCCGTCAATTGGCCTGGACGTCTGGCGGTCCCGCTTCTGGCGATCGCTCTCCTGGCTGTCCTCGCCGGTCAACGCCTTGCTGACGGCGTCGAATCCAAGGAGGACTGGCGCCAACTCACCGGCGACCTCAACCGCGCCGCCGATCCTGGCGATCTTCTCGTGTTCTACGGCGACGATCCCTGGATTTCTCCGGGAACCTGGTACATGGCCTTCAATTACTATTTCCCCCAGTCACGCCACCCCTGGCTCGTCCTGAGCCGGCCGGCCGACGTGAATCTTCTTCATCAGCTCCGAACGAAAAAATCCGTCTGGCTCATAGGAAAATTCCCCGCGGCCGACGGGCCGCTGGTGTTGCCGGGTTGGCATTCGGTCGGACTGGCGGAAACGACCTCCGCCGGCGCGTTTTGCCTCATGGAACCAAATTGATGAGCGATGCTCCAGCGAATCCTCCGCGGAATTCCCGAAGACATTGGGCGATCCTCTGGGTTGTCATGGCGGCCGCGGCGTTCTTGCGTTTCTATCAAATTGGCGGCCCCAGCTTGTGGAAAGACGAGATCTGGTCCATCGAGATGGCCATGGGCCGGGGGTCCGTTCACGATCAACTGCCCGCCAACGTGATTCGCACGGATCAGCCGGACCTGACCGGCGTGGCCGGGGCCGCGCCGTGGTGGAGCATTTGTACGCATCTCGGCGGCGTGACGCATCCGCCACTGTATTTCGTTGTGCTTCGGTGGTGGATCGATCTTTTCGGCACCGGGGCGGCGGCCACGCGATCGCTTTCGGCGATCTTTTCCCTGGCGGCCATTGTCGTTTTCTTTGACGTCTGCCGATTTCTCCATGGATTCAGGATCGCACTGCTTGCCGCAATCTTGATGGCGCTGGCCGTCGCGCAGATCGACTTCGCGCAGGATGCGCGCGGCTACACGCTGTTGATTTTCCTCGGATTGTGCGCCATCGACTTTCTCTTACGGATTGAATTGCAAGGCGTCACCGCCGCGCGCCTGGCGGGGCTAGCGATTTGCTTCGCCGCCGCCGCGCTGACCCATTACCTCGCCGCCGGGGCGCTGCCGGCCCTGGCCGCTTATGCCGCGATTCGCCTCCCCTCGCGGGCGCGCCGGCAAACTCTCGCCGCGCTCGCCGCCGGCGCGATTCTCACTCTCGCCGTCTGGATTCCGCTGTTCATCACGCAAACCCATACGCTCCCCTCGCTCGCCCCAACGTTTCTTCAGGAATACCGCGTCGCCGATCATGCCAAACTGACGGTTTTTCGCATTGTCGGCTTGCCAATCGAATTTCTGCTCGGCGAAGGCGGCGGTGAATCTCTGGCCCGCCGCGCGCCCAATTTTGTCCTGGCGGTTTTTCTCCTGACGATGGCATTGCCGATTCTGCGCCTTACCCATCGCCGCGATCTTCTCCTCTGGTCACTCTGGATGATCGGCGTCATCGGCTTCGTGGCCGTGCTGGACTTGGCCCACGAAACCACCCTGGTCGGATATCCGCGCTATACCATCCTGGCCAGTCCCGGGATCTACGCCGTCATCGCGGCGTTCGATTGGCCCCGGCGCAATGGCCTGCGCGACGTCCTGGCCATTGTCTTCATTACCACGACTGCAATCGTGGCCGTTGACCGCGTCAAGCCGGGCGCCCTTCCGGTGGAGGATTGGCGCAAACTCGCCCACGACCTTGACTCCAGCGCTGCCCCCGACGACCTGCTTGTCTTCGCCAACCCCGATCCCTGGGATTCGCCCGGAACGTGGTACGTGGACTTGAAGTATTACACTCCCGTGTCGCATCACCCCTGGCTGATCCTCACCGCGCCGGCCGACCCCTCCATCCTCCGCCAACTCCAATCCCACCCGCGTCTTTGGCTCATCGGTCCCCACCGCGAAATCGAAGGCCCCGATTTATTGCCCGGCTGGCGCCGGCAACTGCTGATCTCCACCACGGCCGGCGACGCCTGCCGAATGATCCCGATCGATTCCCGACCATCGCCGTAATGCCGCCGCGCTTGATACGCCGTATCCGCGTCGTATATCCTGCCATCTCAGATTTGCGCCGAAGTAGCTCAACGGCAGAGCACCGCTTTCGTAAAGGAAAGTGCGAACTTGGTTTAGCCGATATGTGTAGGAGAATATGTTCTATGGAACATACTACAATTACCTTATCGGACGCCGTGGCGTTTAAGTTGGCGCGCACGCAGCGCCGCGAAGACTTTTCCCCGCGCACCGTAGAACGGATTAGGGAATGCTTCGCCCTTCTATCCCCTTGGGCACAACGGCCAATCTGTACTATTACCCGTGCGGAAGCTGACAACTTACACCGACAACTTACCGTAGCCAACGGACCCGGAGCGGCTAACAGAGCGCTGCGGGAATTTCGTAGCCTTTACAATCTTTGCTTACGTTTGTTTGAGGACATGCCCGACAAAAGGCCGACGTGCGTTATCCAGTGGAACAAAGAAAAGGTTTGCAGAGATACACTCGGGTGGAAAGATTTACCCGGTTGGTTCGCGGAGATTGATAAGTTGACGCCGGTGAGACGTACCTTGCAATTGTTCTATCTGTTTACCGGGGTGCGACGGACAGAAGCAACGGGATTAAAGTGGACAGACGTTGACTTGGTTTCAGGGACGGCACACATTGCCCGGCCCAAGGGCGGCGTTGATAGGGCGTATGACATTCCGCTATCTATGCCCTTGATTGCATTGCTAGCCCGGTTGCCACGACAAAATGATTGGGTGTTTCCTGCGGGCCGTGGCGAAGGGCCGTTGATAAATCCGCGACAGTACGAATGGGTTGCCCCCGGTAAGCGAAAGTTTTCTACGCCTGGCCCGCACACGTTGCGCCGAACCTTTTGCACCGCTGCAGACCAAGCTGGGGTTGCTTGGAATACAGCATGCCGATTAGTCAACCACAAGATAGCGGGGGTGCACCAAATGTATGTCAATCCTGACGTGGAGGCGCTGCGCGA
>Ga0209415_10003178_pt1 | contig 30524 bp, 33 predicted proteins | sample PeaSoiSIISIP2007_FD_187696 | JGI IMG/M metagenome (GOLD analysis project Ga0209415, IMG submission 187696) | Peat soil microbial communities from Weissenstadt, Germany - SII-SIP-2007 (SPAdes) (version 2) | ecosystem: Environmental > Terrestrial > Soil > Wetlands > Peat | place: Germany... | reverse complement strand
AGGCGGCGACCGTCCTGCCCCCGTCGCCGAAGGCGAGCTCGATGCCCACCTACGCCGGTCCCTGGGTCCAGGTGTCGCGCCTCGGGAACCCCCTCATCAACGAGGTGGTCATCCCCATGTCGCAGAAGGACTTCTGGAACCACTCGGCACCGGCGGCCGACATCCAGTTCGCCCAGTACGTGAGCAATCCCGAGCTGGGCAGACTGCTGCCCGTCCTCTACCCGGGGGCGTTCCCCAACCTGGCCGCCTACAACGCCGGCACGCCCAACCGGGCCGACCTCTCCGCCATCCTCATGACCGGCCTCCCGTCCGGTGTCATCCCCGGTTTCCAGAACTTCACCGGCACCGTCCAGGCCGACATGCTGCGTCTCAACATGGCCATTCCGCCGGCCACCACCTCGTCCACCCTGCCCAGCAATCTCGGGCTCCTCGGTGGCGACCTGGCCGGCTTCCCGAACGGCCGCCGCGTCTTCGACGACGTCGTCAACATCGAGTTGAAGGCCATCGCCGGGGCCACTCTCCCCTTGGTCGACCCTGCCTTCACGGCCGACGGCGCAGTCGCCGTCGTGGACCAGGGACTCACGAGCAGCGGCACCGATCTCACCGCCAAGGGCACGGAGAACTACCTCTCCACCTTCCCCTATCTGGGAGTGCCCTACAGCGGCTACTTCACCCCGGCCAGCTGACCACCATGCTCGCCGGCACCGCGTTGCCGCCATCGACGATTGGCGAGGACCACCGGGCCACCGACGGAGCGCCACTGCTTCCCGGTGCTCGGTCCGGGCCGTCCACAGGGGAACGGCCCGGACCGAGCACCGGAGCAAGCGTCATGCTCGACATCGGCGAGGACCGCGGTGCCCTCGTCGTCTTCACCTCGGAGGACCGCGTGGGTGAAGAGATCGAGATCCGTCCCCACGACGGGGAGTGGGCCGGACTCCACACGGCGGTGCGGGCGCGCCACATGGGCGAGATCATCCGCTACGCCGGTGTCTTCGGCTCCCTCTCCGCCGGACTCTACGACCTGCGGATCCGAAACGACCATGGCCAGCACTCCCACGATTCGCACTCCCACGATTCGCACGTCGATGGTTCGCGCTCGACGATCGAGCCGGGCGGGCGGACAGTCATGGTGAAACCGGGCGCGGTGATCGAAACCGCTCTTTGACGCGGCGGCGGCTCGAGGTTGGAAGACGTCTGGAACTGAACTGCAAAGGTGGCCGGTGGCGGCTACGAATCGTCAGGCGGCGGGGGCCGGATGTTCCGCAGGCGGTTGTGAAATCCGCACAGCATCCGGCCGTTCTCCTCGACGGTGACGCCGCCCTCGTTCACGGGGTCGATGTGGTCGGCCTGACACTTGTCCGCCGGAATGTCGCAATACGGATGGGCGCACTCCCGGTCCCGCAGCTCAATGGCCCGACGCGTCCCCCCGGTGAAGAGGCGGGCCTGGGCGCTCACCTCGGAACGCCGTCCCGGCGCGAAGACGACACGCTCGAGATAGGCCTCGGTCAACCAGGGTACGAGGGAACCCGGAGACAAAACGGTCCCGTCGGCCAATTCGCACACCTGGTCCTGCAGCCGGGTGTAGTTGATCAACACACTGAAGAGAGGGCCGGGACGGTGCCCGTCCGAAGGCGTCGTCTTGCTGCGTGTGGCCATCTCCACCAGAGCATCGGCCCGGCGCTGACCCGGAGTCCGCGCCAGAAGGGCGAGAGTGGGGTCACGTCCGAGAGAGGCCTTGGCCTGCGCCCAGTCCGCGTCGAACATCTTCTGTTCCAGACGCTCGAGCTCGCCCGAGACGATCGCGCCCGAGATGGGATCGAGTGTGACCCGGCCCAGCCACATGCCGCCGAAACTGCTCTCGAGATAGACGTCTCGGCGGGCGCGACGAGTCTCGTCGTCCGATTCGGCTCCGTCGGGATCGGCCAACTGCTTCCAGTAGCCGGCGGCCCGGACGAACGACCTGTAAGGCAGCGTGATCGCCTGTTCGACCAGTAGTGCCTCGTCGCGGGCCAGGGCTTCCTCGGTGGCGGGGCTGCGCAGGGGAGTCATCACGTCCACCTGAGCGGCCGTGATCGTGCCCTGGGCCCAGGATTCCGCCACCACGGGCAGGTGGCGCAGTTCCCGACCCCGGCGGATCAGGCGCTTCGCCTGCGCTTTCGGCAACCGGCACCGGGCCACCAGCCAGGCGGCGGCGGTGCGAGCCCCGTCGGCCACCCAGTTCCCCGAGACGTCGAAGGCGGCCGTCGCCCGGGTCACGATGGCCTCGATCCGGGCATGCTCGCGCAGGAGTCGTTCGATCGAGTCCGTATCCGCCAAGGACGACGGATCTGATTCGCTCAAGACATCTATCGCCTCGGTCAGGACGTCGAGTTCCGTGCGGGCTCCGACAAAGTCGGTCACGGGATCCAGATCCGTCCACCGCTGCAGTACCACAAGAGACAGTGAAACATCCGGGTGTAACGGTAGGGCTCGAATGGCGGCCGGCTTGTCCCCGTCGTGCCGAGGACGGAGACTGTGGTCGACAAGGGGGTGATGACCATGCCGACGGCGTCGGTCAACGGAATCGAAATCGCTTACGAGCTCCACGGGGAAGGAGAACCTCTCGTCCTCGTCTGCGGCACCGGTCAGCGGGCCGACTCATGGTCCTTCCTCGGTATGGTCACCGAGCCGATCGAGCAGGGCTTCCAGGTCGTCACCTTCGACAACCGGGGAATGGCACCGTCGTCCTGTCCCCGGGGCCCGTACACGGTCGAGATGATGGCCGAGGACACTGCCGGACTCATCGAGCATCTCGGTCTGCCCCCGGTGAGGATCGCCGGGATCTCCCTCGGTGGATTCATCACCTTCCAGATGGCGCGCAGTCGGCCCGACCTCGTACGCGGCGCCGTCTGCATCGCCGGGCTGGTGGGTGGCTCGCGCTACGTGCAGATGCTCACCGACGCCCGCGTGGACGCCATCCGCGACGGAGGCAAGCTGCCCGCCGTTCTGGATTCGCTGCTCTCATTGCCCGGGACCTTCGCACCCGCCAGTCTCCAGAACGACGCCATCGTCGATGCCATGACGTCCATGATGGACTCGGTGTCCGGCCAATGGTCGGGACCCGGACGCCAGGGTCAGTACGAAGCCGACACCGACTGGATCCGCCGGACGACGCAGTGGCAGCAGCAGGCCCTGGCGGAGACCACTGTCCCCGTCCTCGTCATGGCCCACGAGTTCGATCTCTTCTTTCCCCCGCGTCTCCTGGCCTGGGGGGCGCAGCAGCTTCCGGCCGGCCAGTTCCTCGAGATCGCCGGCTGCGGACATGCCGGCGTCGAAGACATCGTCACCCACCGCGATGCGGCGATGAAATTCTTCGCCTCCGTCTAGGGCAAGCAGCGTGTCCACCTCCACGGTGGCGGGACTCATCCTCACCCCGGGGGCGAGCGCGGGCCGAGATCAGCCGGCTCTGGTCGCCATCGATACCGCCCTCACCGCAGACGGGGTACGCGTCGAACGTGTCGACTTCCCCTATCACCGGGCCGGCCGCCGGGCCCCCGACCGCCCGCCAGTTCTCATCGCCACCGTCGTCGCCGCCTCCGACGCCCTGGCCACCGAGCTCGGTGTGTCCGCGGCGCGCATCGCCCTCGGAGGACGTTCCATGGGCGGCCGGATGTGTTCGATGGCCGTCGCCGAAGGATTGCCCGCCGCCGCGCTCGTCCTCGTCAGCTATCCCCTGCATCCCCCGGGCAAGCCCGACCGCCTACGGACGGAGCACCTGAGCTCCCTCGAACTTCCCTGCCTCTTCGTCTCCGGTACCAGGGACGCCTTCGGCACCCCGGACGAGCTCGTTGCGGCCACGGCGGCCATTCGGGGCCCTGTGTCCCATATCTGGATCGAGGGCGGTGATCACGGCCTGAAAGGCAAAGACGTCCAGGTGGCCGGGGTCGTCCGGGAGTGGGTCCTGGCTCTTTGAGCCGGTCCTCGACGCATCGGGCCAGCCAGGCCTGACCGCGAGCCACCGGGAGGGTTCATTTCCGGGGTTGGCGCGCCGATAGGAGAACAGTGAGGCGGCGCGGTGTGAAAACGAGATCAATGCGTGGCGCCCTCGCCGCCTTTTCTCTGGCGACCTTTCTCCTCACCGTCGCTCTGGCTGGCATCCTCCCGTCCGGCGACGCCTACGCCGGCACGGTCACCGTGCAACCCGGCCAGACCCTCTCGCAGGTGGCGATCGACGAACACACCACCGTGGCGGCGCTGATGGCCGCCAACAACATCGGCAATCCCGACGTCGTTCTCGCCGGCACCGTGCTCCAGGTGCCCGGTTCCACTCCCGCACCGGCGCCTCCGGCCCCTGCACCCGTCGCCACCGTGACCGTTCAGCTCGGTCAGACCCTCTCGCAGGTTGCGTCGCAGGAGCACTCCACCGTGGCCGCACTCGTCGCCGCCAACAACATCGGCAACCCCAATTTCGTCGTCGCCGGTACGGTCCTGCGCGTTCCCGGCCCGGGCGCCACGACGGTGACGACCTCCACTGTGACCGCGGCTCCCGCTTACAACACCGTCGAGGTGAGGTCCGGTGACACCCTCTCGTCATTGGCGGCGCGCTTCGGCACCACCGCCGGCGTCCTCGCTTCGGTGAACCACCTGGCCGATCCGAACCTGGTCCTGGCCGGCACCGTCCTCCAGCTCCCCACTTCGTCCACAGCGGCGGCTTCGGGCCCGACGCAGGTCGTCGCCGGCGGCACCGTCACCGTCCGGCCGGGTGACACCCTTACCTCACTGGCCGCGCACTACGGCACCACGGCCGCCGCTCTCGCCTCCGTCAACCACATCACCAACCCGAACGTCGTCTTCGCCGGCATGCAATTGACTCTTCCCGCCGGTGTCCTCGTCGCCACAGCGACCGCCGTTGCTCCGGCCGGCGGTGACGCCGACGGCGGCACCTATCCGGCCCCGTTGCTGGCCCACCCGGACCGCCTGGCCCTCCTGCCGGACTTCGTCCACTCGGCCTCGGTGTGGGGGGTCCCTCTTTCGCTCCTCGAGGCCCTTTGCTGGTGGGAGTCGGGCTGGCAGAACGACGTCGTCTCGGCCACCGGTGCCATGGGCGTCTGCCAGATCGAACCGACGACTGCGGCCTTCGTGAACAGCTCCATCCTCCAGACTTCGGATCTCGACCCGCGGTCGGCGGCCGACAACATCGCCCTCAGCGCGGCGTACCTCCGCTATCTCCTCAACCGGACCGGCGGCAACGCCAGCGCGGCCCTGGCCGACTATTACCAGGGCCTCGTCTCGGTCCAACAGAAGGGCCTCCTGCCGTCGACGCAGACCTACGTCGCCGGCATCTTGGCCTACGCATCGATCTTCGCCGGCCACGGCTGACGCCACCCCGACGACGCCGACCGACTCAGCCGACTTTGAGAAGGTCGATGATGAAGACGAGGGTCGAGTTCGCCGGGATGCCGGGCTGTGCCATCGACTGGTAGGCGAGAGCGGGCGGGATGACCAGTTCGCGCCGACCGCCGACCTTCATGCCCACGACGCCTTGGTCCCAGCCGGGGATGACCTGTCCCCGACCGAGGAGGAACGAAAACGGCATGCTGTCCCACGACGACTGGATCACGCTGTCCGTCGCGTAGTTGACCAACACGTATTGCACCGTGATGGTGGCGCCCGAGGTGGCGGTGGCGCCGGTGCCCTTGATGAGGTCACTCGACTCGAGCACCGTCGGCGGCGCTCCGGTGGGAACGGTCACCGTCGGGGGCCTGGTGCCGAATGTCCCCGCCGCCGTCGGCATCGAAACGGGCGGGAGCGTGCTCGTGGTGGTGGGCGCCGCCGCCGGGCCTGTCGTCGGTGACGATGCCGGGCTCGTCGAATTGCCGCACGCCGCGGCCACCACCGCCAACGCGGTCGCGGCGAGAAGGGCGGAGAGTTTCGTGGAACGCATACCCCGGTGTCCTTTCCTGGTGGAACCAGCCAAGTTACCCGGCGGGGAGACCCGGGCGGTGGCGCTCAGACCGAGGTGACGAACCGTTCGTAGTCGTCGAGGACCCGCAGCATGGCGCTTTCGTCGCCCGACGGAACCCGGACGACGACCTCGGTGATCCCGAGAGAGGCGTAATGCTCGAGCTTTCCCCCGTTCGGCACCGTCCCGAAAGGGACCACGTGAAGCCTCTCTGGATCGCGGCCCGCCTCTTCGAAGACCCGACGCAGCTCGGGCAGGGCGTCACCCACCCCGGCTCCACCGATCGGCATCCAACCGTCGGCGTATTCGGCCACAGCGGCGAACAGCGTGGGGCCCGCACCGCCGCCGATGAGGGTCCGCACCCGCGGCCTCTGCACCGGTTTCGGCCATGCGTACGACGGTGCCAGTGTCACCCATTGTCCGTCGAAGGAGGCCTCGTCCTCGCTCCACAGAGCCTGCATGCAGAGAACTTTCTCCCGGGCGATGGCGCGTCGGCACGAGAAGTCGATGCCGTGGTCAGCCGCCTCCTGCCGATTCCAGCCGTAGCCCATCCCGAGCACGAACCGGCCTCCCGACAGGTGGTCGAGGGTGGCGATCTGCTTGGCCAGCACGATGGGATCGTGTTGGGCGACCAGCGCGATCCCCGTGCCGAGCAGGATCCGGTGGGTCACCGCCGCGGCCGCGGCCAGGGCCGTGAACGGATCGAGACTGCGCCGGTAGTCCTCCACCTGCACACCCTCGACGAGTGACGGCGGACGGGCGCCACTGACAGGGAGATGGGTGTGCTCGGGGAGGTAGAGCGAGTGATATCCCCTCTCCTCGGCGGCCCGCGCCAACGCCGCGGGAGCCATCGCCAGGTCCGTCAGGAAGGCGGTCACGCCGATCTTCATCGCACTCACCGCCGACGGCGGGAACTAGGAGGACCCGGACGGCGGCCCGGCCCACGACGAGGGACTGTCGCTGGCCGGGAACGACTCCTCGCTCGCCTCGTCGACCACCTCGTCGTCGGAGTCGACGACACCGGGGGGCGCGCCCGGCGCCGACGCGTCGCCGCTGCCGCTCCCCTCCGCCGATCCCTCGGATCGGCCGGTCGACGTATCGGGGTCTGCGGTCACGCCTTCGACCCTACCGCCCCGACCCGGTCGCGCTCCCGCCGAGCTCCCGCCAGCGGGGACACGTCACCACATGGTCATTCACCAGGCCCGCCGCCTGCATGGTGGCGTAGCAGGTCGTCGGTCCGACGAAGCGGAAGCCGCGGCGGCGCAGCTCGTTGCTCATCGCCGCCGAGACCGGGGTCGTGGCGGGCAGCTCACCCATCGTCGCCCACGCGTTCTGCACCGTCGCGCCCTCCACGAAGGACCACAGGACCTCCGTCAGGCTCTCGTCGGCCTCGTGCAGCTCTCTGATCACCCTGGCGTTGGAGACCGCCGACGCGATCTTGGCCCGGTTCCGCACGATGCCCGGATCGGCAAGCAGCCGCTCGATGTCCCCCTCCTCGAATCGCGCCACCGCGTCCGGGTCGAAGCCGGCGAAGAGCCGGCGGTAGCCCTCGCGCTTGGAGAGGATCAGCGCCCAGCTCAACCCGGCCTGGGCCCCTTCGAGGGTCAGCCGCTCGAACAGCGTCGACTCCCGTCGCACGGGTACGCCCCATTCCTCGTCGTGGTAGATCCGCATCGCATCGCTCGCGTCGGCCCAGCCGCAGCGGCCGTCTTCGGTCGTCACCGGTTCATCGCCATACGGGAGTTCTACCGCTTCCGGCCCGCCGCCGTTGCTTGCGGTGGAGCGTGCGGGCGGCTTGGCTGTGCCCATGCGCATCGTCCTCGGTTCCGACCACGCCGGCTTCCGACTCAAGCAGGTCCTGGCCGAGCACCTCACCGCCTCGGGCCACGTCATCACCGACGTCGGTACCTTCTCCGAGGAACCGGTCGACTATCCCGTCTTCTGCGCCGCGGCGGCGCGGGTCGTCGTCGGCGGGGACGCCGACATGGGGGTTGTCCTCGGGGGCAGCGGCCAGGGGGAGGCCATCTCCGCCAACAAGGTCCACGGGGTGCGCGCCGCGCTCTGTCACGACGAGACCACGGCTCGGCTGGCCCGGAACCACAATGACGCCAACGTCCTCGCCCTCGGGGCCCGCTTCGTGGCGGCCGAGCTGGCCACCACGATCCTCGACGTCTTCGTCACGGCCACCTTCGAGGGCGGACGACACGTCCCCCGCCTGGCCGAGATCGCCACTATCGAGTCCGAGGAATGCGCCGGCGAGTTCGAAGAATGAGCCAGGTTCACATGATGGCAACGCAACCGTTTCCCGCCGTTCACCCGCCCTGCCTAGCCTGAGCACAGGGGCGGTCCGAACGCCCGGGGAGGTGCGCCGTGCCGATCGTCGACGAGAGCGCCAGCACCGGCTTCCCCCGTGCCCCCGGTCCATCGCCGCCCGCGGACAGCGACCCCGACACGCCCGCGTCGGGGTCGCGGCCGAGATCGGCGCCGGAAGAGGTCGTCCGGCTGGGCGACGGCCACCTGAGCGGCGTCGAGAGCCTCTGTGTCGGGGAGTCCCAGTAGCCGACCCTCCCCATTTCGCCTCCCCGTCACCTTCGGTGGGATCATCGGGGCGTGCGGGTCCGCCGGACATTCGCCTTCGTCGACCTCTCGGGCTTCACCGCCCTCACCGAAGCCGAGGGCGACGAGCGGGCGGTCAGCGTCATCGCCGTCTTCCGGTCGACCTTGAGGGATATCTGTTCCCGCCGGGCCGTCCGCATCGCCAAGTGGCTCGGCGACGGGGCCATGCTCGTGAGCGTCGATTCGAAACCCCTTCTGGCCGCCGCCCTGGAGCTGAAATTCGCGGCGACCACCGCCGCCGAGCCGATCAACGTCAAATGCGGCATCGCCATCGGCCACGTCATCCTCCTGGAGGGCGACGACTACATCGGCCACGCCGTCAACGTGGCGGCCCGGCTCTGCGACCTGGCCGACGGCGACGAGGTCCTGGCCCTGTCCGAGCTCGTACCCGAGCTCCCGTCCTGGGCGGTGGTGCAGTCGACCGACGAGGTCGTCCTGCGCGGGCTCGAACAGACGCTCACCGTCGTCCGTCTCTGTCTCAACGAACCGGACCCCGGGGCGATCCCCGACCCGATCTGCCACATCCCGCTCACCGCGGCCACGGCCTACGAGCGTCGACGCGACGCCAACGGCGCCACCTTGCTCTTCTGCTCCGACAGTTGCCTCGAGACCTGGGTGGAGCGGCCCGTCCAGGTCATCCGCGAAGAACCGGGGAGCGTCCGAGAGGTCTGGATGCGCTAGGAACGGACGCCGATTCGGCGGAAGGTCACCGGCATGTGCTTCACCCCGGCGTGCTTGTTCGTCCGGAACCTCTCGATGGGACCGTCGCGTTCGAAGCTTTCGAACCGCTCCAGCAGCTCCTCGAGCATGATCCGGATCTCCATCCGGGCCAGGTTGGCACCGAGACAGAAGTGGCTCCGGTAGCCGAAGGCCAGGTGGGGATTGGGGGTCCGCCGCACATCGAAGCGGAACGGATCGCTGAAGATCTCCTCGTCGCGGTTAGCCGACGCCCACCACAACGTCACCTTGTCGCCCCCACGGATCACCCGGCCCCCGACGTCCGTGTCGGTCGTGGCCGTCCGCCGGTTGTAGAGCGTCGGACTCGACCACCGCAGGATCTCCTCGACGGCCCCGGGAAGAACCGACCGGTCCGCCTGCAACGCCGCCCACTGCTCGGGGTGGTCGATCAAGGCGGCCATCCCCAGCGCGATGGCGTTGCGGGTGGTCTCGCTCCCGGCGGCCACCAGCAGATTGAAGAACATCAGCAACTCGAGCTCCGACAACGGCTCGCCGTCGCCGTCCGCACCCACGACCGTGGCCCGGGCCACCGTCGCCAACATGTCGTCGCCGCCCTCGCGGCGCTTGCGGTCCACGAGCGCCGTCCCGTACGACGCCATGGCCGCCGACGCCTCCTGCACGGCCGAGCTCGTGCCCCCGAGCTCGCGGTCGTCATAGGTGAGGCTCGCCCCCGACCACCGCATCAGGTCGTGGTGGTCCTCCTCCGGTATCCCCATCAGCATGGCCGTCGCCTGCAGCGGCAACTCGACGGCCACGTCCATCAGGAAGTCGCACCGCCCACGACCGGCCACGGCGTCGAGGATGGCGCCCGTCCGCGCCCGCAGCTCGCCCTCGAGCAGCGCCAGCGCCCGGGGGGCGACGGCCGGCGTCACCAGCCGCCGGATCCGCTGGTGCCGCGGGTCGTCCATCATGTTCAGAAGCACCCCGGCGGCGAAGCCGTAGGGCAGGTCCTCGATCAGCGTGCCCCCGCCGGCGGCGTCGGCCGCCCCGGCCGAGGAGAAGGTGGCGGCGTCGCTCACCACCTCCATCACCTGCCCGTAGCCGCTCACCACCCAGAAGCCGATCCCGTCGGGGGTGTGGGCCGTCGGCGGGTGCCACCACACCGGCGCCTCGTCACGTAGACGCCGGAACACGTCGTCGGGAAAACCCCCGACGAAGCGGTCGAGATCGGTCAGGTCGATGTCGTCGAGGGGCATCATCATTGGCGTACCACGAGATCAGTGCCGTACCACGAGCCGGAAGCCCCCGTCGATGCTGTCGAGGTCGAGCAGCTGCCCGCACCGACGCCGCCAGCTCCCGTCCTCGATATCGGCGGCGAGCCTCTCCATGCGCTGCGCCACCAACTCGTCGTCGAGCAACGCCAGACCCGAGATACAGGCCCGCACCTCGGCGTCGAGGTAGGCCTCGGGACGGCGCCAGTAGGCCCAGTTGAACCCGTCGACGCAATCGGCCGGCACCGCCACGGTCTCGATCCGGTCGGCGCCGATCAGATCGGCCACCACCTCGGGCTCGATCGTGTTCGTCGACATCAGCGCGTTCGACTCGGGCACGTAGTCCTCCAGCAGCCAGAAGGTCCGGTGCACGGACGGGTCGAAGGTGAAGACGACCAGCCCCCGGGCGACCCGACTCATCTCGGCCAACCCGGCGGCGACGTCGTGCCAGTGGTGGATCGTCAAGAGGGCCAGGCCGGCGTCGAACGACCGGTCACCAAAGGGCAGCTCCTCGGCCACCGCCTGCACCACCGGTGCCGATCCGCTCCGGCGCTGGCCGATCATCACCCCGGACGGTTCCACCGCCACCACCGTCCGGTCGGCCGGCTCGTAGGAACCGGTCCCGGCGCCGACGTTCAGCACCGTCCGGGCGTCGCCCAGGGCGTCGTTGATCTGCGCGGCGATCCTCGGGTCGGGCCGCCGGTGCCGCGCGTAGACCGAGCCGATCTCGTCGTATCCAGGGTCGTCCTTCGTCCCCTCATAATAGAACGTGTTCTAATTCTGGGCAACGAGTTGCCCTGGGGGGGTGTCAGCCGGCCGGCCTCCGACCCTGCAGGAGGGGGTCACCGGGGTCGCGGACGACCTCGCCGGCCGACCGCCGGCGCCGCCAGGCCATCCCCGACAGCGCTTCCAGCACGATCCGGTTGGCCAGATAGGCGGTCACCTCGGCCGTGTCGTAAGGAGGGGCCACCTCCACCACATCGATGCCGGCCACCGGCACCTCCATCGCGATCCGCCGCACGGCGTCGAGCAGTGCCCGCGCCGACAGCCCTCCCGGCTCCGGCGTCCCCGTCCCCGGCGCCGAGCCCGGATCGACGACGTCCACGTCCACCGACAGGAACACGGCGTCGCAGTCGTCGGTGCCGATGGTGCACGCCTCGGTCACCACGGCGTCGAGGCCCCGTGCCATCACCTCGGTCATCTCGTAGCTCCGCATCCCCTGCTCGGCCATCCACGCCAGCGTCTCGGGTCCGGGCCAGTAGCCCCGCAGGCCGATCTGCAGAAAGCGGTCGCCCCGGGCGGCGCCGGACTCGATCAGTCGCCGCATCGGCGTGCCGTGACCGAGCAGCGACCCGTACTGCGTGTCACCGGTGTCGGCGTGGGCGTCGAAATGGATCACCGACACCCGGCCCCACCCGACGTGGCGGGCCACACCGGTGACGTCGGGCAGGGCGATCGTGTGGTCGCCCCCGAGGATCACGGGCACCGCGCCGGACCGGGCCACCGACTCGACGGCTCGCTCGAGCCGCTCGAGGGATGCAGCGGTGTCGCCGGCCGGCATCTCCACATCGCCCACGTCCACGACGCCCAGCTCCACCAGCGGATCCACCCCGAGCGCCAGGTGCGGCCGCCGGCCGTCGTGCGGCAGGTAGTCGGTGAACCGGATGGCCTGGGGCCCGAACCGGCACCCCGCCCGGTGCGACGTCCCACCGTCGAAAGGCGCCCCGATGATCACCGCCGACGCCCCGGCCAAGCTACGCGGGTCGTCGAGATCGGCGGCGGGCACCCCGACGAAGGTGGCGTCCGGTCCGTACATGTTCCCGAGTCGCATCGGCCCGCCCTTCTGGCATGCTCGGGGCCCCATGCTGCCAGACGCCTCGACGGTCAGGGACCCGGTGAGTGACCCTGCGCGTGACCGGGGTGGGTGACACGAAGGGCCGCCGACAATTCCTCCATGATGCGGCGGCGGCGGTCACCGCCACCGCGTCGGCCGCCGTCCTCGGTTCGGTGGCCGGATGCAGCACCCCTCGAGGGGCCGCCCCCGCTCGGTCCACGACATCCACGCCGGCGCCGCTCTCCACCACGACCGAGCCGGTCGACCCGGCCGCCTGGTCGCAACTGGCCGGGACCCTCGACGGCTCCCTCGTCCTGCCGACCTCGGCGTCGTACGCCTCGGCCACGCTCGTCTACAACCTCCCGTACACGGCCGTCCTCCCGGCCGCCGTCGCCTACTGCGCGTCGGCCTCCGACGTCCAGCGCTGCGTCTCCTTCGCCCGTGCCCACGGCCTGCCGGCGACGCCCCGGTCGGGAGGCCACAGTTACGCCGGCTACTCGACGGGACCGGGACTGGTCATCGACGTCTCCCGTCTGAACGCCGTGTCCCCCGACACCGTCTCCCCCGACACCGGCACCGGCGGCGGCAGCGGCGCCGGCCGGGGGACCATCGGGGCCGGCACCCAGCTCGTCGACGTCTACGACCGGCTCTCGACCGCCGGCCTTCTCCTACCCGCCGGGTCGTGCCCGTCGGTGGGCATCGCCGGGCTGACCCTGGGCGGAGGCATCGGGGTGGTGGGCCGGAAATACGGCCTCACCTGCGACAACCTCCTCTCCCTGGACACGGTCACCGCCGACGGCCGGCTGGTCACCGCCGACGCCGGCCAGAACGCCGATCTCTTCTGGGCGAGCCGCGGCGGAGGCGGGGGCAACTTCGGCATCGTCACCTCGTTCACCTTTGCGCTGCACCCCATCCCGGAACTCTCGTTGTTCACGATCAACTGGCCCTGGCCGGCGGCGGCCGACGTGCTCGGTGCCTGGCAGCTCTGGACGTCATCGGCCCCCGACGAGCTCTGGTCCAACTGCCAGCTCCAGTCGGCCGGCAGCGGTGGCCTGAACGTCCGCACAAACGGCGTCTTCGTCGGCACGACGGCGGCGCTGACCACGGTTCTGCGTCCCTTCCTCGCCCAGGCCGGCCCGCCGCGCAGCCAATTCGTCGGCTCCGATCCCTATCTGCACACCATGCTCGTGGAAGCGGGGTGCGAGGACCTCTCGGTGGCCCAGTGCCACCTGACGGGTGGGGACACGGCCGGCACCCTGGCCCGTTCGTCGTTCGCCGCCACCTCGGCCTACGTCCTCTCGGCTCTCTCCGACGCCGGCATGGCCGCCTGCGTCGGGGCCGTCGAGAACCTTCAGGCGCAGCTGCCCGAGCTGGGCGGAGGCATCGTCTTCGACGCCTACGGCGGCGTCATCAACACCGTCGCCCCCGCCGACACCGCCTTCGTCCACCGCACCGCGCTCTGCGCCATGCAGTCGAGCGCGTCCTGGGGACCCGGCGCCCCTGCCGCCACGGTGTCGGCCGCCAAGGGCTGGCTGCAGCAGAGCGCGGCCGCCCTCGCCCCCTTCGTCAGCCGTTTCGCCTACCAGAACTACATCGACCCCACCCTGCTCGACTGGCCCTACGCCTACTACGGCACCAACCTCCCCCGGCTCGTCGACGTCAAGCGCCGCTACGACCCCGACGACGTCTTCCACTTCGCCCAGTCGATCCCGACCGACCTGCCCGTTCCCCCGGGCTAACCGCCGCCCAGGATCAGCCGCCGCCCAGGATCAGCCGCCGCCCAGGATCAGCCGCCGCCCAGGATCTCGGGGCCGGCCAGCAGGTGCCGGCTGACGTCGCCGATCAGATCGGTCTGGAACCGCCGCTCGACGAAGTGCCACCCGCCGTCGCCCCGGGCGAAGCGGTCGCGGTAGCGACCGGCCACGATCGTCTGCAGCCCCAGACCGGTCGCCTGCTGCAGCACGCTGAAATACGACCGCGCCGTGGCCGTGCCCGACTCCTCGTCCACCTCGACGAGAATGTTGGTCGTCACGTGCTTCGTCCGCGGTGTCCCGTCCTCGTGGATCCTGATCGTGGAGTTGAACAACCCGAGGATCTTCTCCCGGCCGCGCAGTCCCTCGGCCATCCCCTCCACCCCGATGGTGGCGTCGGCCAGCAGAGCGGCCATCCCCTCGAGGTCACCGGCGTCGACACACTCGGCGTACGACAGGATCAGGTTCTCGATGGCCCGCGCGTCGTCCGACATCGTTCCGACGGTACCCGAGCACGGGCGACGGCGCCCATTTCACCCGGGCGGCTTTCACCCGCGCAGCTGTCACCCGGGCAGCTGCATCAGCTCGATCCGCACACCGTCGGGATCGGTGCAGTAGACGAAGTCGAGCGCGGCGCCGGGCAGATCGAAGGTGGTCCGCGTCCCGCTCACGACCGTCCCACCGAGCGCCTCGAGGGCGGCGGCCACGGCTGGGACGTCGTCCACCCTGATCGACAGGTGGGTCAGGCCGAGCGCGTTCATGGGCCGGCGGACCCCGTCGCCGGACTGCGGCGGTGACGTGAAGTGAAGAAGCTCGATGGCCATGCCGTCACGGCGCACGAACTGCGACCGCAGCGCCACGCCGTCGAGCTCCATCAGGGGGCCGAACTCCTCGCCCACGGTGTGCGACTCGGCGGCGCTGAACCCGAGGCCCTCGCAGTAGAACCGCATCGACCGCTCCAGGTCCGACACGCAGATCCCGAGGTGCGAGAACGTCGTGGTCATGCTGGCCTCCCCTTTTGGCTCTGTCACACGGAACGGACACGCCACAGGCCATACTGTCGGAGTGCAGAGCACTCCGTCGGGTCCGGGGGACTTCGCCGGCTCGGGGGACCTCGACACGGTCAAGGCCGACCTGCCCACCCGCTTCCGGGCCCACGCGCAGGTCATGGAACGCCACGGCCGATCGCCCCTGTCCGTCGCCCTCATGCAAGGCGCGGCCGACGATCTGGAACAGGGCGGGATCGTGGCCGAGCTCTACACCGGCGTCCCGCTCCCGGCCGGCCAGGCCCCGGCGCTGCGGCTGCTCGCCGCCCTCCACCGCCTGGTCCTGAGCGGCGAAGCTCCGGAGCTCGCCCGCTACTACCCGAGCATGGGCGGCAACGCCCCGCCCGAGGGCGCCTGGAAGGTGGCCGAGCAGACCCTGCGCGACAACGCCGCCGAACTCGGCGCCGTCCTGCGCCGCGGTGTCCAGACGAACGAGCCCGGTCGGTCGGCCGTGCTCTTCGGCGTCTTACTTTGGGTGGCCGATCGCTACCGCCGACCGGTCCGGCTGCTCGAGATCGGGGCCAGTGCCGGACTGAACCTCCTGGCCGAACACTTCGCCTACCGAAGCAGTGGTGCTCTGCTCGGCGATCCCGATTCGGCCCTCGTCTTCGAGGGGCCCTGGGTCGGCACACCGGTCGACGATCCCGCCGACGCCCAATCGCACCTCACCGTGGTCGAGCGGCGGGGCTGCGACATCGCCCCTATCGACGCCACCAGCCGCGACGGCCAATTGGCCCTGCTCTCCTACATCTGGCCGGACGAACCCAAGCGGCTGGCCCGCATGCGCGCGGCGCTGGAAGTGGCCGAGCAGTACCCGCCGCTGGTGGACGACACCCCCGCCGGGCCGTGGCTCCGCCACGTCCTGGCCGAGCGCCAACGGTCGACCGTCCAGCTCGTCTGGCAGTCGGTCTTCGCCCAGTACCTCACGAGCGAGGACCGTGACGAGCTGACCGTCACCATGGAGGCAGCCGGGGCCGACGCCACCGAGGACTCCCCCCTCGTCTGGGCCCGCATGGAGCCTTCGGCCGACCCCCTCAAGGGTTTCGGGGTCTCGGCCGTCACCTGGCCCGGTGGCCAGGAGACCCTGCTCGCCCGCTCGGGCGACCACGGTCCACCGGTCCGCTGGACCCGGGCGTAATCGGCTCTGTGACGCGTTCGTCGACCGACCCGGCGACCGGCAGCTTCGAGGTCATCTGCGAGGTCGAGCCGGCGACCCGACCGGACCTCATGCACGTCCGGCATCAGATCGGCGTGATGAGCCGCGTGGCCGACGCCTTTCTCATCCCGGACAACCACATCGGCCGGGCCACCGTTTCGAGCATCGCGGTGGCACATGAGGTCGCATTGATGGGAGGGCGATCGATCGCCTGTCTGAACGCTCGCGACAGGAACGTTCTCGGATTCCGACGTGACCTGCTCACGGCCGCGGCCTACGGAGTGGACGAGTTCCTCTTCGTCTACGGCGACCGTCCCGAGACGGGGGCCCGGTCGGACGACCTCACCGTCCGGTCGATGATCACCGAAGCGAGGCGGTTCTCCCCCAGTCGCGAAGGTCGCGACCGCCGCGACGGCGGCGGCGAAGGCGGCGAAGGCACCGGCGAAGCCCTGCGGTTCGGTGTGACGTCCGGGCTACAGCCCCTGCCGGGTTGGAAACGCGACGCCGATTTTCTGCTCACCCAGGTGGCGTTCGATGTCGATCAGCTCCTGGAGTGGCGCGCATCGGTGGACTTTGCGGGACCGGTCTATGCCGGTGTGATGGTGATTGCCAGCGCGCCGATGGCACGGAAGCTGTCCACCGACATTCCCCAACTCGCCGTTCCCGAGCCGATCATCAACCGGATCGAACGCGACCCGAAGGCTGGCCTGGAGATCGCCTGTGACCTCATCAGTCAGATCCGGGAGTCGGGCGTCTTCGACGGCATCCATCTGATTCCGGTCTCGCGCTACCGGGAGATGGCGGCCCGGCTCGAGTCTCGTTTCTAGAGGTCGACGTCGTCGTCGAGCTGCTCCATGAACTCGAGCCGGATCTTCCCCGGCGCCTCGACGAAGACGATCCTGCGTCGACCGAAGGTGCCGCGCACCTCGGCCGGGCCCCACAGAACGGTGTGACCCTCGATCTCGCGGTCGAGATCGTCGGTGAAGAGAGCCGGATGTAAGAAGCAGTCGTCGGGCAGGTCGACGGTGTCCTCGTACAGCGCCCGGGTGAACAAGGTGATCATGACCGGACCGAGGAAGACGTCGACCCGCTCGCCGCCGTGCCAGGGCATCCGATCGACCACCACGGCGCCGGCCGACCGGTAGAAGCCGATGGCGGCGTCGAGGTCGGAGACCTTCACGGCCAGGTTGGCCAGCCCGGTGACCGTCACCCCCGCAGGACGACGCCGGGCCGGGCGTCGAGCCCCTCGACGGCCGGCTCGTTGTCGACCCGGATGGGCACCCCGTTCACGAGCACGTGGGCCATGCCGACGGGGGCGTCGGCCGTCAACCGCTCGCCGTCGGCCGGGAAGTCGCGCAGCCGGCGCAACGGGCCGGGGGCCACGGTGTCGGGGTCGAAGACACAGATGTCGGCCGCCTTCCCCACCTGGAGCGTGCCCCGGTCGGCCAGGCCGTAGACGGCGGCGGGCTCCCCCGTGAGCTTGTGGACGGCGCGCTCCATGGGCATCACGCCGCGGTCGCGCACCCACGTGCCGAGGAGGTCGGTGGCGAAACAGGCGTCGCACAGCTGCGAGACGTGGGCCCCCGAGTCGGCCAGGCCGAGCAGCACATTGTCACGCGGCAACAGCCAGGCGATGCCTTCGGCGTCGTCGTTGGCCAGCACCGACAGGAAGCGGGTCTCGAGCTTGTCGTCGAGTGAGACGTCGAGCATCACGTCGAGCGGCGTGCAGCCCCACTCGGCCGACAACTCGACCACGCCGCGACCGACGAGCTCGGGCCGCGACTCCGATTCGGCCACCGACACCGACGGCCAGTTGAAAGGCAGGAACCCACCACCGTTGCCGCCCGACAGTTCCTCCCACGTCGATGCCCGCCAGGCCGGGTCCCGGTAGGCGGCCATCCGGTCGCCGGTGCTCAGGTCCATCAGCCGCGAGAAACTAGGCCGGCTGTTCAACGTGAAGGGCTCGGCCAGGTTCATCTGGAAGACGAGGGGCCGGCACGAGACCTGGGGCCACACCTCGACCCCGCGGGCGCGGGCCTCGTCGTTCCGTTCCACCACCTTCTCGTGGTACGGGTAGCCCTTCACGGTGAGCAGGGCCGTCCACGTGACGGGGCGGCCCACCTCCTGCTGCAGTTCGGCCACCTGCTTGTGCGAAATCACGTCGGCGGGCAGGAGCGCGACGACGCCCCGGCCGGCGTCGTGCAACGGGGCCAACAGGGCCCGCAACTCGTCGAGATCACCGACGCGCGAGGGCACGGGCCGGCCCCCGTCGCCGTTGTGGGTGGGCGAGGCGCTGGTGGCGAAGCCGGCCGCCCCGGCGTCGATGGCCTCGGCCACCACCGCCTGCATCCGCCCCAACTCCTCGGCCGTGGCCGCCCGTTCGTAAGCCGCGTCGCCCATAACGAAGAGCCGGACGGCGGTGTGCCCGACGTAGCACCCGTAGTTGAGCGCCGTCCCCCGTCGCTCGACGGCGTCGAGGTACTGGGGGAACGACTCGAACTCGTCCCAGGGCACGCCCACCGACAGCGTGTCGAAACTCATGTCCTCCACGTGCTGCAGGGTCCGGGCCAGCAGGCCGACGTCCTTCGACCTGATGGGAGCGATGGAGAAGCCGCAGTTCCCGGCGATCACCGATGTCACGCCGTGGAACGACGACGGGGTCAGCCAGGGATCCCAGAAGACCTGGGCGTCGTAGTGGGTGTGGATGTCGATGAAACCGGGAGCCACGACCCGGCCCGAGGCGTCGAGCTCGCGGGTACCGCGCAGGCTGTCCCCGACCTCCACGATCCGGCCGCCGGAGACGGCCACATCGGCGCGGCGGCCGGCCGCCCCGGTACCGTCAATCACCGTTCCCCCCCGGATGACAATGTCACCGTCCATGGCAGTCCCCTCTCTCGCCTCAGCCGAGCATAATCACCGCACCCGTTGGGTTCCCCCGACACTGAGGGCGACCGTAGGCGAGCGGCACGTGTCCGGTCCGGTCAGGTCAGAGAGACGGGCACCGGTGCGCCGATCTTGGCCACTGCCTTCGTGGCGATCTGACCGATGACGGATGAGTTGTACGCAATCGGAGCAAGCAACATCTTGAGATCGACGACACCCTTGCGGGCGACGACGAGATCGGCGCCCAGAGTCAGACCGCCTTGGCTGAGGTCGACCCGGTAGGCCTTCAACTCGTTTCCCAGCCTACCGACATGGGGAAGACCGGGACTGATCGACGCCGAGATTGTCTGGCCCTCAATCGTGAGATCGAAATGACGGCAACCGTCGAGAGTATGGACCTCGGTCTCGTAGGCCCGGCGGCCTGACCTCGTGCTCGAATACGCGCCCAGCTGCTCAACAAGACCATCGCCGTTGGTGAAAAGCATCTCGATCGAGGCGCGACTCGTTTCCGTATGGAGGCGCACCTTGGCCAAACACGGGGGCTCGGCGACGGCGGCATCAACGGGTGGCACCGGCTCCACGCGCTCAACGCCCGGTCCGATATCGCCTGCGTCGAGCAGCATGGACGAGAGGTTCGTGTTCGTCAGGGGACCGGAAGGGCCTTGGGCTTGACCGAGAGAACTGCCGGAGGTCTGCGCCGTGTCCGCCGGTGCCGTGACAACGCTTAAGACCACCGAACCGGCGACCAACAGCATGAGGAGTCCGACCGTCAGCCACGACCCTATTCGGCCGGGAACCCTCTTCACTGTGGCACGGCCGGACTGGATAGTTCCATGAAGGCCAGCATATGAAGAACGCTAGGTGGAGACGACCCCCACGATGTTGTTCACGTGGACGCCGATGCCCGGGAGCGAACCGACGAAGCCGGCATCGCCGAAGGCGAAGACGCCGCCGTCCCTCCCCACCATCCAATAGCCCCCGCCGTCAGATGTGGAGACGGCGCCGACGACGTTGTTGATGTGGACATTGATGCCGGGAAGCGAACCGACGAAGCCGGCATCACCGAAGGCGAAGACGCCGCCGTCGGAACCGATCATCCAGTAGCCCTTGCCGGTTGCGGTGGGCACGACCCCGACGATGTTGTTCACATGGACACCGATACCGGGAAGGGAACCGACGAAGCCGGCGTCGCCGAAGGCGAAGACCCCGCCATCGGAACCGACCATCCAGTAACCCTTACCGGTTGACGTCGGAACCACGCCCACGATGTTGTTCACATGGACGCCCATGCCCGGCAGTGAGCCCACGAAGCCGGCGTCGCCGAAGGCGAACACCCCTCCGTCTCTTCCCACCATCCAGTAGCCTTTGCCGGTCGAGGTGGGCACGACCCCGACGACGTTGTTGATGTGGACACCGATGCCCGGGAGTGAGCCCACGAAGCCGGCGTCGCCGAAGGCGAAGGCGCCGCCGTCGGAACCGACCATCCAGTAGCCCTTCCGGCTGGCGGTAGGCACGACACCCACGATGTTGTTCACGTGGACCCCGATACCTGGGAGCGAACCGACGAAGCCGGCGTTGCCGAAGGCGAAGACCCCGCCGTCAGAACCCACCATCCAGTAGCCGGCCGCCCCACCCGAGGGACTGGTTACCGGCGGCGGGGGTGGCGCGTAATCCAAGTTGACGGCCCCACCATTTGCGGCAGCGTCGGCGACGATCAACCCGCACGGGCCGTAGAGGGCCATCTGATCAGCCGTCGGAGGGCACACGGCGGCGGGATCGGCAGCGTTAAACGGATTGGGAACGGTGAACGTCGCGTTCAGATTTCCGGAAGAATCGGCGTTGTACGCCTGACCATCGTTGACGTCGATATCGGCGGAGCTGCCGGTCGGAGAGAGAAGAAGCGGGCTCGCCTCGAACGCCGCGACCTGCTCGTTGGGAACAAAGCCTTGGCAGGCAATCGTAATGGTCGATCCGGGCGTGACGCCCTCTACGGTGTCATCGCCGCTGATGTCCGAGACGCCATTGAAGGTGCAAGGCAGGACAACATGTGGTCTGACGGCGTGGGAGGTCGAAAGCCGCCCGGCAATAGCCTCTGAGGCCCGACTCCACGCCGCCGCCGTGTGCGACACGGACGCTCGGGTACTTGCTCCCGCGAGCATTGGGCCAGAAGCGAGAACCAACGAACTCGCCGCCAACGCTCCGAGAGCGATGACAAACCCGACCTTACGACTCCCCGACATCCCCATGTCGAGCCCCTCTCACCCCTGGGTGACTCAGCACGATTGCTGGGACGCCATTGTTTAAAGCGGAGCTTTACGCTTTAAAATGTAGGACACCCTAGTGGCCCTGTCAAAAAATATCGGTAAAAGGGAAAGGCGTAATAACACCTAGGAGACGTTGGCCAAGAAGCCTTCGACGTTACGGACCGGAAAGCCCGAGCATCTCCGTGACGCCGTGGTCGCGGCCTGCCGTATAGCCACCGTCGACGATGAGCGAGTGGCCGGTGACGAAAGAGGCGTCACTCGAGAGCAGGAAACAGGCGGCGGCGGCGATCTCCTCCGGTTGGCCGAAGCGGCCGAGCTTGTGCTCCTTGATGATGTCGTGGCGGGGCGTCTCCATCCCCATGCCACCGAAGATGTTCCGGGTCATCGGGGTGTCGATGAAACCGGGGCAGACCGTGTTCACCCGGATGCCGCGTCCGGCGTAGTCGATGGCCATGTTCTTGGTCAGGATGACGACGCCACCTTTGGAGGCGCTGTAGGCGCTGCCGCCGGCCGTCCCTTCGATCCCTTCGATGCTGGCGATGGTGACGACCGAGCCGCGGGCGCCGTCCACCGGATCCTGTTCGAGCATCTGGGTGATGACGTGCTTGGCCACCAGGTAGGTACCGAACAGGTTCACGTCCACCACCCGGCGCCACTCGGTCACGTCGACCATGTGGACGGCTCCCCCTCCGGCCACGCCGGCGGCGTTGACGACCCCGTCGATCCGGCCGAAGAGCCGCACCCCCTCGGCCACCATGGCGGCCACGGAGCTCTCGTCGCTCACGTCGACCGGGGTGAACGCCCACGCGTCGGGGCTGCCGTCGGGTGCTGGCCGGTCGGCGTTGGCCGTGATATCGGCGCCGAGAACGTGCGCGCCCTCCTCGAGCAACCGGGCGGCGGACGCCCGTCCGATGCCCGAGGAAGCCCCCGTGACTATGACGTTCTTGCCCGTCAACCCCCGCATGCGATCTCCCTCGTCTTGTCGGGCCGTCCCTCGAGGGCCCCACCCTGGTCCTGTGATTCTGACCGGGTCGGGCCGTGAGCGCTCGACGGTCCCGCTTGCCCCCCTGTTGAACAGAATGATAGGAGTTGTTCAATTGTACGGGTCAAGAGCGGCCCTCGACGGGTGGGCCGGGACGACGACGGGAAGGTGCCGATGGCAGTCACGAGCCGGACGACGACGAAGTCCGAGCCGGCACCGTCAGGGGCGGCGCCGTCGGCACCGGCGCCGGCAGAGACCGTGGGGCGGATCCTCGACGCCGCCGAGACGTGCATGAGCCGGCTCGGGCTCCGGCGTGTCTCGATGACCGACGTGGCCCTGCAGGCGGGGGTGTCGCGGGGGTCGGTGTACTTCCACTTCGGAGACCGGGCCACTCTGGTGGACGCAGTCCTCGCCCGGTTGGCCACACGCTTCGTGGCCAGCAGCGAACCGGCCGTCCGCAATCGCCGGACCCTGGCCGGCCAGGTGGGCGAGGCGGCCGTGTTCATCCGGCAGCACCTCGGAGACGAGCTGCTCACCCTGCGGCTGCCGGCCGAGGGTGACAGCCTGCTGGCCACGCTGTTGAGCGCACAGGACGACCGCCTGCTCACCCAGTGGATCGAATTCTGGCTGCCCTACCTCGAGGCCGCCGAGCGGCGGGGGGAGATCAGGTCCGGCCTCGACCACCGCCGGGCCAGTGAATGGATCGTGCGGACCATGCTCTCGTTCGCCATCATGCCCTCGGTCACCTTCGACATCGACGACCCGAACGCCATCCGATCCTTCGTCCACGATCACCTGATCGCCGGCCTGGCCGCCTGATCCGACCTTCCCGACCCGATCCCACCCGACCCGATCCGAAAGGACTCCGTCATGAAATTCGCCCTCTTCTACGAGATCCCCGTGGCCGAGCCCTGGGACGCCGAGTCCGAGCACCGGGCGTACAAGAACACGCTGGAGCAGGCGCTGGCCGGTGAACGGTTCGGCTGGGACGCGTTCTGGACAGTGGAGCACCACTTCCTGTCCGAGTACTCCCACTGCTCGAACCCCGAGATCCTGTACGGCGCCATCGCCGCCCAGACGACGCGGATGCGTCTCGGCTATGGCGTCCGGCTGATGCCGCAGCCCTACAACCATCCGGTACGGACGGCAGAGTCCGTGGCCGTGCTCGATCTCATCTCCGACGGCCGCGTCGACTTCGGCACCGGTCGCTCGGCGACCCGGGCGGAACTCGAGGGCTTCGGCGTGGACCCGGCCCAGTCGCGGGCGATGTGGCAGGAGGCCATCGGCCAAGTGGTCGGATGTTGGACGAACGACGAGTACGAGTTCTCGGGCCGGTTCTGGAACATGCCCAAGCGGCGTGTCCTGCCGAAACCCCTGCAGAAGCCGCACCCGCCCATCTGGGGGGCGACGACGAGCGAGGACGGCCACCGCCAGGTCGGTGAGCTCGGCCTCGGCCTATGCTCGTTCGCCGTCGGCATCTCGCCGGCGGAGATCAAGGCGAAGGTGGACATCTATCGGGCCGCCGTCGAGGCGTGCACCACCCCCCTGGGTGCCTTCGTGAACAACCATGCCGCAACGTTCACCATGGCCATGTGCGCCCCCGACCGGCAGCAGGCCATCGACGCGGCGCGCAAGTCCTTCGAGTGGTACCCGGCCAAGGGGGCGAGCCAGATCGCCACCGTGGCCCAGTGGATGGCCGAACGGAAGGAGGACCTCGGCACCTATTCCTATGCGGCGGACCTGAAGAAGACCGAGGACGCCGGGCTGCTCGACATGATCAGCCTCGAGTACCTGATGGAGGCCAACGCCTGTGTTCTCGGGACTCCCGACGAGTGCGTGACGATGTGCAGGCTCTACGAGGAAGCAGGCATCGACCTGCTGCTATGCCTGGTGAACCCCTACAACGTCTCGCACGAGGCGGTCATGCAGACCATCGAACTGATGGGGACCGAGGTGATCCCCAAATTCCGCTGAGAAGGGGGGTTCCGGCAGCGACGCTGCCGTTCGTCTTAAATACGGGCATCCCGGCGCAACGAGGAGGAAGGGGGACGCGGTGAACCTGAATATGGATCCGGAGCTGGCCGAAGTCCTGGCGGCATTGCCCCTGGACCCCTCCGGAAGCCTCGGCGACGCCAACATGATCCAGATACTGCGCTCGACGCCGGACATGCTGGCCATGTTGGGGACCACGCTGGCCACGGACGACAGGGTGACGGTGGAGAACACCCAGATCCCCGGGCCCGACGGCGCCCCCGAGGTGGCGGTGCGGATCTACACCCCCAAGTCGTCGGGCTCCCCCGTCCCGGCCATCGTCTATTTCCACGGCGGTGCCTTCGTGATCGGCGACCTCTACACCGAGGAGCACCGGTGCCTGCGGCTGGCCGCCGACGGCGGCTGTGTCGTCGTGTCGGTGGACTACCGCTTGGCGCCCGAGAACCCGTTCCCGGCCGGAGTCGAGGACTGCTACACGGCCCTCGTCTGGGTGGCCGCCAACACCGGCGACCTCGGAATCGATGGCGATCGGATCGCCGTGGCCGGAGCCAGCGCCGGCGGGGCGCTGTCGGCGGCTGTTGCCCTGATGGCCCGTGACCGCGCCACGGTACCGCTGGCCCTGCAGATGCTGATTTACCCGGTGATCGACGACCGGATGGAGACGCCGTCCATGCGGGCTTTCAGCGCGACGCCTGTCTGGAATTCTGTCAGCAATTCCCAGATGTGGGACCACTACCTCGGGGCGAAGCGGGACTATGTCTCCAACTACGCCGCCCCGGGTCGCTGCACCGACCTGTCCGACCTGCCCCCCGCCTACGTGATGACGGCGGAATTCGACCCACTGCGCGATGAGGGCATCGTCTATGCCCAGCGCCTTCTCCAGGCCGGGATTCCCACCGAGCTGCACTGCTTCAACGGGGCCTGCCACGGCTTCGACCTCATCGCCCCCGCCATCGAGCTGTCACGCCGGGCCGTCGACGAGCAGGTGTCGGCCGTCGTGCGGGCCCTGGGGACGCCGCGCGACTAAGCGCCCCGTGACCAGGTGGCCGCCTCTTCACCGAGGTCGATGCGCCTGGTGAGATCGACGGCGTCGAGCAACCGGCGGTCGTGGGAGACGAGGAGGACCGTCCCGTCGAAGCCCGACAGCGCTTCCTCGATCTGTTCGACGGCGGGGAGGTCGAGGTGGTTGGTGGGCTCGTCCAACACGAGGAAGTTGACCTCACGGGCCTGGAACATGGCGAGCTCGGCCCGGGTGCGCTCACCGGGCGAGAGCAGAGCCCTCGGCCGGCTCAGATGGTCGGGGCCCAATCCGAACTTGGCCAGCAACGACCGTGCCTCGGGCACCGTCAAACCGCACCGGTCGATGACGATGTCGAGAATCGACGTCCCACCGCCGTCGGCCGCGCTCGACGGCCGGCGATCCTGGCCCAGCTCCCCCACGACCACACTCGGGCCCAGCCAGGCCGAGCCCTCGGCCAGGGGCAAACGCCCGAGCAGGGCGTCGACCAACGACGTCTTTCCCGACCCGTTCGGCCCCACCAGCCCGATGCGCTCCGCCCATCCGATCTCCAACGTGACCGGCCCCAGACGAAAATCGCCGCGCTCGACGACGGCCCCGTCGAGGCGGGCCACGACAGCACCCGCCCGTGGCGCCTGTTCGATGGTGAAGCGCAGGTCCCAGCCCTGCCACGGCTTGTCGACAGGATCCAGACGTTCGATGGCGCGCTCGGTCTGGCGTGCCCGCGACGCCAATTTCTCGGTCCGGTTGATCCGGAAGTCCCGCTGCGCCTTGTCGTGGTCACGGGGATCGCGACGCTCGCGCCGCACGGCCGAAGTTGCCCACTGGCGTTCCCGGCGGGCCCGGTCGGCCAGCTCCCGACGCTGGCTCATGTTGACGGCGTATGCCTCCTCGGCGTGACGGCGGGCCGTGGCCCGCTCTTCCAGGTAGGCCGACCATCCGCCGCCGAACAACCGGGCGGTGTGATCGTGCTCGTCGAGTTCCAGCACCGACGTCACGGTGGCGTCGAGGAAGGCCCGATCGTGGGAGACGATCACCATGGCACCGGAGCGCTGCGCCACCAGGGCCTCGAGACGTCGGAGCCCGTCGAAGTCGAGATCGTTGGTGGGTTCGTCGAGGAGGGTGATGTCGAAACGCGACAGGACGATGGCGGCCAAGGCGACACGGGCGGCCTGGCCGCCCGACAGGGTGGCGGCATCCTGCTCGGCGATCCCGGGAGGCAGACCGAGCTCGTCGAGGGTGCCGGCGATGCGGGCGTCGAGGTCGGCCGCCGACAACCCGTCGTACCTCTCGAGGGCCAGCGCGAAGCGTTCATCGGCACCGGGCGCGCCGGCGCCGAGCGCTTCCCCGGCCGCCGCCAGCTCGGCTTCGGCCCCGGCCACTCCCGTCCGCCGGTAGAGGGCGTCACGCACCGTCTCGCCCGGTGGGTGGTCGTGCTCCTGGGTCAGGTAGCCGACCGTGGCGCTCGGTGGATCGAGACGGACGGTACCGGCGTCGGGCGCATGGAGCCCGGCCAAGATCTGGAGCAAGGTGGACTTGCCCACCCCGTTCGGACCGACGACGCCGACGCATGACGCCGGCGCCACGGTGACCGAGACGTCCTTCAGGACGGTGGCGGCACCGCGGTCGAACGAGAGCCGGGTCGCGACAAGGGTGGCGGGAATACGAGAACGCACGGGCACGGACAGCCTCCGAAGGAAAGGGACAAGGACCGGAAGGCGGGCGTTCTCATCGCACCTCTCCACTGTACCGGCGAAAACGCCCGAGCGGTGGCGTCGCTAGCGGTACCCGTCCCTAGCGGTGAACGGTCTTGCCCCCCGTGCCCCCCGACATGCGCAGTCGGGCGAGGGAGAACGGCGCCAGATCCTCCGGCGACCCGAGCTCCGGGTCATGGTCGGTGCCGGTGGCCAGGTCGGCCATGAGTTCCCCGAGGAGCGGGGCGAATTTGAACCCGTGGCCCGAGGTGCCGGCCCCGATGACGACGGAGCCGATGCGGTCGACGACGAAGTTGCCGTCGGACGAGTTGTCGTACACGCATCGCTCGGTGGCGACGGGCTCGGGGACGAGCCCCGGTAGGACGCGTCGCGTCGACTCCGACAGCTGAGCGAGGAGAGAAGGATCGACCCGGTCCACACTGCCATCAGGGTCGTCAGGGTCGTGACGAGATCGGTCGAGGTCCTCGAGGGTGACGGCGGGCCCGCCGCCGTGGAGGGCCACCTTCACCAGTCCGCTCGACAGGACGGGAAGTCCGTAGAACCAGGGACGACGGCGCTCCACGAACACCGGGACGTCGTCGACCGTAGCGCCGACACTCCCGCCGACACTTCCGTCGGCGCTCCCGTCGGCAGTCCCGCCGGCGGGAGCGAAATAGGCCACCTGTTCGAGAGTGGCCATGGGGCGCAGGCCGGCCGGACCGGCGGAGACGAGCGGAGCTGTCCACGGCCCGGCGCAGACGACCACCACCGACGCCGACAATTCGTCGGGTCCGGCCGGCGATTCGAGAGACAACCGGACGCGCCCGTCCCGTTCGACGCAGCGCGCCACGCGGGTCTGTTCTCGCACCTCGATGCCGCCGGTCCGTCGCAGGGCGGTCAGGCATTCGTCGGCCGCGATCACGCCCGATTCGGGCTCGAAGACAACCGTGCCCGGGACCGACAGGGCCGGGAACCGGGCCATGACCTCGTCCGCTGGCATCCGCTCGTGAGGTGCGCCGGCCTCGGACATGGCATCGACGAGCACATCGAGGTCGTCGCCGAATGTCACCTGGCCCGTGGTGGTGACGAGTGCCGACCCTGACTCGGCCTCGAGCCGGCGCCACAACCTGAGCGCCGACAGGGCCAAACGGACATAGCCCGGTTCGTCGTATCCGAACCGGAAGATCCGCGCCGATCCCTTGGAGCCGGCCGTTCGGTGTCCGACGGTGCCCTGTTCGAACACGACGATCTCGCGACCTCGCCGGGCCAGTGCGTGCGCCGCGCTCAAGCCGAGTACTCCCGCGCCCACGACCGCGACGTCGAGGTCGGTTCGGGCCACCTCAGGACCAGGAGTAGTCGTGGAGCAAGGCGTCGATCCCCGACACGTACGGGCGACTGCCGGCCAAGATGCCGTGCTCCCTGACCGACGTCGGCCCCTGGTAATAACCGGCCAGGGCGAGGTCGCGTCGGCCCCCCGTCTGATCGAGGAGCCATCGCAGATAGGCGGCCGACATCTCGATGTTGTCGGACGGCACGTGGGGATCGAGGCTCGGGTCGTCGAGGATCGCCCGCACCGTCTGGGCCGCGTCCGGCTCGATCTGGCACACGCCGATGGCTCCGGTCACCGACCTCACGTTCTCCTGCCACCCCGACTCCCACCAACACGTGGCTTCGATCAACGAGGCGGGGACGGCACAGACCGATGCCCAACGACGGAAGAGGGGGAGCAACTGGAGCCGTGTCGGTTGGGCCACCAGTTTCGGGGGCAGCGCACCCACCGGCACGGTGACGTCGGTGCCGACCACGGCCGACAGCCCCGAGGAACGGGCCCCGGGGCACACGGTGGTGGCGCTCGACGGGGGTCCACTGCGTACGAGAGCGCTGGTGGCGAAGACGAGGGTGCTCACGAGGAGCACCACGCTCATGACGGCGCCCGTTCGTCGTGCCCGCAGTTCCTGTCGTCGGCGGGCACTCGTCACGAGGGGCAAGCCTGCCGGGCACCGACCCTCACGGCAAGGACCGCCTCCGGCCGGTGCCCGGCCCGAATCTCATACCCGATGCACAGGTTGCTCTTGTGGGTCACACAGGAACGCAGTGCATTCTTGGAGCGATGACCGATTCACCCCAACCGACACCAGGGCCGCGGGAGCCCCTCTCCTCTCCCTCAGGACCGAAGGCGACACCGTCGGCGAAAGCTGGAAGGACTCCGAGGTCATTCTCGGTGCCCGCGTCGGTCATCGGTCACACCCCCACAGGGGACATCCCCTGGGGTCAGCGGCAGTGGGCACCCCCACCCCCTCGTCCGCCGGGCCCAGACGCCGGCCCGGCGGCGGTCGATATTCGCCCCGACCGCCGCCGGGCACAGGCGCCTTGGGTGCCGACGTCGCCGAAAATGGCGACGATCGGGACGATGGCGCACGCAAGGGCAGGCGCCACCGGCTAGCGAGGCGGGATCGAATACGTCACTTGGGCCTTCGCCACCAACTCGTCGGCACCCTCGGCCCGCAACGACACGTCGACGACAGCCAACGCCTTTCCGAGCTTCAACACACGACCTTCGGCCACCATGTCGACGAGGGGCGGCTTGCGCAGGAAGTCGATGTGCAGGCTCGTCGTGACGGCCAGGGCCACCGGTCCGATCTGCGCCAGTATCGACAGCCAGGCGGCACCGTCGGCCAGGCCCATGAGCGAAGGCCCGGACACCGTGCCGCCGGGTCGGCCGTGCGCTCTGGTCACCGGGAGACGCAGGCGGACACCCCACTCGCCGCAGTCCTCCACGATCATCGTCGACGGTGAATCGGGGAACGCATCGAGCAGGAAGGCCTGCAACTCGGCGGTCGTCATGGCGGTCATGGCGACGAGCGTAGGGGCCGGTCCGTCAAGGCCGGCAAGGATCGACGGGCGGCGCCGGTTGCGGTGTCAGGTCGGACCGGGGGGCGCCCGGCGCTTGCGGCGCTTCTCTCGAACAGCCAGGGGGATCTGGACGAGCATCACGCTGAGACCCAGGCAGGCGACGACGAACCGACCGGTCGAATACGGGGGAAGGAGGAGGGAGACGAGGATGGCCGCAAATCCCGCGACGGTGAGCCACCGACGCTGGAGGAGTGCGGCCAGGAAGACGCCCATGGACAATCATAGCGGCGGGCCGGCCCGACGGCCTCGGGAGCATCGTCGCCGACGGCCTCGGGAGCATCTTCTCCTACGACCTCGGGAGCATCGGTGGCCGACAACGGAGACGACCGACGACGTCCTGATCGTACGCTCTCGCCGCACGAGCGACGTGACCGCGAAGAAGGCGACTCTGCCTTTGGCCGAGCCAACCGCGGCGTGGAGGGGCTCTCAGACACTCGAGATCGTACAGGGCGCAGGCTTCGATGACGAGGCAGGGCAGGGCGGCA
>Ga0209415_10003177_pt1 | contig 30527 bp, 23 predicted proteins | sample PeaSoiSIISIP2007_FD_187696 | JGI IMG/M metagenome (GOLD analysis project Ga0209415, IMG submission 187696) | Peat soil microbial communities from Weissenstadt, Germany - SII-SIP-2007 (SPAdes) (version 2) | ecosystem: Environmental > Terrestrial > Soil > Wetlands > Peat | place: Germany... | reverse complement strand
CCCGGCGAGACGGCGAGCGGAGGCCGTGGTGGCAAAGATGCTGGCGATCCGATGCCTGTCTTTGCGCCGCCGCGCCCACGTCAAGGGCAGCGCGATGAGGCGGCCCGAATGACGGCCTCGACGCAATTGCTTGCCGCCGGTCACCCGTCTACGCTAGAGGGGTCGGCTGCACTGCCGCGGCAGGACCCCGGCCAGGACAATCCGGATCATCGCCTGTGACCATCTCTGCCGCCATTCACCACGTCACCCGTTATCGCTATGACCATCCGGTCGGCTTCGGGCCGCAGACCATCCGACTGCGCCCCGCGCCGCATTGCCGCACCAAGGTCGCGAGCTACGCACTCAAGGTGGAGCCTGCCGAACATTTCATCAATTGGCAGCAGGACCCGCACGGCAATTGGCTAGCTCGTCTCGTGTTCCCGGAGAAGGCGAGCGAGCTGAAGATCGAAGTCGACCTCACCGTCCATCTCGCCGTCTTCAATCCGTTCGACTTTTTCATCGAGCCCTACGCCGAGCATGTTCCCTTCGCCTACGATCCGGACCTGAAAGCCGATCTCGCGCCCTATCTCGACGTTGAGCCACTCGGGCCGCGGCTCGCGGCCTATCTGGCGAGCCTCCCAAAAGGCCCGATGCAGACGGTCAATTTCCTCGTCGAGGTCAACATGAAGCTGCACCAGGCGGTGCGCTACGTGATCCGGATGGAGCCGGGCGTGCAAAGCCCGGAGGAAACGCTGGCTCTCGGCTCCGGCTCGTGCCGCGACTCGGCATGGACGCTCGTTCAGCTCCTGCGCCATCTCGGCCTCGCCGCCCGGTTCGTCTCCGGCTATCTCATCCAACTGCGCGCCGATATCGACCCGCTCGAAGGGCCGAAGGGCACCCAGCACGACTTCACGGATTTGCACGCCTGGGCGGAAGTCTATGTACCCGGTGCCGGCTGGATCGGCATGGACCCGACCTCCGGTCTGTTCTGCGGCGAAGGCCACATCCCGCTCTGTGCGACGCCGCACTATCGCTCCGCCGTGCCGATCTCGGGCGCCGTCGAGCCGGCGCATGTCGACTTCAGCTTCGACATGCAGGTGACGCGCGTCGCCGAGGCGCCGCGTATCACGTTACCATTTTCCGACGATGCTTGGATGAAGCTCGACGCGCTCGGCGAGCGCATCGATGCCGACCTCATTGCGCATGACGTGCGGCTGACTATGGGCGGCGAGCCGACCTTCGTCTCCGTCGACGATTTCGAGGCCGAGGAGTGGAACACGGCGGCAGTCGGTCCGACGAAGCGCACGCGCGCCGACGATCTGATCCGCCGGCTCAGGGCCCGCTTCGCGCCGGGCGGCATGCTGCACTACGGACAGGGCAAATGGTATCCCGGCGAGACTCTTCCGCGTTGGGCCTTCGCGCTCTACTGGCGCAAGGATGGCAAGCCGATCTGGAAAGACCCGGCTCTCATCGCCGCCGTCCCTCCGACGCGGACAGCCGAAGAGATGCGCTCCGAGCCTCGCGACGAAGCCACCGCCGAGATGTTGCGCGGGCGGGCGGAGATGCTCGTCGCGGGGATCGCGGCGCGGCTCGGGATCGAGAACGACTGCATCCTTCCGGCCTACGAGGATCCGACGACCTGGCTCATCAAGGAAGGCAATTTGCCGGACAACACCGACTCGCTCGACCCGAAGATCGAGGATGCCGAAGAGCGCAACCGTATGATCCGCACCTTTGCCCGCGGTTTGACGACGCCGTCAGGCTACGTGCTGCCGGTACAACGCTGGAACGCGAATGCGGAGGCGCGCTGGACCAGCGAGAGATGGAAGCTCAGGCGCGGGCGGCTGTTTCTCGTGGCGGGCGATTCGCCCGTCGGCTACCGGCTCCCGCTTTCGTCTCTGCCCTGGGTGCCACCATCCGCCTATCCGTTCATCGTGGCGCAAGACCCGCTCGAAGAACGCGGCGCCTTGCCGGACCCGGCCGAGATCGCCCAACGATTTGAGCGCGGTCCGCCCAGCATCGCGCGGCAGGAACGGGTCGAACAGCACATCATCGAAGGGGCGGTGCGCACGGCGCTCTCGGTGGAGCCGCGCGACGGAATCCTCTGCGTGTTCATGCCGCCGGTCGAGACCCTTGAAGATTATCTCGACCTCCTCGCCTCGGTGGAGGCCGCGGCGGTGGCCCAGTGCATGCCCGTTCATATCGAGGGCTATCCGCCGCCCTTCGATCCACGCCTCGCCGTCATCAAGGTCACGCCCGATCCGGGCGTGATCGAGGTTAATGTGCATCCGGCCGCCAATTGGCGGGCGGCCGTCGCGACGACCAAGGGCCTCTACGAAGACGCGCGCCATGCGCGGCTTGGCGCCGACAAGTTCATGACCGACGGACGCCACACCGGCACCGGCGGCGGCAACCACATCGTCCTCGGCGGCCCGAGCCCGGCCGACTCGCCTTTCCTGCGCCGACCCGACATCCTGAAGAGTCTGGTGCTCTACTGGCAGCGTCGCCCCGCGCTTTCGTATCTGTTCTCCGGCCTTTTCATCGGCCCGACGAGCCAGGCGCCGCGCATCGACGAAGCGAGGCACGACCAGCTCTACGAACTCGAGATCGCGCTCGCCAGCGTGCCGAAGCACGACCAGCACGCGCCGCTGTGGATCGTCGACCGCCTCTTCCGCAATCTCCTGGTCGATTCCACCGGCAACACGCATCGTTCGGAGATCTGCATCGACAAGCTCTATTCGCCGGACGGCCCGACCGGGCGCCTCGGCCTCGTCGAGTTCCGCTCCTTCGAGATGCCGCCGGATGCGCGCATGAGCCTCGCCCAGCAACTGCTGCTGCGCGGCCTCCTCGCCTGGTTCTGGCGCGAGCCGCTGGAGGGGAATTTCGTGCGCTGGGGGACCGCCCTGCACGACCGCTTCATGCTGCCGCACTTCGTCTGGCAGGATTTTCTGGAGGTGCTCGCCGATCTCGGCCGCGCCGGCTATCCGTTCGATCCCGTCTGGTTCGAGGCGCAGCGCGAGTTCCGCTTTCCCATCTGCGGCGCGGTCGAACCTGGCGGAGTGCGGCTCGAACTGCGCCAGGCGCTCGAACCTTGGCACGTCCTCGGCGAGGAAGGGGCGATCGGAGGCACGGTGCGCTATGTCGATTCCTCCGTCGAGCGACTGCAGGTGAAGGCCGACGGGCTCATCGAAGGCCGCCACGTGGTCGCCTGCAATGGTCGCCGCTTGCCGATGACCCCAACCGGCACCTTCGGCGAGGCGGTGGCCGGTGTGCGCTACAAGGCCTGGAAACCAGCGCGTGGGTTGCATCCGACCCTCCCCGTGAACGCGCCCTTGATTTTCGATCTGATCGACATCTGGAGCGGCCGCTCGCTCGGTGGCTGCGTCTACCATGTCGCGCATCCGGGCGGCCGCACCTACGAGACCTTCCCGGTGAACAGCTACGAGGCCGAGGCGCGCCGCCTCGCCCGCTTCCAGGAGCATGGCTATACTCCGGGTGCGGTCGAAGTCCCGCGGGACGAACGTTCCGCCGACTTCCCGTTGACGCTCGACCTACGCCGGCCATAGCGGGATGCGCCGCCTCCCGCACGGGCGTTTGCGAAGAAAGATGCGCGCCTCTCGGCGGCGGAGAGCAGAGGACGCGTGAAGAACGCCCTCAGGCGCCGCTATATGGCGCCAGCGCAAAGCGCGTGATTGAGCGCTCGCCTGTGTCGCCGACCGTAGAGCTACCGCTTACCGGCCAAGTGCGAACTGAACGGCTCGCCGCGCGTTGGTGATCGGCAGGACCAAGACGAGCATGAGAGATGTGCCGCCGGCGGCCATAGAAGGGACGCGCATTTGTTCACGCGCGCTCGTGAGCCTCGGCCTGATGGCTTTCGCTTGCACCTCTGCTATCGCGGAGCAAGTCCCCTTGCCGGCACGCCCGCCTGATCTGGCGGCGCCGGCACCTGACACGACGCCTTCTCAGCCTAACGCCGACGATAATGACGCGCTCCGCGCCCAAGTCCTGGCGATCCGCCACGTCATCGGCGAAGCGCTGCCGCCCATCACCGACAAGGGCGGCTGCGGGATAGAAGCGCCGTTGCGGCTCGACGCCATCATGCTGGCGGATGGCGCGAAGGTGACGCTGTCGCCGCCCGTGGTCATGCGCGCGTCGCTGGCCTCGGCCGTCGCCGATTGGGTGCGCGACGATCTCGCGCCCGCAGTCGCCAAGGGGGATCAGCTCGCGAGCATCGAAGGGACTGGTGGATATCAGTGCCGCAGCCGCGACAGCATTGCCGGCGCGAAGCTGAGCGAACATGCGATCGGCAATGCGCTTGATCTTCACGCGCTCCGCACGGAGCAGGGGAAGCTTTTCGTCATCGCTCCGTCGAAGGACGACTCCGATGACGTCCGATCCTTTCGGGCGCTGATGAAAAAGACGGCTTGTGTTCGCTTCTCCACGGTGCTCGGCCCAGGTGCCGACCTCTATCACCAGGAGCATCTCCACATCGATCTCGCGGTGCGCCGCAACGGCATGCATTTATGCCAATGGACCTGGCAGGACGCGGAGGCGCCGGCACCGGCCAAGCGGTGAGGGACGCGCAGGAAAGAAGGAATCGATCGTGCGCGTATCCTTCCCCTGGAAGGGGAAGGTGGCAGCGGCGCAAAGCGGCGCTGCCGGATGGGGCGCTTATCCTTCCCCTGAAAGGGGAAGGTGGCAGCGGCGCAAAACGGCGCTGCCGGATGGGGTCTATATGTTCTCTCTTTACCAACCCCACCCGGCCGCCATGAACCCGTCGCTTGCGACGGGCGTCGCAAGCGACGCCCTATGGCGGCCACCCTCGGCGCGGCCCATGCCGGAATCCCCGCCCGTGATGAGCCGCGTCACTCCCACTCGATCGTCCCCGGCGGCTTGCTCGTCACGTCATAGACCACGCGGTTGATGCCGCGCACCTCGTTGATGATACGCGTCGCGGCGCGGCCCAAAAAGCTCATGTCGAAGGGGAAGAAATCCGCCGTCATGCCGTCGGTCGAGGTGACGGCGCGCAGCGCGCAGACGAAATCATAGGTGCGCCCGTCGCCCATCACGCCGACGGTTTTCACCGGCAGCAGCACGGCGAAGGCCTGCCAGATCTTGTCGTAAAGCCCCGCCTTGCGGATCTCGTCGAGATAGATCGCATCCGCCTTGCGCAGGATCGCAAGCTTTTCGGCCGTGACTCCGCCCGGCAAGCGGATGGCGAGCCCCGGCCCCGGAAAAGGATGGCGGCCGACGAAAGCTTCAGGCAATCCCAATTCGCGCCCGAGCTTGCGCACCTCATCCTTGAACAATTCGCGTAAGGGTTCGATGAGCGTCAGTTTCATGCGCTCGGGCAGGCCGCCGACGTTATGATGCGACTTGATGGTGACGGACGGGCCGCCATGAAACGAGACGCTCTCGATCACGTCGGGGTAAAGCGTGCCTTGCGCGAGGAATGTGGGCGCGCCGCGCCCGTCCGCCGCGATCTTTTGCGCCTCCGCGTCGAAGACATCGACGAAAAGCCTGCCGATGATCTTGCGCTTCTCCTCCGGCTCCTCGACGCCGGCGAGCGAGCGCAGGAAAAGCTCGGAGGCGTCCACATGATGCAGTGGAATATTGTAATGGCCGCGAAACAGACGGACGACCTCTTCCGCCTCGCCTTGCCTGAGCATGCCGTGATCGACGAAGACGCAGGTGAGCCGTTCGCCGATCGCCTCGTGGATGAGCAGCGCGGCGACCGCGGAATCGACGCCGCCCGAGAGCGCGCAGAGAACCCGGCCATCGCCGACCTCGGCGCGGATCGAGGCGACCGCCTCGGCGCGGAAGGCGCGCATCGACCAGTCGCTTTTCAGCCCCGCGACTTTGTGCACGAAATTGGAAAGCAGCTTGGCGCCGTCCGGCGTATGCACGACTTCGAGATGGAATTGGACCGCATAGATCCGGCGCGCCTCGTCGGCGATGACCGAGATCGGCGCATTTTCCGACGTGGCGAGCCGGCGGAAGCCATGCGGCAGCTCGGTTACCGCGTCGCCATGGCTCATCCAGACGGGGTAGCGCTGGCCCTTCTGCCAGACGCCTTCGAAGAACGGGCTGTCGCTCAAAATCTCGACCTTGGCGCGGCCGAATTCGCGATTATCGCCCGCGGCGACCTTCCCGCCCAATTGCGCCGCGATCACCTGCTCGCCATAGCAGATCCCCAAGATCGGGACGCCCGAAGAGAAGATCATTTGCGGCGCGCGGGGCGAACCTTCGTCGAGCACGGAAGCCGGGCCGCCCGAGAGGATCACCGCCTTCGGCTTCAGCGCGGCAAAGGCCTCGGCCGCCTTCTGATAGGGCGCGATCTCGCAATAGACGCCGGCCTCGCGCACGCGCCGGGCGATCAATTGCGTCACCTGCGAGCCGAAATCGACGATCAGCACCTTGTCGTGGTGTTCGACGATCTCCTGATGGAGTTCATCCATGCGGGCATCCCTGGCAAAAAGCTCGCTTAGGTGATCGCCCGGCCGAGTGCAAGCAGGCTCGATCGCGCCGTCTCGTTCCGGCCGAAGCGCAAAATTTGGCTCAACCCATTCCGACGCATTCGAGCGACCGAATTGAAGGGCGGGCAAGGCTTGTCGCCTAGGATCGGCCGGATGAGCCAACAGCCCGAGGCGAACATGTCAGAGCCACCTTCAGCTGCCCCGCGGCGGCCGATGCGGTCTGTCCGCGTCGCCGATATTCCGGCGCTCTTCTCGGAAGGACCGGAGCCAGAGCCGAGCCGTCCTGCGCAGGTCCGCTGGCCGGCTGTCGGCCTCATGAAACTGCGCCTGCTCAAGCTCGTGCCTAGGGCGCTGCGTCGGGACGCGCCGAGCGCGCAAACGCAATTGCCGGTCTAGGGAGGATTTCCAACCACAAAGGCGAAATCGTCTTCTTTTGTCGGCCGACGTTCTGGATTGCAGGACAAATCAGTTGCGAACGGCAATCTGCAATTATCGACGAACCATGCCACCGCGATGTGAGCGCGATCCAAAATGTCAGCTAAAATTCTGACATTGCTTGGCATGTCATCCCTTTTCTTTCCGGCAAAAGCGGGCGACACGGCGATATACATGCCAATTAAATCCGGCCGCACGTCGCTGGACAAACAATTGGCAGAAACTTTCCACCCCTTGTATCTGAATACCCCGCCCAAATCTTGCACGTAAGTGCGCGAACCGGTATCCGGCAGGCATAGGATGTTGATCTCAAACCGTTCATTTGGTGGAATTTTATCCAGGTCATAGCCAAGCGCGAGTTTTTGCAAATCATTCAAATGCCAATAGACCGGATGCACCGCGTACTGCTTTTGCAATTCGGCATCCTTTTTTCCAACCTCTTCTTGGATGGCAAGTTGAATGGTACCGTAGCCGGCGGTCAGTACAATTGCGGTCAAGCAAATCGCAAAAATCGACCACCCTACGGTGCGCAGCCAATGATGACGCGGCATTCCCTTTTCCGATTCCCGAGCAAACGCGATCCATGCGAGACCGCCAATAAGCAGCAAGGGCATAAGAAATGGTGAGGAAATGGCCGCAGCAGGCACGTATGCGCCGCCGGCCTTGGCAACGCTCAACCAGAAACCAATGCGGCCTTGCGCAATCCACGCGATCACAACCAAAAGTATGACTGCCCATCCTGGGAGTTTGACGGGCTCAGTGAAGAGCGCCTTCAGTCGCCGCCAAGACGCACGGGCCGACTGCGAGGATTGGTCTGGCGGGGCAGCCATGCGCGAGACTCTCATGGGCATTCGGATTGTCTCTCAAGTCCGGGATCATGGCCAGGAAAGTCCAAACGAAGCGTCTCTAAGCACGAGGCTTCAAAGAAAGTTTCTCGGCAGCGCTGGATTCCCCCAGCCTCCCTAGCTGCGGCGAACGCCGGCGATGAAAAACCCGTCGGTGCCGCTCGTCAAAGGCGAGAGGCGCAGGCCCGGCCCGAGACGAGAGGCAAAACCGGCAAGCTCCGGGAGGCCGGCCGCTCCGGCGAGCTCCGCCGCCCCGATCGCGGCGAAATCGGCGTGATTTTCCAGAAATGCTTCGATCCGGTCCTCGTTCTCGTCGCGTAAAAGCGAACAGGTGACGTAGATGAGCCGGCCATTCTGCTTTACGAATCTCTGCGCGCTCTCAAGTATTTCGTCTTGTTCCTTCATACGTTGCATCAGCGCGCCGGGCCGCACGCGCCATTTCGCATCCGGATTGCGCCGCCAGGTCCCGGTGCCCGTGCAGGGCGCGTCGATGAGCACGAGGTCGCAGCGGGTTTCGAGATCGGCGAGGATGTCGCTGCCGCGCCGCGGCGTGCGGACCTGGACATTGCGCGTCCCGGCCCTCTCGAGTCTCTGGTAGAGCGGCGCGAGACGCCGCGCGTCGCGGTCCGTCGCATAGATCTGCCCGCGATTCTCCATCGCCGCGGCGAGCGCCAGCGTCTTGCCGCCGCCCCCGGCGCAGAGGTCGAGCACCTGTTCGCCGGGTTGGGCGGCGCAGAAGAGAGCGGCGAGCTGCGAGCCTTCGTCCTGGATCTCGACGAGGCCCTTGACATAAGCCGGCTCGCCGGCGAGCGAGGGACTGCGACCGTCCTCGAGGAGCGGCAGGCGCAGGCCGAGCGGCGAGAGCGGGGTTGGCGCGGCGCCAAGATGGTGAAGAGCGGCCGCAGCCTTGTCACGCGTCGTCTTCAGCGTATTGACCCGCAGATCGAGCGGCGCGCGGGTGGCCAAGGCCCTGCCCTCTTCGACGGCCGCGTCGCCGAACACCGCGGCGAAGGACGGCGCCAGCCATTCGGGGAAATCGCCGCGCACATGCGCCGGAGCGGTATCGAGGCTCGCCGTTTCGAGACGGCTGCGCTCATCATCCGAGAGCGGAGCCGGCGCATGTCCTTCGCCCGTGCAAAGCGCCGCGACTTGCTCGACCGAGAGCCCGCGCATCTCGCGCAAGCTGCCAAGGATTATTGCGCGCGGCGTCTCAGCCGCCATGATCCAGGCGGCCGAAGAGCGGCAGCGCAGCGCGTCATAGGTAAGCGAGGCGAGTGCGGCGCGGTCTTTCGATCCGGCGAAACGATGGCCGAGACCCCAGTCCTTCAAGGCGTCGGCGGCGGGCCTATGGCGCGTCTCGATGTCGGTGATAATCTCGATCGCCGCGGCGACGCGAGCGGCGGGAGTCATGTGGCTGGCAATCGGCGACCCGTTTGCACATGCAGATCAGGACAGATCATGGACTGGCCCAGATCTTCACGACATGATCGGCGCCGCCAGAGGCCAGCTCATGTCCATCCGGCGAAAATGCCAGCGCGGTTACGTCCTTTGCGTGACCAAAGATGGTTCGCACCAGAGAATAGGTCTTCGCGTCCCAAAGCCGGATCGATCGATCCGTATAGTCTGCTGCGATCCAGCTTTGATCGGGCGAAATTGCGATCGACCAAACATCCCCCGGAGCGCCAAAAAGCGGCGGTGCATTTTGCAGCTTACGCAGGACCGTTCCAGTCGCACCGTCGAAGATCGCCATCCCCGGCTTTTGGTAGCCTCCCGCCGCCAGCCGACCATCCTGGAAGAATGCCAGAGTCGAGACCGGAAACCCGTAATCCTCGTTGTTAACGGTGCGCACCAAAGCACCGGTGGAATTCCAGAGCTTGATCTCGCCATTTTCACTGCCGGAAGCGATGAGGCCGCCGTCGCGAGAGAATGCAACCGAGTCGATGCTGTCTCCGGTGCCGGACTGCCATTCGGACGCGCCGTTCGCGGCGTTCCAGACGAGCAATCCCTTCGAGACCGAACCGGTGGCGACCTCTTTGCCATCCGGCGAAAAGGCGACGGCATAGCTGCCCTGCGGGGCCTGACCAACTAACGCCGGGCTTGCCGCGCTCCAATCGGCGCTCGACCAGATCCGCAAGCCGGCGCTGGTCGCAGCCGCGAGCAATCGCCCGTCCGGCGAAAAGGCGAGCGCCTGGATGTCTTGATAGGCTTCGAGGGCCGGTGTTTTGCCCTCCGCGCCGGTGCTCGTATCGAAAATTTCGAGGCCGCCGTCGCCCATCGCGAAGGCAATCCGTTTTCCGTCCGGCGAGTAGGCGATAGAGCTGACATCGTCGCTTACCGGGAATGTCTGCAGGCTTGCCGGTGAGATGGTCTTCCAAGACTCCGGCGCGACGACCCAAAAGATCGCCGCAACCGCCGCCAATAGACCCAATCTTACGATGGCTCCGATCCTGCTCTGCGGCCAAAATATCTTCCCCAAACTCGCGCGGCCCTCCTTAGTGAATATGCCGCGCAGGAACTGGAAAAAGCCGAGGATGAACTGCAAGCCGCCGAAGACGACGGCGCCCCAGGCTACGGTGTAATGGCCGCCGCTTTCGCTTACGGCTGCGTAAGATCCAAAAGAGATTGCCAGCCCAATGCCGGCTACGAGGAGCCCGATCCCCATATTGATGAATCCGGCCATCATCTGGCGATCTCCCTCAGAGCAGCGTTGCTCGCGACCCCAATTATTTCGGCCTCGGCAGGCTGGATATCGATATGACCGCCCGAGTGTGGGCCTCACACGCCGGTCGGATAATTCGGGCTCTCGCGCGTGATCGTCACGTCATGGACGTGGCTCTCGCGCTGGCCCGCGGCCGAGACCCTGACGAACCTGGCGCGGTTCTGGAATTCGGCGATGGTCGGCGCGCCGACATAGCCCATGGCGGCGCGCAGGCCGCCGCCCAGTTGATGGAGGATCACGGAGGCGGGGCCGCGATACGGCACTTGGCCTTCGATCCCTTCCGGCACCAGTTTCAGCGTGTCCTTGATATCCTGCTGGAAATAGCGGTCGGCCGAGCCGCGCGCCATCGCGCCGACAGAGCCCATGCCGCGATAGGATTTGAACGAGCGGCCTTGCAGCAGATAGACCTCGCCGGGGCTTTCGTCGGTGCCGGCGAGCAGCGAGCCGATCATCGCGCATTCGGCGCCGGCCGCGATCGCCTTGGCGAGGTCGCCGGAATATTTGATGCCGCCGTCGGCGATCACCGGGATATTTGCCGCACGCGCGACTTCGACCGAGTCCATGATCGCGGTGAGCTGCGGTACGCCGACCCCGGCGACGATCCGCGTCGTGCAGATCGAGCCGGGACCGATGCCGACCTTCACCGCGTCGGCGCCGGCATCGATCAAGGCCTTGGTGCCGTCGGCGGTCGCGACATTGCCGGCGATCACCGCCACTTTGTTTGACGCCCGTTTGATCCGCGCGACCTGATCGAGAACCGATTGCGCATGGCCATGCGCGGTATCGACGACGATGGCGTCGACGCCAGCCTCGATCAGAGCGAGCGCCCGCTCGAACCCTTTGTCGCCGACCGTCGAGGCGGCGGCGACCCGCAGACGACCTTCGGCGTCCTTGCTGGCGTCGGGATGCTGGGTCGCCTTTTCCATGTCTTTCACGGTCACGAGGCCGACGCAGCGGCCGTCGTCATCGACGACCACAAGCTTTTCGAGCCGATACTGGTGAAGGAGGCGGCGCGCCTCCTCCTGGCTCACGCCTTCGCGCACGGTGACGACCCGCTTCGTCATCAATTCCGAAACCGGTTGAAACGGATTGTCGGCGAATCGCACGTCGCGATTGGTCAGAATGCCGCAGAGCCGCGCCGGCTTGCCGCTCGGTCCGCGCTCGACGACCGGAATGCCGGATATGCCATGCTGGCGCATGAGCGCGAGCGCGTCGGCGAGCATTTCGTCGGGAAAGATCGTGATCGGATTGACCACCATTCCGCTTTCGTAGCGCTTCACCTTGCGCACTTCCTCGGCCTGTTCCTCCGGATCCATGTTGCGATGGATCACGCCAATGCCGCCCGCCTGGGCCAAGGCGATGGCCAGCCGCGCCTCGGTCACCGTGTCCATGGCGGCAGAGATGATCGGCAGGTTGAGGCTGATCTCGACAGTGAGCCGCGTCTTGAGATCGACGGTGCCCGGCAGGATCTCGGAATGGCCCGGCAAAAGCAGCACGTCGTCGAACGTGAGGGCTTCCCTGAACGCCGGTCTTGTGATCGCTGCCATGGCCAACTCCGTGCTCAGCGGCGCTGCCCAGCGCCGCGGACTGAAAAGAGTGCCGCGAATCGGCAAGCGACCCGCGGCGGGCACTGAAGCAGGATCGTTTGCAACGAACCTGCTTTAGATTCCTTTGTAATCGCATGATCTTTTCGCAAAACCGGAGGCCGCTTTTGCGGATCATGCTCAAAGTTGGCAGCGGCTCATAGCACGCCTGCGGCAGAGCGCAAAGCAAAGAGCGCGGATACGGCCCGGCCGACGCCCGCGGTGATCGGTCGAGCCCTATCAATATGTGACGCCGCGCCCTAAATTGCATGTGCCTCCCGTCGAAACCCCGAGAGACAGGGTTCATCTTTGCCGCGCTATGGTCTTACGGCGCTGATCGTCGCTTGCGCCGTGTTTATGGAAACCCTCGACGGGACGGTCATTTCGACCTCGCTGCCGGCGATCGCCGCCGATCTCCACGAGGACCCGATCGCGCTGAAGCTCGCCCTCACCTCCTACCTCCTGTCGCTCGCCATCTTCATTCCGGCAAGCGGCTGGGCCGCCGACAAATTCGGCGCCCGGACGATTTTTCGCGCGGCGATCTCGATCTTCACGCTCGGCTCCATCCTCTGCGGCCTCTCCAGCACGCTTTCGGAATTCGTCGCAGCCCGCATGATCCAGGGGCTCGGGGGGGCGATGATGGTGCCGGTCGGCCGGCTCGTCCTCTTGCGCACGGTCCCCCGTTCCGAGATCGTCGGGGCGCTCTCCTATCTGATGATCCCCGCCTTGCTCGGCCCTCTGTGCGGACCGCTGATCGGCGGCTTCATCACCACCTATTTTCACTGGCGCTGGATCTTCTTCGTCAACGTGCCGATCGGCATCGTCGGGATCGTGCTGGTCAGCCTGTTCATCAAGAATGTCCGGGGCGAGGCGATCTGGCCGCTCGACGTCAAGGGCTTCCTGCTTTCGGGCGCGGGCCTCGCCTCGCTGATCTTCGGTCTCACCGTCGCCGGCCGCGGCTTCATTGGCAAGGGAATCATCTTCGCTTTGCTCGCCGCTGGCACGATCTTGCTCGCGGCCTACGCGCTTCACGCCCGCAAGACCAAGTTTCCGATCCTCGATCTGCGCCTTCTCGCCATGCCGACCTTTCGCGCCAGCATCGTCGGCAGCTCGCTGTTCCGCATCGGGATCGGCGCCCTGCCCTTCCTGCTGCCTTTGATGTTACAGCTCGGCTTCGGGATGAACCCCTTTCAATCCGGATCGGTGACCTTCGTTGCCGCCGCCGGCGCCATGCTGATGAAGGTGACGGCGGTTCCGATCTTGCGCTCAATCGGCTTTCGCCGGGTCCTCATCTTCGATGCGCTTTTGAGCTGCGCCTTGCTGGCGAGCTACGGCCTGTTCACGGCGTCGACGCCGGTGCTGCTGATGATGGGGCTGCTTCTCTTCGGCGGTTTCTTCCGCTCGCTGGAATTCACCGCGATAAACGCGATCACCTATGCCGAGATCGACACAGCCGCGATGAGCCGCGCGACGAGCTTTTCCGCCGTCGCCCAGCAATTGTCCCTGAGCCTCGGCATTGCGGTCGGCGCGTTCGGGATCCAGCTTTCCCGCAGTCTTCGCGGCGGGACCCACCTCGCCGTCGCCGACTTCCAGTGGGCTTTCCTTCTCGTGGCAATCGTCTCGGCGACATCGGTCCTGCTGTTTCTGCACCTGCCGAAAGACGCCGGAATTGATCTCGCCGGGCCGCCGAGACATAAGCGTGCCGAAGCCGGCTAGCGACTCCTTCTCCCTGTGGGAGAAGGTGCCGTGAGTTACCCCCTCTCCCCATGAGCGAAGCGAATGGGGAGAGGGCAGTGAGGGGCGAGGGGATTGGCTGCAACATTGTGGCAAATCACCCGGCCCCTCACCCTACCCTCTCCCCGCAAGCGGGGAGAGGGTTTGCGCCGCGATCAGTCCGCCTTCCTCTTGAATCCCGTCGCGAGCACATAGAGTTCAGAGGATTCCGCCCGGCTCGCCTTCGGCTTCACGTGCCGCACCTCGGCGAATTGCCGTTTGAATTCGGCGAGAAGCTCGGTCTCCGTGCCGCCCTGCAAGACCTTGGCGAGAAAAGTGCCGCCTTCGGCCAGAATCTCGCCGGCGAATTCGGCGGCGCGTTCGACGAGGCCCATGATGCGCAAATGGTCGGTCTTGCGGTGGCCCGTCGCATTGGCCGCCATGTCGGAGAGAACCACGTCGGCCGGCCCGCCGAGCCAATCCTTCAAGATCCGCGGCGCCTCGGGATCGAGAAAATCCAAGACCCGGAATTCGACACCCGGCACGGGTTCGACCGGGAGAAGATCGATGCCGAGGACTTTTCCCCTGCCCTCGGCGGCGCCCGTCTGCGCGGCGGCGACTTGCGACCAGCCGCCCGGCGCCGCGCCGAGATCGACGACCGTCTGGCCGTGCTTCAGGATATGATAACGCGCATCGATCTCAAGGAGCTTGTAGGCGGCGCGCGAACGGTAGCCCTCGCGTTTCGCCTGCGCGACATAGGGATCGTTGAGCTGGCGTTCGAGCCAGAGCGTCGAGGCAAGCGGCCGGTTGCGCGCCGTCTTGACCCGCGTCTTCAACAAACGCCCGCTGCCGCGGCGGGTGGGTGCGGTCATCGGGGCCCAAACCGGCCAAGCGCGCGGTCGGCATTCATCAGTTGCAAGAGCATGCCCTCGCGCAGGCCGCGGTCGGCGATGCGCACGCGTTTGGCCGGGAAGGCGCGCCGGATTGCCTCGAGGATCGCGCAGCCGGCCAGCACCAGATCGGCGCGTTCCGGACCGATGCAGCCGTTCGCCACGCGCTCGTTGTACGACATGAGCCGCAATCGGCTGACGGTCTCGTCGATTTCGCGGTCCGCCATCCAAAGCCCGTCGACACGGCGGCGCTCATATCGGGGCAGATTGAGGAAGATGCCGCCAATCGTCGTGACCGTTCCGGAGGTGCCGAGCAGATGGAAATTGGCGCAGCGTTTGAGCGTCGCCGCGCTGGCGATGAATCCGTCGAGCTCGGATGTGACGCAATCCACCATGGCCTCGAAGATGTCGTCGTCGACGTCTATGCCGCCAAATTTTTCCGCGAGCGTGACGACGCCGAGCTTCAAGGAGACCCAGAAGCGAATGCGCTCGCTGAGGGCTGGCGAAGCGCCGCGCCCCGCGCCGTCGAGCCAGATGAGTTCCGAGGAGCCCCCGCCGATATCGAAGAGGACGATTCCTTCGGCCGCGGCGTCGGCGAGCGAAACGCAGCCCGCGGCGGCGAGATGCGCCTCCGTTTCGCGATCGACGATTTCGAGTTCGAGACCCAATTTCTCGTACACTTGGGCAAGGAATTCAGCGCCGTTTTCGGCCATCCGGCAGGCTTCTGTGGCGATCAATCGCGCCCGCGTCACGCCGCGCGCGTTCATCTTGTCGCGGCAGATCTCGAGCGCCTCGATGGTGCGTCGGATCGCGGTTTCGCTGAGCCGACCGGTCTGCGAAACCCCTTCGCCGAGCCGGACGATGCGCGAAAAGGAATCGATGATCCGAAATCCCACGGAGTCGGGACCGTGATGCGTCGGGCGCGCGACCAGAAGCCGGCAATTGTTGGTGCCGAGATCGAGCGCCGCGTAGGTCGGCGTGCGCCGCTCCCCCGCATCGGGCCGAGGCGTCGGTGAATGGAGGCCCGGGGCGACAACGCTCGGGGAAAGCCCTGCCGGCCCTTTGATCTCATCGAGATCATTCGGGGTCAGCATTTGTCCCACGCCACCTATTCCGGCGTGCTGCACGTTCGCCTCATCTGCGCCGCCATCCGCGCGCGGCTTGCCGTCTGAAATGCGGATCGGGCGGTGTTCGTCCGTCCTGGACAATAAGTAAATCGATATCTTTGGTCCACACCTATTCAGGTGCATCGGATGAGAGCGCCGTCAAAGCCGGCTGGCGTTGCTCGTGTTCTGGAGCTCGGCGCAAGAATAAGCGCAGTTTTATTACAGCGGTTTATGTCCTTTGGACGAATCTTCCCGCTTTGGTTTGCCCGGTGGCTTTGCGACATGCGTCGGTTTGCCCGCCTTGGTGGCGGGCTTGTGTTCACTCGCCGGCCTCGCCGCCCCTTTTGGTTTTGCGTGCTTGGGCGCAGGTTTTGAGGGCTTTGCGCCTTGCGGCGGCCCGTGAGGCTTCTTGATTTCGGGCTTCGCACTTTTCTTTGGCTTCACAGGTTCTTTCGGCTTCACCTCACGTGTGACCGGTTTGCCAGACGGCGTGGCGGCCTTTTTCTCCGAAATTGGCCCAGGCGGTTTGCCGGGGGCCGGTTTCTCCGGAAGCACGGGTTTGCCAGGTTTGCTCGGAGCGCCGGGCGGTGTGCCTTGCGCTGGCGTTCCACCTTGGTTCTGGCTGACGTTCGGCTGGACGATGGCGCCCGGCTTCTTTGCGGCCGGTCGAGAGAATGGCAGCGGAATCGGCGCCGGCGCCGGCAGGGAGCCCGGCCGCGCCGCGGCCGGCGACGGCAAATGCTCGAATTCAACCGGGCGCACCGGCAAAATGAACACAGGCGCGGGCGGCGGAGGCGGAAAGCCCGGATCGTTGAAGATCAGCACCGGCTGGTCGATGATCGCATATTCCTCCTCCGGTGGCGGCGGCAGGCCTTCGAAATCATAAGGGTCGAAGCGCGGCGGTGGGTCGAGCGCTGCGCCGAGAACGCCGAGCCGCCGGCGCGCATCCGTGAAATGCGGCCCATGCGGATAGCGGCGCATATAGGTCCAATAGGCCTGCGGCGTATTGGCATCGAGCGCACGCCGCCAGGTGAGGGCTTCGCGCCGCGCCGCAAGCAGGGCGCGCACGCGAAGTGCGAGCGGATCACGCGGATAGGCCGCCAAAAAAGCCTCATAGCCCGCGAGCGTGTCGCGCTCGACGACGAGCGCATAGGCTTCGGAGGCCGGCAATCCATTCAGCGGTTGGTTCTCCTGGCTCGCCCAATTGGGCAGCGGCGGCGCACTCGCGTCGCGCGTAAAGAAGAAGACCGGCGCCTCGATCTTCGACACGTCCCAGGGCACCACCGCGCCATTGGTCAGCTGATTCACCCGCAGCCGGGTGGCGGCGAAGACTTGATTGACGGGCGCGCCGTCGCGCATCATCTCGACGAGCGCCTGCGCGTAAACGCCGTAAGGTCCGGGCTCGTCCGGCGCGATCGTGCCGGGCGCGGCATTGAACGCGTAAAGCGACCCGGGCTCCGCATCGACGAGCGCGAGGCCGCTGGCGAAGGGAGCGCCTTCGGTCGCGAAATGCAGGGAACGAGCGATATCGAACACGAAAATCCGCGCCTTGGCCGGCGTGGCCGCGAGCGCCTGCGTATAATCCGTGAGCCGCATATCGGCGAGCGGTACATCGGCCTCGCGCTGCACGACCGCATCGACAGGGGCGAAATAATTCTCGCCCGCATATTGCAGCCCGCGACCCGAAAGATAGACGAAGACGACGGCGTCCGGTCCGGCCGCCTGCACTTTGGCGACGAAGTCGCGCAAGGCCTTGCGCAACGCGTCCTGATCGAGATCGGCCCCCGCGGTCACCTCGAATCCGGCCGCCTGCAAGGTTTGCGCGACGAGACCGGCATCGTTGCCCGGAGTTGCGAGCGGCGCCTCATTGTAATTCGCATTGCCGATGACGAGGGCGAGCCGAGGCTCCTGATCTTGCGCGCGAGCCTGCTGGGGCGAGAGAACGAGAGTGAGGAGCAGAGAAAATCCGATCAGCGTTCCAAAAAGGGCGCGCATCTTCCACCCGGAGCTGAAAAGAATCGCCAATAGGCAAATGCTTTATGGCTGAACGGAGGCTGAATATCGCTGCCATCACAGAGGCGTTCGCCGAGCGGCCGCGACTATTGCGGATTTTCAAGGCTGAACGCCTGGGCGTTTTCGTCATAGGCGAACAGTTCGCCGTAACGGCCAAGATTGATGATGGTGCGCAAAGTCCGCTCCGCATAGTCTTCGGACATATAGTCCTCGAGCTCCTCGCGAAAACGCGTCGCCGGCGCCCGATGGCTCGGCCGCTCGTCGAGGATGCGTTTGATGTGCGCCGCGAGCGGCACATAGGCGAGCAGATGGTCGCCGAACAGCTTCTTGCGTTGATCGACGTCCGAATCGACGAAGCGCTTGCCGGCCGGGGTCAGCTTGATGTCTCCCTCTTCGAGTTCGGCGAAGCGCAGCAATTGCAGGGTCTCACCCAAAGGAAAAAGATCGTCGACTTCAAGTTGCAGCGACTCGGCCAGGTGCGGCAGGTCGGCGCGCCCGTTATAGGGCGGCGCGGCCAGCTCCTCGAGCATGCCGGCGATCGAGTTGGTCGAGACGCTGGGCAGCTCCATGCTAAGACCCATGCCGGGCACGGCGCCTTCGCGCCCCGCAGGCTTGGGTTCGGGACGCTGGGTCATCAGCGCATAGATCTTGTCGACGAGCTGGCGGAAATCGGGGTCGAGGCGATCGCGCGGTTGAATGAGCGAAACCTGGATTTCCGCGGCGATGCGGCCAGGATTCGACGAAAGGACCAGGATGCGGTCGGCCATCAGCACCGCCTCCTCGATATTATGCGTGACCATCAGGATCGATTTGGTCGGCATTTTGCCTTCCGACCAAAGATCGAGAAGGTCGGTGCGCAAGGTTTCCGCCGTCAGAACGTCAAGCGCCGAAAAGGGCTCGTCCATCAGCAGTATCTTGGGCTGCACGACAAGCGCCCGCGCGAAGCCGACGCGCTGGCGCATGCCGCCGGAAAGCTCCTTCGGATAGGCCGATTCGAAGCCGTCCAGCCCGATTGTGTCGATGGAGGCGATGGCCTGCTTGCGCGCCTCTTCAGGCGGCGTGCCGTGGGCGCGAAGGCCAATCTCCACATTGTCGAGCACGTCCAGCCACGGGAACAGGGCGAAGCTTTGAAACACCATCGCGGTGCCCTCGTATGGGCCGGTGACCGGTTGGCCGCAAAACGTCACGTCGCCGGCGGTCTGGTGAATGAGGCCCGATATGATGCGCAACAAAGTCGATTTGCCGCAGCCCGAGCGCCCGATGAGGCAGACGATCTCGCCCTCCTTGAGGGTCAGCGAAAGATCTTGCAGGACCGCCGGACCCATCTGGCCCGAGCCCGTGACGAAGTTCTGGCTGACATGGCTCACATCGAGCAGAACCGAAGAAGCGGTGTCGAGCATGGGTCTCTCCGTTATGGAACTTGAGCGCTTCCGCCGGAAGCAATCACGCTTTCTGTCTGTCTATCCTCGCGCATGATCTTGCCTGGGAAGTCCCGAGTCTCTCAGGGGAGCATGCGCCCGGCGGTCGCTATAGCCGCAGGCGGCGTGCGGCGTAAGAATAGAGCTGGCGCCAGAACAGCCGATTGAAAAAGGCGACGAAAATCGACATCATCGCGACGCCGAGAACGATTTTCGGGAAATCGCCCTTCTCCGTCGCTTGCGAAATATAGGCGCCGATGCCATGCGCGACGACGGTTTGGTCTTTCCACTGGACATATTCGGCGACGATGGAGGCGTTCCAGGAACCGCCCGAAGCCGTGATCGCCCCGGTGATATAATAGGGCAGGACGCCGGGCAGAATCACGCGCGTCCACCAGTCCCAGCCATGCACGCGAAAATTCGCGGCGACCTCGCGCAAGTCGTTGGGGAAGGCCGCGGCGCCCGCGATCACGTTGAACACGATATACCACTGCGTGCCGGTTATGATGAGTATGCTGAGCCAGATGTCGGGGTTCAGATGGAAGGCGAGCACAAGCGCGACCGCCGCTCCGAACAGCAGATTGACGGGGAAGGCGGCGAGAAACTGCGCCATCGGCTGAACGCGTTCGGCGACGCGTGGCCGCAAGCCAATCCAGACACTGATCGGAACCCAAAAGATCGTCGCCACGGCCATCAGCACCAGAACGCGCAGCAAGGTGATCGAGGTCAGAACGAAAACGTTCCAAACGTCGTACCCGGTCAATTCGGTGCCGACAAAAGTAGCGACGCTCCACAAGGCCCAGGCCGCGCCAGCCAGGATGAGAAGAATCCAAATGACGTCGATAAGCCGTGAAGTCGTCGCCGACAGCGCCGGGCGCCTTGACCAGGAAGCGGGCAGGCCTATCTCCCACAGGCCGACCGAGCGAAGCGCATTGGAAATGGGCTGAAATCCCATGCGAACCCAGTAAGTGCGCTGTAAGACGCCAAGCACCCAGGATCGTTCCTGGATTTGCGAGGCCGAAAGTTCAACGCGGAATTTTCCGGCCCAGGCGACGATCGGCCGAAAAAACACTTGATCGTAAGTCAGAATGACGAGCGCCATCGCCACGACGGCGGCGAATATCGCGTCCCAGCGGCCCTGTTCGTTGGCCTTTGCGATGTAGGAGCCGATGCCCGGCAATGTGACCGTCGTGTCGCCGACGGTGATCGCTTCGGAGGCGACGACGAAGAACCAGCCGCCGGACATCGACATCATCATGTTCCAGATGAGCCCCGGCATGGCGAAGGGCGCTTCGAGCTGCCAGAATTTCTGCCATCCCGTGAGGCGAAATCCGCGCGCCACTTCGTCGAGATCGCGCGGGACGGTGCGCAGCGACTGATATAATGAGAAGGCCATGTTCCAGGCCTGGCTCGTGAAGATCACGAAAACCGCCGCGCATTCCGCGCCAAGCACGCTGCCCGGGAAGAGCCCAAGGAAAAACGTCACCGTAAAGGAAAGGAATCCCAGGATCGGCACCGACTGGAGGATGTCGAGCACCGGGATCAGCACCATTTCGGCGCGCCGGCTTTTCGCCGCCAGAGTCGCATAGGTGAAGGTGAACACCAGCGAAGCCAGCATCGCCGCGAACATGCGCAGCGTTGTCCGCAATGCGTAATAGGGCAAGTTCCAATAGTCGAGATCGATGACGGGTGCCTTGGCCGGCGGAAGCGGCACGACCATGCCGTGAAAACCCCTGACCACGGCGACGAGCCCGGCCATGATAGCCACGAACGCCAGCAGGTCCCACTGGTTGGGCAAGACCCTGTGCCTCATCAAGGCGATGTCGGTCATTCTTGGCATCAGATTGATCCGGCTGGAGCTTGAACTGGGATTTGGGCGGAGGACTTCGGCAGCGAAGCGGGCGGGAGATTCGCGAACTACATTAGCGGGAGCCACGGCAACAAGAAAATGACAGCGGCAGCGGCGGCAGCCTGCCCGGCCGAGAGGCTGGGCGTCGCCCACACGTTCGCGTTCTCGACCAAATGCGGCTTCGCCGTCGCGGCCAGCCGCAAAGACCGCTCCGCCCTTGCCAGGATCGGTCGAGTGATCCGATGTTCAGAAACATGCGATGGTGCGGCCAAGAGGACTCGAACCTCCACTGGTTTCCCAACTAGCACCTCAAGCTAGCGCGTCTACCAATTCCGCCATGGCCGCGAAGGCCGTGTCGTCTAACAAAAAGGCCATCAACTGACAAGGCTCGCGGCCCTTCCCCCCTCGATGTTGCCGCCGCCCGGCGCGCCGCCGGTCGAATGGCGCGAGTTGAGGGATCTCATGCCTTATGAAGCGGCGGTCGCCGCGATGGAGGCGCGCGCTGAGGCGATCGCCGCCGGCGAAGCCGCCGAAGCCGTGTTTCTCGTCGAACATCCGCCGCTCTATACCGCCGGCACATCGGCCGGCCATACCGATCCCGCCGGCCTGCGCTTTCCCCTCTATCGCACCGGCCGGGGCGGCCAGCTCACTTATCACGGACCGGGCCAGCGCATCTGCTATGTCATGCTCGATCTTTCTCGCCGCGCGCCGGATCTGCGCGGCTTCGTGGCGGCGCTGGAGGCCTGGATCGTCGCGACGCTCGCCGATTTCGACGTGCACGGCGAGCGACGGGAGGAGCGGGTCGGCATCTGGGTGGCGCGTCCCGACAAGCCGCGCGGGCAGGCCGGAGAGCCGGCCGAGGACAAGATCGCCGCGATCGGCATCCGCGTGCGCCGCTGGGTCTCGTTCCACGGGTTGGCACTGAATGTCGCGCCGGACCTCTCGCATTTCGCCGACATCGCGCCTTGCGGCGTCACGGCGACGCATTTCGGCGTGACCAGCCTTCACGATCTGGGGCGCAGCGTGACGATGGGCGAGGTCGATCTGGTCCTACGGGGCGAGTTCGAAGCGATCTTCGGAGCCACCGACTAAACCGTCGCGAGTTGCAAGAATCCGTCTGCCCCGCCGAGCTGGGCAAGCGCCGAAGGATCGGCCTCGAAAACTTCGAGCCCCTCGACCCGCGCCTGCGGCGGACCCCGGCGGCACAGCTCGCAGAGCATGGCCACGGCATGCTCCGACCCCACGAAGACCGCCTCGACATCGCCGTTGCGGCGGTTGCGTACCCAACCGGCGACGCCACGCGCCTCAGCATGCCGCTGCGTGAACGCGCGAAAGCCGACGCCTTGCACGCGGCCGCTCACCCGCACCCGGACGATTCTTTCTGCGGTGTCCATGCTGATTATATAGCGTTCCCCTCTCCCCGCTTGCCGGGAGAGGGGACGCACCTAATCATGCTTCTTCTTGAAGTCGGCGACATAGAGCGCGGCAATCTGCTTGTCGTTGTCGCTCGCCGCCGCAGCGGCATTGTTGTAAAGATCGACGATCCACTGATCCTTCTTGTCCTGCAGCGCCGTCTCCCGCGCGAGCGACAGCCACATCAGGCCGAGGCCGCGTTGACGCGGCACGCCGTCGCGGCCAGCGAACAGCAATTGTCCGAGCAGAGCCTGGGCTTCGGCATGGTTCTTATCCGCGGCAAGGTGCAGCCAACGGGCGGCTTGCGCGGCATCCTTCTCGACGCCGACACCGTCGAGATACATGCGGGCGAGATCATATTGGGCATTCGGATCGCCGAAATTGGTCGCCGCATATTGGAACATGGCAAGCGCCCGCTGTGGATCCGACGCGACCTTCGTATTGGCGATGCCGTTCAGACTATAGGCGCCGACGGCGACGAAGGCGCTCGAGACGACCGGCACTTCGCGCGGGTCCGAATTGTCCTCATCGTAATTCTCGACGATTTGCGAGAAATATTCATAGGCCTTGATGTCGTCATGCGGCACGCCGTCGCCATCGGCATACATCTTGGCGAGCTTCCAGCGCGCCAGCGACTCGCCGGCGGCGGCGGCATATTTCAAAGCTTCGAGTCCGGAACGCGAATCTCCGGTCTTGAAATCTTCCAGCCCGGCGCGCAGCGCGGCCTGCGGGTTCTTGAAGATCTGCAACGGCGTCTTGTCCGCGGTTGCCGCCGTCTGGGTGGTGCCGTCGAACGCCAGTGCAGTCGCAACAGCGCTCGCTCCGGCAAACGCCGCCACGCCGATCATGGCAAAAAGAGCGCTGCGCCTAGGCATCCGCATAGCACTGAGTCTCGCCGGCTGCGCCCGGATGGGTGACCGCGCCATAACGGGCCGGGCCGACCGTCTGCGCATATTTGAACAGTGCGCCCGAGCCGAAATCGCTCGGCCGCGGCTTCCAATTCTTCTTGCGTTCGGCGAGTTCCTCAGCCGAAACGCGGAGTTCGATGGTGCGTTTGAGCGCGTCGATGGCGATGATGTCGCCGTCGCGGACGAGCGCGATCGGTCCGCCGACCGCCGCCTCCGGCCCGACATGGCCGATGCAAAAGCCGCGCGTCGCGCCGGAGAAGCGCCCATCCGTCACCAGCGCCATTTTGTTGCCCATGCCCTGGCCGTAGATCGCAGCCGTCGTTGACAGCATTTCGCGCATGCCCGGACCGCCACGCGGCCCCTCATAGCGGATGACCAGGACGGAGCCCGGCTCGTAGCGGCGCTTCGACACTGCTTCGAAACAGGCTTCCTCGCTGTCGAAGCACAGCGCCGGACCTTCGAAGACGAGCTTTTCCTGATCGATGCCGGCGACCTTCACGATCGCCCCGTCCGGGGCAAGATTGCCCTTGAGCCCGACGATGCCGCCGGTCGGATTGATCGGCTTGTTGGCCGGCCGCACGACGCTCTGCGCCGGGTTCCATTTTACGCTCGCCAGGTTCTCGGCCATCGTGCGGCCGGTCACGGTGAGGCAATCGCCATGCAGGAAGCCGTGGTCGAGCAAGGTCTTCATCAGGAGCGGGATGCCGCCCGCCTCGAACAGATCCTTGGCGACATAGGCGCCGCTCGGCTTCAGATCGGCAATATAGGGCGTGCGTTCGAAAACCTCGGCGACGGCGAAGAGATCGAAATCTATGCCGCATTCATGCGCGATCGCCGGAAGATGCAGCGCAGCATTGGTCGATCCGCCGGAGGCGGCGACAACGGTCGCGGCATTTTCAAGCGCCTTTCTCGTCACGATGTCGCGCGGCCGGATCTTCCGGGCGAGGAGTTCCATGACCATTTCGCCGGCCATTTCGCAGAACTGGTCGCGGATCTCGTAAGGCGCCGGCGCCCCGGCCGAATAAGGCAGGGCGAGGCCGATCGCCTCAGAAACGGTCGCCATGGTGTTGGCGGTGAACTGGGCGCCGCAGGCGCCGGCGGAAGGACAGGCGACCGTCTCGAGCTCGTCGAGATCTTCCGCCGACATCTTGCCGACGGAATATCTGCCGACCGCCTCGAAAAGATCCTGCACCGTGACCGGATGGCCGCGGAAGCTGCCCGGCAGGATCGATCCGCCATAGATGAAGATCGACGGAACGTTCAGGCGCAGCATGGCCATCATCATGCCGGGCAGCGACTTGTCGCAACCGGCGATGCCGACCAGCGCGTCGTAGCAATGGCCGCGCATGGTCAGTTCGACCGAATCGGCGATGACCTCGCGCGAAACCAGCGACGATTTCATGCCCTGATGACCCATGGCTATGCCGTCGGTCACCGTGATGGTGCAGAATTCGCGCGGCGTCCCGCCCGCGGTCGCCACACCTCTCTTCACCACCTGAGCCTGCCGCATCAGGGCGATGTTGCAGGGCGCCGCCTCGTTCCAGCAGGAAACGACCCCGACGAGAGGCTGATGGATTTCCTCGCGCGTCAGCCCCATCGCATAGAGATAGGAGCGATGCGGCGCCCGTTCGGGGCCTTCCGTAACGTGCCGGCTGGGAAGTTTTTGCTTGTCGAATACGCGCGCGTCCAATTCATATCCCGCTGTTCGAAAGTAAGCGACGGGCCCACTCGAGGGACACCCAATGCCACGCGGGGGACGCGGGCGAATGACTCCTGCACCTTAGAAACTCTGCTTCCGCTTCGGCTGCCATCAGGTCGCGCCGAATACCCAACTCCATTCAACCGAATTGAGCTAGCCGGTGGTTTATGGCTGAAAAGCGGCTTTCTTCTTGGCTAAACAAGTCTTGCGAAGATGATCCTAAGCTGTGGCGCGAATGCCACAAAGCAGCGGCTCTCATTAACATTAAGTCGAGCCGGTGCTGGAGCGCTCGCCGCGCAGTCCGTCGTGTGAAGCGCCGCTGATCAGTCCGGCTTGCGGCCGGCCAAGCCGCCACGCCCGAGAAAACGCGCGAAAGCAGCAAGCGCAACATCCGAGACATGGTGCTCGATGCCCTCGGCATCAAGTTCGGCGCAATGTTCCAGCACGCCGACGGCGACGAGTAGATCGACGACCAGCCGGTGGCGGGCTCGGACGCGGGCGGCAAGGTCCGAACCTTGCGGCGTCAGAAACACGCCGCGATAGAGCTTCGAGGTCGCAAGCCCCTCGCGCTTAAGCCGGGCGATGCTCTTGATCGCGGTGGCATGCGAAACACCGAGCCGGCGCGCAATGTCGGTCGGGCGCGCCTCGCCCTGCGAGGTCAGCAGATCGTCGATCAGCTCGACATAGTCTTCGAGCACGGCGGTCGATTGGGCCGAACGGGCCTTGCCAAACCTTTCGGCCTGAGCCGCCTCGGTCGGGAGATCGGCCGCAGGCTGGAGCGAACCAACCTTCTTCGCGCCCATTGAGCAAGGTCCTCGCGTGCCCTGAGGTGCGCTGCGAAGGATGCTCTTTCGCATTGAAAATATCAATTGCGGCGCCATTTAATGCCAAGTATACTATTTGTAACTTAGGCTACAAGTTAAGGTTTTATTCGGAGATTGAGCGCGACTGGCATGCGATGTATCTCCATTCCGGCCTCACCCCGGCGCGGATGCCGCAATGATGCCGACCGCCGCAAGCTCATCGGGCATAGGGAAGTTATCGTCGCTCTGGATGATCGTCTGCCCCAGGCCGCAGCGGTCCTCGCGCCGATGGCGGTCTTGATCCTCAATGCTCTGCTGCTCTTGCTAACCTCGGGCGCGCCGCTGCCGCTGCCGCCATAGGACGACTGAGATAGCCGCCGATCGCGCCGGTCCAGAAAATGCAAATTTTCACGGAGCGCTTTGAGCTTTTCCTCAGAGAGCAGACAAGATCAATGCTCTGTCTTCTTGTGCAAGATCAGTTCTCGGGCGGTGAATGCGAGCCAATTCGCCCGGACTTTCAGCCCGGCGGCGGATCGGCATGGCAAGACTTCGGAACGCTGGGAAGATTGAACTTTTCGAACCGGCCGCAATTGTCGCAGCCGGCCAGGGTCAAGGCCGCGAGGACCGCTCCTATGAGGAAAAGAATACGCTGTCCCAAGTCGAGCTCCCGAACGCCCCGCGGAGCCTAACATAAGATCTTCCGCTTTGCACCGGAGCTTGCGCCAGACGCAGCCTGCGCATGTCCTCGGTGCGATTGAGCAAGTGTTAGCTCTGCAAAGCTATTGTCATTTGTGCTTGCTGCCCCTGCAAAGCGCGTTGCGCGAAATTGGCGGAGAGTGGCACGCATGCGATGTGGCATTTTCGGCGAACCCGCTTGGGGTTTGCCGACAGGTCAAAACTGGAGCGCCTTCGCGATCTTCGCATCGAGCGCTCCGCGGCGAGCGCGGCGGATTCGGACATGCGGAACACGGAGAATATGCGATCAACGGAGAGGATCAGGAGCTTCCTGCGCGCCCAGGTCATCTTTAACAACCGCATGTCCACGATCGACTGCATCATCAAGAACATCTCGGCGACCGGCGCGAGGATCGCATTGGACGACGCGTTGGCGGTTCCGACCGAATTCGAGCTCAACATTCCGCAGAAGGGCCGCAGCCATCATGCCCGGTTGGTCTGGCGCGACAAGGACTCGATCGGCGTCGAGTTCACCGGTACGCAAGCCCCAGCTGCCGCGCCGGCGCAGGCCGTCGAGTGTCCTGCCGAAGGAAACGAGGGGCGCCTGCGCGAGCTCGAAGTCCAGAACGCGGAGTTGAAGGCGCGCATTCGCGCGCTCGGCAAGAGACTCGAGGACCTCAGTCAGGATCCGAGCCTCGCTTAGCGCGGCAGTTGCGAATATTTGCAAGATGATCTCGGCAGCCCCGCCCGATCACCTCATTTCGATGACTCGTCCGTCATTCAAACTCACCCGCCGCGTCATTCTGACCGCGAGCGCTTCGTTGTGGGTGGCGACCAAGGCCGCGAGGCGGGTCGCCTTCACGAGCGTTTCGAGCGCCTCGAAGACGTGGTCGGCGGTTTTCGGATCGAGATTGCCGGTTGGTTCGTCGGCCAGCAAAATCCCCGGCCCATTCGCCACCGCCCGCGCGATGGCCACTCTTTGCTGTTCGCCGCCGGAAAGTTCGGCGGGCCGATGCTTGGCGCGTGCCGCGAGCCCGAGGTAGTCGAGCAGCTCAAGGCTGCGCCCACGCGCCTGGCGCCGGCTGAGCCCGGCGATCATCTGCGGCAGCATGATGTTTTCCAGCGCCGAGAACTCCGGCAGCAGATGATGGAACTGGTAGACGAAGCCGATCGCGTGCCGCCGCAGGCCGGTGCGCACCTCGTCGCTCATATGGATCGTCGGAGCCCCGTCGACGTAGACTTCGCCGGCATCCGGCTTTTCGAGCAGGCCGGCAATATGGAGCAGAGTCGACTTGCCGGCGCCGGAGGGGGCGACGAGCGCGACCGATTGACCGGCGAAGAGGGCGAAATTCGCGCCGCGCAGGACGGCAAGCGCGGTGGCTCCTTGCTGGTAGCGTCGCTCTACATTTTCGAGCTGAAGAACGGGTCGCGACATATCACTCGTAACGCAGGGCTTCGACCGGGTCGAGCCTGGCTGCCCGCCAGGACGGATAGAGCGTCGCGAGGACCGATAGGATGAGGGTCATGCCGACGACCGCCGTGACATCGCGCGCATCGACGACGGAGGGAAGCCGCGACAGGAAATAAAGCTCGGCGGGAAAGAGATTGGCGTGAAGAAGCCGGTTCAGGAACTGGCGGATCGGCTCGACATTGTCGGCGATCGCAAGGCCGAGCAGAAATCCGGCGAGCGTCCCGGCTATGCCGATCGATGCGCCCGTGATGAGAAAGATCCGCATGATGGCGCCGCGCGTCGCGCCCATGGTGCGCAGGATCGCGATATCGTGGCTCTTGTCCTTCACCAGCATGATGAGGCCGGAAACGATGTTCAAGGCGGCAACGAGCACGATCAAGGTCAAGATGACGAACATGACGTTGCGCTCGACATTGAGCGCATCGAAAAAGGTCCGATTGCGCTCCCGCCAATCGGTCATCATGACCGGCCGGTCGACCGCGGCCTGGATCGTCGCGCGGACGGCGTCGATTCTCTCCGGATCTTTGAGGAAGAGCTCGATCACGCTCGCCTGGCCGTCTTGGTTAAAAAAGGCCTGCGCCTCCGGCAGAGGCATATAGACGAAAATTCCGTCGAACTCCGCCATGCCGATCTGGAAGATCGCGTTGACCGGGTAGCTCTTGACGCGCGGCACGACGCCGAACGGCGTCTGGGCGCCGTTCGCGGTGATGAGCTTGATCTTGTCGCCGACCCGCAGGTTGAGGTTATCGGCGAGCCTTTGGCCGATGGCGACCCCTCCGTCCGCGTCGAATCCGGCGAGCGTTCCGGCATGGACGGTACCGGCTATGCCCGGCAGGCGCTTGATATCGGCTTCCCTGATCCCGCGCACCAGCACCCCGGCGCCGCCCTGCGCGAAGGTCGAGGAGGCGAAGGCCGAACCCTCGATCATCGGAATGGCGAGATCGACGCCCGGCACGGCGGCGACGCGCTTGGCCACGGCATCGTAATCGGTGAGCGGCGTATCGGCGCCCTGAAGAAAAATATGGCCGTTGATGCCAACGATCTTATTGAGCAGATCCTCGTGGAACCCGTTCATCACGGACATGACGACGATCAGCGTGGCGACGCCCAGCATGATGCCGAGAAAGGAAAATCCGGCGATGACGGAAACATAGCCCGAGGCGCGGCGCGCCCGCAGATAGCGCGTCGCGATCATCCATTCGAATGGTGCGAAGGGCCGGGAAAACGCCATCAAATCCTATCCTCTTGTCGCGCGGGACGCGGCCTCTTACGAGGCGAAACGGGCGATCGCTTCGCCGAGCGTCATCATCTCCCGCGCCCCCGTGGCGCGTGCCTTCACTTCGACTTTGCCTTCGGCAAGCCCCTTCGGCCCGACGATCACCTGGTGGGGGAGCCCGATCAGGTCCAGACGGGCGAATTTGGCCCCAGGCCTCTCGTCCGTATCGTCATAAAGCACGTCGATCCGGGCCTTTTTGAGCGCTTCGTAAATTTTTGCCGAGGCCGCGTCGCTTGCCGCGTCGCCGACCTTCAAATTGGCGATGCCGACGAGGAAGGGCGCCACCGCCTCCGGCCAGATGATTCCGGCCTCATCATGATGGGCCTCGATCAAGGCGCCGACGAGGCGGGAAACGCCGACGCCATAGGAGCCGCTGATCACCGGCCGCTCGATTCCGTCCGGCCCGGCGACCACGGCGTGCATGGGCTTTGAATATTTATCGCCAAAATAGAAGACCTGGCCCACCTCGATCCCGCGCTTTCGCACGCGTTTTTCCGGCGTCGTCTCGGCTTCGAACCGCGCCTGATCGTGGACATCGTCGGTCGCCGCATAAAGCCGGGTCCAATCATTGATGATCGGTTCGAGATCGGATTCATAGTCGATCGTCTCGTCCGGTATCGGCAGGTCGAGAATGTCGGCGTCGCAATAGACGCCGGATTCGCCGGTCTCGGCGAGAATGATGAATTCGTGGCTGAGATCGCCGCCGATTGGCCCGGTTTCGGCGCGCATGGGAATGGCCTTGAGCCCCATCCGTGCGAAAATCCGCAAATAGGCGACGAACATCCGTTGATAGGAACGGCGCGCGGCCGGCTCGTCGATATCGAAGGAATAGGCGTCCTTCATGAGGAATTCGCGGCCGCGCATGACGCCGAACCGCGGCCTCTGCTCGTCGCGGAATTTCCATTGGATGTGATAGAGGATCTTCGGCAGCTCCCGATAGCTATGCACATAGGCGCGGAAGATCTCGGTGATCATGTCCTCGTTGGTCGGCCCGTACAGCAATTCGCGCGCGTGCCGATCCTTGATCCGCAGCATCTCCGGCCCATAGGCGTCATAGCGGCCGGTCTCGCGCCAGAGATCGGCGAGCTGAAGGGTCGGCATCAGAAGCTCGATCGCGCCCGCCCGGTCCATCTCCTGGCGGACGATCTCGGTCACCTTCTGCAAGACCTTGAAGCCGAGCGGCAGCCAGGCATAGATGCCGGCGGCCTCCTGGCGGATCATCCCGGCGCGCAGCATCAGCCGATGCGACAAGATCT
>Ga0209415_10003176_pt1 | contig 30528 bp, 26 predicted proteins | sample PeaSoiSIISIP2007_FD_187696 | JGI IMG/M metagenome (GOLD analysis project Ga0209415, IMG submission 187696) | Peat soil microbial communities from Weissenstadt, Germany - SII-SIP-2007 (SPAdes) (version 2) | ecosystem: Environmental > Terrestrial > Soil > Wetlands > Peat | place: Germany... | reverse complement strand
GCCGGGTCGGCCAGCAGCGACAGCGTCGGCTATTCGTCGCTCGGCGTGCGGGCCGCCACCAGCTACCTGCTGCAGAAAGGGTTCGCGCTGATCCCGCGCGCCAGCGTCGCCTGGCAGAACGCGTTCGGCGACGTCACCCCGACGGCGGCGCTGGCATTCCAATCGAACGGCATCGGCTTCGACGTCGCCGGCGTCCCGATCGCCCGCGACGCCGCCCTGGTCGATGCCGGTTTCGACCTGCGGGTCTCGCCGTGGGCGAAGCTCGGGCTCAGCTACTCGGGCGAGCTCGCCGCCAACGCCCGCGACAACGCGGTCAAGGGCAATTTCACCTGGAATTTCTGACCTGACTGCCGCCCGCCAAGTCAGGCCTGCCTGATCGCCGGCGGGACCTGCGGCATCGGGCGACGGCACCGGGCCTCGCCCGCTCAGGGGGCGCGCGTTTGTGACCATCGGCCAAGAAGAAATTGACCGCGACGCCGTCGTGTCGGTAATGCGCGGTGACATGCGAGCGGGTTCGGGAGGAGCGAATGGGCCGGAAGATCGCGATCGTCGGCGCCGGCGCTGTCGGCGGCTACACGGGCGCCCACATGGTGCAGGCCGGCGAAGACGTCACCTTCATCGATCCGTGGCCCGAGCATGTCGAGCACATGCGCCGGCGCGGATTGCGTGTCACCCATGCGAAGGACTTTCCTGAGTTCACCGTCGCGGTCCGCGCCCTTCACGTCACCGACGCCCAGCAGCTCGCCAAGGAGAAGCCCGTCGACATCGCGTTCGTCTGCATGAAATCCTACGACACCGCCTGGGCCACCACGCTGATCCGGCAATACCTCGCGGCGGATGGCTACGTGGTCTCGCTGCAGAACTGCATGAACGAGGAGACGATCGCCGGCGTCGTCGGTTGGGGCCGCACGCTCGGCTGCATCGCCAGCCAGATCACCGTGAACCTGTTGGAGCCGGGTTGCGTCCATCGCGGCGCCGGCAAGGGCGGCGCCGCGCATACCGTGTATCGCGCCGGCGAGGTGCACGGCCGCGTCACCGCACGGGCCGAGGAAGTCCGCTGCCTGGTCGGCCATGCCGACAGCGCTATCGTCACCGCAAACCTCTGGGGCGAGCGCTGGTCGAAGCTGGTCGCCAACGTGATGCAGAACGGGGTATCCGCCTGCACCGGGCTGGCCGGCGGGCAGATGCTGGAGAACGAGGCGATCCGCCGATTCTCCGTCCGCCTCGGCAGCGAGGCGATCCGCGTCGGCCAGGCGCACGGATTCGCCCTCGAGGAGATCCTTCACCTGCCGCCCGAGACGATTGCGCGCGCCGGCGAGGGCGACGAGGTGGCGATGCGCGCCCATGACGCGCAGCGGTTCAAGGACGCGGCGCACACCTCGGCGGATCAGCGACCGTCCATGGGCCAGGACATGCTCAAGGGCCGCCGCACCGAGATCGAGTTCCTCAACGGCTACGTGGTCGACCAGGGCGAGAAGGTCGGCATGCCGTGCCGCGGCAACGCGGCCCTCACCGACATCGTCAAGCGCGTCGAGCGCGGCGAGCTTGCGCCCGACCCGCGGCATATCGTGGATCTCCGGCTGAACTGACGCTCACATCAGCCGCTCGTCCGGTCCGACGAGATGACGCGGGGTCTGGCCCGTCAAGGCGCGGCGGCAGTTCTCGACCGCCCGCCGCAGCCCGATGTCGTGGGCGCCGCGGCCCTGCGCCGAGTTGTGCGGCGAGGCGACGACATTCGGCAGGTCGAGGAACGGCTGTTCCATGCGGAACGTGCCGTGGCGCACCGGCTCGATCCACCAGGCGTCGATGCAGGCATTGAATTGCGGGTGCGCGACCAGGTGGTCGTACAGCGCCTTCTCGTCGATGATCTCGCCGCGCGCCAGGTTGACCAGGATGGCGTCGGGCTTCATCCGCGCGAGCTCCGCCGTGGCGATCGCGCCTCTGGTCGCGCGGGTGAGCGGCGCGCTGATCACCAGAACGTCGCTCGCCGCCAGCAGCTCGTTCAGCCGGTCCGGCGTGCCGATCCAGTCCACCGACTCGTCGGTCGTTCCGCGCCGATTGACGGCGTGGACCGCCAAGCCGATCGCGCGCATCAGCCGGGCGGTCGCGACGCCGATGCCGCCGAAGCCGAATATCCCGCACACGCCTCCCGCCAGCATCCTGGTGCGTCGGAACTGATTGAACTCGCCGCGCGCGAGGTTCGTCTGCTCGACGATCAGATGCTTGGCGGCGGCCAGCGCCATGGCGAGCCCGTGCTCGGCCATCGCTTCCGCATAGGCGCCGCCATTGCCGGCGACCGGCGCCTGGGGCGGCAGCGCGCTCAGCGGAATGTAGTCGACGCCGGCGCTCATGAACTGGATCAGCCGGACGTCACGCAGCAGCTCCGCTTCCCCGGGACGCAGATCCTTGGCGGTGTTGTACGCCAGCAGCACACCGGCTTGGCGCAGCGCGGTGGCGCGGTCGGCGTCGGCGAGCTCGGTCAGATAGACGGCCGGCGCGGCGCCGGCGAGCGCGTCGGCGACGATCGCTCTGCGCTTTTCGCTCAGCGCGAACGCAACGACGAGGGGTGGTCCGATCGACACGAGGCCTCTCCCGGTCTGGTATCACTCGATGCGCGAGCATGTGCGGCGTACGATCGATGCATGGACAGGTTCGCAACCATCTATCAGACAAGCCATATGGCCGCCGCGATCCTCACGCTATCGTCTTCCGGGGCGTGGTCCGAGCTTCTCTCGGCACCAATCCTCGATTTCGCCGACCAGCGAAGATACCTCCTCGAGTCCTCGGTCGAGAACCTGCCGCGATGGCGCCGTGGGCATCCCGCCGCCCGGTTTCGGGTATCGCGTTGCGGTAGCGAAGCTCGAATAGTTGTCGAACGTCATCAAGTCAGCGCGCCAGATATGGTCGCCTGGCAACAATTGGGCCAATCGTCCGAGCTGATGATGGCCGGCGGCGTAGTGGATGCCTTCAGCGGTGAGCACGGCCTTCGACAATTTTTCGGCGGCCTGCTCGATGGAAAACGCGCAGTGACGGGGGTGGTCGGCCAGAAGTTTTCGCGCAACGGCAAGATCCTCCGTCGCCAGTGCGATGAAGCTCTCCACCACATCTTTCATGCCGTCGTCCGTTCGGCATTGCGTATCGCGCGGTCCTGATAGATTCGTTTTCCTTCGGTGACGGCTTTGTTCACGAGCGAACCAGGTTGATCCCGGTCCTTCAGGAAGTCGCTCCAGGAACAAGGGACGATGTCGTACCCCAAGCCGCAGCCGGCGACGGTTTCGGCCACTGTCTGATAATCATAAGCCTCTTTGGGCAGGCCGTCCGGCAGGACGACCAGCAGATCGAAATCGCTGTCCGTGTCCGCGTCGCCACGCGCGCGGCTGCCGAAATGCCAGATCGACCGCGGCCTGAGCGTGCCGACGAGTCGATCGCGCAGGAATGCCAGCGCAGCGGCCTCGTCCCGGAACGGCCCGACCGGTCTCGCCTTGGCATCCTGCAGCAACCTGCGGACGATCGGCTCCTGGCCGCTGCGGAGAAGTTCGGCGACGGCTTGCAACAACTCGCGATGCTCGGGACGGGCCCTGATCGACTGAACGGGAAGCGCCATGATCCATTCCGTAATACGATGATATAAAAACGTATTACGTCGCGGCGACATCGTCAATGACCGGCCCCTATCCGGCCTGCGCGTTCCGCTTCGCGATCTCGACGAACCGACCGCCGGTGAGGCGCTCCAGATCCCCCGGCGTGAGGCGGAACACCGCGTTCGGTGTGCCCGCCGCGGCCCAGATCGTGTCATGCGCCTTCAGGTCGGCGTCGAGCAATACGTCCGCCGCAACGGTGTGGCCGACCGGGGCGACCCCGCCGATCGCATAGCCGGTCGTCTGGCGGACGAACTCGGCTTCCGCCCGTTCGATCCGCTCGCCGAGGATCGCCCCCACTTTTCGCTCGTCGACGCGGTTCGATCCCGAAGCCACCACGAGCACGGGTCGCCCGCCGCGGGTACGAAACACCAGGGACTTGGCGATCTGGGCCACCGTGCAGCCGACCGCCGCTGCGGCCTCCGCCGACGTCGCGGTCCGCTCGTCGAACTCGACAACCTCGTAGTGCGGACCGAGGATCTCTTGAACGCGGACCGCGCCCGGCGCCACGGCTCTTCTCACGACGGTACCTCCAGTCATCAATATGTGCGGGAATCCGCGCTACACCGGCATCGCGCGCTTCTGGTGCGCCCGCCCCATCGTCGCCGTCTCGCGATGCTGGCCGGCGATCACCCGCACGCCCTCGTCGAGCCTGTTCACGATGTTGGCCGGCGTACAGCTTTCCAGGAACGCCAGGCGGTTCCTGCGGCAGGCCGCGAAGACCCGGTCGCGCGCCACCTTCATCTCCGGCGGATAGGGATCGAGCTGGAGCGTCAGGTAGCCGAGCGACAGGCCGAGATCGCCGGGGCCCATCTCGGCGAAGCCGAGACCCGGGACCGCGAGGATCGTCTCGCAGTTCGCCACCCCCTCGGGGCTCTCGATCTTGGCGCCGAGCAGCAACTCGCCTCTCGGGTTGAGCGGCCAGGGGTCGCAGCGTTCCATGTAGTCCTGATGCGAGATGCCCCAGATCGCCGCGGCCGTATCCTCCGAGCCGCGACCGCGCGTCCCGACGCCGAGCAACGGTCCGGCGCCGCGCGTCGCCGTTCCGGCACCGTGCAGCCGCTCGAGCGGAGACGGCAACGACGGGTCGACGCCCGCCGGCTGGTGCGGATAGCGCGCTGCCTCTACGAAGGCGCGGACGGCTTCGGCGGATTCGGCCTGGCACAGCAGGAGCCCATGCACGCCGCGCGCCAGGATCTGGCGGAATTGCCAGGTGTTGGCGTGCACGTTCGCGAGATCAGTGCCGCGCACCGGCGCCTCGACGATCACCGCGGGGGTCCGGTGGCCGGATGCCGTCGGCCCGCCGTCGACGAGGCCGCGCATGTACTCGGCAAGGCCCGCCATGTCGAACGAGCCGTGCTCCATGCCGACATTGAGGTAGTCGGCCCAGGTGCGGGCGTCCTCCTTGCCCTGCGCACAGGTCAGAACGTGGCCGCTGTGGTGGCCGGCGTAGTAGATCGCCTGGTCCTGCTCCAGCAGCTCGATGGCGCGATTGATCCGGGTCTGCACGAGCGTCTCGGCTGGTTGTCTGATGATCACCGCTCCGGCCGCCGGGCGTCGCGGATCGCCCGCCACACCCGCTCGGCGGTCGCCGGCATCTCCACGTCGGTGACGCCGAGCGGCGCCAGCGCATCGATGATCGCATTGATGACCGTCGGCGTGGCGGCGACCGTGCCGCCTTCGCCGACGCCCTTGACGCCGAGCGGATTCGACTTGCTCGGCACCGGGCTGAAATCCACCGCCACGTCGGGCACGGTGTCGGCGCGCGGCACCGCGTAGTCCATCAGCGTGCCGGTCACCAGCTGGCCGCTCTCGCGGTCGTAGTGGATGTCCTCGCACAGCGCCTGGCCGGCCCCTTGCGCGACGCCGCCATGCACCTGGCCGCGCGCGAGCAGCGGGTTGATCACGGTGCCGACGTCGTCGACCACCGCGTAGCGGTCGAGCAGCACCGCGCCGGTCTCGGGATCGACCTCGACCTCGCAGACGTGGCAGCCGTTGGGAAAGCTCGGCACGTCGGCGGAAAACGAGCCGGCGCCGGTCAGGCCGACGCCGAGCTCGTTGGGCAGGCCGACCGGGATGAACGACATCTGGGCGACCTGGCCGATCGGCATCGCCTTGTCGGTGCCGGCGACAGTGAACCTGCCGTCGGCGAAGACGATGTCGCCCGCATTGGCCTCCATGAAGTGGCCGGCGAAGCGCTTTCCCCGCTCGATCACCTCGTCGGCCGCGGCGCGCAGCGCGCTGCCGCCCACCATCATGCTGCGCGACGCGTAGGTGCCGCGCCCGATCGCCACCTCGTCGGTGTCGGCCTGCGCCAGCCGGATATGCTCCGGCGGCACGCCGAGCCAGTCCGAGACCATCTGGGCGAACGTCGTCTCGTGCCCCTGGCCGTGCGACAGCATGCCGGACAGGATGGTGAGGGTGCCGCTCGGATCGAAGCGGATCTCCATGCGGTCGTTGAAGATGCCGGTGTTGTCGACGTAGTACACGATGGCGCGCCCGCGCCGTCGGCCGGCCGCCTCGGTCGCCCGGCGCCGGGCCGCGAAACCCTGCCAGTCGGCGAGCGTCACGCACTTGTCGAGCGCTGCCGCGTACTCGCCGGTGTCGTAGGTCCAGCCGGTCCTGGTGGTGAACGGCATCGCGGCCGGCGAGATGAAGTTCTTGCGGCGGATCTCGGCGCGGTCGATGCCCATCTCGCGCGCCGCCTGGTCGATGATCCGCTCCATGATGTAGACCGCCTCGGGTCGTCCGGCGCCGCGGTACGGCACGGTCGGCGCCGTGTTGGTGAACACCGCGCTGCTCGACACGTCGACCGCCGGGATGTCGTAGACGGTGGGCGCGAGGCGCAGCGAAAAGACGATCGGCACCGCGCCCGCGCCCTCGATATAGGCCCCCACATTGTGCAGCGCCGACCAGCGCAGCGCCAGGAACCTGCCGTCCGCGGCGAGCGCGAGCTCCGCGGTGACCAGCTGGTCGCGGCCGTGATTGTCGCCCATCAGGGCTTCCGAGCGCGACGCGATCCATTTGACCGGGCGCAGGACCCGGCGCGACGCCCAGGTCACTACGGCATCTTCCGGATAGACTTGGCCCTTCATGCCGAAACCGCCGCCGACATCGCGGGCGACCACCCGGATGCGGCCTTCCGGGATGTGCAGGATCTGATGGCTGAGGCCATGCCGCAAGCCGTGCACGTTCTGTGTGCTGGTATGGAGCGTGTAGCGGCGGGTGCCCTCGTCGTAGTCGCCGATGCAGCCGCGCGGCTCCATCGTCATCGCGTTCAGCCGGTTGTTGAACAGCGTGATCCTGGTCACGTAATGCGCCCTGGCGAAGGCCGGCGCCACGGCGTCGGCATTGCCCATGCGCAGCGTGAACGAGGTGTTGCGCGCCGCGCTCTCGTAGACGAGCGGCGCGTCCGCCGCCACCGCGTCGGACGCGCGGACGACGGCCGGCAGGCTCCGGTACGCGATCGCGACCAGGTCGGCGCCCTCGCGCGCCTGCGCCTCGGTCGCGGCGATCACCACCGCGACCCGCTCGCCGACATAGCGCACCCGCCCGACCGCCAGCGGGTAGCGCCTGGTGCGGTAGCCCTTCGGTCCGCCCATGTCCTCCGGCATCATCTCGGGATCGATGGTGCCGAGCCCGTCGGCGACCCAGTCCGCGCCAGTGAGCACCGCGGCGACGCCGGGCGCCGCGGCCGCGGCGGCCGCGTCGATCGAGACGATGTCCGCATGGGCATGGGGCGAATAGATGAACGCCGCATGCATCTGGTGCGGCAGGTCGATGTCCGCCACGTAGCGGCCGCGGCCGGTCAGGAAGCGCGGGTCCTCGGTGCGGGTGACCGGTTGTCCGATGCCGAAACGCATGCCTGGCTTCTCCGTGGGGGCGCGGTCCGGCAGATCAACGCCGCCGCGTGATGGTGGGGCAGATCACAAGACCGACGGGTCCACGACGATCATGTGGGCAAACCATTTTCGTCGTATCGGAGTGTGTCGTCCGGATCGTGCCTCCCGGCATCAGGCAATGCCGCGTAGCGGCAACCGATTCTCATCAGCCGTTCCGCCACGGGGCCGCGCTTCCTGCGCCCGCGCTCGCGTGCCAGTCGTTCACGCAGGGCCGAAGTGACCGCGGACGTCAGACTCTCTCCGGTCAGACGAGCGAGCTCCGTCGCCAGCCTGTGAGCCTCGTCGTTCTTGATGTTCAGGTGCATGAGCCTTGCCGCCAACCGCCGGATCTGCAGGGTTGAAAACCGGCATCAATCTTCCATGCACGGCTATCGGCGGCAAGTGGTGCTGGGTGGGGCGGTCCAGCCGGCGCACCAGGTGGGCGGGAGCGGAGGGGTGCAAAAGGGCCAGATGAGAAATGCAGTCATGACCCGCCCGGTTGTGGCGAGCGCACCCTCACGCCCCCATGCCGGGCTTTCCGTCGATCACGTTGCGGATCACCCGGCGGACCTGGGCGTTCGACAGGAACAGGTCGTGATTGATGATGCCCCAGCCGTTCTCCGAGGCGTCGATCACCTGCAATCCGAGGCCCTCGAGCTGGGCCTTCTCGGCGGCGCCGACGCGGCTGATCCCGCCGGCGAGCAGGCCTGACACCGCCAGCGCGCGGTCGTTGGTCGCCGTGACCAGGGTGATCTTGCCGGCGATCGGACCGACGCGCTCGACCGAGGACTTGAAGACATCCATGTCGATGTCCGGCGAGGCGAACACCACCGAGCCGATCTTCTCGGCGGCCACGTCGGCCTGCCGCGCGGAGAGCTGCCGCAGCGCCTCCATGGTCACCATCGTGCCGATGCTGTGCGCCACGATATGAAGGCGGCCGACGCCCGCCGACGCCATCACGTTGCCGAGCACGCGCTCCAGGGCATCGCGCGACCACATCGCGCTCTCACGGTCGTAGCCGTAGTCGAGCAGCTTGGCCTTGGACGGCCACGAGAACATCATGGTCTCGCCCTGGAATCTGATGCCGTCCGACAGGCGCGCGGCGTCGAGCGCCGCCATCTCGAAGGTCTGGTTGTAGCCGTGGACGTAGATCAGCACGTCGCGGCCGACGCCGAGCCCGGCGCCCGGGCCATCGCTCTGACCACCGCCTTGACCGCCGCTGTCTTCGGCGAGCAGCTCGCCGAGCGTCGGCGCCGGCTCGACCGTGTCGAGGCGCCAGTCGCCGAGCCCGACGGCCGACAGCGAGAACCGGCCCGTGTCCGGTGGCGTGAACCTGGCGCGTGCGAGCGTGACCGTCGAACCCCGCTCCGGTCCGAACCACGGCTTTTCCCGTCCGCCCTTCACGGGCCGGCGCGTCGTCGCGACCACGAGCGAGGGATGCATCGAGAGCTGCGACGCATCGGTATTGAGGCCGGTCGCGGCAAGCGACGCGCATCCGCCGAGCGTCAGCGCCGAGGCGGCGGATGCCAGGCCGCGCAGCACGGCCCGGCGCGAACAGGGTGGATCTGTCATATGGCTGACCGTCACCGGGAACCTTCGTTGGCAATGCGCGCCGCAGCGGCGTCTCGCCGCCCCGGCCATCTGCGTGACGTGCGATCGCGGCAACAACACGGCGGAGCGCCGCCTTCCCCGACATAGCCGCAGCGGATTGCCGAATTGTTACCACGTTGCCGCCGGCTTCCAGCGGGGCCGATCGCCGCGGGTGGTACCCGGCGGGGTCGCCACTGTGCCGGGGCCCGTAGCCCGGATGAAATCCGGGAGCGGCCGTGCCGCATCGGGTGGCCGTCCCCGGATTTCATGCGAGCTACGGGAACAGCCGCTTCGACGCGAGCCGCGCCCCCTCGGCGAGCGAGGCGAGCTTCGCCCACACCACATCCTCGGCGACGCGGCCCAGTCCGGCGGAGGTGTCGAAGCCGCAGTCGGTGCCGGCGAGCACGCGGGTCGGATCCCCCACCGCTGCGGCCACGCGCTCGAGGCGATCCGCCACCACCTCGGGATGCTCGACGAAGTTGGTCAGGCTGTCGATCACTCCCGCCACCAGGATCTGGTCGTCGTCCAGCGGCGACGCGGCAAAGCAGCGGAACTCGTGGGCGTGACGCGGATTGGCGAACGGGAGCACGAACCCGCCGACATTGGCCTGGCGGATCACCGGCAGGATGTCCTCGAGCGGGGCGTCGCAGTCATGCGGCGATTCGGTGTTGCCCCAGCACACGTGCAGACGCACGCGGTCGCGCGGAATGCCTGCGATCGCCGTGTTGATGACGGCGACCACCTCCTCGGCGAACTGCAGGAAGTCCGCCAGCGGCCGGTCCTTGTAGGTCATGTGCCGCTCGAGCGCGAGATCGGGCGCGTCGATCTGCAGGATGAAGCCGTGGCGCGCGATCATCTCGTACTCGACCCGCAGCGCGCGGCCCAGCGCCTGCAGATAGGCCTCGCGGGTGTCGTAGTGCTCGTTGCGCATAGCCGATGCCACGATGCCGGGGGAGGGCGCGCACATGAACGTCTCGGCGAACGCGTTCGGGTGCCGTTCGAGCGCGCCGGCGAAATCCTCGCATTCGTGGCGGATCGTCGAATCGTCCCTGTAGCGCACTTCGCCGATCGCCTTCGGCAGCTGGTCGCGCAGCGATACCTGGATTTTGCCGGCGTTCTGCTGCTCCCACATCTGCCGGAACCCCGGATAACGGTCGACATCGGCGCGCGTCGGCCGGTCCCAGCTGCCGCCCAGCCCCGACAGCCGCTCGGTGAGGTAGAGAAAGAATGAATCGCGCTGCTGCTCGCCGTTGTTGCCGATGTCGATGCCGACCTCGGCCTGCTTGTCGACGCAGCGGCTCACGGCCTCGCGCCCGGCGCGCTCGATCTCGGCGGCGTCGACCGGCTGCCCGCGCGAGCGCAGCGCGTAGAGCCGGGCCAGCGCCGCCGGCCGCGGCAGGCTGCCGGTGTGGGTGACCAGGATTCGCTTATCGCTGTGCAGCATGGGTTCACCGCCTCTCACGGCCGGGCGACCGGGGGAACATAGGTCTCCAGCTCCGCCGCCGGAAGCGTCACCACCCGGCCGAGCTCCGCCGAGCGGTAGAGCGCCATCAGCATCTCGGTCACGGCGACGCCGTCCTCGAAGGTCTCGATCGGCCGCCGGCCGTGACGGATGGCGTCGACCATGTGTCGATCCTCGCCGATATACCCGTAGACATCGGCCTCGTTCTCCAGCACCGGCATGAGGCCCTGCTCGGCATTCTGCTTCTCTACCAGATCTTCGCCCTGACCGCCGGTCACATCGCGCGACAGGAACACCTTCAGGCCGGTGTTGAGCGAGCTGAACTCCATGGCGTATTCGGGACCGAGCAGCTCGATCTGGATGCGCAGGCCGGCCCCGACATAGGCCCACGAGTTGGTGGCCTCGATCAGGACCTCGTGGCCCTCCGCGTCGCGGAAGGTGAGCGCGCCGCGGGCGAAATCCTCGGCCGGCCGCCTGGCATAGTCGACGTCGGCGCCCATCATGCGCTTGAGCTTCGCGACATATTCGGGCCGGGTCCATTTCAGGTTGCCGACGGTGGCGCTGGCGCTCGTCAGCGTGAGGTCGCTGCGCGGCGCGCCCGGTCGGGTGAGCAGGAAGCGCGCCACCTCGACGCTGTGGCACGTCATGTCGGAGAGCACGCCGCCGCCCTGCCGCTCGCCCTGCCAGAACCACGGCATGTGCGGCCCGCTGTGCTCCTCGGCGGCGCGCGCCAGGTACGGGCGCCCGCTGATCGGCACCGCGCGGCGCCACACGATGTCCTTGCCGCGCTGGACGGCGCTCGAGAACACCTGGTTTTCCAGATAGCCGTGGATCAGCCCCGCGTCCTCGGCCAGGCGCAGCATCTCGCGCGCTTCGGCGAGCGTGCGTCCCAGCGGCTTCTCGCAGGTCACGCCGACGAGCTTGGCCCGGTCCGATGTCACCAGGTGGTGGATCTCCCGCATGGTCTCCAGCCGGGTGAAGTTCGGCGTGAGGATCCACACCGCATCGACCTCGCCCGCGACCAGCATGGCCTCGAGCGACGCGAAGGCCCTGCAGGGCCCGAGCTCCAGGGCGTTGGCCTCCGCGGCGAGCGCCTCGCGATGCGCGGCGGTCGGGCTGAAGACGCCCGAGACGGTAACGTGGCGAACGGCGATCAGCGCCTGGAGGTGGAATTTGGCGATGAAGCCGCTGCCGATCAGGCCGATCCGCAAGCGGGCGATGGGTGCGTCACTGCTCATGGCTGCTCCGGTCAGCGCGCAGTCGCTCGGAACTAGTGCACCGATTCCGAAGTTCGCATCACTTCGCGACATCCTCTGGTGCGAACTTCGGAATCCAAAGGCGCACTAGCAAGTTTATGATTCTAGCGCGGTTTTTGGATTTGAAGTTCCTATGGCGAGCGTGCCGCACGTCTGATAGGAACTTCAAATCCACCGCACTAGATGGTCTCATGACTTGAGCCGGCGCTGCCGGCCGTAGAACAGCATCAGCGCCAGCAGGGTGACGCCGAAGACGATCTGCCGTCCGAACGCCGGGATGTTCAAGGTCGTGAGGATGCTCTGCAGCTCCACCAGGAAGACCGCTCCCGCCATGGTACCGGTGTAGCCCCCGTTGCCTCCGGCGAGCGAGGTGCCGCCGATCACCACCGCGATGATCGACGGCAGCATGTACTGATCGCCGGCGCCAACGAAGACGTTGCCCGTATAGCCGAGCAGCAGGATGCCGGTCACCCCGCTGAACAGCCCGCTGAGCGCGAATGTGAGCGCGCGCGTGCGCGGCACCGGCACGCCGGCGAGCGCCGCGGCCGCCTCGTTCGCCCCGATCGCGTAGATGTTGATACCGAACGTCGTCCGTCGCAGCAGCAGCGCCAGCGCGCCGCCGATGGCGATCCAGATGAAGACGATCCCCGGCAGATCGAACAGGACCGGCCGGCTGACGATCTGGCTTAGCAGCGGCGCCGCGCGCCCGGACGGCACCCCTCGCGTCAGCAGCACCAGCGCCCCGTTGACGACGCCGAGCATCCCGAGCGTCATCACCAGCGGCGGGATCCGCAGCATCGTGACGCCGATGCCGCTCGCCAGGCCGATGAGGAAGCTGCACGCCAGCACCGCCACGACGGCAAGCGGCATGTTGGCGTCGTTCTGCTGCATGAGATTGCCGGCGAGGAACGCGCTCAGCGAGACGATGCTGCCGACCGAGAGATCGATGCCCTCGCGGCCGCCCAGGATCACCAGGTTCTGCCCCGCCGCGACCACGCCGAGCAGCGCCGCGATGACCAGCTGGGTGACGATCTGCCGGGGCGAGGCGAAGCCCGGCGACAGCACTTCGCCGACGGCGAGCAGCGCCAGGATCGCGATGCTTGCGACGACGAGCGGCCGCGCGAGCAGGACTTTGGCCCGCGCCAGCATCTCAGTCCCCGGACCTGCGCGCGATGACGACGCCGCCGGACAGCGCCAACAGGATGATCGCCCCCTGGATCAGGCCTTGCCAGGCGAACGGCGCCTGCGCGAAGAAGATCACGTTGCTGATGAGGCCGAGGATGAAGGCGCCGAGCACGCTGCCGAGCACGCTGCCGACGCCTCCCGACAGCGCGGTCCCGCCGAGCACCACCGCGGTGATCGACGACAGGGTGAACCCGCCGCCGATCAGCGGATCGCCCGACGCGGTCTCGCCGACCAGCGCGAGGCCGGACAGCGCCGCGAAGAAGCCCGAGATGACATAAGCGGCGAGCCGCACCCGGGCGACCGCGACCCCGGTCTGGAACGCCGCCTGCATGTTCCCGCCGACCGCCCGCAGGCTGTGATAGAAGCGCAGCCGCGCGATCAGCGCCGCGAAGGCTGAAGCCGCGATCAGGATCCACGCCACCGTGGGAACAAACAGATAGCTGCCCGCGTAGGACGTATAGAAGCTCGCCGGCACCTGACCCCCCGCCTGCGGCAACACCCACAGCGCCAGGCCGGAGAACGCCACGCCGGTCGCGAACGTCGTGACGATCGCCTGATAGCGCAGATAGGCGACGAACATCCCGTTGACGGCGCCGGCGGCCAGCCCGACGCCGAGTCCCGCGGCGAGGCCGAGCCCGATCGATCCGTGCATGCCGTCGATGATGGTGACGGCGGTGACGTTGACCAGGGATACAATGGCCCCGTTCGACAGATCGATATCCGACGCCAGCACCACATAGGTCTGGCCGATCGCCGCCAGCGTCAGCGGCAGGAACGCGCTCAAGTTCGAGGCCGCCACGCCGAAGGTCAGGAAGTTCGGCTCGAGAGCCACGTTGGTCGCGGCCAGCACGATCAGCACCGCGGCCGCCAGCAGATAAGGCCGGCGATATCGCGACAGGCCGGGCTGTGGCGATCGCCGCGGCGGTTCCGGCGACGGTGTGCTGATGGCGTCAGGCGCTGGCATCGGTGCCGCTCGCATACGCCGCCCGATAGAGCGCGAGCTCGGTGCGCTCGTCGCCGGCAAGCTCGGCCACGATCCGCCCGCCGTTCAGGACCACGATGCGGTCGCAGACCGACAGCAGCTCCTTGTCGTCGGTCGAGTAGAGCAGGATGGAGACGTCCTGCGCGCACAGGTCGTCCATGATGCCGTAGAGATCGGCCTTGGCGCCGAGATCGATGCCCTTGGTGGGATCGTCGAGCAGCAGGATGGTCGGCCGGGCGGCGAGCATGCGGGCGATCACCACCTTCTGCTGGTTGCCGCCGCTCAGGTCGGAGGCGGGCGCGGCGAGCGAGGAGAATTTCAGCGCCAGGCGCGCGATGATCGGCGAGATCGTCGCTTCCAGACGTCGCCGCGCCACGACGACATGGCGGTCGCGCACCAGGAGCGTGAGCACCAGATTCTCGAAGATCGGCCGGATCGCCATGATGCCGAAGCGCGTGCGCTCGCCCGACACGTAGGCCAGCGACTGCCGCATCGCGGCCAGCGGCCCTTTCGGGTCGAATGCCTTCCCGCCGATCTCGATGGTCCCGCTCCTGATCGGCACCACGCCGTAGAGCGCGCGCAGGAAATCCGACTGACCCTGGCCGTGCAGGCCGCCGAGACCGACGATCTCCCCGCGCCGCAGCGTCATCGACACGCCCGCCAGCTTTCCGGCGTCGAGGCCCTCGACCCGCAGCGCGGGTTCCGGCCGCGGCCGGTGGTGCGCCTCCGACCGGGTCAGCTGGGTGTCGCCCACCATCGCGGTGACCACCTCGTCGCGCGTGACCTCGGCGATGCGGCGCGTCATCACGTTGCCGCCGTTGCGCATGACGGTGACGCGGTCGGCGATCGCGAAGACCTCGTCGATCCGATGCGAGATGAAGATGATCGACCGCCCATCGGAGCGAAGCCTGGTGAGGTGCTCGAACAGAATCCCCACCTGATGGCGATCGAGCGCCGCGGTGGCCTCGTCGAAGATGATGATGCGGGCCTGCCGCGCCAGCACTTTGAGGATCTCGATGATCTGGCGCTGGTCCGCCGACAGATCCGAGACGGCTGCGTCCGGATCGACGCCGAGTCCCAGCGCTTCGCCGAACTCGGCGATCGCGGCCGCCGCCTGGGCGCGCAGCGCCGCGCGGTCGACCAGGCCGAGCCGCGTCAAGGGCTCGCGACCCAGATAGATGTTCTCGGCCACCGTCATGGCCGGGATCAGGCTGAGCTCCTGGTAGAACATGTCGATGCCGGCCGCGACCGCGTCGGCCGGGCCGGCGAAGGAGACCGCGCGGCCGTCGAGGATCAGTTCGCCCGCATCGGCGCCGACCGCGCCGGTGATGATCTTGCACAGCGTGCTCTTGCCGCAGCCGTTCGAGCCGATCAGGGCGTGGACCTCGCCGCGCTCGAGCGTGAGCTCGGCGCCGTCGAGGGCCACGACCCCGCCGTAGCGCTTGCGGATTCCCCGCGCGACAAGGGACGGCACGATGGTGGGCCTGGATGAGGGGACGCGTTACTTCTTGAAGTATCCCATCGCCTGGTCCGGCGTGACCACGGTCGAGACCGAGATGTAGCCGGGTTTGTCCTTCACCTGCGCATAGGCCTGATCGAAGTTGGAATTGTCGATGAACGGGAACGGGATGTAGATCGCGTTGCCGAACTGCCCGGCGAAGATCCCGTCCTTGAACTCGTGGCCCTGGAGCTTGAGCACCGCGACGTTCAGTGCGCTCGCCATCACGCCCGGCGGATTGACCGATGCGCCGGTGTTGTAGTGGTGCTCCTTCCACTGCTTCAGAAAATCGACGCGGATTTCCCCGGTCGCCGCGATATCGGTGCGCTTGGCTTCGTTGATCGCCCGCCAGGCCCCCGCCGCCATGCCGTCCTGCACCCAGACTCCGTTGATGCTCGGATAGGTAGCGAGCAGGTTCTGCATCGCCTGCTGTCCCTTCGCCTCGTCCCAATCGGCGTTGACCTCGTTGAGAATCTTGATGTCCGGATACTTGGCGAACACCTCCTTGTAGCCCGACACGCGCGCCTGGTTGGCCGGGTGGCCGGCGACGCCGTTGATGCACACGATGTTGCCCTTGCCCTCGAGCGTCTTGGCGAGCCACTCGGCCGACTTCATGGCCCAACCCTTCTGGTCGATGCCGACGTAGAGCGCGTCCTTCGACGTCACTTCCTGGTCGGTGGCGATCACCAGGATTCCCTTGGCCTTGGCCTGGGCGATGATCGGATCGAACGCGGTGGGGCTGCTCGGATTGATCAGGATGGCGTTGACGCCCTGGTTGATGAAGTTGCGCACCTGCGCGATCTGGCCCGGGATATCGACGGTGGCGCTCTGGGCGTTGGTCTTGACCGTCACCCCCTTGGCGCCCCACGCCTTGGCGGCGGCCTCGGCCTCGTCGATCATCTGGGTGCGCCATTCGCTGCCCACCCAGCCGTTGCTCAGCCCGATGGCATAGCTATCGGCGGCGTGGCTGGAGGTGGAAGCGGCCAGTCCGGCCGCGACGGCGAAGGCCGTCAACACAGCATGTCGAAGCATCATGGCGAAATCCTCCCCTGTGACCCGGTCGGATCGCGGCCGGGTTGGTATTCGGTCGCTCGTCGCATGCGGAAAGGACCGGAAGAAACCGACGAGGGCATTGAGGTACATCAAAGGCGGCGCGCGCCGCCGCATACCAACAAAAGATTGCGCCAGAAAAATTTCTCAATCTGCGGTGCAGCCAGGGGGGGACGCCGGAAAGCGCACCTGCGAGCCACCGGGCGCGGTCAGCTCGTCGGGTCATCCCCGAACCGCGGCGGCCGGCGCTCCACGAAGGCGGCGACGCCTTCGCGGAAATCGGCCGTCGCCGCGCACGCCATGAAGCCCTCGCGCTCGGCCTCGAGCTGGATGTCGAGCGGCACGGTCGGTGCCTGCTGCACCAGGCGTTTGGTCGACGCGTAGGCGAGCGCCGGCCCCGACGCGATGCGCTGCGCCAGCGCATCGACCTCGCGCGCCAGCGCGTCGGGTTCCACCACCCGGTTGACGAGCCCGAGCGCCGCGGCCGTGTTGGCGTTCATCGGATCGCCCAGCATCAGCCATTCCATGGCGCGCCGCGCGCCGATCAGCCGCGTCACCGACCAGGTGGTGCCGCCGTCCGGATTGGTGCCGATCCGGGTGTAGGCGGGCACGAAGGTCGCGTCCGACGCCGCGATGACGATGTCGGCGGCAAGTGCGAGGCCGAGCCCGCCGCCCGCGACCGCGCCGTGCACGCCGGCGATCACCGGAGCCCGCATCCGCCGGATGCAGCGGATGGCCTGATGAAACAGCGCGATCAGCCGGGTGACCACATCGGGCGCCCGTTCGCCGGCCTTGTGGAACTCGGTGACGTCGCCGCCCGCCATGAAGGCCCTGCCGGCGCCCGTCAGGGTGACGGCGCGGATGGCGGGATCGCGCTCGATCTGGTCGAGGATCCTGACCAGCCTTTCGGCGAGCGCGAGGTCGAGCGCATTGAGCCGCGCCGGCCGGTTGAGCATCACGTTGGCGATGCCGTCCGCAAACGTCACGAGCACCAGGTCGTTGTCGGTCATCGGCGTCCTCCCCGCGGGTCGGTCGTCATCGCGTGCATCGCGTTGTCATTCTGCCACGGGTGCTCTAACCTCAGGCAAAATGAATCCAACTCACTATGGGAGGACGCCATGCCGGAGGTGCGCAGCGAGCGGCGGCGCGAGGCCTTGTGGCTCACCATCGACCGCGAGGACTGCCGCAACGCGCTCAACGCCGCCGTGCTCGAGGGCCTGGGCGCGGGCATCGCCAGGGTTGCGGACGAGCCCGGCATCCGGGCCGTGGTGATCACCGGCGCCGGCGACAAGGCGTTCTGCGCCGGCGGCGACATGAAGCCCGACGCCAGCGGCGATCCGTTCCGCATCGACCCGGCGGAGCGCGACAATCCGGTGGTGACGCTGTTTCGCCGCATCATCGATGCGCCGGTCCCGGTGATCGCCCGCGTCAACGGCCACGCGCTCGCCGGCGGCTTCGGCCTGGTCTGCGCCTGCGACTTTGCCATCGTGGCCGACCACGCGCGGCTGGGCACGCCGGAGGTGCGCGTCGGCCTGTTCCCGCTGATGATCCTGCCGTTGATGCTGCGCACCGTGCCGCGCCGCAAGCTGCTCGAGCTCTGCGTGACCGGAGAGCCGATCCCGGCCCGGGAGGCGCTGGCCCACGGCATGGTCAATCATGTGGTGCCGCGCGCGGAGCTCGACGCCAAGGTCGACGCGCTGGTGGCGTCGATCGCCGCCGGGTCGCCGACGGCGATCAGCATCGGGCGCCGGGCGCTGGCGACGATCGACGGGCTGTCGGTCGATGCCGGTCTCGAATATGCGCAGCGGGTGCTGCCGCAGCTGGCGCGGACCGAGGACGCCCGCGAGGGTTTTCGCGCCTTCAACGAGAAACGCTCGCCGGTCTGGCCCGGGCGGTAGCCGCGATGAGCCCGACCGTGCGGATCGGCTGTGCCGGAGCCTTCTGGGGCGACAGCCTGGCGGGCGTCGGGCAGCTGGTGTCCGCCGGCAGGCTCGACTATCTGGTGTTCGACTATCTGGCCGAGATCACCATGTCGCTGCTGGCCCGCGCGCGGGCGAAGAGACCCGAGCTCGGCCACGTGCCGGATTTCGTCGCCGCGATCGCTCCGCACCTGCCGGAGATCAGGCGACAAAACATCCGCGTCGTCTCCAACGCCGGCGGCCTCAACCCGCATGCGGCGGCCGCCGCGCTGCGCCGCGCGGCCGCCCAGGCCGGCGTGTCGCTGCGCATCGCGGTCGTCACCGGCGACGATCTGTCCGATCGCGTCGTCGAGATCCGCGCCGGCCGCACCGTCGAGATGTTCTCCGGCGCTGCCGTGCCCGAGCAGCCGACGACGGTGAACGCCTATCTGGGCGCGCAGCCGATCGCGGCCGCGCTCGACCGCGGCGCCGACGTGGTGATCACCGGGCGCTGCGTGGATTCGGCCGTGGTGCTCGGGCCGCTGGTGCACGCGTTCGGCTGGTCGTGGACCGACCTCGATCGCCTCGCGCAGGGAAGCCTCGCCGGCCATCTGCTCGAATGCGCCGCGCAGGTCACCGGCGGCCTGTTCACCGACTGGCGGGATGTTCCCGGCTGGGACGACATGGGCCTGCCGATCGCCGCATGCGCGGCGGACGGGAGCTTCGAGATTTGCAAGCCCGATCGCACCGGCGGCCTCATCACGCCGCTCTCGGTCGGCGAGCAGATGCTCTACGAGATCGGCGATCCGGCATCTTATGTGCTGCCCGACGTCGTCTGCGATTTTCGCCGGGTGACCCTGTCGTCGGTTGCTCCCGATCGCGTCCGCGTCGTCGGCGCGCGCGGCCGCGCGCCGACCCCGATGCTGAAGGTGAGCGCGACCTGGCACGACGGCTATCGGGTGATCGGCACGGTGACGATCGGCGGCCATGACGCCGCCGCGAAAGCCGAGCGGGTCGGCGCGGCCATCCTGACGCGGGTGCGGCGATTGCTCGCCGCCGCGGGCTTTGCCGATTTCGCCGAGACCTCGATCGAGGTGCTCGGCGCCGAGGCCATGTACGGACCCCGGCGGCGCCCCGATGCGATGCAGAGCCGCGAGGTGGTGCTGAAGATCGCGGCGCGCCATGCGGACGACAAGGCGCTGGAGATCCTGGCCCGCGAGATCGCGCCGGCCGCCTCGTCGATGGCGCAAGGCTTGACCGGGTTCTTCGCCGGCCGGCCCGCCGTGCAGCCGGTGATCCGCCTGTTCTCGTTCCTGTGGCCGAAGGCCGGCGTCGCCCCCCTGGTCCACCTCGACGACCAGACATTCGCGGTCCCGTTCGCCGCGGTGGAAAGCGCGCCCTTCACCTCCCCACCCGAATCCGGGTGTTCCCGGGTTCGAGCAGTACCAAATCTGGCAAAGTCGGAAACATCCGACTTTGCGAGGGGGGAGGTCGACCGCGCCCTTGCGCGGTCGGGTGGGGGTGACAGCCTCACAACAAACTCAGTGCCTGTTGCTTCACTCCACCCCGCCGCGCAAGAGCGCGGCGACCCTCCCCCTCAGTCGACATCGGATGTTTCCGATGTCGACCAGCCAAAGCCTAGCCGAACTCGCGAACACGCGAGTTCGGCGTGGGAGGGTGAAGCGGAGCTCACCACCCTCCCGCTGATCGCGCTCGCGGTCGGCCGCAGCGGCGACAAGGGCAACTCCGCCAACATCGGCATCATCGCGCGCCGGCCGGAATTCCTGCCGTGGGTGCGCGCCGCGTTGACGTCGCGGGCGGTTCACGAGTTCTTCGCCCATACCGGCGTCACCACCGTCGAGCGCTTCGAGCTTCCCGGCATCCACGCGCTCAACTTCGTGCTGCACGACGCGCTCGGCGGCGGCGGCGTCGCCTCGCTGCGCATCGATCCGCAGGGCAAGGCGTTCGCCCAGATGCTGATGGATCTTCCGGTTCCGGTTCCGCGGGCGATCGCGGAGGCCGCCGGTCGCAAGAATTCGGTGACCCGATGATCGGGATCGACGACCGGACGACGATCGACCAGGCGTTCTTTGCCGCCGCGAACACCTTCGGCGACCGGCCGTTCCTGTGCGCGCCGGTCAACGCGCAGCGGTCCTGGCATCCGGCCGGATACGAGATCGACTATGCGACGGCGGCCGCCGAGGTGCGCCGCCTGATCGGCATCTATCGCGCGGCCGGGCTCGGCGTCGGCCATCGCGTCGCCATGCTGCTGGAGAACCGGCCCGAGCATTTGCTGCACAAGCTGGCGCTCAACGCCATCGGCGCGTCCTGCGTGCCGATCAATCCCGATTACCGGGCGAACGAGATCGCCTATCTGCTGGAGAATTCCGGCGTCGACCTCGCGGTCGTCGCCGGCGATCGCCGCGAGCAGCTGTCCGCCGGCATGGCGGCGGCCTCCCGTCGCGCCCCGACCGTGATCTACGACGCGCTCGGCGACCTGGCGCGGCCCGCCCGGCCGGCGCGTGGCGGCGGGCCGACCGCCGACACCGAGGCGAGCGTGCTCTACACGTCGGGCACCACGGGCCGGCCCAAGGGCTGCATGCTGTCGCACGGCTACGAGCTCGCATCAGGCGCCTGGTATGCGACGCGCCGCGGTCTCGCGACGTTCCGCGATGGCGAGGAGCGGCTCTACAATCCGCTGCCGCTCTATCACGTGAACTCCTCCATCGTGTCGTTCTACGGCGTCCTGCTCACCGGCAACTGCCAGATCCAGCCCGACCGGTTCCATCCGCAACTGTGGTGGCGGGAGGTGCGGCAGACCCGCGCCACCATCGTGCACTATCTCGGCGTGATCGTGCCGCTGCTGCTCGGCCGGCCGCCCGACGAGGACGAGCGCCGCCACAATATCCGCTTCGCCATCGGCGCCGGTGCCGAGCCGCAGCTGCACGCGGCGTTCGAGCAGCGCTTCGGCTTTCCGCTCATCGAGGTCTGGGGCATGACCGAGATGGTGCGGGTCCTCACCGACAACATCGCGCCGCGCCAGGTCGGCACCCGCGCCTTCGGCCGCGCGGTGCCGGGCATCGAGGTGCGGGTGGTCGACGAGACCGACGCCGACCAGCCCGACGGCGTGCCCGGCGAGATGGTGATCCGCCATTCCGCCGCGACGCCGCGCCGGCACTTCTTCTCCGGCTATCTCGGCGACGCGGCGGCGACCGAGACGGCCTGGCGCGGCGGCTGGTTCCACACCGGCGACACGGTGTGGCGCGGCGCCGACGGCATGCTGCACTTCGTCGACCGCAAGAAGAACATCATCCGCCGCTCCGGCGAGAACATCGCGGCCGCCGAGGTCGAGGCGCTGCTGCTGACCCATCCGGACGTCCGCCAGGCGGCGGTTCTCGCCGTCCCCGACGAGGTGCGCGAGGAGGAGGTGCTGGCCTGCGTGGTGCTCAACAAGGAGCGGCCGCTGCGCGAGGCCGCCGACGCGCTGTTCGCCTGGTGCTTCGAGCGGCTCGCCTACTACAAGGCGCCGGGCTGGATCTATTTCGCCGACACGCTGCCCACCACCGGCACGCAGAAGATCCAGAAGCACCAGATCTTTGCCCACGGAACCGACCCGCGGACGGTGCCCGGCATGTTCGACTTCCGCCCAGCCAAGAAGCGCGACCGCTGATGACCGACGATGACCAGACATTCGGACGGAGCGACGACGAGCTCGCCGGCATGCCGCTGTCGTTCCGTGACGGCCTGTTCGCCGGCGAGGTCGCGCTGGTGTCGGGCGGCGGACGCGGCCTCGGCAAGGCGATCGCCTGGCAGCTCGCCCGGCTCGGCGCCAGGATCGCGATCTGCGGCCGCGACGGCGCGCGGCTCGACGCGGTGGCGGAGAAGCTTCGCGCCGCCGGCGCCGAGGTGCTGGCGCACCCGATGTCGATCCGCGATCCCGACGCGGTCACGAGATTGTTCGACGCCGTGTGGGACAAGTTCGGCGCCGTGGACGTGGTGGTCAACAATGCGGGCGGACAGTTCCCCCAGAGCGCCATCGATTTTTCCGTCAAGGGCTGGAACGCCGTTGTCGACACCAATCTCAACGGCACCTGGTACATGATGCAGGCAGCAGCCCGGCGCTGGCGCGACGCCGGCCGCCCCGGCCGCATCGTCAACATCGTGGCGGTGGTCTGGCGCGGCATGCCGGGCGTGGCGCATACCTGCGCGGCGCGCGCCGGCGTGATCTATCTGTCGAAGACGGTCGCCATCGAATGGGCGCCGCTCGGCATCAGGGTCAACTGCGTGGCGCCCGGCATCATCGGCACCGAGGGCATGCAGGTCTATCCCGAGGAGGCCCGCCGCGCGCTGCCCGGCACCAACCTGATGAAGCGGTTCGGCGACGTGCGCGACGTGGCGGATGCGGTCTGCTATCTGGCCGGCCCCTCCGGCGCCTTCATCACCGGCGAGGTCCTGGTGGTCGACGGCGGCAACCAGATCTGGGGCGATCAGTGGACGATACCGCGGCCCGCGTTTTTTGCCGAGCCGAAGTGATCAAGCTCCCGATCAATTTGGTTGCGGCGTCTTCGCCCTCCCCTCAGGGAGCTTCCGTCGGCACACGGCGATCGCACCGACTCGGCCGGACTCCCTCTCCCCATGGGGAGAGGGTTGGGGTGAGGGGGTTGCCGACGGTCGGGCTCCATCACCCTCATCCCGCGCTGCCGCGCGCCCCTTCTCCCTAAGGGAGAAGGGGCTGGAGCCGCTGCAAAGGCGAACAGAATGCGCCAAACAAGATCAAATGCAGTCGCCGCCACCACTCACTCCCGCATCAGCTCGCCGGCGATGATCAGCTTCCGGATCTCCGTGGTGCCGGCACCGATCTCCAGCAGCTTGGTCGCCCGGTAGAGCCGGTTGATCTCGGTCTCCCGCATGTAGCCGGCGCCGCCGAAGATCTGCACCGCGTCGGTGATCACCCGGGTGCAGCCTTCGGCCGCATACATCAGGCAGGCGGCGGTGAGCTTGTGGATCTCGCCGCGGCCGCCGTCGCCGCGCTCCAGCTCGTTGGCCTCGGCGAGCGTCCGGTAGCAGAACGTGCGCATCGTCTCGATCGCCGTATACATGTCGGCGAGCTTGCCCTGGATGAGCTGGAACTCGCCGATCGCCCGGCCGAACTGCTTTCGCGTCCGCGCATAGTCGAGCGCCAGCGCGAACGCGCGCTCCGCCATGCCGACATTGATCATCGCGACGATCGCGCGCTCCAGATCGAGCCCGCTCATCACCACCGCGACGCCGGCATTCTCCTCGCCCACCAGGTTTGCGGCCGGAACCCGGCAGTCGTCGAACACCAGCTCCGCCGTCGGGCTGCCGCGAAAGCCCATCTTGTCGAGCTTCTGCGCCACCCGGAATCCGGCAAAACCCTTTTCCACCACGAAGGCCGAGATGCCCTTGGCGCCGCGGTCACGGTCGGTCTTGGCATAGACCAGCAGCACGTCGGCGACCGGGCCGTTGGTGATGTAGAGCTTGTTGCCGTTGAGCACGTAGGCATCGCCGTCGCGTCGTGCGGTGGTGCTCATCGAGCCGAGCGCGTCGGAGCCGGCGCCGGGCTCGGTGAGCCCGAGCGCCCCGATGGCGCTGCCGTCGCTCAAGCGCGGCAGATAGCGCCGGCGGATATCTTCCGAGCCGTTGCGCGCGATGTTGTTCAGGCACAGATTCTCGTGCGCCACGTAGCTCAGCGCGATCGCCGGGTTCCAGCGCGCCAGCCCCTGCGTGATCAGGCCCGAGGTGAAGAAGTCGCTGCCCGCCCCGCCGAGCTCGGGCGGCACCGTCACGCCGAGAAACCCCATGCGGGCGAGCGCCGGCATCGCCTGCGGCGGCCACCACTCCTCGTCGTCCATCCGGCCCTGCAGCGGCCACAGCTCCTTTGCGGCGAAGCGGTCGCTGTGGTCGAGGACGTCCTGCTGCTCCGCGGTCAGCCGAAAGCCCGGCGGCGACGCATTGGGCCTCGCGTGGTCGGTCGCGGCGGTCATGGGCGGTCCTCCCGTGCGGGTCCGTTGGCGGCCGGACCTTGCGTTGACAGGCCAAAGTGAAGCGTATTCAATATGGAATAACAAGAGCCGGCCGCGGGAAACGCTGCGCCGTACCTGGGAGGTCGTCGATGGCGGCGAAGTCGTTTCCCCCTTCCGTGCTGCCCGTCCGGGGCCGCTGATGCCGGTCATCGGCCCGCAGCGCATCCGCGATCGCTACGAGACGATCCTGGCGGCCGCCACCCGCGCGTTCGCCGAGCACGGCTACGAGGAAACCTCGATCACCGCGATCGCGCAATCGGCGGATGTCTCCGACGGGCTGATCTACAAGTATTTCGCCAGCAAGCGCGACCTGCTGGAGCACGTGCTGCGGGCGTTCTACGAGCGGGTGATCGCCGACCTCGGCGCCAAGGTGGCGCGCGGCGGCAGCTTCGGCGAGCGCCTCTACATCCTGATCAGCGAGCACCTCTCGACCTTCGTGGCGGAGCGGCATCTGTGCCGGCTGTTCATTTCGGAGGTGCGGTTCGCCAGCGACTACCGCGGCTCCGCGATCCAGCAGCTCAACCGGCGCTACACGTCGGTGCTGGTCAAGATGGTCGACGACGCGGTAGCCGGCGGCGAGATCAGGGCGGGCGTCGACCCGCGCGTGGTGCGCGACATGCTGTTCGGCGGCATCGAGCATGCGGCGTGGCGGCATGTGGTCGGCCGCCAGACCCTCGATGTGCCAAAGCTCGCGCGCGAGATGACCGACGTGTTCCTGAGCGGGCTGTGCCCGGCAGCCTCGGAGGCAGCGCGGTGACGGGCCCTTCATCCGCGGCCCGCGCCTGGCCGTTCGACACCGTGCTCATCGCCAATCGCGGCGAGATCGCGCTGCGCATCCTGCGCACGGTGCGCGCGCTCGGGCTCGACGCGGTCGTGGTGCACCACGCGGCGGACGCCGACAGCCCGGCCGTGCGTGCCGCGCCCCGTGCGATCGAGATCACCGGCGCGAGCCCGGTCGCCGCCTATCTGGACGGCGCGCAGATCGTCGATGTGGCGCAGCGCACCGGCGCCGGCGCCATCCATCCGGGATACGGGTTTTTGTCGGAGAACGCCGCCTTCGCGGCCGCGGTGGCGGCCGCCGGCCGCGTGTTCGTCGGCCCCACGCCGGAGGCGATCGAGCTGATGGGCGACAAGGTGCGGGCGCGCGCCTTCGCGGCCCGCCACGGCTTTCCGGTCGCGCCGTCGGCGATCGAGGATGACGATCCGCAGAGCTTCGTCGATCGCGCGCGGGCGCTCGGCTTTCCGCTGCTGATCAAGCCGGCGGCGGGCGGCGGCGGCAAGGGGATGCGCATCGTGCGCGCGGCGCCGGCGCTGGCCGACGAGATCGTGCGCGCGCGCAGCGAGGGGCAGCGCTATTTCGGCGACGGCCGCCTCTATGTGGAGCGCTACGTCGAGCGGCCGCGCCACATCGAGGTGCAGGTGCTGGGCGATGCCCACGGCCACGTGGTGCATCTGTTCGAGCGCGAGTGCTCGGTGCAGCGCCGGTTCCAGAAGATCGTCGAGGAGGCGCCGTCGGCGGCGCTCGACGCGGCGCAGCGGCGAAAAATCTGCGACATCGCAGTCGGCATCGCGGCGGCGGCGCGCTATCGCAATGCCGGGACCATCGAGTTCATCTTCGGCGCCGATGAGCTCTATTTCCTCGAGATGAACACCCGCCTGCAGGTCGAGCACCCGGTGACCGAGATGGTGACCGGGATCGACCTGGTCGCTGAGCAGCTGCGCATCGCCGCCGGCGAGCCGCTCGGCTACGACCAGCCGGATATCCGAATCGACGGGCACGCGATCGAGCTGCGCATCTACGCCGAGAGCCCGGCCCGCGGCTTCGCGCCGACGACCGGACGGGTCCTGGCGCTGCGGCTTGCCGAAGGCCCCGGCGTGCGGGTCGACTGCGGCTTCGCGCCCGGCCAGCGGGTCACCGCGGCGTTCGACCCGATGCTGGCGAAGCTCGTGGTGCACGGCCGCGACCGTGACGCGGCGCGCGCCCTTGCCGACGATGCCCTCGGGCGCCTGGTGCTGCTCGGCTGCGAGACCAACACGGCCTTCCTGCGCCGGCTGGTGGCGCATCCGGGATTCGCGTCCGGCGCGATCCATACGGGCTTCCTCGACGACCATCCGGAGCTCGCCGCCGAGCCGCCGCTCTCCGAGTCCGTGCAGACAAAACTGCTCGCCGCCGCCGCGCTCGCGACGCGCCCGGTGCGCGACGCCGCCGACGCCGTGCCGCCGCTCTACGCCGCCATCGGCGCCTGGAGGAATTGAGCTCATGACCATTCCCTCTCTCCTGAAAGACGGCCTGCGCGTGCCGGCGATCGGCGCGCCGATGTTCCTGGTGTCGTTTCCGCCCCTGGTGACGGCCCTGTGCAAGGCCGGCGTCATCGGCGCGTTCCCGCACGTCAACGCGCGGCCGTCGGCCCAGCTCGATGCCTGGCTGACCGACATCCAGGCCGACCTCGCCGCCCACCAGGCGGCGAACCCCGACGCCATCGTGGCGCCGGTCTGCGTCAATCTCATCGTCCACCGGACCAATCCGCGGTTCGCGCCGGACCTCGAGATCGTCGCCCATCACAAGGTGCCGCTGGTCATCACCTGCCTGGGCAATCCGCAAGCGGCGATCGAGCGGGTGCACGGCTCCGGCGGGCTGGTGTTCTGCGACGTGATCAACGCGACCCATGCCCGCAAGGCGATCGCGGCGGGCGCCGACGGGCTGATCTGCGTCGGCGGCGGCGCCGGGGGGCACGCGTCCAACCAGAGCGCGTTCTCGCTGGTGCGCGAGGTCCGCGAGTTCTGGGACGGCTGCCTGGTGCTCGGCGGCAGCATCAGCGACGGCTGGCAGGTGCGCGCCGCGGAGGTGCTCGGCGCCGATCTCGCCTACATGGGCACCCGCTTCATCGCCACGAGGGAATCCAACGCGCAAGACGCCTACAAGCAGATGCTCGTCGACTGCACGGTCCAGGATCTGATCTATTCGGACCGTTTCTCCGGCGTGTTCGCCAATTTCCTGCTCCCGTCGATCACCCGTTACGGGATCGATCCCGCAAAACTGCCGCCGAAGTCTCCCGACATGAGCGGGCTCGCCGATTCCGACGCCAAGGCCTGGAAGGACGTGTGGAGCGCCGGCCACGGCATCGCCACCATCCACGACGTGCCCACGGTCGAGGAGCTCGTCGGCCGCATCGCCGCCGAGTACCGCACGGCCTGCCGATTGCCCCAGAGTCCCGCGCTGGCGGCCGCCTCCTGATGCGGCACACCTTCACCATCGCGGACGCCGAGCATGCGGTGTGGCTGTCCCGCCAGGGTGAGGGATATGCGCTCCACGTCGGCGAGCGCACGGTGCCGGTGGCGCTGGAGCATTTCCCGGAAAAGCGGACACCGGTTTTCCGAAAGGAAATGCAACAAACTTCGAATCCAGAGCGCATTCCGCCCACGGCGGAAAGCGCTCTGGCGCCGGCCGCCGCAAACCATCGGCTGACGGTAGATGGCGAGTCCTGCGAGATCGTGCTCGCCGGCGACGGCGACCTCACCTGGGTCCATGTCGACGGTGCGAGCTTCGCGGTGCGCTACACCGATCCGGTGCGGCGCCATGCCGGACACGCGGGCGGCGGCGCCGACGACGTCGCGCAGGCGCCGATGCCGGGCGTTGCGATCGCCGTGCACGTCGCCGCGGGCGACGACGTCGTGCTCGGCGCCACCCTCATGGTGATCGAGAGCATGAAGCTCGAGACCGCCATCAAGGCATGGCGCGCCGGCACGGTGGCGGCCGTGCATGTGTCGCCCGGACAGACGTTCGACCGCGGCGCCGCGCTGGTCACCCTGACGGCGGAGGGTAGCTGATGCGCCGGATCGACACCCGCATCGACACGGGCTCCGAGGAGTTCCGCCGCAACCGCGCGCACAACCACGCGCTCGCCGCGGCGCTGCAGCAGCGCCAGCAGGCGGCGCGGCGCGCCCGCCCGGCGCGCGACCTGGAGCGGCTGGCGCGCCAGAGCAAGATGTTCGTGCGCGACCGCATCGAGCTGCTGCTCGACCCCGGCACGCCGTTCCTCGAGCTGTCGACGCTCGCCGCCAACATGGCGTATGGCGGCGAGGTGCCGGGCGCCGGCATCGTCAGCGGCATCGGCATCGTCAACGGCCGCGAGGTCATCGTCCATGCCGACGACGCCAGCGTGAAGGGCGGCGCCTGGTATCCGCTGTCGGTGAAGAAGATCGTGCGCACGCTGGACATCGCCATCGAGAACCGGCTGCCCGTCGTGCATCTGTGCGACAGCGCCGGCGGCTTCCTGCCGCTGCAGGCGGAGATCTTCGCCGACCGCTATCTGGCGGGACGCATCTTCCGCAACCAGTCGATCCTGTCGAAGCTCGGCGTGCCCCAGGTCGCGGTCGTGCTCGGTCACTGCACCGCCGGCGGCGCCTATGTGCCGGCGCTGAGCGAGTACAACGTCATCGTGCGCGGCACCGGCGCGATCTTTCTCGGCGGACCGCCGCTGGTGAAGGCTGCCACCGGCGAGGACGTCACCGTCGAGGAGCTCGGCGGCGCCGCCGTGCACACCGGCATCTCCGGGACCGCCGACTACCCGGCCGCCAACGAGGAGCAGGCCATCGCCATCGCGCGCGAGCTCGTCGGCCAGGTGCCGGCGGCCGAAAAGCTGAATGTCGAGCGCGTCGCGCCGGAGCCGCCCTACTACGATCCGGACGAGCTCTACGGCGTGATCCCGCGCGACATCAAGGTGCAGTTCGACGTGCGCGAGGTGATCGCCCGCCTGGTCGACGGCAGCCGCTTCCACGAATACCAGCCCGCCTACGGCACCACGCTGATCTGCGGCTTCGCCCACATCTGGGGGTTCAAGGTCGGCATTCTCGGCAACAACGGCGTGCTGTTCAACGACTCCTCGCTCAAGGGCGCGCATTTCATGCAGCTGTGCGACCAGAGCCGCGTGCCGATGATCTTCCTGCAGAACATCACCGGCTACATGGTGGGGCGCGACTACGAGCACCGCGGCATCACCAAGGACGGCGCCAAGATGATCATGGCGGTGTCCGGATCGGAAGTGCCGAAGATCACCGTGATCTGTCACGGCTCGTTCGGCGCCGGCAACTACGGCATGGCGGGCCGCGCGTTCGATCCGCGCTTCCTGTTCATGTGGCCGCAGAGCCAGATCTCCGTGATGGGCGCCGAGCAGGCCGCCAACGTGCTGGCCGACATCAAGATCCGGCAGCTGTCGCGCGAGGGGCGCACGCTGTCGGCGGCCGAGATCGCCGCCATCCGCGAGCCCATCCTCGACGAGTACCGCCGCCAGTCGAGCGCCTACTATTCGACCTCGGAGCTGTGGGACGACGGCATCCTCGATCCGACCGACACCCGCAATGCGCTTGCGATCGCGCTCAGCGTCGCGCTGAATGCGCCGATCGACCGGCCGCACTACGGCGTCTTCCGGATGTGATGGACAACCCCATGACAGCCTCCGATCGAAGCAACGAGCCGATCCTGCGCTGCCGCGACATCGAGCTGGCGTTCGGCGGCCTGCAGGTGCTCAAAGGCCTGTCGCTGGACATTTCGCGCGGTCAGATCTTCGGCCTCGTCGGCCCCAACGGCAGCGGCAAGACCAGCATGATCAACGTGATCACCGGCTTCTACCGGCCGCGCGCCGGCTCCGTCACCCTGCTCGGCGCCGACGTGACCGGGCTCAAGCCCCATCGCATCGCCGGGCGCGGCGTCGCCCGCACGTTCCAGAACCTCGCGCTGTTCCGCGGCATGACGGTGCTGGAGAACATCATGCTCGGCCGCCACGTCCACATGGGCGCGAGCGCGCTGGCGAGCCTGTTCTACTGGGTCTGGGCCGTGCGCAACGAGGTGAAGCATCGCCGCGTGGTGGAAGATTTGATCGACTTCATGCAGTTGCAGGACATCCGCGACGAGCCGGTCGAGATCATCCCGCTCGGCATGCAGAAGCGCGTCGAGCTCGCCCGCGCGCTGGCCGCCGAGCCCGGCCTCCTGATCCTCGACGAGCCGATGGCCGGCATGAACCAGGAAGAGAAGGAATACATCGCCC
>Ga0209415_10003175_pt1 | contig 30531 bp, 35 predicted proteins | sample PeaSoiSIISIP2007_FD_187696 | JGI IMG/M metagenome (GOLD analysis project Ga0209415, IMG submission 187696) | Peat soil microbial communities from Weissenstadt, Germany - SII-SIP-2007 (SPAdes) (version 2) | ecosystem: Environmental > Terrestrial > Soil > Wetlands > Peat | place: Germany... | reverse complement strand
TGGAGCCGACGACCAGAGTTGAACTGGTGACCTGCCGATTACGAATCGGCTGCTCTACCAACTGAGCTACGTCGGCCCAGCTTCGATTCTAAATGGGGGCGGAGGCAGCGTAAAGGGTGAGATCGCGACGAGGCCTTCCATCGCGCGGCTCGTAGGCCCCGGAAAGCATGCCGCTGCTAAATGCGCTGCGGAGCTTTGCTCCGCCTGGACGGGCGAGGGCGCCCGTCCCCACGCGAGCAATCCCCACACCGACTGTCCCCACGTGAGCAGTTGCCATACTGGCAGTCTCCACACGAGCAGCCCGCACTCAAACTGCGCTAACGCTTCTTACCTCTCTCTCGTACGCGATGTCGGACTCGGCTGGCAGCAGCACCCAGAGCGTGTAGATGCCGAGGGCGGTACCGAAGGGGACGTTGAAGAAGAGCGAAACAAACCCGAGTATGACAGCGAGCATGCGCGCCCAAGGCTCTCGTTGCAGCAAACCCCAGCCCACGGCAAATCCTGCGAAAGCTTTTACGATCACGACCGTTGCAATAAGGCTCAGTAAGGGATGCAGGAACGCGGGCCGCTCTGGATGGGTCCCCAGATTAAAAACGGTGTTGGCTACGATATAAGAGGCTACCGCCATCAGGCCATCGAGTGCGGATAGCGCCAGCCAGAGAATTCCGAGCAATCGAACGTGCTCCCGGACCCGGTTACGTTGCGGAAATCCCAGCAGCGGTCCCGCGACTTCTTTTCCGCACCGGCTGCAAAAACGCTGATCTGCTTGTAACGTGGTGCCGCATTTATCGCAGAACATGATTTCCTCCTCACCGAACCACTACTCGTGTCCCACACAAGATACGAACTATAGCCCACGAGCGTTCCCACGAAAGACGTAATCCGAACAATAAGGTCCGTGCGAGCGATCGAGGATGCTGCGACAAAATGAAAAGGCCGCCCGGCAACTTGGGCAGCCTTTTCTTTCAAGGGAGAATAGTTCTAACGGAGATCAAAACCGTCAAAACTTTCTGGCGAAATCTTATGAGCCTAAAAAGGGGGGTGTCAAGAAATATCTCGGAAATAAACACCTTTCTTTTCAATGACTTAGAAAATAGGTTAATAGTCCCTGTGGGATGCTCATTGTGAGACAATCCCGCCTTCAGATCACCTTAACCCGCTTTTATTGATGGACTTACCGTGTCACTAAGGGGGTCGGGAGGGGTTTCCGAGAGGTGCAGCGAGATAAACTCGCGAGACTCGGCCCGGTCAAATCCGCGACCCGGGAACAGTCGCGGGGCAAGGATGCGGATGCCACCAAAGGCTACACCGGCGACCAGCGCGAGGCCAATAATAATTAAACTGAGGATGATGCCGTTCATCACAATCTTCGCCATGGTCGCGCCCTTACCGAAAGAGGTGTTCTCGTTCCAGGTAACGTTGGCATCGTAGTTCACGGAAGCCAGCAGCGCCTTAGCCTCGTCTTGTGAGAGCCGACCAGCTGCGATCACCACCATGGGTCCGGTGCGCTTATCGAAGATCGGTTCTTGAAGAATCGTGATCGTAGTCGCGGCGTGCGCGTCGTTGGTTGCTTGCGAATTTCCCTGGCGTGCAGCCTCAATGCGCCGCAGATGATCAGCTGCAATCTGCGGAGTTGGATAGGAGATCAACATCAACGTGGCTTCGCCGGCTGAGCTGTTGTAATTTCCCACAACCACCTCAGCACCAAGGTTGAAGTCCACCAGTTCGGCTGGCACGGGAGCGGCGACCTTTTGCAGAGCTGCAGGACCAATCACGTACTTAGCCGTGTTTTTCACATAGGATTGACTTGGCAGATATGTGGGCAAATCCGGCAAATTGCGGGTATTGCCGAGCGGGAGCGGAAAGCCCTCCGCGAGTTCGCGCAACTCGGCCGCGGACATGGCGGACAGCTGCTGAAACACAGCGTCCACCACGATGTTGCCCCGGTAGAACAGCACGCGTTCATTCATCGAGGCAGCCCCGTCGCCGATCTGCTCACTCAACATCTCCCGCGTTTTATAAAAAGTGTAGGCGCCATAGGCTCCGCTGGCATCGGCGAACCGGGCTGCCTTGAGGGCGAGCTTGCGGCCGTCGTCGCGGGTGTAGGTAGCAGATTCGAATCCGGTAAAGCTGTATTCTTTGAGAATCGCTGCATTCACTGGGTCTGCAACTGCGGGGTCGTTGCTGGTTCTTGACGAACCTGAAATCTGCCAACCGCCAAACTGCTGGGGAAGGATCGAAGAGCTCGCCTCGTTGGCGAAGCTGAGCCCAGTCAACGATATTGCAAGCGCAACAACACGAATGAGCTTAGAAAGCTTCACGAAGGCGGAATAGGCAGGGGACGACACAATCTTATGTTAATTAGACTACCGGGGAGCCAGGAAAGTTTCCAGAGCAGAGTTCCGCGATCAAGTCACACTGCCAGGTACCCTCCGTCGACCGGGAAGACTGAACCAGTTACCCAGGAAGACTCGTCGCTGGCAAGGTAGACCGCGAGACCTGCAATATCCTCCGGCTGCCCCAAGCGGCCGATGGGATGCACGGCGATTCGCTCCGCTCGAACCGAATTCGGATTCGGGGCTTTGCTGATGACGGCGGCAGTGAGATCCGTTTCGACGAATGAAGGGCAGATGGCATTCACCCGGATACGTTCGTGGCCGTGGTCGATGGCCATGCACTTGGTGAGCAGAACCACAGCGCCCTTCGAGGGCGCGTACGAGGCGCGGTTGCGGGCTCCGTTGATTCCGAGGACCGAAGCCATGTTGATGATGGACCCGCCTCCAGCTTTTCGCATCGCGGGAAGCCCGGCGCGGGAGAGCAGCCAAAGTCCACGAACGTTGACGTTGAAGGTCTCGTCCCACTGTTCTTCCGTGATCTGCTCGGCAGTTCCAATGTGAAGGACTCCAGCGTTATTCAACAGAACATTGAGGCCGCCGAAATATGCCACGGTCTGCTCGACGACGCGGGCAATTTCGTCTTGGGCCGACACATCCGCCGGCAGGACGAGAGCCGAGTCGCCGATCTCTCGCGCCGTTTCTTCCAGCCGTTCTTTCCGACGACCGACCAGGACAACTTTGGCACCTTCGCTGGCTAAGGCGATCGCGCAGGCGCGGCCAATGCCGCTGCCCGCGCCGGTGACGACGGCGATTTTGTTCTTGAGGCGGGAGTCCAAGGGAACTAGTGTAGACGATTAAGCGAGCAGGCCCCAGCCAAGGCATTTCATACTAAACATCTCTCCTCAGTAGCCCCCGCCCTCGAGGCGCACCTTGCCGCGGAACATGCGGAAGATGAAAACAAAATACGCAAGCGCCAGAACGAAGGCGATGCACCACCACGTCACGCCGACGACGAGCCCATGATGCCCCGTGGCGGAGTTGTAAATGGTCAGGCTGTAGCTTGGGTCGGTGCTCGCCGGCAGCACGACCGGGTACAGAGCAAAGGCAGCGCCGACCAGCATGCTGACAATGTAAAGGCCGGAAGCTACAAATGCAGGCTTCTCTTTTCCCCTTAATGTGGCCCATAGCATTGCGCCAAGAGTTGCTAGCACTACCAGCGGTATCAGCGTGCCGACAGGATGCGCACGGTAGTTATCCATGACTTCGGGTTTGATGGAATAGGTTGCAATCAGGCTGACGACGGTCAGAAGCGCTTGGATCGGCCACATGACCAAGGCCACTTTCCGAGCACGAAGGTTCAAGTCAGCTTCCGTCTTGGTTACGACGTAAAGTGCGCCGTGCGCCGTCAGAGTGACCAAGGCGATCACGCCCGCCATGACGGTGTACCAATCCAGAATGCCGGGATGTGCACCGACCCGGAAATTGGTCCAGAGCGGCTCAAAGAAGTAGCCATCCGGACCGAGCGGAACTCCGCGGATCACGTTGCCCAGTGCCGCACCAAGGAAGATAGCCAGGAGGGCACTCGATCCGAAGAAAACCACATCGAAGAGGCCCTGCCAAACGGGATTCTCCATATGCGTCCTGAATTCGATGCCGATGCCGCGCAGCATAAGCAGCCAAAGCACCATCATCAAAGGAAGGTAAAAGCCGCTGAAGCTGGAAGCGTAGAGTTGGGGGAAGGCAAAGTAAAGTGTTCCGCCAGCAGCCAGCAACCAGACTTCGTTTCCGTCCCAGACGGGACCGATCGCGCGCAGGATGGTCCGACGCTCTACGTTGTTCTTGGCCACAAAGGGATAGATCACGCCGGCGCCGAGATCGAAGCCGTCGAGCACTACGTAAGCGGCCACCATTACCGCAACAATCATGAACCAGAGCGTTTCCATAGATCCTCTAATGCGCAGTACCCGGTTCCGCTGCGGGTCCCTGTTCAATCTCACGACGAACCAGGAACAGGAATAAAATTCCGAGCACCAGGTACATGCCCATGAATCCCAGCAGGGTAAACATGCCATTTCCGGCTGAGACGGTCTTGGAGTATCCATCCGCCGTAAGCATCAAGCCGTAGACCAGCCAGGGTTGACGGCCCAACTCCGCCGTCATCCACCCCGCAGTGTTAGCGATGTAGGGAAAGGGCAGGCTGAGCAACAAAATCCAAAGCATCCAGCGCGTGTGGAACAGCTTGCCGCGCCACAACAGGAAAGCGGACACGATCATAATCGCGATGAAGATCGTGCCCAGGCCAACCATGATGTGGTAGCTGTAATAGAGCAGCGGAATATTCTGGGGCCACAGCCGCTCGGGAAACGACTCGAGACCCTCCACCTGCGCCTCCCAACGCCGATAAGTCAGGAAGCTGAGCGCCTTTGGAACGAGCAGCGGGTTGTCAATCTTTCGTGCGGCGACGTCGGGTTGGCCAATGATGACCAAGGGCGCTCCGGGTTGACTGGTGAAAAGCGCTTCCATCGCCGCGAGAGTGACAGGCTGATTGTGCGCCACCATCCGGCCCTGCCCGTCCCCGGTAGGAAAAAGTTGCAGGACACTGAAGATACAGCCTGCCCAGATACCGGTACGCAGAAAAATCTGTCCGTGCTCCTGATGCTTTTTGGACAACAGATAGAATGCACCCACGGAAGCCATCACGAAAGCGCCCGTGATTACTGCACCGCTCATGTTGTGCGCATATTGCCACCAGGCCCACGGGTTCAGGACTAGCTCCCAGAAACTGCTGAGTTGTACGGAGCCATCGGGCGCTCGTTCGTAGCCCACAGGATTTTGCATCCACGCATCGGTCACGATGATGAAGTACCCCGAAAGCCACGAGCCCAGGCATACCGCGACCGCCGACCACCAGTGCGCGCGCGGGCTCAGTCTCTTTTCTCCATACAGGAACAACCCTAAGAACGCCGATTCCAGGAAGAACGCGAACATGCCTTCCATGGCCAGGGTCTGGCCGATCACGCCGCCGGCAAAGCGCGAGAAATGCGACCAGTTGGTGCCGAACTGAAATTCCATGGGGATGCCCGTCACCACGCCGAGCACAAAGTTGATGCCAAAAATGCGCGCCCAAAATCGGGCTGCTTGATTGTAGGTTTCGTCATTGCGGCGCAGCCCCAGCGTCTTCAGCACCACAATGAGTGGCGCAAGGCCCATGGTGAGTTGGGGAAACAAGTAATGAAAAGTGACCGTGAAGGCAAAGTGCAGACGGTGAACCAGCAGAGCGCTATCCATGAAGAACTCTCATTTGAGTGTGTGAAAAAAGTAACTCAAAGCAGGGAGCGGCCGCTGTGACGTCCGTCACACGAGGTCCTACGCTAGCGCGAACTGCTTCGGCGTTCGAGATGCTCCCGGCGCATTTGACGGCGTTTGCCGGCATCGTCATACCGGCGGCGCTGATCGTCGGTCTCAGGAATGACCGCAGGAACCTGGATACGGCGTCCGCCGGCGTCGACGGCCACGAAGGTCAGGTAGGCCGAACTCACGTGCTTGCAATCGTCGAGGATGTAGTTTTCCACCCAGGCCTTTACACCCACCTCCATCGAACTGCGGAACACACGGTTTACCGAGGAGCGCAGGATGACCAGATCCCCAACGTGTACCGGAACCCAGAAGTCCATGTGGTCAATCGCCGCCGTGACTACATAGTTTCGAGAGTGGCGATGCGCGGCCATGGCACCGGCGAGGTCGATCCAATGCATAAGGCGTCCGCCGAGCAGGGCGCCGAGCGGGTTGGCGTCGTTGGGTAGAACAATCTCGGCCATCTCGGATTGTGAGTCCCGGACGGGCCGTGGTAATGCAAGGTCGTTGTTCTGGTTCATGGGGTTCCGATTAATGAACTTGTGCCCGACGTGAGGCCCGCTGTGGCGGGCCGGATTCTACGAAGCAAGTACGATTGCAAATAACATTCTGCCATTTTCTGAACGCGCGGGTCGGTGTGAGAAGAGATCCACTGGCCCGACGACAAATCATATTCCAACGTTCCATGGCCCGCGGGGCGGTGACCGGACTCGTAAACGAACCAAAGGCTCAACCGTGCTTCATGGTCGCGAGCGATCGAAAACCGTACCGCATCGGAAGTACGATCCTCGGGCAGCCGAGGACAGGCCGCAGCGTAACCTATGTTGCAAAGTTCCCGCAGCTCCTCAATCGTTGGTTCTGCGCCTTCGTGCCCCGGTGCGGAACAGCGGCCAATCCATCCGCCGCCCAAAGGGAGCCGCGAAGGATGAAGCCAGCCGCCATCTTCGAGTTTGCTCGTCGGCATAAAGAATGGACAGGCCATTCGCGAAGACTCCTGTTGAGGGATGAAGGCATTGTACTCAGCGAAGAAAAAGATCGCTAGTGCTGAAGGCAATTCGATCCGATTCTTGTAGCGCCGTCATCTTGCCGGCTGTCGCGAGGGCATCCTGCCCTCGCAGGTGGGGGCGAGACGCCCCCACGACAGCCGCCGGGACGGCGGCGCTACAAAGCTGAAAGAATTCACTCGACGCTTATAGTAATCTCGTGCTTGAGTGGTTAGGCTGAGAGCCGTCTTATGGATCGACTTGCAATGCTCAACGAAATTCTCTCGCAGAGCCCTGACGATGCCTTCGCGCGTTACGGCCTAGCCATGGAGTACTCGAAAGCGGGCGAAGTTGAACGTGCTCTGGAAGAGTTCAAGAAGTTGCTTTCCACTCACCCGGACTACACCGCGGGATATTTCATGGCCGCGCAGACGCTAGTCAGTGCGAATCGAGCCGATGAAGCAAAGAAAATGTTAGTTGACGGAATCTCGTCTGCGAGGCGCACGGGCAATTCCCATGCGCAGTCGGAGATGACCGCCATGCTGGATGAGCTGAAATAACCTACACAGGCTCTCGCGCCATTTTTGTCATCGACCATTCCACCAATCCTGGGAACAGCTGATAAATTTTGATCACCGGGATCATCGTCCAGGGGACAACCACTTCCCGCTTTTGCTTCAAATAACCTCGCAGCACCGCCCTGGCGACCCGTTCGACGGTGATTCCTCGGACTCGGCCGGGCCGCACTTGTTTCGGTTCTTTGCCTTTGACTGCATTGGCGCCGAAGCCTGTGCGCACGTACCCGGGACATACGGTTAGCGCATTTATTCCGGAGCTCCTGAGTTCGATTCGCGCACCCTTGCCAATCGCGTTCATGGCAAACTTGGTGGCACTGTAGACCGCATGAAACGGGATTGGAATATGCCCTGCGACGCTCGATATGTTGATGATCGACCCCGAGCCTTGTTGCTTCATCACCGGAATCACAGCCTGCATGGCTTCGACCGCCCCGAAGAAATTAGTTTCAAGGGTCTCGCGACACGCGGCCATATCCACGTTAGCGACGGAATCCAATATTCCGTGACCGGCGTTATTAATCCATACATCGATGCGCTGGAAGTGGTGGAGGGTCAGGCCGACGACGCGATCAATCTCCTCGCGATTGCGCACGTCGCAGGCGAGCCCCAGCGTGCGTTCGCTGTGGCCGATACGCCCGCGGGCCGCCTCAGCCCGCTCGGCGTCGCGTGAGAGCAGCACGACGCTTGCGCCATCGTCCGCGAAGATTTTGGCAATTGCTTCGCCGATGCCCATGGATGCGCCGGTGATTACGACGACCTTCCCCGAGAGTTGCATTTTGCTCGATCCCATTTCGAGCTTCTATGCTTCTGGCGCTCTCAAGTCAAGCCGGGTGGGGCCGAGCTCTGGCGTACAATCCTAAGAAATTCGCGCCGCAAAGGATCTCGGAGGCTGTTCTTGAGCTTACTGCTGCCGCTGTTTCCCCTCGACCTGGTTCTGCTTCCGGGCACACCCTTGCCGCTACACATTTTCGAGCCTCGCTACCGGGAGATGATTTCCGAATGCCTCGACCGCAACCAGCATTTCGGCGTGGTGCGAGGCAAGGACCAGGAACTCGCAGAGGTCGGTTGCACAGCGGAAATCCTTACGGTTACCAAGAAATATCCCGACGGGCGCATGGACATCGTCACCGAGGGCCGCGCACGCTTCGAGGTCCTACAACTGAACCAGGAACGATCGTTTTTGCAGGGCGAGGTTCTGTACCTTCACGATGAACCTGGCGTCGCGTCGCAAGAGCAAATAGCGCAAGCGATGAAGCTCCACGGCGAGATTATGACCCTGGCCGGAGCGGAGCCAGAAAAATCCTCGGAAATCGACGAACGGCAACTCTCATTTCATCTGGCCGGGTCGCTACCCCTTGATCTTGATTTCAAACAAACGTTGCTGGGGATGAAATCGGAATCCGAGCGCTTGCAAGCCATCATTTCGTTCTTCGAAACCATCTTGCCCACAATGCGCCGCACTGTACACGTACGACGCAAAGCCGGCGGCAACGGGCACGCGGGATAAGATTGGAGGGGCGTATAATCGGGACCAGAAAGCTGTTCTCCCTGGGGGTTTTTTAATCATGAGTCTTCCACGGACGCTCGGCGAGTTACGCCACAGTCCATTTTCCGAAGAACAACTGCGAAGCCGGCGAGTGAAGGACGAATTGCGCGACAACCTCAAGGCGAAACTTCGCCAGGGAGGGCCGATATTTCCCGGAATCATCGGCTACGACGACACCGTGGTCCCGCAGATCATTAATGCCATTCTTTCGCGTCATAATTTTATTTTGCTGGGACTTCGTGGCCAAGCCAAGAGCCGCATCTTGCGAGCTCTGGCCACCTTGCTGGATGCGCAGACGCCTTACATCGCAGGTTGTGAGATCCATGACAATCCCTACTCGCCCATCTGCCGCCGCTGCCGGGACGAGGTTGCGAAGCACGGCGACACTACGCCAATCGCGTATCTCACGCAGGAAGAACGCTACGTAGAAAAGCTGGCCACGCCCGATGTAACCATTGCCGACCTGATCGGGGATATCGATCCCATCAAAGCGGCACGGGGCGGCCACGAACTCGGCAGCGAGATGACCGTCCATTACGGGCTGCTGCCTCGCGCCAACCGTGGCATCTTCGCCATCAACGAATTGCCCGACCTCGCCGGAAAGATTCAGGTTGGTCTGTTCAACATCATGCAGGAAGGCGATGTGCAGATTAAGGGTTATCCGATCCGCCTGCCACTCGACGTCGCGCTCGTATTCAGTGCCAACCCGGAGGACTACACGGCTCGCGGCAAAATCATTACCCCGCTGAAGGACCGCATTGGCTCCGAGATTCGTACTCATTACCCAGCTTCGATTGAAGAGGGCATTGCTATCACTACGCAAGAAGCGTGGACGCAGCGTGATGGATATAAGCTGCACATTCCGAAATACGTGCAGGAGGTCATCGAGCGAATTGCCTTTGCCGCACGCGAGGACAAGAAGGTTGACAAGCGCTCGGGAGTGAGCCAGCGTCTGCCCATTTCGTGCATGGAGAATGTGATCTCAAACGCCGAGCGCCGCGCCATCCGACATAGCGAGAAGCTGGTGGTGCCGCGCATCGGAGATGTTTACGCCGCCATGCCCGCGATCACGGGCAAACTGGAACTGGAGTATGAAGGCGAGATGAAAGGCGCGGATCATGTAAGTCGAGAACTGATCCGAACCGCCATCGCTAAGACCTACGATGGATATTTCAAAGGCACGGACATGAACCAGATCGTGCAGTGGTTCGACCTCGGTGGCGAGATCCAACTGGCGGACGCGGCGGGCGCGGGCGAGGCCCTGCAAGCGCTTCGCGGTATTCAAGGTCTAATGGAGAAGTTGGTCAAGCTGAACGTTGGACCGAAGGAGAACCCGGAGTCGCAAGTGTCGGCGGCAGAATTTGTGCTCGAAGGTCTGCACGCGCACAAACGCATCGGACGGAACGAAGAGCGTTTGTTCACCGCCGGAGAAAAGCCGCAGAAAGTCGCGGAAAAGCCATTCGAGCGGGAAGACCCGCCGTTCCGCGGCAGAAGGCCGTTTAATTAGTCGTTGGTCGTTCGTCGTTGGCCGGCGGCTTAGACTTGGTGTCCTTTGTGTACCTTCGTGCCTCTGTGGTTAAGGTTTCTAAGGCGTCAACCACAAAGGACACAAAGGTACACAAAGAAATGCCAACGACTATCGGCCAACGACCAACGACTGCTTTTTATGAAACGCATTCGCTATTCAAAATACGTTCCCGACCCTGCTGGCGAAATGAGCATGGAAGACTTGCTCAGCGCGCTCTCCGATTACCTGCTGCAGAGCGGATTCCAGAATTACCTGTATGACGATTTCGGGGATGGCGAACAGACGCTCGACGATCTGCGCCGTGCGATTGAGCAAGCGTTGCTCGACAGCAACTTACTGGATGAACAGATGCGTCAGCAACTCCAGCAACTGCAGATGGAAGGCACGCTGGATGAACTCATCGAGCAATTGATTCAGCGCATGCAGCAGGAGGATTACATCAGCATAGACCAGCCCCACGATCCATCGCGGCAATCGAGTGCGGGCGGGCAAGTGGGCGAGGCGCAACAGCAGGTGAAGTTCGAAATCACCGACAAGAGCCTGGATTTTCTAGGCTTCAAGACCCTGCGCGATCTGATGGGATCACTGGGAAAGTCAAGCTTCGGACGCCACGATACCCGCGACTTGGCCACCGGCATCGAGGCCAGCGGCGCATCGAGACAGTATGAGTTCGGCGACACGTTGAATCTCGACATTACCGCAACACTCTCCAGCGCCATCCAGCGCGAAGGCCTGAAGCTGCCGCTGAACATCGAATATTCCGACCTGCAGGTGCACCAGTGCGAATACCAATCGTCGTGCGCGACCGTGCTCATGCTCGACTGCTCGCACTCCATGATTCTTTACGGAGAAGACCGTTTCACCCCGGCAAAGAAGGTCGCCATGGCGCTCTCGCATCTGATCCGCACGCAGTATCCGGGCGATTCTTTGTCTTTGATTCTGTTCCATGATTCGGCAGAAGAGGTGCCGCTCTCGCAACTGGCGCGCGTGAAAGTCGGCCCGTATTACACCAACACTCGCGAGGGCCTGCGACTGGCGCAGCGCATTCTGCAGCGCCAACGCAAAGACATGAAGCAGATTGTCATGATCACGGACGGCAAGCCTTCCGCGCTGACTCTTGAAGACGGACGCATTTATAAAAACGCCTTCGGCCTCGATCCGTTAGTGGTGAGCCAGACGCTGGAAGAGGTTTCCAAATGCAAGAGGGCTGGCGTCATGATTAATACGTTCATGCTGGCGTCAGACTACGGTCTGGTGCAGTTCGTCCAGAAGGTCACGGAAATGTGCCGCGGCAAAGCCTACTTCACCACGCCGTATACATTGGGCCAATATCTGCTGATGGATTACATGTCACGCAAGACCAAGACCATCCACTAAGCGTAACGGATTCAAATCGAACCATCTGCCTTCTTCACCGCCAGTTCCGCGCCCTGGAATCCGATCTTGCTGTGCGTCCCGTCGCAAAACGGTTTGTTGACTGATCCTCCGCAACGGCAGAGCGAAAAGGCCGGTTTGCCTGTTAGGTCATACGGGGTACCGTTGACGTCTACCAACTCGATTGAACCTTCAGGAGCTTCGACGCGATAAGGACCGTTGGGCCGGACGGTAATTTTGACTGTAGCCATGAGACCTCCACTTGAAATGTGTTGATTTATCAAGATAACAGCTTTGATGAACTGGCTTCCAGCGCTCAACAGGGAAAGCAGATTCCTCGGGGATAAAGCTCCCTCGGAATGACAAAGCATGGAGGGATTAGCCGCTCGCAGGAACCAAACACCAAGAAACTGAAGCCTGGAGCCCGAAGCCTAAAGCCCGAAGCCTAAAGCCCAAACTCACGCCACTGCCAGCCTGGCTCCGATCAAACTGTGATAAAGCCGCACATACTCGTCGATCATACGTTTGGCGGTGAAGCATTCGCGCGCGCGTTGATAAGCACGGGTCGCGTAGCCGCGGCATAGGTCGCGATGCTCGTGCAATCGTCGAATTACATCCGCCAGGCTCTCCGCATCATTGGCTTGAAAGTAGATCGCGGCATCACCCCAAATCTCGCGGAAAGGGGGAATGTCGTTCGCCACGATCGCGCATCGAGAGAACGCGGCTTCGAGGGGCGCCATTCCAAAAGCCTCGTATCGCGAGGTGGCCGCATAAATGGAAGCGCGGCTGTACAGGGTGCGGAGTTGGGCCTGCGTCTGCGGTCCTTTTATGGCCACGCAGACCTGATCGATGGCAAGTTTGACGTCGGTGCGGATCGGAATCTCGGGATCGGCAACCGGCGCCTCTGAGCCCACGATGCACACCGGCAGCGGGTGCGAGTGTTGAGTCAACAGGCTCACTTGCTTGCTCGCATCGCTCAATCGTCCCACCGCCAGCACCGAATCGTCCTTGCTCACGTATGGATTAAAAGAGACCGGATTGCGGCCGTTGTAGATCACCGAATCGTGTCTGGGGCGCGTGTAACAGGCGCGAATCGCATCCAGCATCCACACGGATGGAGCGACTACCGCGCTGGCATGCCACAAGCCGCGCGTCACCGCCTCCCGGTACCAGCGCATCCAACGACCTTCCCTGGGTTCGTGGCCATGTACTTCTTTCCACCAGCTGATCAAATCGCCGTGAGCAACGACCACGCGAGGAGTATCGACGGCAAGACTTCCATAACATAACTGGTTCAGGTGTAGCAGGTCGGGCTTGAGCTCTTTGACAAGCGACGCGAGATACGCGGAAGAATCTTTGAGATCCTGTTCGGCTTCCTGCATCCAGTCCAGGCGAAATGCGGTTGGACGATATTCCAGACCCTCCAGATCATCCATCCATGAAATTTGGTGCGGCAGTGGAATATCGCCGAGACTGACCAGCGTGACTCGTACGCCACGGCTCACCAGGCCCGAAACCAGTTCTTGAGTGTAAGTCCACACCCCGCTCAACGTATCGGTGGTTACAAGAACATGCACTGGCGTCTCCAAGGTAGGCGCGGGCGTCCGCGTCCGCACTCAGTCGCGACCCATTCTATTTCGGAATGGTCGCGGATTGAAGCCTTTCTTTTGAGATAGCGATTCATCGAGAGTGCAAGATTTTGCAACTCGGCCCCAACCGACTGAGTCGCAATGCTCAAGTTACAATGAATTCATGCTCCGCCTGATGTGCATCACCGCTCATCCTGACGACGAGGCTGGGGGCTTTGGTGGCTCGCTCCGTCTTTACCATGATCGTGGCATGGAGACCTGCGTAGTCTGCCTTACCCCCGGGCAGGCTGCGACCCATCGTGGTGGGGCAGCAGGCGACCAGGAATTAGCGGCTCTGCGGCGGAAGGAGTTTGCAGCAGCTTGTGAGATCCTAAAAGTTTCCCATGGGATCGTGCTGGACTATCCCGACGGTCAACTCCACCGCCAGGATCTCTATAAAGTGGTCTACGAATTAACTCTCCAAGTTCGCCGCTTCCGGCCGCACGTGATAATCACCTTTGGTCCAGACGGCTCCGTTACCGGGCATACCGATCATTCCATGACTTCGGTTTTCGCCACGCTGGCGTTTCACTGGGCCGGACGCAGCAACCGGTATCCCGACCAGATCGGCGGTGAAATAACTCCGCACCGGGCTCAGAAGCTCTACTACAGCACAACGAGCTTCACCCTGCCCGACCGCCAACCGGTCACGCTCCCGCCAGCCACCGCGATCATTGAAATCGGAGATTATCTTGAGAGCAAGATTGCCGCATTCAAGGCTCACACTAGCCAATCGCCCCTGTGGCCTCTGTTCGAATCCCACATTCGCCAGCGCGGACGCCACGAGATGTTCCATCTCGTGGCGAGAGTGACTCCCGGATTGATTGAAAAGGAGACGGATTTGTTCGCGGGAGTTCAGGAAAACCTTTAGGCGCGGAAGTGGCCGAGGATCCAAGAGAGTATCCCTCCCAGCCATTCTTGCAGAGCGGGCAGAGTATCGCGCAGGCTGTGCGGGCCAAAGGGTGCTTTCGCAAAGGTAAGGATCAGCATGGCGAGACCGAACGCAGCGACCCATCGGCGGATGCCCTTCACTCCGGGCCACTCCGCCACCATGGGATGTCGCATGCCGCTGATTCTCAGCAAAATCGCCCAAAGCAGCCAACCCATCCAGAAATAAAACGCCATCGGAATAAGTGCAAGGATAGTCAGGCGCGAAACCATCTTGTGCGCACGAGGAGCGAGCGAAAAGACGATATGACCGCCATCAAGTTGGCCACCGGGCAAAAGATTGAGGGCCGTGGCAAACATCCCCACCCAAGCCGCAATCGCAGTTGGATGAAGATAAATCGAACTCAAGGCGGAGGCAGTACCTGCCTTGAGTTGGACGAGTGGAAGGACGTACCAAGCCAATCGAAAGATCAGCGGGTACCCTAGCTGAATGTCTGAACCAGCCGCAGTTGGCGGTATCGCCTTCGAGAGCGGCAAGGCAAACATCAGCACAATAACGGCTACTACGAATCCGGCGATCGGCCCAGCGATTCCGATATCAAACAGTGCGGTTCGAGACCGAATCGGAGAGCGGATGCGGATGAATGCGCCGAGCGTACCGATTAATGTGGGTGCGGGGATGAAAAAGGGCAATGTTGCATTCACGCCATAGTAGCGGCAGCAGAGGTAGTGTCCCATCTCGTGAGCCATCAAGATGAGCATTAGGGAAAAAGAAAACGGAATCCCAAGCAGAATATGGGACGATTGCAATGCCCATGTCACAGGGAAAATGGAGAGGCTGTCATCGCCTATGTAGAAGGGCGACTGGTTCTGTTGGAAATTAAATTCCATACGCGCGCCCAGAACGAGGGTGGTGAAGATCGTGGCCAAGAGCAGGACGATGTGCAGCCAGTAACGCTGCTTCGGAGGCTGGACGACAAACACTTCGACCGGACGGTAATAATCTGTGGTCGAAGAGGAAGAAACTGGGGGAAGGAATTCAGGCATCAAGATTCCGCAGCTGTCAGGGCTAGAGCAAATGCGGGCAGGAACGCCCGTATCTCCATCGTACGCGAGAAACCGAACTCAGTCGATGGACTGCAACTCCTTGCCCGGCTTGAAGCGCACAGCTTTGCCCGGCGGAATGGAAACTTCAGCGCCAGTACGCGGATTGCGTCCGATGCCGGTCTTGCGGGGCCTCACGTTGAACACGCCGAACCCACGCAGTTCAATGCGATCGCCTTTGGCGAGCGACCGCTTCATGCTTCCAAAAACGGTTTCCACTGCTAGTTCGGCTTTGGTCTTCGTGATTCCGGTTTTGTTGACCACTTCGTTGATGATGTCGAGCTTGATCACAGGTGGCTCCCCCGAGCGATGGAGTCAGTACGATTGCACCAAGTGATTGATGCTAAGGAAGATATGAGAGATTGTCAACCTGAGGTTATCTTATGAGTCAAATGAAGAGAACCGGCTTCAGGCTTCAGGGTAGGCACAAAGCCTGAAGGACGAGCAGTATCCCAAATAAAAGCAGGATCTCAAAACCGGAGGCCTGAAGCCCGGGACCTATTTCCGTGCGTTCTCGCCTTCCTTATACATGTACTTGATCGAGGGCTTGTAGATCATCAGGTTGGGCGAACCGTTGCAGTTCACCTTGAGGCAGCTCTTGTCGTACCACTCGATGACGCCATGGATCTCTTCGCCATCGCGGAGCACGATGACCATCGGAGTTCTCGCCTGCATTTGCTTCTGATAATAGAAATTTTCCGCGTTGGTTTGCTCGGGTGGAGCCGCCTTGCGACCAGAGCCATTCCGGTCATTGCGGTCATTGCGCTCGTTGCGCTCAAAAGATCGCTCCGGGCGATCGCGACGTTCGGCCACGGGCGCGGACGCATGGTTGTGGTCGGTGCGGTTTAGCGAAGGGCGAATCAGCTTCCGGTTGGCGAAACTTTCAGGTTCGATTGTCCGTTCGCCCGGCATGGAATCAACCGCATCTTTTGTAGCCATAGCACCACCTGTTTGACACGCTTTTTTACGCGGGCCACAACCCGACGCGACTGTGATTGTGGATTGTGAAGGCGTGAACTTTCCACTACCGTAGCACAGGAGCGGCAGAAATGACAATCCTCAACTTGCCGCTGACATGAGGATCTTGGCCTTCGACAAGAACGGGGTAGGGTAGTAGTTCGCTTAGTGATGTATGTTGTTGCCGCAGGTTTTGCTTCGCAGCGGACGGGCTTCCGGGAATGCGGCCGCGACCCCGACTTGGTGGTATTGTTTTCCACAATTCCGCAAACTTTTTCATCCCTGGTTGCCGCTCGGAGTGGAAGGAGTCATTTGTCATTGAACTCCCGGTTGACTCGTGGTTATCTTATTGGGCGACATTCTTGCTTGCAGGTTAGAGAAGTATATGACGATATCCCTTAAGTCTTGGTTACCCCGTCTGCTCGCGCTATTGGTCGGGGTTTGTGTTGCAAACGGGGTGGCGGCAGGTGCCGGCAAGTCCCACTACGTGGTTACAAATGACGATGTGCCCCCGGCCCTCAATACTAGCGCGACCTTCTTTACGGTAGAGACAGACGGCCTATTGACCATGAAAGCAAAAATCCTAACCGGTCGAGGCGGTATCGCGGGGGGATACTTTGCGGCCAACCGGGTGAGCGTGCTCAACAGTGGGAATGCGCAGTGCGTCTACACTTCCCAGGCTCAGACCGGCGAGATCGAGGGAATCGTCGTCAAGACCCTGGAAATTGGTGGTCATGCGGTCGGCTCCGCCAAGGACACTGGCGCCTCCAACGGCGTCGGCTTGGCAATGAATGCCAAATACCTTTATGCCAGCTTCACCGACTCAAGTATGATCGGAACTTTTCGAGTGCTGCCGGGCTGCAGCCTAAAGTTTGTTGGCGACATTTCTGTTAAGGGTCTGCAAGGCGGCGTGATCGACGGAATGGCAATCCACGGAAATATCATGGTTGTCACTTATGGAGACAACTCCATCGAATCTTTCAATATTTCAGGCGGGGAGCCGGTCTCGAACGGCGATGAACAGAATTCCACCGGTTCGCGCGGCGGCAATACCTATCCCAGCGGCGTCGATATCACGCAAGATGGGCACTTTGCCATCTTCGGCGATACGTCCCCGTTCACGATAGTGGAGGTCTCGGATATTTCCTCCGGCAAGTTGGGCCCGACGGCTGTCTACCATTTGGGAAAAGAGCTCAATTCCAGTAACGTACTACTGAGTCCGGATGAGAGCCTCCTCTACATAAGCAACAATCAATCGGGCACAGTCACCGCTGCTTTTTTTGATAAGAGCACGGGTAAACTTTCAAAAGGGTGCGTCTCCCGGCCCCTCAAAGGCTTCGATGCCGACTGGTCCTATGTCGCGTCGTTGGCCCTGGATCAAACGACGGGAACTGGCGGAGTGGTGTATGTGGCCGAGTTTGGCGCTCCATCCTCCATCGGAGAGATTAACGTGAAATCGACAGGCGGGAAGTGCACACTGACGGAATCCTCTCACTCGCCGGTGTCTGACCCAAACAGTCCGGGGTTGTTGTCGATTGGAGCTTTTCCGCCTCGGCCGTTCTAACATCAGTTAGGAGTTGCGTGTGCGCTCCGTGTCCAGACATTTGCTCGAGATTGTGGTATGGGGATTTTCCTTTTTGAAATCAGGCGCGCAGGGGAAGCGCTAGTGGGGTGGCCATCCTTGAGGATCTGGAGAAAATCATGAGCAGATCCGCGAGATCATCGCGTTTGGCCGCGGTGCTGGTTGGGCTTTGTATCGTAAGCGGGGTTGCAGTTGGTGCGAACAAACCCCATTATTTGATTGCCAATGATGATGTGCCGCCGCCTTTTGCCACGAATGTCACCATCTACACGGTAGATGCCGACGGAATACTAAAACTCAAAACAAAAGTACCAACTGGCGGCATCGGAATTGGTGGCGGCTATTTTGCGGCGAACCGGGTGAACGTGCTTAACAGCGGCAATGCAGAGTGCATCTACGCATCCCAGGCCACGAGCGGAGACATTGTTGGAGTGGTTGTGCGGACCCTAACAATTAGTGGCAGCGCGAGAGGCTCGAAGAACGATGAAGGCAAGTCCAACGGCATCGGCTTAGCCATGAACGCCCACTATCTGTATGCCAGCTTCACGGACTCCAACACGATCGGAACTTTTCAAGTGCTGCCAGGCTGCAAGATCAAGTTCCTGGCTGACGTCACCGTTGGCGGCCTTCAAGGCGGGGTGATCGACGGCATGGCCGTCCATGGAAGCATTATGGTCGCAACCTATGGGGACGGCTCGATCGAATCCTTCAACATTTCAGCAGGCGTGCCGGTGTCGAATGGTGATGAACAGAATTCCACCGGTTCGCACGGCGGCAACACTTATCCCAGCGGCGTCGATATTACGCAGGATGGACATTACGCGATCTTCGGCGATACTGCCACATCCACCGTGGTCGAGGTCTCGGATATCTCGTCGGGAAAGTTAACGCCAACGGTTGTCTATCGCCTGGGAAACGGGATTAGTTCCAGCAACATCCTGTTAAGTCCAGACGAGACGCTGCTGTACATCAGCAACACCCAAGGGGACAAAATCACTGCCGCTTTTTTTGACAAGAGTACGGGTAAGCTTTCAAAAGGTTGCGTCTCGGGCAGCCTCAAGGGATATGTGACGGACTGGTCCTATCTGGGATCTTTGGCATTGGACGAAACTACCGGGACCGGGGGAGCGGTGTACATTGCCGAGTTTGGCCAGCCGTCCTCGATCGCGGAGATTAAAGTGACATCGGCGGGCGGGAAGTGCACGCTTAAGGAATTTTCGAACTCGCCTGTATTAGACCCAAACAGTCCGGGGTTGTTGTCGATTGGAGCTTTTCCGCCCCGGCCGTTCTAACACAAGGTCAGGTCTTTTTACCTGGTGGAGTTTCAGAGACATGAGGAGTTGAATATGCGATCTATGTTGATGAGATACGTGCTTGTGATTCTAGTGTGTGGAGTTTCATTTTTGAACCTAGAGGCGCAGTGTCCCAAGCGCCCCGACGCAGGTACCGTCGTCCAGGATGCCCTCAGTGTCAGCAGTGTGAATGGCGTTCTTAATGCCGAATTGACCATGAAGCACTCGGTCGATGACGCCGGCTATACCCACTATTGCTACAACTACGCGACCAGCAAAGGGGACGTGGAGTCTCCGACGTTGCGTCTCAACCAGGGTGATCGGCTGCTGCTGGATGTAAAAGATCGCATCGAGACCGATGACTCCGCGGGGATGATGGAAATGCCTGATACGCCCGGCAAGGTTTGCGGCGACGGCGGAATGATGATGTTGTCTTCGACCAACGTTCACTTCCACGGTTTGAATGTTCCGCCAATCTGCCATCAGGACGATGTGCTCACGACTCTGCTTCAGCCGAACGACCCGGCGTTCCAATTTAACATTCAGATCCCGAAGAACGAACCCCCTGGCCTTTATTGGTACCATCCCCACGTGCACGGCTTCACCGAGTTTCAGGTGAATGGCGGCGCAGCGGGGGCACTGATTGTCGAGGGGATGGAGAAGTTTCACCCTGAGGTGGCTGGACTAAAAGAGCGCGTGTTCGTTATCCGGCAGCAGTACCTGGTTCCATGGGTGCCAGGGCCCTACCAACTCACCATCAACTATCAGGTCGCGGCTTCCCCTGGTTTTCCTTCCCCCATCATCGACATGAAGCCCAACGAAAAGCAGTTCTGGCGAGTGGCCAATGCTACCATCCAGGATTTCCTGCCGTTGCAGGTGTGGTTCAATGGCAAACCGCAGAAGCTGCAGTTGATCGCTCTCGACGGATATCCTCTCGCCAAGTCTCGCTTCCAAGACACGATTCTGATACCTCCAGCCGGACGCGCGGAGTTTATTGTGCAGGCTCCTCCGCAAAACAACGAGGCGATTTTCATCGCGCTGGGGTATTCGACTGGCCCGACTGGCAACCCGGACCTCGAGCAACAGCTGGGCAAGATTCAAGTCAGCGGCGGTGAAGAGGAAGCGGCAGAGACAAAGCCAGCAGTCGACGCTGCCGAATCGATACCCCAGGCCTCGATGAAGAGCATCAAGTTCTCGGAATTGGAGAAGCAGAAACCAACCACGCTGCGGAAACTTTACTTCTCCGAGGAATTCGGCGGTACCAATGGCCCCATCCAGTTCTATATCACCGTGGACGGACAAAAGCAGAAGGTGTTTGAAGCCAACGAAAAGCCCGTAATCACCACCCACGTTGGGGCAGTGGAAGACTGGATCGTGGAAAATCACGCTCTTGAGACCCATGCCTTCCACATACACCAGATCCATTTCAAGGTGTTAGAAGTCGACGGAAAGCCCGTCGCCGATCAGGACCTACGCGACACGATTGAGGTCCCGTTCTGGGAGGGCCCGGGTCATCCCTACCACAGCTTCAAGGCTCGTTTCGATTTCCGCGATCCAACCATCGCAGGTACTTTTGTGTTTCACTGCCATATCCTGCTGCACGAGGATCTTGGCATGATGCACAAGATTCTAGTCCTGCCAAAATGACGCGTGGTACCGACCAAGGAGGGTTCATGCGAAATAGGATTCTGTTCGTATTGGGTACCGCGCTGTTGTTTGTCGCCGGATACCTAGTCGGAAACAGGAGTGCGACTGTCGCTTACGCCGAAACTCCAAGCCGCGGCACTGTGCCGAAATCATACGGTCGTCTGGTTACGGCGATTGCAGACCAGATAGGTACTGGCCTGATCTTTGAAGGCAGCGACGGCGTGATTCGCTTCGTCAGCATAACCGGCATGAAAGAGGGGGAGTTGGCCCGCTATGACCAAACCCCGACGCAAGGGGGAATCCCCAAGTCGTATGGTCGTCTGGTCACGGCAGTCGTGAACTCTGAAGGAACCGGGCTGATTTTCGAGGATAGCGAGGGCGTGATTCGGTTCGTCACCATTGCCGGTAAGAAAGAAGGTGAACTAACCCGAAACTGACGGTGTTTGCGTCCGTCGTTTTGAGCGAAGCTACGTCTGGCTCTCCTTCTCTGCCGACGCCGGCCTTGACCTGTGCTCGCAAGCCGATGTGTTGATGCAGGAGTCTCGCATCATCAACCGCTCGACGGGTTTTCCGCCCACGATGTGCGAATCAACGATTTCGTCGACGTCTGCCAGCGTCACTCCGCCGTACCAAACGCCTTCGGGATAGACCACCAGGTTCGGACCGTGCTCACACTGATCCAAACACCCGGATTGATTCGCGCGCACAACTCCCTTTAGCCCGTATTCCGCCAGTTTTTGCTTGAACAGCTTCTGTAACTCTGCCTTTGCCTCTGGATCGCAGCAGCCTCGTGGATGCCCCGGTGGCCGCTGGTTCCCGCAGATAAAAATGTGCTTCCTGAACTTGGCCATGAGAACAATGTACAGGACGTCGGAAAAATTCGTGAGTCGTGGTCGGCAAGACCTCTGAGGGATCGTAGGAAATCTCCGGGAGCTGGCCGCAGACGTCGGCTCAGTCCTTCAAAGGGACCACGGCCTGATTGCCGCGACAGAAGGTCGCGACATGCTGCAAGTCGCCGTTTGGCTGTTTCACCAGCATGACTGGACCGTAGCAGAAAACGGCATGACCAGTCTCCGCCATGTACCACATACCGCCCGCACGCGCGTGATGGACTGCGGGTAGATCAATCGGCGGGGGCAGAGGCGTCGCGAACTTGGAACCGGGTACGGATAGAGCTAATAGTAGCGTTGCCAGGGCTTTCATAGACTCGCCTGGCCCTGAAATTCAGATCGTTTCCACGATCCTGCGTCCGTCCACAATGTCCGAAATGCCTAATGGCGGCTTCGGCGGCACCGTCTTTCGCGGTTTGCCTGCATTGTGGCTGCTCTGGGCGTTGCCTCCCGGTTTGTCCTGAGTCATTGGAGCCTGGGTCATTGGAGCCTGGGTAGACGGGACTTGGGTCAACGGAGTTTGCGCCTGGGAGCGAGTTCCTGCCTTAGCCTGGGCCTGGGCATCGGCATACTGTTTTTGAATCAACTTACCTTTAAGATTGCTCAATTCCGAGCTGTCGCCGAGCAGAGACCGGATCAAGTAACGCTGTGCAGAAATCGTCCGATCCTGTTCCACCGCCAGCAGGCACATCAGTCCGTAGGAAACCAGAAATAGTACGATCAGAACCGGGAGCAGCGGATGTTTGCGCTTTGGTTTGGGCGCAGGCAACGCCTGCGGAATTGCCACCACGGTGTCTTGCGTCCAGCTTAACAATTGAGACCCCGATCTGCGCCCCAAGGCAGCGGGCATCAGGGGAAATGCAGCTTGAACACCATCGCGCTAAGCTTTCCCAAACTGCTGGAAAATCGCCACTTAGCCCTTATTCCCTGGCCCCTGACAGGTTCGGTAGGTGCAACACGATGCACATTTAGGTAACAGAAGTGGGGCAACGTGCGGAGGCTACTGCGGCGTCAGGCTCGTCCGGTAACGTCGGACTGGACGCCCCAGGTCAATACCAGCTTTCCGTCAACGACGACGCCCGTCATGCTATTCAGGAACACCTTGGGCTTTCCTTGGGCGTCGACTTCGTGCGATTCCCTCTGCCATACCTGATAGCCGGACCGAATAAATGTCCGCGTGAGTTCGATGTTATTGGGATCGTCGGGCAGCACCATGTCGGTCATCCGCTTGCCGATCAGATCCTGTGCCGAATTCAGACCATACATCTTGGCCTGTGAATCGTTGCAGTCAGCTATGTAAGAGTCGCGGATAATGTGTTGAATCTGCTCGTCCTCGGGCAAATCCACGGACATAGGAGAATCCATCTCTACACAAAAGAGGCCGTCACGGCTTGCGTCCACCGACAAGCGGTATCCTTCCAGGCTTGCACGCGGCTCCGTGAGCTCTTGCGCTGCCAATCCCTTACTGACAAACTGCTTGCCCTGCAGAACCGCTTCCACAGCGGAAAGCAGTTCACTTCCGGCTTGGATCTTAACCACATATCCTCGTGCGCCCAGGCTGATGGCTTCATGCACCACATCGTCAGAAGATTCTTGACTCAGGAAGAGTATTTTGGATTTGGGAACAAGCTTGCGGATTCGCCGGGCAGCTTCAATGCCATTCAACTTCGGAAGGCCGATGTCCAGGACAATCAAGTCCGGCTGAAGCTCTTCGGCCTTCCGAACCGCTTCTAACCCGTCAGACACGCCGGAGATGATTTCTAAATCCGGCTGCCCCTGGAGCGTCGAGGAGACAAAACGACGCCAAGGTTCCAAGTCATCCACCACGAGAATCCGGACTACTGCCATGCTACCCCCAACCCGGGCGCTATCGACGTGCTCCAGACTAGGCTCCTTTGCGGCTATACGGAATGGCTCCCATGTGCTATCAGGCGGCACCATTTGGCAACAGGGAACCGCACGCAGTGCAGAGTCCTACGACTCAACTATCGTGCTTCGTAGAAGACGATTCAACAGCAAAAACTACTAGTCTTGCACTGAATGCTGAATAAGGAGTCAACGACGCTTGACGCCCGGGCCTTGATGTTGGGGTTTAGAATGTCAGTAGAGGTTCTGATCGTGGCTACCCTTCGCGAGATCGTCGACCAGCACGTGCGCGAAGGCGAGCTTTACGAGAAACTCGACCGCAACCGGGTGCGCTGTTACGCCTGTGGTCATTGCTGCCCAATCCCCGAGGGCCAGCCCGGAGTCTGCAAGGTGCGCTACAATCGCGGCGGAACTCTGTTCGTGCCTTGGGGATACGTCGGTGGCGTCCAATGCGATCCGATCGAGAAAAAGCCGTTTTTCCACGCCTACCCGGGTGCGCTGGCTTATAGCTTTGGAATGCTGGGATGCGATCTACATTGTGGCTACTGCCAGAACTGGGTGACGTCGCAGGCGTTGCGCGATCCCAATGCAGTCTCGCCTCCCCTCGAAGCATCGCCGGAAGCGCTGGTGCGGGACGCGCTGCGGCAGGGTGCAAAGGTTCTGGTCAGCACCTATAACGAGCCGCTGATCACCAGCGAGTGGGCGGTCGCGGTGTTCAAAGAGGCCAAGGCTGCCGGTTTGATCACCGGATTTGTTTCGAACGGCAACGGCACGCCACAAGTGCTCGATTATCTGCGCCCGTGGATCGATCTGTACAAGGTTGATCTAAAGAGTTTCGATGACCGCCACTATCACGAACTGGGCGGACGCATCGGGCCTATCCTTGATACCATTCGCAGCCTGCACCAGATGGGCTTTTGGCTGGAGATTGTGACGTTGCTGATCCCCGGCTTCAATGATTCTGAAGCGGAGTTGCGCGGATTGACCGAGTTTCTGGCGAGCGTCTCCCCCGAGATTCCATGGCACGTGACTGCGTTTCATAAAGATTACAAGATGGAAGATCCGGATGACACACGGCCAAAAGACTTGTTGCGCGCGGTCGAGATCGGCAAGCAGGCGGGGCTGCGTTACGTCTACGCCGGAAACTTGCCCGGCATGGTGGGAGATCACGAAAACACCAGGTGCCACCACTGCGGCGATACACTGATCCGGCGGCGCAGCTACTTCGTCGAGGAATACCGGTTGACTCCGGATGGACATTGTCCATCCTGCAGCGCCTCAATCCCGGGCCGTTGGGCGCCTCAATTCGAGGGACAGATTACCGGTCGTCCTTTCTTGCCGCGCCGCGACTCGCGTTTGGTTACAATCCTCAACTAGATTAATAATTCGGCTCAACCAAACTTCATGCGGAAACTGCGAATCGCGCTCGCCCTCGCCCTGGGATTTGTGTTTATCACCGCCGCTTGCTCGCCTCGCGATTTTCTCACCCGGCGTTTGGCCTCCGATCTGATCGCCACTTCCGATACTTTCAAGAGCACGCAACAGTTCTTTCTCCGGACTGGGGTCATTTCGAACAAAGATTACCTCTCGCCGGAATATCTTGTGTTGCAGCGTCGTGGCTGGATTACTGGCGCGAGCAGCCCCTGCCCACCGGACGTAAGTCCTCCGCCATGTTGGGAGGTCGCGCTGACTCCGATCGGAGTTGAGACGTTTCACGACCTGATCCCCACTGGAGCGGCTGACGCAAAATTCTTCGGCGTGCCCGTGGCCCGCAGACAACTGACCGGGATTACGGGGATCAGTAAAAGCGGCAACGCTGCCGATGTGGACTTCCTGTGGAAGTGGGGTCCGCTGAATGAAGTGGGGGCCGCGCTTTACGTCGGCGGTGTGCAGTACAAATCTACGGTGGGCTTTCGCCTATACGACGATGGCTGGCGAGTCATCGAAGGCAGCGCACCCAAAAGCAATCAGGGCCTCGACGATGCTCTGAAGGAAGCAGAACCCGCGCCCTGAGGTTGCGATTATGGCAAAGGCGATGGGAGACTAGCTTCCGCTCTCATCGCACGGGCCTCGACGCCGGCAGGTCATTTTCTGTGATGAGCGATGGGTTCTACTGGAGAGTGACTTCCTATCTTCCGGCCGCCTTCGGCGAGGCGCTAGCAATCTTCACCGGCCGATCGGACGCCTGGTAGTGCGCAATGCCACTATAAAGCGCTTCGGCAATCTGCTGGCGGTAGGTTGAGCTCTGCAAATTGTTCTCGTCGGTTGGACTGCTCACGAACGAAACTTCGGCCAGAATCGCAGGCATTGAGGTTCCAGTCAGAACAACGTAGTGAGCTTCCTTGACGCCGCGGTTGGGAAGCCCGGGATTCTTCGCCGAGAGCATCGCATACAACGATCGCTGCACGCTGGCCGCGACCCGTCGAGACTCGTGCACCTTTTCGCGGATGTCGACATTCGTCCAATCGACAGCCTTCACTCCTGCTGCCGCCGCTTCGTCCGCTTCTTCGGTTCTCGCTTTTACTGATGAATAGGTGTTTGTGTAATAGGTTTCCACGCCGCGAGCCGAAGGGTAATCGCTGTAATTGGCGTGTACGGAAACGAAAAGCTTGGCTTGCGCCACGTTCGCGATTTCAGCCCGCTTCTCGAGCGCGAGATAGCTGTCGTCTTTCCTGGTGTAAATGACTTCCGCCCCCAGGCGATTCTCGACCAACTGACCAAGCCGTTGCACAATATCGAGCGTTAGATCTTTTTCCAACAGTCCCTTGCGGCCAACCGTCCCCAGATCCCAACCGCCATGGCCAGCGTCGAGCACAATGCGCAGTTTCGGCGCAGAAAGGGACGGGACGGTACTTAGCGGAATTTGGTTCAAAGGAACATTGGCTGGCTTCTGATTCACCGCAACCTGATCCGCCGGAGGCAGATTGGATGGAGCTTGCTTGGTTGCAGTCTGGTCCAAAGGCGCCGAATTGACTGGAGCGAAAAGATCGACCTTGGTTCGAGCGCGCGGCTTGGTTCCAAGCTTGCGAACTTCAATCACCAGACGGTACGGGTTTGGTTCCAGGCTTACCGAGAAATCCGATGCGCCGTTGGTCTCGAGCACGACGCGGGTCACACCCGCCATCGGCTGCGCGACGCGAACTCGTTGCAGGAGCGCATCGTTTACCGCGATAATCCGATTCGAGAGCGCCGCCGCCAGCGTAGTGTCGTGCAGGTCGAAATAAATTCGTTCTGGGTGCGGAAGCCGATGAGCCTCGTACTGCACCTGATCCTGTATGTCGATCACCACGGTGCTGGAGTCAGCCGACGACCAATGCCGGATGTCAGTGACCCGAGGCAACACGCCAGCTTCCTCCGCATTTACCGGCGAAGCGTCGCCCGAGTCCTCGGTAACCGTTTCAGCCGCCGGCACCGGCGCACTTGCAACCGGCTCTGCGGGCGAGGTTGCGGGCTGTGAAGTGTGCGGCGGGGCTGCTAGTGTAGCCGTCTGAGTCTCTGCTTTTGTCGAGCGTGCACGATGGCCGAGGGTCCACCAGACTCCCGCGCCCAAAGCAATCGCGAACAGCACGACCACAGCGACAACTGCAAGGCCGGGCCGGGAATGGTCGAGTTCCGCTCGCTCCGCAAGGGCATGCTCTGCTGGAGCGACGGGATGGTCAGTCGATTTCGAAGCCTCGACCGCAACCAATTCCGAATTCTCGACTACGTTTTTCTCCCAATCGTTCTTCGGGCTCAGAGATTTCGGGCTGCAGCTCAAGTCCGCAGATGATTCGGGATCCAATTTTGCGACTTCACTGCCTGCGGAAGAACTCTCGCTTTGGACGGAGAAGCCATTCAGTTCCGAGGTTAGTGGATTGACTTGTTCGGCAGTTTGTTCAGGCTCGACTGCGGCCGCATGGACGACTCGCCGTGAAATCTCGCTCAGCCGGTCTTCCTCTTCCGGCTTCATCGCGGAAAGAATCAACTCCGCCAGCAGGCCCAGACTGCGAACGTCGCTGTCATTGAATCCATACGGCTCATTGGAGAAGGCTTCGATCAAGCCAATGACACTCTGTTTCGCCGAAAGCGGCACGGCCAGCATGGAGCGGACCCCAAGCCGGCGGCAGGCCGCAACGTTCACTCTCGTGTCGCTCTCGGCATCGTCGCAGCGCACGATGCGCCCGGACACCAGGCATTCCCCCGAAAATCCAGAGTTTGGATCGAGGCGAATTCCCGGATCCGGTGCGATGCTTCCCGCTGAAGCCCGGCAGACGATGGCATTGCCTTCCGCCAATGCGATCGCTACACCGTTAGCCCCAGTGATTGCCAGCGCGCGCTCTGCCACCAGTTGTAGCACTTCATCCAGGACGAATTGCTCGAGTTGCCAATCATCCTCGGGGCTCGGGCGCCCGCCATTGCGCATCTGCTTTGCACGCCGCGTACGTATCTGTTCGTGCAGAGCGGAGAAGGCGAGCAAAGCCTGCAAAGCTTCGTGGCCTAGGGCTTCGGTTGGTGAAGGAGTTCGGATTGCGCGTGCGGGAAGTTTCGCGCCTTCTTCTTTAATCAACTCCAAGGCCGCATTGTTCAGACTCGCGCTCATGGAAATGGCGGAAAACGCTCTTCGAGACGATCAGTCTTAGTCGGCTAGCCTCACGCTCGATCTGACCGTCAATCTTGGGGGAGAAATATTTTCCTGACATCATTTGAACTTCCGCAAATGGTCTCTGCGGAGTTCCTTGCCTTCGGCCGTGGCATTACTCGTAAGTTACAAGGGTTTGGCGGTAATCGCAATATTTTCGGCGCACGAAGGTAAGGATCGGCGCCATGCTCTTTGGTAAGCTGCGGAAACCTTGCCGATTCATAGCTTTCCGAAAACCATTGCGCGCTCCTCGATTTCAGCATATCCTTAGCCTTTGGAAGGACTTACAGGTAGTGGCAGGTGAGTGAACAGAAAAAGAAGTCGGGTTGGTTGTGGCCTCTGGGTGTGGTTGCTACTGGGCTGGGAGCGGCTGGAGTAGTGATCTTCCGCGGTTGCTGGCATGGCAAGATGAGTTGGCCGGTTCGCTTCCAGGATCACTCGTATCAGGTTTGCCTCGGTTGTGGCATCAAACGTCTGTTTGATGAGCAAGCCTTCCGCGCTTACGGACCATACAGCTATGACCTCAATCGCCTCATTACCCGGGACCTGGCTCGAACCCAAAAGACTCATCCTGAAACCGAGCCCGCCATTCACCGCACCGCTTCCTGAAGCCCGAACCTCCACGGTTACTGAGGCGTGTCCTGGTCAAGGCTAAGATTTAGTCATGGAACCACAGTCGAATCTGGTCGAATCCCAAAGGGGTAAGCTGGCGGGCGTCCCACGCATCTCGCGGCGCCCTTATCGGCAGAAGATTCGCACCCTGGCCCACGTGAACCTGGATGCCGCCAACGGAGCCATTCTCCGCGATCTCAGCGAATTCGGGATCGCCATGCAAACCGTCACTCCACTGACTCCTGACCAACCGGTTCAAGTTCGCTTTGATTTGCCATCTCCAAAGCTGCGCATCGAAGCTGCGGGGCGAATTGCCTGGACCGATTCCTGGGGACAAGCCGGAGTCCAGTTCGTCGATCTGCCCGAGCGTTCCCAGCGTTTGCTGAAGGAGTGGGTCTTTATCCAGATTCTCTCGGCGGCGTACTTGTTTGCACCCTGCGAGTCGGCAGCGGTCAAGGGCAATCATGCCGAGGGCGCGACCGAACTGCTCTTTTCTGCTTCTCCGCGGCCGGCCATTCCGCTTGAGCCGCCAGTGGCCACTCCGGTTCTTCTGCCGCGTCCAGAGCCTCGACGCGTGCGGCTTCACTGGTGCCCGATCCCAATTTCCCTGAACGCGCTTTCCAAAATGCTGGACGGTCTGATCCTGCTGTGTGCAGTCCTGCTCTTTGCCGTGATGGCAATGGTCATAACCGATGTCCTACCCACATGGCTAGTCACGCTACCCCTCGCCATCGCGGTCACGGCGGTCTTCGTCGGCCTCTACTGGTTTCTATTTGTCTTCTGGTTCAGCAGCACGCCCGGCGAACATCTGGCTAGGATGGCATGCTTCGAGTCGGGAATGTACGGCGAAGAAGAAGACCATCCGCGATTCCGCTAATGTAATCTGCCAAGCTTCATGACATACCTTCACGCTGTCATCCTGAGCGGAGCGAAGGATCTCTGTACTCTGCCTGCGTCGCCAATCCTTACCCATTTGCATAGAACCGTGCGCGCGACAAAGGAATGCGTCGCTCAATCATCCTGATTTAATGGGTGAGATACTGCCGCGCCAGCCAAAGCTGCAAGTCGCGCTTCACTTCCGGCTTCATCCCCAGGAAGCGGATTCCAGCGTTGCCCATTTTATCCGTCCAGGCAACTTCTCCCTGAACCTTCATTTGAATCTTGCTCTCCGGAAGCTGAAAGCTGACTCGCACCGGACCGGGCAATGCGACCGGGCGAGGCAGGCGGATCCCAACTCCGCCCTGGCTGAGGTTCATGAGATGGGCCTCGACCTTTTTTCTGGAGCCGTAGGCGAGTGAAACCGTCAGGTCAAGAGCGTGCCGGTTGTAGCGGAGCCTGCCGTCGAGAATCATGTTGCGCGCAGCGGAAAGGGTCCGCACCGCTTGCTCGACCGAGATCGGCTTCTTGAAAACAAATGTGGCGAGTGAGTTCTGCTGCTGCGTGTGCCCATTCGTACCGCTAACAATGACCAGCGGCACCGCGTTCAGCCCCGTCCCCAGACCACGCAGGAAACTGGTAGTCCCGTCGAGATCGCAATCCACGATCAAGGCGTCGATTTTGGATTTCGCCAGCTTGGCGCGCGCCCGCGCCGGTTCCGGTTCTACGTCCACACCAATGTGCAAACCGCCAAGAATGCATTCCAACACACTGACTTCAGCCCAGTCGCGAGAAACCACCATAGACGAGAGTGTCATACCGCAACTGTAGTCTGCTGCGTAACCCGGCCACAGATAACCAAGGTAATGAAG
>Ga0209415_10003173_pt1 | contig 30547 bp, 36 predicted proteins | sample PeaSoiSIISIP2007_FD_187696 | JGI IMG/M metagenome (GOLD analysis project Ga0209415, IMG submission 187696) | Peat soil microbial communities from Weissenstadt, Germany - SII-SIP-2007 (SPAdes) (version 2) | ecosystem: Environmental > Terrestrial > Soil > Wetlands > Peat | place: Germany... | reverse complement strand
AAGTCATTCCCGCCGCCGTTGACCGCATTCGTGCCGAAGTAGAGCGCTCCGTTGTCTTCCGCACCGGCGTGCGGCTTTATAAACATGCTGGCCCGGAAGTAGTTGTTGACCTCATCCTGAAGAGCTAGAACCATCCCGGCTTCCGGGTAAGTCGCGCCGGATGTTTCCGTGCAGAGTCCAACGTAATCGTAGTAGATCGTCCCGTTGATCGTCATGTTGGTGCTGCCGGTGGGCGCAGTCGGGCTGGCCACCACACATGAATTTCTGCCCCAATTCGCGCGGCTGAAGGCTCCGCTTAGGGTTCCCTGGCTGTACATGGTCACTTCCACCACATTGGCCTGATTGCCGCTTCCGCCTACCCACTGATCTGAAGGCGCAATGAGATCAATAGCGGTTCTTGTCTGGCCACTCAGCAGCCCAGTAACTTCCAACGAATCAGTTCCCGTACCTAACTGCACTTCCTGAGAAGTTCCCGCCCACATATTTATGAAATCATTGCCCGAGCCGCGCGGGCCGAATATGGCATACGTGCTCGATGCACAGCATGTGGCAAAAGAAATACCTGTGCTTGACAGCGTAGAAATCATTACTGGCGAACCGCGGATTTCGAATCCTTCGTTCAAACTGTTGGCATCGTTCACCGATGAGAGCGCAAATCCGCTGGACAGCGATTGCTTTGTCTGAAATAGCCCGTTCTGGTCGGTTCCGGCGTGCGCCACGAGGGCACTGGAAAATCCCGAAGGATCGATCCCAATGCCAAGAGTCCCGGCCCGCAGGAACAACGTGCTCGCCGCCGCGCTCGCATTGATCGACTTGATGACGGCGACCGAATTCTGCGTCAAGGTGAAGTCCGCTCCCGGGGAGATATTTGCGATGGCTGGAGAGCCGGTCAAGGCGAGAACGGTTCCTGTGCCGCTCGTGGTGTAACCGGACAGACCGCCGCCCGCCGCCAGCAAAAACTCCGTCGCATTATCGTAGTAAAATATGTACCCCGTTCCTGCGGTACAGCCGCTCCAATGCGTGCTGGCGGTTGTCATCAAATTGACCGCGCCGAGACCGGCGACGTTCACGTCCGGGTTAGATCCGCAGTTGACATCCGGGACGAATTCCAGAATCCAGCTTTGCAAATAGCTGGTGGGAGGCGGAACTCCCGCACAGGTATAATGCGTGCCAGACCCGCTGGCCGGAATGCACGACACCACGTTTTGGGTGCTCACCCGCAGCACCCCGCTGGAAATATTGTCGGCCACGGTCTGGTTAAGATTCACCACGTTATTGAGTCCGACATCGCCTTTGGTGAGGATCACCGCTCCGGTGTAAGTGTTGACGCTGAGCACGGGACCCGCCGGGCCAGTGGCGTTGTTGCCGAGCACGGCGCAGTACCCCGCATAGGCGGTACTGCTGAAGGCCGGAGAAACGGTTGAGATGTAAGATCCGCTAGTCGTATAGGTGTAAGTGGCCGAAACTTGGCTGTAAGTTCCGCTGTTTGCAACCTCGCAGAAAACCGTCATCTGTTGCGGAAGAGTCATCTGGAGGGACAGGACATTGATGCTCGATGGCGTTGCGCAACCAGTCGCCGAGGACGCGAAAGTGCAGGTCGCAAGAGCCGAGACGCCCCCCGCGACGCCGCCCACGATATTGCCGGGAACCGGGGCTTGGGCGCGCACCGCCACATAAAGGCAGAGCGCCAGGACTGCGAATAGCCCGCGTCTCATTGGATTTGCCTGCCGTAAAAGGTGATGTTGACCGTGCCGGTGAGTGAGCCGATCACCAGGGTGTACTGAGCGCCCGACGTAGCCGGAAGCGCTACATCGCCGCCGTTGCCGCAGGTCCGCGCCAGGCAGAGCACCACGGTCGCGCCGGCCGGGATGTTCGTGATGCCGCCCTGCTGAGTGCCGGTGCCCGTGTTAGAAGCCGTGTAGAAGTTCAGCGGAATGGGGAAGTTGGCTTGCACCGGGAGCAAAGGAACGACCGTCCCAGCCGTGGCCGTCGCCGCTGTACCGCCGCTGTACTGGGTGGCCGTGCAGCCGACTGAGCAGTACACGACGATCTGCTCGATGATCTCCTGGGCCGCGCCCGTGGGGGGCTGCTGGACGGTCGCCGCCGTCCCGCTGGAGGTCAGGGAGACTTGGCCGGTGGTAGCGCTCCAGCGGACCACGTTTTGCGCCCAGCCGGCCGCCGCCAGCGCTAGAATCGCGAGAAAGGTTCGCATGAGGTTCATTTTACTTCGCCTCCATCATTTTGCTTACGGTCGCCGGTTGCCCGGCCTCCAGCCCCAACTTGGCGTTGGTGGCATCGCGGATGAGCTTCTCCTGGGCCGCTTTGCCTGTGGGCCATTCGATCTTCTGCCCCTCTGCCACCGTTTTCCACTCGGCTTTGCTCATCGCGCCGAGGTCGGACGCCGGGATGTCGGCCGAGTGCAGGGCACCGGCTAGGGAGGCTGCCTTATCGGCGCGGGCAGCGCGCGCAGCTCCGGCGTACGTTTCGGGCGGTATCGCAGGCTCCGGGGCGGGGATCGTCACGCGGGCGCCTGCGGGGATCGTCCCCGATTTGGCCATTTCCTCGGCCAGCATTTGAGCGATGGACGGAGGTCCGGCAGCCGCTGGGGCAGGCGCTACAGCGGGGGCGCTGGTGGGAGTAGGGAGCGGAGTTGGGGCAGGGGCGGTTGCCGGACGAAGGGGAGGGCGGAGAGGAACGTTCACGCCGACTGGGGGGACAACTGGCGCAGGGCCCGCCGCTACGCCTGTGCCGGGTATCCGCCCCGATGGTAGTGGCGAAGGAATTGGTGAAACGCCGGGAAGGGGAGCCGATTCCGCGGCTGGCATTCCGGCCCAAATCGGGGCACGCTGAGGCGTAACTGTGACGGCGGGCGCCGCAGGGGGAGTACCTGTGCCGGGGATGCGTCCAGATGGCAAAGTCGAAGGAACAGACGCAAATTCGGGTGTGGGCGCGGGCGCGGTCGCGGGTACCCCACTCCACAAGGGCGCTCCGCGCTGGACCGCCGCTGGAGGCGCTTTTGCCGCGGCCAACTCTTCTTGCAGCATTTGCGCGGCAGTCTTTCCGCCTATTGGGGTACCCGGATTCACGACGCCCGGTTTAGGCGTCGCTGTTTCCAGTGGCAGCCCATTCGTAATGCGGTTGGCCACTGCGCGGATGCCAACTTGCTGCGACTCCGATAGATTCGCGAAGGACTTTCCGCCCAGTGATTGAGACAGGTCCTCCATGAGTTGCGACATGGCCGCTTCGGGCGAAGCGCCGCCTGCCAGTGCGGCGCGAAATGCCTGTGCACCTGCTTGGAAGCCACCTGCAACCTGCCGAGCGCCCGGATAGCCGAGAGCCAAGCGGCCGGGCCACTCCATTCCGGGAGCCACCGCTCCGAGGGCTTCACCCGCTGCGATCTTCGTGGCACCCCCGACTATGCCGGGAGCCGCCGCGGCCATCCCTGCACCCGTTGCTCGCACTACCGGCGTAACGGCGCGAACGGCAGACGGTCCCAGAATCCCCGCGGCTTGCTCGAAGAGATGGGCCCCCGCTGCGCCTTTCTGGCCGCTCTCCCATTCGGGAATCGTGCTGGCCATTCCCGTCCCGAGGAAGGGAATGGAGAATAGCGCTTGCTCTGCGGCGGTCTTGTAGTCGCCCGCCTTATAGGCGGCTGTTGCCGCGGCGGTGTGCGCCTCCCGCTGCGCGCCAGTGTCCTTGATGAATTGGAGCGTATCCCCGAGCGGATGGCCAGAGAGGAAATCCATCACATGTTTGGGAGCATTGGCGATGTCGCTTCCGAGCGTGGCCCAAAAACCTTTGGGCTCCGGAGGGTCCTCATGCGCCGAAAGCGGCGGTGGTGTCCAGTCGCTGGCAAGCCCTTCGTGAGAAGAAAGCGGGGGTGGAACGAATGCCGGCATTTACCGCCAACTGTTGGCCCGGTCCTTTGGGTCCCCACCCAAGTAGGTCAGTCCCCCATACTTGTGGCCGATCTGGTAGCCGCCTTGCGCGGTGCGGGCAGCGGGTTGCCCCGCGGGGGCCGCGCCGCCAACCGGGAATTTGGGGAAGTTCAGACTCCATTCCCGGTTGTTGGTGTCTGCCATTGCATTATGTGCTTGCTGAGCTTCGCGGACAGCGGAATCCAGGACGCCGGGAGCTTCGTCGAAAACCCTCTTGGGAATCGGCTGCCCTTCCACGATTCCGCCAACAAGACCCTGGAGTTTGTCCCAAGCGCTTCCCGGAGATTGGTCCATGACGGCGTTGGAGGCACGATGGGTTCCCTGGAGCGCGAGGTTGAATACGCCCATCGACTGCTTAACGGCAAGCGCTGCCGTGGAGTTGTTGTTCTGCTGAGCCTGCCCAAGCAGGTATTTCAGACGATCCACATTCGCCTGAACCGCGCCCACGCTCGATTCCGACTTACTGAGAGCGTCGATAGCGCTCGCTCGATGCTGAGCGTTGGCAGTTGCGGTCGCATTGGCCGCCGCGATAGCCTCCAGCGTCCCCGCTTCGGACTTCTTCACCGCCACCTGGGACTGCTGCGAGCGCTCATCGGCCAAGCCCTTATTGATGGCCGCTTCCCAGTCTGCATAGCTGGTGGCCGCATGGGCCATGACTTTTGTTGTCTCGCGGATCGTAGGATCTTGGATGGCTCGGTCTATCACGTTGTCGCCAGCCGTGGGATTCGCCCGCAACTGCTTGAAGAGTTCCAGTTCCATCTGAGCGCGCTCGCTCGCGATTTTCGCGCCCGGTATCTCCGCTTGCGTCTTCGCCGCCGTCGCAGTGCTGGCAGCGGTTTCCGCCTGAGCCTTCTGCTTTGCCAGCACATCGTTCTGCAGGGCGATGCCGCCGCCCAGGTTGGCGATAATGCCCTTGATCTGCTCAGCGCTGCTGAAAGACTGTGGCACCGCTCCGGTCAGGCCGGCGTTCTTCAATGGCGTTGCGAGGGCCGCTATCGAACTCGGCATCCCCTGGTTGATGGCGTCCAGGTCCACTTTTCCATCGCTGTCCGTGTGGGTGAAGAGTTTTCCGGTCAGTGCGTCCGTAATCTGCTTTTTCGCATCCACTTGGATGGCGTTCTGCTCTTTGGTCTGCGCCAGAAGGTTATTGGCGAGCGTGGATCGATGTTGCTCCAGCGCGTCCAGGGTCGGCTGTGTAACTTTGCCTTCCAGATCGCTGTAATTTCCCAGATGAATCCGCGCGTTCGCAGCCGGGTCGGCCATCACCTGCATGACGGTGGTCTGGTCGCGAATCTGCTGCTGGCGCTGTTGTGCTTGCGCCTGCACGTCGGCAGTCTGGGCGGCCATCTGTTGCGCCTGCTGCTGGCGCAGCGCGATTTCCGAGGCAAGGCCGCGGTACTGCATAAGCTGCCCGATGGTGGCGACGGGCGACGGGCCGGGCTGTGGCGGGTTGACGGCCAGCGGGATTGCAGCCGCGCTCATCCGGCACCGCCGCCAGGATAGGCGGGCGCGGGCGGAAGCGTGGGTGGCAGGGGCATGGGAATCTGTCCGGCCGGGATACCCGCGGGCTGCACTCCGGCTGGTACCCCTTGGACGCCACCGGCGCCGGTTCCTGTCAGGAGCGGCAAAATCTGACTGAGCAAGAGGTCCTGGCCGATCTGCCCCGTGGCGTTGCCGATCCCGCCGGTAATCGCGTTGGTGGACCCCACCGTTCCCGCGGCCTGCGATGCCCCAATGGCCTGCATCAGTTGCGCGATTGTCGAGCTGGCCGAGCTACCGGCATTGCTCAGATTGACTGTGGCTCCTTCGCCGATAGCGGCCGGGGTGGCGAGTTGCTGGAACGCCTGCTGCTGCGCGCCCTGCGCGGTCTGATAGCCTGCCAACTGCGAGCCGTACTGTGCGAGATTGGCGGAATAGCCCTGGAGTGCCTGATTGTAGATCTGGCCGTAGGTGTTGTTGGCCAGGTTCGTGTTGAACGTGTCCAGGCTCTTAAGCGTGCCGCCGCTGATGGCTCCGCCGGCCGCCGCGCTACCCTCCAGAATGCCCTTCTCGCCCTGCTGCTGGGTGAACTCATAGCCGGGCGTCGCCTGGGCCTGTTCGAGAGTGGGTGGGACAAAGGCTCCCGGAGCGGTCGGGACGGGTCCGAGGGAACCGGGTCCGAAGGTGCCATTGCCCAGCGCCGCCATCAAGGACGCGATGGATTGCTGCCCCGCGCCGATGAAAGGAGCCTGATTCGCCTGCTGCTGGGACCAGACCTGCTCCTGGAACTGGAGGGCCTTTTCCTGCTCGGCGACCTGCTCACCAGCGGCAGTCTGAGCGGCATTCGATCCCAGGGCCGCGCTCGTCACGCCACCAGCAGCCGAGAGAGCGCCACCAGCTAAAAGCGCAATCGGCAGTGAAATGGACGCCATCGAAACTCTATGGTAGCAGCAACTTGGTGTGCATCACGCCCACGCGCCGCCAACCGAGCCGGTCCAGGAGCGCCGCCGCGCCGGGCATGTGATCCTTGCTGATCGAGATGGCGCATTTGACGCCCGCCGCGCGCAGCATCTGCTCAGCTTCTACGAAGAGCCGCGCCGCCGTAGTGCCGCGCCGGTACTCCGGCAAGAGATAGAAGAGGTCCTGGAAAGCGAATAGCGTGGAGCGGTAGTGCGGGTGAGGCATCACGAGAGCGCCGTACCAGCCCACCAACCGGCCCACCGGGTAAGTGATGCTGTGGCGCACCGTCACGACCTTGAGACGCCCGATGGCGTGCGCCTGGCTGTAATAGTTCCAGTCCGGATCGTAGGGTATGGCCTCCCGGTCCAGGGCAATCTCTTCGTACTGGAGGAGTGCCAGCGCCTTGATCTCTTCGGCCACGTCAGGCCACGCTTCAAGCTGAAAGGCAATCACAGGCCGCACTCATCCACATAAGCTACCAACTCGCGCGGAGTATTCACCCGGCGCTTTCCCAGCGCCCAGACCGAAAGCTCGATGCCGAACTCTTCTTCCACCTTCTGGATCAGCAGCAGGAAATCCAGAGAATCGCCTTCGAAGGGCGCGTCTGGCGCGTCTACGCTCGTCCCCGCGCGCTCGGCGGCGCGCTTCAGGCGGTCGTAGGTCGTCATTGAAGCGCCCAGCGCGTGCCATGTTCGTCAACGAGCTTGCGGAGTTTTCCCTTTTCAGTCAGGAATCTCAATACGCCGTATACGCTGCCAGCCGAAGTTTTGGGATTCTGTTTCTGTAGCCTCTCAAAAACATCGATGGATGATAGCGGGCCTGCTTTCAGAGCCACCAGCGCGGCTTCTCCCAAGCTTCCGGGCCGCACTTCGTAGGGACTCTCCGCGATCTTGGCCGGCGCGGCAATCCTCTTGGCGGTCGTCGCTGATGCGGGCGCCGGGATCGGCGTTGGAGCCGATTCAGGAGATTGAACGATTTGGAGGCTGGCAAGAATCGCGCGCAACGATTCTTCGGAAGCCTCTCCTTCGGCGACGACAATCCGGAATTTCGCCATTATGGCACCTGCGCCACGATGCCATCGCCCTGGATCACCAGAGCGTTGGCGTTGCCCGCTACCGCGTGGATCGCATCACCGGTTTGGAGCACGGCACCCCATAAAGCCGTCAGGTCTAGCGCCATGAACGTCTGGCTGGCCACCGGCACGGCTACTGCGGGCACCACGATATTGGAGTTGCCGCGCGCGCCCCCGCTTGGCACGCGCCAGATTTCAATCGTGACGGGCGCGCCGGTAATGTTCGTCACGCGGAGGACTTGGATCTGGTACTGGTAGTTGGCCGGAACTGAGGTAGGGTTACCGGGAGTGGCGAAGGCCAGTGCCGCTGCCGCGTTGGGCACGTATCCCGGCTCAAAGATCGGCGATAGGTTGTAGACGGCCACGGCTTGAGGTTAGCACGAACTTCAAAAGCCCGGCGTCCCGGCGTTGGTTTCAACCCAAGTCCCGAAAGTAATGGCCCCGTTGTAGGTGATCTGGTAGTAGTTGCCCGGCAGAACGTCGAATACGATTTGGCGGATTGGATTGTGGCCACCCTGCGCGGCTTCGCCCGACACGGCGCAAACCAACGTCACGGGCGGATTGGCTGAGTCGGTGAAGGCGAGCATATCGCTGAACGTGGCAGCCATGGTGGCGGAGAAATTGACTGTCCGCACGGTCGGATCGGTGTTCTGGTAGACATTCCCCGGCGTGTTGGCGGTGACTACCTGATAAGCCTTGAACTTGGCAGACGGGTACGGCTGCGCTGGCGCGCCGGCCGGGATCATGGAGGATGGCAGGAAGGGCGAACCAGGACGGTACGGCTGGAAGGGTGGCCGCCCGTGATCGGTGGGCGCGGAAGGATAGGGCGGCGCGTTCAGCGTGAGCAGTTGCCCCGGAATGCCGAGCGAGAACACCCACTTTTTGATGGCATCGAACCAGCGGGAGAGGGCGTTCCAGTCCTCGGACGACTGCGGCTGGTTGTTGCCGCTGGCAAAGCGGGGCGGGTTGGGAAGTTGAGGAGTCATGGCTTAATTGTAAAGCTGCTATTAGCGTCAGAATCGGCGTTGGAGTGCTGCATCGCCAGCATCAGTGCTGCACGCTCCAGCGGTTCCATCCGCGCCAGCCGGGCAGTCCAGCGCGCCTTTTTCCGCTTGATGCGTTCGCGCTCGCGGAAGTTCTGGCCGAGGTAGCGGTAATCGTGAAGCTCCTTGGGTGGATCGAAGTTGAACCAAAGCCACTCGGTAGCGGTGCGACCGCCGCGCGTCATGGCCTCGAAACTGACGGTCTGCCAGATGGGAGCTTCGAGCATTTTCCCATACAGCGCCGAATAATATCCGGAAATCATGATTTTGGTGCGCTCAGCGATCCCCATCACCACTCGCAGGAAACGGCGATGGCCCCCCTCGGAAAGCTCGTGCGCGTAGAGTCGCCGCCCGGAGCGCGTCTCCATCATGTAGGGCGGATCGCAGTAAACCAGTTCGTTCCCGCGAAAAGGATAAGCTTCCAGGAACCGGATCCCATCGCCGTGGATAAAGATGGAGGATCCGCCATCGTCGATGCGGATGGTGGCGGATCCGCCATCGCCGATGCGGGCGATTTCGGCCGCTATCACCGAATCCGATGGTGCGCGATCGCGCATCGCGATCCGCGACGATCCCTCCGGCGGCATCGCCATAGCCAGCGCTTCGAGATCGAGGTCGAGGCCGATGCTCAGGGGCGCCGCACGCTTGAGCCGCATGATCGCACCGCCGCCCAGGAAAGGTTCGATGTAAACCCGGTGCGGAGGCATCAGGTTGATGAGCCGCTGGTAAACGCCAGCGCCGTTTTTCCCGCCGGGATAAGCCACGTCTGCAGCATCGCCCATTCCGGCGAGAATGTCAAGAGCCGCAGACGAAGGAATCGAGCGTTGCGCCCACCAGTGAATTGAATACCGGATCTGAGCACCGCAGCCAGAACACGCGATCCCGCGCGTACCCTACGCGGTTCCGGTAAACCCGCACCAGGTACTGGCCCAGTCTCCCAATGGGGATGTTTACAAACGGCTTCCAAGTCGATCCGCCATCGTCCGACCAGCGCAACAGAACTTGGGGATTGGCGCCTACCGGCGGATCCCCGTCGAGTCCCACGCCGCGGGCCAATTCGAACTCGATGCGATTGTAGACCACGCGTTTGTTGCCGCTCCACTGGTGCGGGCAGATACGGTCCCAGACGATTTCCACCTGCGTTTGGGTGCCATCGAGCGCGACCGCGCAGTCGGAATACTGGCCCGGCTGCCACTGGTAGACCGCTCCCGGATTGCCGTCGAGGCCGTTGCTTCCCACCAGATGTTTGCCAAAAGCGAAGCAGTGGAACTGCTCGGGCCGCCGCGACTGAATGCCGTTAGCCGCGGTGAAGTTCACCTCCGTCCAGATGGGCCGCTGGAGTAGCGCGCTGGCGGTATCGTCGTAGACCCAACTCGCGCCGTTCTGCGCCGCGCCATCGAAGACCGGCTGCGCGCTCGGGAAGTCGAAGCGCACCATCAGGTGGCCTTGCCAAATGAACGGGAAACAGGTTGCGTCCTCCACGGTCGGATAGCCGCCCCAGGCCAACTCTACCGCGAATGTCGAAATCCGCTGGGGTTGGAAAGCGATGTCCCGCCACGCCGCGCGCTGGCCCCGCGCGTCTTCACCGATCCACACGACGGACTGGCCCAGGTCGCAAAGACCGAAGGGAGCGGCCAAGCCAGTCTCGATGAAGGTCTCGTTGTACGACTGGAAGGGGAAACCGCCGATTCCGGCGCTGCCCACGTTCTGGTAGACCTGCGAGCGCCGATGGCCAAACAGACGGAGGTATTCCCTCGAGGAAAGCACCGCGCGGAGATTGTCGGCTTGGCCGGCCTGGATGCTCACGTTGGCCGCGTCCCAGACGCGCATGTCGCCAATAGGGATGTCGTCAGTGCCGCTGATTTGGAATTGGTTGGAATTCGGGGTGACAGCGATCACGTACCCGTCTTGGAATGTGATGACGCCACTGCCCAGGAACTTATCTCCCACCGGGACTTCCGCCGCCCACCCGGCAGGCTCGAAGACCCAGAAGCGGCCAGCGCTGCTGATTCCGATCTGGCCGTTTCCATTGGCCGTCATGCTGACGGGCTTGCCGTCGCTAACGATGTTGCCGAGTTGCTGCATGGCGCCCGAGGGCAAGAGGATGTAGACGCACGTGCCGTTCACGCCGTAGACCGCCCCGCGGTTCTCCAATAGCCCGCGGCACGGCTGGTTGAAAGGCGGGGCCAGAGGGAGCGCTGAGAACTGCCGATTCCCCGGGAAGGGATCGAAGACGACGCGGCTTTTGGTTTCGTCGGACGATTCCACGGGCACCAAAAACCAGTTCGCGCAGCGCTCGATGGCGGCCCAGCGATTTGACAACTGGTAGCTGGGGCCGATAAATCCGGCGAAGGGTTGGCTCATTGCGCCGCGGGCTTCACGGGAGGATCGACCTTGACGGTGCCGCGCATCGGCATGGCCTTTTGCTCAGCAGATTGGCCGGTGCCTGCGGCCTGTTGCGCCTTTGGATCGGGGATGCAGCTTACCTCCTTGAAATCGTCGATCCCGAGCGCCGCACCCTTGCCGGTGCAGACGCGCGCCCATTCCTTCACCAGGGCGTCGCGGGCCGCACTTTCCTCGCGGATCTTCGCGTTCAGGTCGGAGAGGCCGCGGCGGTAGGAGGCGTTCTGACGCACGGCCTGCACGTCGGGCGAGGTGGAGCAGCGCATCAGAGGGAAAAGCAGCACCGCCAGGAGGTACTTTCTCATGCGCCCATTGTAACCGAAAAAACAGAGTAAGCCCCTGGGCTTCTTGTTGCGAGCCTGCCCCGATGGGGTATACTCTAAAGCTGGAACCTGCCCATGAGTTCTGGCCCCGCCGGTCGGTTGGAAGCCATTTCGGCGGGGCCTCAGTCTCTTTACCCTGGAGATTCGCTCCAGGAGGGCCCGCGCATCGCATTCGCGACTGGGTTACCCATGTGCATTCCCAACAACTGACGGCTGCTTTCGAAGCGTAACGCCTCCTTGCAGGATTCAGCCGTGCCCCCGGAGGACACCCAAGGGCAACCCCAAACTTGCAATTCTACCCTACTGAAGCCGCTCCAGCGTCACGTAGATCGAATACTGAGGGCTACCCGTGAAGCCGGACGCCGTGGTGGAAAACTGAATGTTCGCCGCTCCGGTCGTGTAGATCGTCACGGACCCGGAACAGGTACCGCCCGCCGTCGCCAGAAATTGACAGATTTGGGGCTGATTGCTCGTTCCTCCCGCACCTGTGTAGGAGACATAAGCGAAGAGCGTTCCGCCGGTTCCGGCCGTCGTGACGCCTCCAGTGGCGCTTATCCGGTACTGGCCAGCCGGGGCGATACCGCCGCCCACTTGGAGACTCTGCGCTGAAATGGAGCCGGTCTGGCCCGTAGCCTGGTAAGTCGCCGGAATCCAGGAGACGCCCTGGCTATTGGTGCCTACGGTATGACCGGCATAGTCGGTGATCAGGCCATTCAAGGAATTGACTGTAAATTCAGCCGTCGATCCGCTGTACCAACTCGTCGCAAGTCCAGTACTTTGAACCCTATAGCTACCTCCGCCATAGTTGATGACGAATTGACCGGATATGCTGAGGTCGCCTTGCCCGTCCATCTGAATCGGCGTGATCGATCCGCCGCTGCCCGTTTGGACCAGTTGAAAGCAGGCCGCTGTAGTGTTCGCGCACCACGGCTGAATCACGCCAGCGCCCGAGTTGCTGCCCGCCGTCACATTGGCGAAAGTCGCGCTTCCGGAAGCCGTCACGACGCCGGTTCCCGTCACGCTAAAAGATCCATCGCTGTTGACGAAAGCGTAACTGCTGCCCGTCTGACTCGTAGTGAACGCGCCGCCAATTGTAACCGACCCAAAGGTCACAGCGCTTCCCGTGGCGATGCTCTGCGGCAGGCTGAAGGTGAACGTGTTCGGCCCGCTGGTGGGGGTGATGATCACCTGGTTGGCCGTGCCGGTCAGAGTGATCGCGCCGGTGTAGAGGCCGCTGCCACCGCTCGCGATGGAGGACACACCCGCGCTGGCCGAGCCGCACGGAGATCCCTGGTCCACGATGTTGCCGCTGGCGTCGGCCTTCAGGCAATCTCCGGATACCAGGGAACCGCTCACTGTGCCGAATTCGGTGGTGTTGCCGCTGACGGTGCCAGGCTTCACGTCGCCGCCACCGTTGCCGATGATGGGCAGACTCGCCGTGAGCGCGCCGCCCGTGTGCGTCACGGTGCCAGTGCCGGTAACATTCTGCCAGGTCGGAGCCGCTGCCACGCCGTTTGAAGTCAGCACGTAGCCTGCGGTGCCCAAGCCAGACACCACTGTCGAATCCGCCGCGCCGGCCCCGAGCATGACCGCGTACTGGGTGAGCGCGCCGGCGGTGTGGGTGACAGTGCCCGTGCCGAAAGTCGAGTACGCCCCGCCGTTCAGCGAGACCATGAGCGCGTGGGCGGTTGAGTCGTCGTAGATGCGCGCTTGGCCGGCGGAGCTGAGCGATGGAGCGGCTTCCTCAACCCAAATCACTGAATCGGTGGTGCGCAGCGTCAGACCGAGGATGCCCCCCAAGGGTGCCTGAATGCAATTTGTCGCCGTGCAGGCGCTGGCATCGAAACCAGCGGCGGGATCGGACACGAAGAAGGACGCCCCGCCGCCGAGGGTTACCGCCGTGCCAGCGACGTAGGTGAAATTAGCGTCTCCGCCAAATCCTCCGGCCCCATTATTGATTTGAATCGAGGCCGTCCCGCCGCCCGGCATTCCTCCGCTGCCTCCGCACCCAAAGCCGTTCCAGCCGGTCCCGTTATAGAGTTGGCCGCACTTCAACGTGTCATCGAAATAGATCATGCCCTGAAGCAAGCCCTCACCGTAGGACAGGGGATTTGTCACGCTGGCGATGGTGCCGGCGACCGGCGGCCCGGCGGAGTGCCCGATCAGCATGTAGCCGCCAAGGTAGGCCGGAGCGGTGAGAGTTCCAGTACTGGTAATCGTGCCGATGGGATAGAGGGTACCCGCGGTGAAGCTGCCGCCCACATAGCCGCCCACGTGCATGGTGGCCGGGTCGTAGGAAGCCTGGTACTCATCGAACTTTCCAAGAAAAGTGGCAAAACCGCCCTGCGCCAAGACGTACGTGTTGATGTTCAGGCCGTAGACATTCTGGCTGTAGAGGCTGATCGCGCATCCCCCAGGATTCACTCCCGGAAGCGGCGATGGAGAATTCCACATGACCACGTCGTTCTTCCCAATGGCCGGCAATCCGCCAAGCCGCACGGGAATCTCCACGGGGTTGCCGAAGGCATCCGTGCAACCGACTTGCGGGCCGGTGATGGGCGGAACATCGATATAGCCTCCCGTAGTCTTGGCGCCGGTTCCGAGTTGGGGGATGGCGAGGGCGTTGACCAGGCCAGCCGCAGTGATTCCCACTCCGTTTTGCGTCCATAGGACCGTTCCGGTGGTGCAGCTCCCATCGCCGCCGGAGCGCAGCACGAAGGTGTACAGGCCCGCGGGCGTGAGCCACACGCTGGCGCTGCCGTTGGTATCGAGCACCACCGGGTTGGAGTTAGCCACGCTCGCTGTGCCATCGGTGTAGGTCGCGAGCGGCGTCGTGGTGTTGCTCACGTAGGTGCAGAGCTTTCCACCTGCCAGGGGTCCCCCCGCCGTAGTGAACTGCAACTGCGGTTGTGGGGCGGGGAAGGCGTTCTGAGCCTGTGCGGCGGCAGTGAAAAGCAAGATTGCCAGGAGTTGTTTCATCTCAGTAGGGAATCCCAGTCTGATAGACCTGGCTGTCGTAGAAGCCATCCGGCTTTTTCCCGCTCTGGAAATCGTTCGCCAGCCGCGGGATCGGCCGGTTCATGCGCTTGATGTAGTTCAGCGCATTGGCGGCCCGCGCCGCGATGTTCTGGTAGGGCCGCGGATGGATGCACACCTCTTTGGTGGCCAGATAATATAGGCGCTCGGCCAGCCCGTAGGTCACCATATCGTTGTAGCCCGGCGGCGCGGTGTAGACCGTCGCGAGCGTGGCCGGGGACGCTAGGATGCCGCGTTGATAGAGTTGGATAGCGTTGCTGTTCAGCGGTGGGAAGACGTTGAAAACGCCGTTCGGGAACTGCGGATCGTACCAGAAAATCGAGGTTACATTGACCGCGGGAATCTGTTGGATGGCGAGCGCGGCCCATTCCGCCTGGCTGACCGGGCGCAACTGGATGTAAACCGGTTGCGGTCCCTGGCTGGTGAAGACCAGGTTCGCGCGGATGATCTCCTCGGGCCGCGGCTGCACCCAGTCAGCCGCCGTGGGTCCCACCTGATAGCCGTTGCCGTTGGTCTGCGAGCCGGGACCGCTCACCGCGTGCTGGTAGACGGGATTCGAATAGGGTGCGTTCTGCTCAGCGCCGAGGGCATCGAAAAAATCGCCCCACTCAGTGAGAGCGTCCTGCAGAATCTCGGGCGATGGCGTATAGCCGGGCCGGATCTGGCCGATTTTGCGGAAAGAGCGGTAGATGAAGTCCTGTGCGCTGCCGTCGCCTTGAACCCATGGCATGTCTCTACCTTACCGCGCCGGCGCCAGCCGGTTGGGGAGCCATCTGCGGCGCGGCCGGTGTGCCGGGCGATCCGGGGAGCGCGCCTTGCTGCCCTTTCAGTTGCCGGTTGATCGCGTTCATTTCGCGGATGCGCGCTTCAGCCTTTTCAGCCAACTGTGTAACTGTCTCGGCCACCTGCGGTTGGACCGCCACGCCGAAACGCGGTAGGAGCCGGTAGGCGAGGGTGTACTTCAGTGCATCGACATAACCCTGTGGAACGTAAACGTTTGCCCCAGCGAGGGTCCACAGGCTAAAAGCCTGAATGCCAACCGAGAGTTCCAGGATGATCGCGCCTGAAGGGACTGGGAATACGTACAGCGTGATGCAGCCCGAGACGCCCGCCACATTGCCAACGTTGACGAACCAGTCCGGGTGCAATTCGTCGGCAATGAGGCCCGTGGCGGTCAAGTCCCCATGGGCGGTATAGGTTTCCAAATCGACTATTTTCAATTGCTTGCGGATTCCTCCGAGGATCATATGGGCATCGTAGATGCGCGCTGGGACGCCGATCTGATTGAAGGGGGGAGGCGCTGTCACGCCCATTCCCACGCTGGGGGTCGCCGCCGGCCACGCGAACTGCGCCGCGACCGAGGAAAAGATCAACCCTTCGTCGATTCCCCAGGCACCCCACATGTCATTGAGTTCCGCCAGGGCGTCAACCGAATCGGAAACTGAAGGAGCGCCGCCTTGTTCGAGGATTCCCAGGGCGGTGAAAGCGTTGTTGATGATGTACTGGCCGGTGACGGCCACGGGATTCGGCACGTCGCCCTCCCGGCGCTAACTGGTCTTCCCTTGGGCGTCGAAGCGTTCCAGAAGCTGGTTGAGGCGCTCGGACAGAATGGCGTTTTCGCCACGGAGCCGGGCCAACTCGTCCGCAGTGATTTTCTTCTCGGTGGCCGGATCGTGGAGCGCAACCTGGGGCCGGAGATACGGCTCAGCGCGGTAGCCGCTCGCCATCGCGTCTTTCCAGACTTTTTCATTGGCCGCCTGGATCGCCTTGCGCTTGGATGGATCGTCCACGCCTTTAAGGTTCGTCCCGACGGGCATTTCACCCTTGGCCGGGTGATGCGCCATCCGCGGCCACTGGTTGTCCGGGTGCGTGGGATCGTGGACTGGGCGCGGAGCATCTACCTCCTTGCCTTCGAAGGCATTCAGCAGCCCCGCGGTGTTCTCTTCGTGCGCCCGCTTGAAATCCTTGATCGCGGTGGCGTGCCCGTTGACGCCGAAATTGTGGTCAATCTTCTGGACGGCCATATCGCTCCTTATGTGAACGCCACATTTACGCTGGATACCACGTACCAGTACCCATTGTACGATTTGAGGGTGAGAGACTCCCCGTTGAAAGCCGTGGTCACGCCGAACGTGGCCGTGGTGTAAGGCGAGCCTGCGCCACCAGTCTGAATCAGGCCGGTGGCAGTCAGAGTGTCCGCATAGGCTCCGTTGTTGGCGGTGATCGTAATCACCATGCCATCCTGCACGCCCGCAGTCGGGGCCGCCAGGGTCAAGGCGATGACGCCAGCCTTGGTTAGCAGGATGTAATTGCCGCTCGACACAGAGAGCGCGCCATTGACGGCGATGGACGAAAGCGGCGTCGGACTCGTGAAGTCAAGCCCCGACATCGGCGCGAAATCGACCCAAGCGCCAACTGAAGCGTTGTTGGTGACCGCAACGCAGTCGCGCTTGATGCCCCGGTTTGGCCAAATCTTTGGAAGGTAGGAAAGGGACGCCCGCGTGCAGGTGCCAATGTCCGTCAAGTTCGTTCCGAGCTCGAACCCGTTAGCGCCGGGAACGGGAGTCTGACTTGGTGTCAGGGCTTCCCAGGCAATAGCGGAGTTGGCGTGCGACGTCGGGCCGCTTCCTCCCGCGCGGTTATTCCGCGACACCGGTACCTGGCAGGGTCCGGTGCAAACCACTTGGCTAGCGCTGAGTTGGACCAGCTCGTATTCCTCGTCTACGTAGACGCCCACCTGGTTGACGATATTGGCGGTGCTCGTAAGGCAGATGGTGGTAGCAGCCTTGGTCTGCGCGCCACACAGGGTAGTCGATGGCGTTGCCGTCTGCGCAGCGGCCATGAAGGCGCTCAGGAGAGCCAGAATCGAGATTTTTGAAAAGAGTTTCATGGTCATAGCTCCTTAGCCGAAGATCACCAGGCTTTTGTGATCGGCTTCCGTCTGCGCGATGCCCCAGACGAAATCCATCCTCGTAGTGACCTCTCCGAGCCGATTGTCCCACTGCTGAATGCAGCGGATGTTCATGCCCGTCTCCGGCTCGCCGAGGGTGTAGCACTTCGCGCCGTATTCGGAAACGTCCATCAGCGGGATCGAGACCCAAGTGAAGGCGTCTTCCTGGAAGGCGAAAGCCGTCACGCACGCGGCGCCACTGGCGCCCGCGATGGTTACCGCCCCGCCATTGGTCGGACTGGCCGAGCAATTCTGGTAGGGTCCCGCCGGAATCACGCCAGGGAACACGCTGAACGTGGCCGCGCCTGCGGCATCGGTGACCGGAGAAACGATAGCGAATTGCTTCAGGATTCCCGGCAGCGGCAACCGCGACTGATAGTTGATCTCCAGGCAGCCGGCGAACGTGCAGCGGTCCACGCCCGGTCCCTGAGACAGCGAAACGCTTGCCGCGGTCCAGTTGTTGGTGAGAATCGAGGTGCCCGTTTGGTTTCCGCCGTTCACTTGGCCAGAGCCGGCGTAAGTTCCGACAGTCATGGACGGGACTTGCTCATCCTTGAAAAATTCGAAGTCGGCGTACTCACCCAGATAGCCTTTCAAAAATGCCGTCTTGATGGCATCGCCGGGGTGGAAGATCGTACTCACCGTCTGCACCACCTGCTGGTTGAAGGTGGCGTTGTAGACGATGGACCGGTCTGCCTGCAGGGCCAGAAGTTGATCGAGTTTGGTCTGAGCCGACTGGTAGGCCGTGGGAACGAGACCCTGGGTGGCGCTGGTCGGAGTCGTTCCGGGAGTGCCGGTCCAGTTGGGGACGATGGCCTGCATGTACTGAAGCATGTACCTGTCCACCTTGTTCGCCAAGTTCACTGCGTGCGGGTGGATGTAGTTCTTCTTGATGTCCTCATTCAAGTACAACGCTTCCTCGGTATCGTTGTACACGAACGCTTCCTGGTTCCAGTAAGCCACCGTGAGCGGTAGGGTCGTGCGGATCAGCCCTTCCGGCTGGAAGGCTTGGCCGTCCGCGCCCACCACGCGCAGCGCCGTTTTGATGTCGAGGGACGCGCCGATCTTGACGTTCTCCTGGAAGTACTTCTCGAAGCTCCGTTTCAGGAGCCTCGGCATCACGCAATTGTTGGTGAAAATGCGGAGAAACTCCGCAGTGACTTCGCGTCGTACAGCTTCGTAGTTGCCTGCCATAGGCGGCGAACCTCCAAAAGTCGAATTTCAACTTCGGTTGTTCCGCCCAGGCGGTGAGGCCATCTGCGGGGTGCCTGCGGTCTTCGGCTTCCGCCGGGCTTGCGTGGCCCTTACTGCTTATCTGTGCCGATGCACTTCGGCTTCGTTCCGTTCATGCTTCCATGCCGGATTCAGCACATTCCGGCCCCTGGCGTCCTGTATAAACATCGGCGTCTTATCCGGGGCGGCCGTTCCGCCGTTGACCCGTACCGTTTCGCTGGGGGCCGGTTTCGCGGCGTCACGTTCTGCCGCGGTTGGAGCCTTCTTCTCCTCTTTCGGAGTATACTCCCTTTCGAGCCGGCCTTCGAGCCGATGGAAACGGGCAATCAATTCGTCAGGCGATTTCGCGAGATCCAGTAGCGCTTGAAACGCTTGCTGGTCCTTGGCGAAATGGTAGAGGACTTTCGCTTTCTGATCGCTCAGGGCAATCAAACTCATTAGGACGGGATGATCGTCCGGTCTGAATTCGATAGGGTCTTCGGCGGCGCCCTCGCGTACTGCGTCCCAGTCGGCGAAGAGTTTTTGATCTTCGAGCGCCTTCTCGTCGGCGGCGGCGATCCGGTCCCGATAAGCCTGGAGTTGCGCATCGCTCACGCCCTTGGCTTCCGCCTGTTTGGTCGCTTTGGCGACTTCCTGGCGCGCGTCCCAGCGGCCCAGCGCGCGGTTGTACTCGGCATCGCTTTGGAATTGCGCCCTCTGCGGTTCGGGATCCGCTACCGGCGCGGCTGCCGATGCTGCAGGCGCCGCACGGCGGGAACGTTCCAACTCTTCCGCCATCATGTCGGCGCGGGCGCGCGCAGCTCCCAATTCCTCGCGCAGGCGGTTGGATTCGCGGCGCTGGCTGCGCGATACGCGCGCATGTGTCGGTTCGCCATCGATTGGCGGCGCTACCGGCGGCCCTCCGGGAGGCGGAGTGCCCACTTCGGAGCCGGATTTGATCGGCGGTACCTTTCCCGCGCGCCGATCAGCTTCGGCTTGATTGGCTTCTTTGATGTAGGCTTTGGCATCGAAGGATGCAGCGGGCGGAACTACCGTAGTGGACATTTCTTATGCTTACCTTATCACAGCGGCCGGTACCTCGGCTGCAAGCGCCAGCAGGGTTTCCTCGAGCCTGCGGCGGGCAACCAGTCCTGGCAGGACGGTTCCGTGGCGGTCGGTGGTGTGGCGAGGATCGCCGATGGTATCGTGTCCGCCGATCACGCTTTCCATGGTGTAGCGCCCGCAGTTGTAGCCGAAGCTGACCAGCGCAGCGCCTGCCAAGACCGGCTGATTGGCCACCATCGCCAGCAGCGGCGCGCAGTCCTGCTCCAGGAAGGCCAGCGACTGCTCTTCGGTGATCACCATCCCCGCATGGACCCCAGCGGTGTGCCCCAAGCCAATAGTCCAGACCCCTCCGGAGTCCTGGTAAGCGGTCAGGCGGTCTCCCTCGAAGACCGCGATCAGTGCAGCGGCCAGTTCGGCGGTAGTCACGCGGGCAGTATCAGGCATGGGTTGCGTCCCCCTGCCAGCGGGAGAGCGGGGGCAAGGGGTTGGGTTGGATTCCCGCCCGCCCGGCTGGAGAGAGTCCCGTTATGGGAACTGTTGGCTGCGCGTAGGCTGCACGGCTTTGGTGTCGATTGCCTGTTTGATCGTTTCGATGTGCGCGACCGACTGCGCAATAGCCGAAATGGTTTGCGGCGCGGGCGAATGACCAGCCAATTCGAGTTCGGCGATGATTGTCTCAATTTCGGTCAGGATCGGCCCGGCGGCGGGAACAAATGCGCCGATGATGGGCGCGGCTGCGGCGATGCCCTTCTCGACATCCGCGCCGATGGTTGCAAGAATTTTCCAGAATGACATTCGGTTCTCCTTTACGCGCCCACTGGAGTAGGGTTTGGCTGCGCGGCCCTGGCTGCGGTTCCGGAAGCGGTAATCAGCGCCGGAAGATTTGCGAACACCGCTTGAAGCGTCGCGCCGACGATGCCGGTTGCGAAGTTCGCTACATCGGCGGAGATCGCGCCGGCAGATACGCCGGGAACCGCGGCGATGGCATCGCCTGCGCCGGTGCGGATCGGACTGACCGTCTGCTGATTCTCGGTCTGGCCGGTCTGTTGCGAAGCGGCGGTGGCGCCGGCGGTCGTCATATCGACGAAATGGTCGAAAGTCGCGGCGTTCTGCGCCTTTCGGAGTTTGAGGTCTTCCCAAGCGCGCTCACGCGCCAGGAGTTCGCGACGGTTATCGTATTGCTCATCCAAGGAAAGTTTGGAGTTGAGCATGTTTACTTCGGAGCACTGCTGCGAGTGTCCGGAGGATGGTTCAGGCATAACGGGAATACTCCTTCGGCCCGATTATAGCGCCTTGCATCGCTGGCAGAACTGGCTATTGGGCCACAGCCGACAAAGCAGTCGGCACAGGAGGGACGGAAAAGGCAGGTGTGGTCGCTGAGACCTCCCCGCTCAGCGGCGAGTCACCGTACCCGTTGTAGGCGGTCAGGCCGTAGCAGACCGTCGCCCCTGCCGTGACGTTGGTGTCCGTGTAGGCCACCACGGTGGGAGATGCCACGGTGGCGTACGGCGTGGTTTGTGCGGGTGGTTGCCCAGGCGTCCCGACCGCGGCGCAGTTCGACCCCTTCCAGACGTGGAATCCCACCGCGACTCCGCCGGGCGTGGTGCCCGCCGCCCAACTCAGGCTCGTGCAGTGCACGACTCCGGTAGGGCAGGACTGCGCGAATCCGGGGATAGCCAGCGCCAACAGTAGTACCGTTTTATGCATGATTCAGTTCCTCTCGGTTATCGGTGCAGCAGCCCCGTCGCTGGCAGCAGCCCCAGTAAAACGTAAATCAGCCAGATCGCAATTGCGACAATCACCACGACCCGGATGATGCGCGAAATGGCCGGGTCCATGGGAATCTGCTGGACGATCCACAGAGCCAGACCGGCAATAATCAGCACGATCACAATCTGAATAAGCAAGCCGAACATCATACGTCCGCTCCCTTGTTTCGAAATACTTCACACCGCATGGCTCAACTCCCTCGCGATCAGCACCGCCAGTTCCGTCCGGCTGCCGACGTGCAGCTTCCGGAAGATCTGCCGGGACAGGTACGTCTTGATTGTACCCTCTGTCAACGCTAGCCGGTGGGCGATCTCCTTGTTCGACAACCCGGCCGCCACCAGCGCCGCCACTTCGGCTTCCCGCGGGCTCAGGGCTGTCAGGATCATTTGCAGCCCGCCCCCAGGAGCATCAACGTGCTGGTGCAGCCTCCCGCCGGAGGGGCCGCGAGGGTGAACGACGAGAGCAATCCCTGCCAATTATCCGTGACATTCAAATTGGTCATGGAGTTGGCCGTTGAAGTTCCGGCAGATCCCAGGATGTAGGCGTCTACGTTTTTCGTTGCGTTGAACGTGCAATCGCCAGTAGTGACTTGGTCGTTACAGTACCAGGAAGAGCCGAGCGCCGTGATGTGAGTATCTACCCAAGTGAAATTGAAGACCAGATCCCCTGCGGTCGGGGTGATGGATGGCGTGTTGATGGCCGTGCCGGTGCCCGTCCCGAGGGTCGAATCTATATTGTGGGTGAAGGTGCATCCGGCGGCGTAACTGAAAGCATAATACGCCACTTGGGCATGGGTCCATGTGCTGGTCGGGGCGAATGTTAGAGTCGCGGACCCTCCCGTGGTCACCGAGAGAATATAAAATAGACGCGCCTGTCCATTGGTGGAGCTGCTGTTGCCCGACACTGAGGTCTGGACCGCGGATTGGCTTCCGAAAGTCACCGTGCCGGCCCCGCAAGTAATCGAGCACCATGCCACGATAACCATAAGATCGCCCGCATTGGCGGTAGCCGTCATGGTGGCATTTGTATTGACGCCCGATTCTGCGCTGTACCCGTAGTAATCGGCATCGGCGGCCACAGCGGATGTGCCGGCGCATTGTTGCGTGGCCCCGGAACCCTTGATCCCGATGATTACTCCGGTGGTTGTCGAGCCACAGCCGGAATCTGGCGCGCCGGTGACCACTCCAAAACCGCTGGTGATCTGGGAACCTCCCGCGTTGCCAGCCGGGAAGCTGGTGCCCGACCAACTGCCCGTCGCGAAGCTGCTGGCATTGCCCGAGCAGTAGTAAGCGATGAGAGCGGCTTCCGAATTATATCCCGGATTAAATGGAAGGAAAGTGCGCGGCGCGCCGGACCCCCAGCCTGACAATACGGCCGCGCAAAGCTCAGATGGCGACTGGCAATGCGAAATGTGATCTACCGTAGTGGTGGTGTCCGTTCCGGATATTTCCCAAGCCAGCAGCGAATTCAGCGCGCCGCAGTTATCGGGAGATCCGGAGCTACAGGTGATGGCTGTGCCGCTCGCCAGAAGGCTCTTCACGACGAAAATAGAGATGATTTCCCCGCTGGGATCCGCATAGGTCACGGTCGGGGTTACAGTTTCCCCGGTGCCCCCGGTGATGCGCGACTGAGTCGGCGTGCTCGCCGACGCCACCCACCAGACCATGCTCCGGCCAGCCGTAGTTGAGGTGACCGTTTTGGGGACCGATGTGGCGTTGTAGGAATGCTGAATTACCGGAGCGGCGTTCAGCCAAGCGCAGCAACCGAGAATCAGAGCGGAAAGCCTCACTGGTAAATGATGGTGATAACCATCGCCGAGCCGCACTGAGTGCTCCCGGTCGCCGTGGTCGTCTGCCCCGTGCTGATGCCAGTTGACAAATTGAATATGGCAACCGGGCCGGGTTGCATGTTGAAGCTGGCACCGGCGAGGATACCAAACTGATGAAGCGGCGAGGTACCGAGGGTGGCCGAAGTCGAGTTATAGAACTGCAAAAAGCAAGTGCTGGCGTTGGGGTTATAGCCGTACCAGCCATAGACGTTGCCCGCGCTGCCCTTGACGTTGGTTGCGGCAGTGGCGGCCAAGTCGTAGGCCGTGAGCGCGTAAGTGCTGGTGGACTGCGGAAGCAGTTGGACCGTGCCGATGGCGTTCGAGCCAGCGTTCAAACCGACCGTGCCCACAGAAGCGGAGCCAGCCGCCAAGGCCACGGTGGCTCCCGAAGCGAGGGTTACCTGCCCGGTGCCATCGGTGGGCAACTCCACGCGGAGAGCCGCTGCCGCAGTTCCGTGGCCGAGCGCGACGGCGCCCCCGCCATTGACGGTCTGCAACTGGATCGGCTGTTGGGCGATCAGCACTCCCGCCAGCAGGCACCCGGCCAGGATCTTCTTCCACCGCTTATCGAGCATCTTGATTCCTCCGCCACTCTTCGTGGCGCTTCAGGCGTTCCCGTTCTTCTACTCGCGCGCGGGAGTTCTTTCGTCTTGGCTCTTCGGTCACGTTCCACAGTAGCAAAGCGATTCCCGCAAGCTGTCCCGCGATTATCGCCAGTTCGATTTCGATTATCATGTCAGTTCCACCGTTTGGACCTTCCCGCCGCCCGCCGCCGTGATCGCATTCACTGCGCCGGTCCACAAGACTCCGGAAACGGTTCCATCCCAGTATCCGCCAAAACCATCGTCTGAGATGCCGCTGGTCTGCAATGCGACATGGTAGGCCGTCGTCGTCGGTGTGCGCCCCAGACCCAGGTAGACTGTCACGGGCCCTGTATTCTTCACCCCGCACGCCTTGCGCGCGCCGTTGGCCGCCAGGACCGCCCCGGAGCTGCTCCCCACGGTCTGCTGCGCCGGGACGCTCGCCGCGTTCGACGTAGGCGGCGTTACCGTGGTCTGGCTGGCCAGGATGCGCGTGCCGGGCGAAGTCTCGACAATCAGCAGTTCCCCACTGGTCGGATCGTACGCCATCAGCGGCGTGCCGGCCGAAATCCCCGCGGCGAAAGCGGCCTCGTCCACCGAAGAAGTTCCGCCCGCTCCCGCCCCCGTCACCGCAACTTGAAGTTGGCGCTGGGAGTTACAGGCCAGCGCGTATGCCGCGCCGCCATAATACCCCATCAGCATCGTACCGCCGTCAGGGGGGTAACCCTGGCCGTTCAGCGTGTAGAGATCGCCGTCGAAGTAATTGGGGTGGGCCATTTATTGGGGAATTATATACATGACTACCTCGCCCATCGCAGCGATGCGTAATTGATCACAAGATGCATCGTGTTGTCTACGATGATGAGAAGCCAAACGGCGAGCCACGCAGGGACATCGCTCGAAAAGCCAGTAGCCGAACAGTCCGACCACTTAGGCCATGGAAAGCCCATATGGTTCTTTGCAAACACAACAAAACGCGCGAGCCTAAAACGATCGATCCAGAGGTGAGTGAACCAGATGACGAACACCGCAAACGGGCTACCAATCAGCAGGAACGGGATGCTGTAAATCGTCGCATGAATCAGCGCTGGAATCCACGCTTTGGTCTTGTTCGTCGCCATCCAGTGGGACTGCGTGATGTAATCACCGACCAGATGCAACAGAAGTTGAGTCATTACACCTTTCTCCGCTCCGAGGTAGTCATGTATATAATTCCCATTTATTGTTGTGCCCCCGGCTCTGGCGGTGGTTGGAGCGCAGCCTGCGTCGTGGCCAGTTGCTGCGCGCCAGCCTGCGCGTGCGCCTGCATGGCCAGCTCGTGAGCCTGATCCATGGCGTGTTGAATGTTCTCTTGGCTGCGGTCCTTGTCACCCTCTCCATGGCGGATCTGCTCGACGCGGATGTCGGTCGCGGCCTTCACCAGCGCGGCGAACTTGCGGGCTTCGACCTCCGGCAGTTTCGCCTGAATGGCCATCTGGAGTTTCTGCACTACGCCTATAAGCTGCTGATTCTGCGCAGCGGCCTGTTGAATCTGCTGCTGGAGTTGCGCGGGATTGGCATCCTGGCCAGGTTGCGGCTGGATCGAGTCGGCCAGTTGCTCGACTTGTGGGTTGCCTTTGCCCACCAGGCGGATGAACTGCGCGGCAGCCGCCGGATTCTGGAAGAGCGCCGGGATGAACTTCACTATTTCCGTCAGGTCCTCGATGGACTCATCCGTCCGCGTCTCGAAGTTGGGGCCGGCCTCGACGCGGAGGGAGTACTGGCCCAGCGTGATCGAGTTCCGCGGCTGGCCACCCTTGTGCTTGCCGGTCGCCTGGTCGATCTCATGCGGCGGAAATTCCCGGTTGATGGTGACAATTTCGTGCTGGTTGTCGGGCCGGACGATGGTTTTGACGCGCTCGCCGTCGTAGATCTCCGGCAAGATAGCTGCGGCGTCCTGGTAGCTGAGCGCTACCGCCCGGTGCAGATTGTCCTGCCAGTTGATTGTCCCAATATTGGTCTGCTGCTGAAGCGCCTTAATGGCCGCTCCGGACTGCGATTGAGCCGCGCTCGGCAGCGATGGCTCGAAGAACACGCTCGTGGCTGCCTTGACCTGCTCGGCAAAGAAATTCGCCAACTCCATCAACCGTTGAATCGGGGCCTCCCAGGTATTGCGCTGGGGAGCTGGCAGAAGCTGCGATGCGCCGCTGACTGGATCGGTCGCGAAGACCGGCTTCACTTCAAGATAGGCCCAAAGCGTGCCTTGCGACTCCCACGGGTTGAAGCCCTGCGCGTTGGTCGTATCGAATTGGCCCTCCCAGCCCACCCACGGCGATTTGGTCATCGAGCCGCAGATCTCCGTGGCGCTGGTGGCAGCGTAGTTCAGCCCGCGGTTGGCATCCTGGGCATTTGAGATGAGCGATAGCCGGTAGAGTTTGCCGTCTCGCCAAATCTCGGGGCCCATCACCCAGTAGATCGGAATGCGCGGCGCCAGCCACTCGGTTTTTTTGATGTGATCGAGCGCCGTGATGATGTGCTTCCACACCTTGCGGCGCGGAACCGTGCGCACCGCCGCGTCCTCTTTCTCTTTCACCCCAGGGGGAATCTTTTCCCCGTCGAAACGGAGATTCCCATCGGTGTACAGCCGCAGTTTCTCGTGGCTCAACGTCACGCGCCAGAATTCGCACACCCAAAATGGGCCGTTGCCGCTTGAAGTCCATTTGTTGATCGAGCCGAATTCTCCGGCCCAGCCCATGAAGTTCTGCACCGCTCCGGCCGCCGCGCGCGCCTTGTCGAGGAAGGTTCCATTGAGGATTTTCAACCGCGCGTCCGGAAACTCCTCACGCATTTTCTGAGCGTTCAGCACCCGGATTTTGCCCTGCCACATGGCGTCCTCACGGCATGGCAATACCGCGTCCGGGTCGTAGAAGACCATAGCCGGATCTTCGATGGGCTTCACAACGAGTTGCTGCTCGAAGGTGCGCTCGCCCGCGAATTCGGTGGCCAACTCAAAAGCGCCGGAACCGCCTCCAGCCCCGTACCGGAGCGCGTTGATGTAGGACCCCTGCGCGTGCGACCGGTATTCGTACTCGCGGATCAACCCTTCCATGATGTCGGCCCCATCGCCGTCCGCCCCCCCTACCGGCGAAGCCTTGGGACCTGGGGGATTCTGCCGGGCTTCGTTTTCCACTTGATCCACGGCCGGCTTGCACCGGTTGATGGTGAGCCAGGGGCGGTTCTTGCCCTCGCGCGCCTGAATCTCCCCCGGACGCCACTGGTGCTGCCTTCCGATGTAGAAGCCGAGCGATTCTTTCTCCCGCTCGCGTTGTTCCTGAGTCGCCTCCATGTAGCGCTGGTAGCAGCGCCGGGCGAATTGGGGGATGTCGTCGTCTTTTATGGAGTTGGGATCGAGGTCGAAACCGGATTGGGCGCGGGCGGCCATGCTACATGGTCAAGGTCTGCCGGAGGCGCGCATCGGCATCGTCTCGGCCAGTCACCAGACGCGAGGTGCCATCCCGGTAATCGACGGAATCCTCGCTCAGGCCGTAGACTTTGAGCAAACCTTCCACGGCGTGCTTGCGCGACATGAACGCGCGGCACTTTTTATGCGGAAAGTCTTCCTCGCCACCCCAGAAGCACACGCCTTCCTTAGTCGATCCGAGTTGCATCCCATCTTCGCGGCGGAAAAGAACTGCGACGCCTTCCTCCATCTTGACCAGGAGGTAGGGTTTCTCGGGCGGTTTCCCGTTCTGCTCTTCGTTCATCGGGATACCTCTGTGCATGGGTATTCATGGCCGGTTATGGGGCTGAACCAATATGCGGGCCAATCCGGCCGCCATCGTAGCTTGATTGCGTCCGGGTGCGCATCCACCCAAGCAAGTTCTTCCAGTAATCGCAACCTCATCGGTTGTGGCCTCCAAAATTGGCGGCGAACGTCGCCTCCTTCATCAGGGAGGCGTCGCCCGTGCGCCGCGCCCTGGCTTTCGTCTTCATCAGTGTCGCTACGCTGATTTTCTTGCCCTCGGGGATGCCAAGTTTCTTATGGAGCAAGCCCCGGTGCGCTGGATTGATGTGGATGCTGCTGGCCATTAATCCTCCCAGGAATTGGATCGCCGCCGCCAGATGGCCATCCCGAGCAGCAAGCCAGCGACGAACCCTGCGGCGGCGATGGCGAGCCACTGGAGATCCGGTTCCATCAGTCGCAACTCTCACATTCGCCGTCCATGCAGCCGCCAACGTGCTTTTTCAGCGCTGGCATGGTTTCGTGTTCGTGGGGACCCACCGGCTCGCCACCATCGTGCACATGGTGGCTGGTCCAGCCATCTTCGTGCTCGTGGACGTGCATGTGGCCGCCGCCGATGGCTTTGGACATTTCGGCCAGGTGCTGCTTGACCATGGCCGATTGCTCTTTGGTCATGGCCACAGGGTACCACGCCTACATCATGTCGGCGATGGACAGCTTCTTCTTGGCACGCGCTTTGCGGGGCAGTCCGGCGCGTGCGGTCGCAGCGAAATCGTGAAGTTGCTCATGACTCATGCTCAGGACGCCGCGATTGCGCTTGAAGACCGCCTTGGGGTTGTGCTCGGCAATAGCCATGAGGCGCTGCTGAGCCTGGCTGGTCGCTGGCATGTTTTTCGCGCGAGTTTGAGCGGACCGCGCCCGATCCAGAATGCGGTCCGCTCAGCTCAGCTTCCCAAATGCGCGCGATCTCCTTTCGGGCCGGTTGCCCGTAATCATTCTACCTCGGGGCCGGGGGATGAGGGGTGCAGAACCTCTCCGCCAGCGCCTGTCCGGTAACAAGCCGGGGCATGGACCCGAGGCAACCATGAGGATAGCATGCCGGCGGGTTCGGCTCCTGGAGAATCCTCTCGATGTCCTGCCCAAGAGAAGGATTGAGCCCCACGCCTAGCGTGGGGCAATGCGTGGAAAGCGTGGAAACTACTAACGCAGAAACGCCCCGGGGGGTCTGATCCCGGGGCGTCCGCATCATTACGCCAAGTGATCCGTCAGTGCCGCCAGTATACCCTACTCAGAATCCTCCGGCAACCGCGGCTGGCTATCCGAAAGGCGCGTAGCCCGGCTCGCGCACCATCGCGCGCGGCCTGGGCGGTTCCTTGGGCGCAGCCTTCGGTTGGCGCACCGCTACGGCCGCCCCCTGGAATCCGTCTGCCCCGTGGGATGCCCAATCGTGCAGGGGCTCGCGTTTAGCCACTCCATCCTTCGAAGGCTCGCCCCACTGGTAGTGGCGAAGGGCTTGGAGGCCGTCTGCGCATTTCTGAGCGTCGAAGCGGCACAGCGGCAGGATGGTACGCGCCGCGTTAATGCGGTCGGCGACATAGACCTTCGGCACGATCCGCGGCCGGCGCCCGGCTTGCCGGAGCAGCATTTCAATGCTCATGGACCGGTCGCCCACGCCGGCCAAGCGCTGGTGGATGATCGTGTCCACGCCGTCGTGCGGCAGCCAGTCCGTTCCCCAAACGTACTTGCGCCTCTGCAATTCGATCAGGTGATCGGCAATCGTCATGCCCTCGCCCTGGTGATAATCCACGAAGTTGTACCAGCCGTCGTACGCTTGCAGCATCCAGCAGGTGGTCAAGTCTCCGAAGCCGAGGTCCCAAGCGGTGTCGACGGGCCGCGCGGGATTGTACGGAACTTGGCCGATCCGGCCCTCAGCCAGCGCTTTTTTCATCTCCGTGGCGAAGATCGCGCCCTTGATGGCGCTCCGGGGGACGCCTTCGTAGATGTGCTCGAACTCATCCGGGTCGGTCTTCCGGAGAAACTCGATGTTGTTGCGCGAAAGCTCGCTGAGCCAGGAATTGTCGCGCCAGTTCAGCTTTGCGATCACCGTTCCGGGGGGAGGATTGAGTACCCAACGCTGCCAAGTCTCGTCCGTCTCCAGCTCCGGGTTGAAAGTGATCCAGATTTCGGCGCCCGGCTTGCGGATCGTGGGCACCAGGATCGACCAGGAGCGCCGTGTCACCGAATGCGCTTCCTCGACCCAGCAGATGTCGATGCCTTCGTAGGACTTGATCGAGTCGATGGACTGCTGGCGCAGGCCGGCAAAGACGAATTCCGTCCCGCCGGGTCCCAGAATAGTGCCCTGGCGGACCAGGTACGCGCCCTCCAGCCCGAGGCGCTGCACCGTGTCGGCCAGCAATTGGTGAACGCTCTCCCGGATGGACTGTTGCGTCTCGCGGGTGCACAACACGCGCACTGGCCGCTGGACGCCGATCAGCAGCAACGCTTGGGCCACATCCCAGGATTTGGTCCCGTCGCGGCCCGAGTGCAGCACCTTGTACGGGTGCGGCTCGAAGAGAAACTTCGCCTTCGCGGGGAACTCTGCGCGCATCATTGGCAGGCTATCGGCGTGCCGGGCTCGGGGATGCAGTGGTTGCCCGTGCTGGCAGCGGTGTTGATGACGCTGGCAAGATTCACATCTCCCCTTCCGCTGAACACAATGTTGGCGCTGTTTCCGTAACTGTCTATGAACCGGTTGTTCGTGAACGTAATATTCGACCCTTCCGGTCCGGTCGCCGACGAGCCAAAAGACGGATATAGAATTCCAACCTCCAAGCTACCCTGAAAAACATTCCCGTTGAAAGTCACATTGGCCCATGGCTGTAAGTCAGGAGTAAGGGCGGTTCCGAAAAACAGAGGAATGGCTGTGCCTGTAGTCTCGAAGGTGTTGCTTTGGAACGTTGAATTTTGGATGGACACCGCGTAGACAGCCCCAAGGCCGCCGTTGCTACCACCTGTGTGTGGCCCGCCCGTATTCGACGTGTTGTTGCCAAGGCCGGTCGCTCCAATCACAGTTAGATTTTGATATTGTCCTTGTAACTCTATGTTGAAATTGAATGTGTTTAGGAGCATCCCAAGATTTGCCGAGGACGTTCCCAATCTTATATTA
>Ga0209415_10003171_pt1 | contig 30552 bp, 22 predicted proteins | sample PeaSoiSIISIP2007_FD_187696 | JGI IMG/M metagenome (GOLD analysis project Ga0209415, IMG submission 187696) | Peat soil microbial communities from Weissenstadt, Germany - SII-SIP-2007 (SPAdes) (version 2) | ecosystem: Environmental > Terrestrial > Soil > Wetlands > Peat | place: Germany... | reverse complement strand
GGACCCTTTATGACGATAATATGGACATGTCTATGTTACGAAGGCGAGCCCAATCGCCAATTTCCCGAAAGAAAAGCCTGTCGCCCCGCCTGCGCCCAGATGCGAAACCCTCCCCGCCTCCTGTGCCGCTCGATCGCAAGCGCCCGGCGCACCTTGCCCAAATATTAATGACGCTCTGTATAGATTCGATCTGGCAAGCGCTGGGCGAAGAAATTCCTGCGCCGATCACGCGTGGCTTCCTCGCTGTAGACCCGCTCTGCGAGCCCGTAAAGACCCTCGCGCAATTCCTGCGGCGCCATGCCCGCCGGCTGGTAGTTCACGTCGAACAGCGTGCACAAGTTCCACGCGCCTGGCTGGAGAATGCGGTTTTCGCGGGCCAGCCGATCGTATAGGGGCGTGCCCGGAAACGGAGTGAGCACTGTAATCTGCACGTCGAAAGGGTTAACCTCGGCGACAAATCCGAGGATCTCGGGGAAGACGTCCGTTGTCTGGCCGTCCAGGCCGAGAATAAAGCAGGCGTTTACGGCGATGCCAGTCCTCTGAATCCTCCGGATTGAATCGGCGTACTGGGGGGCCCAGCGCGCCTTGCGGTCGGCCCGTTGCTCGAGGCCCGCGAGCGCAGCCGCCGAGGGGCTTTCAAAGCCGATAAGCACCTGGCGGCAGCCGGCCTGATACATCAGCTCCAGCAGCTCAAGGTCGTCTGCCACGCTGACGTCGGTCTCGGTGAACCACTTCACGCGCAGCGGCAGCAGGCTCCGGCAGAGGTCCTTGCCCCATTTCTTGTCAACAAACGTGTTGTCGTCCGCGAATTCTATGAAGGACCTGGGGTAGAGGTGTCTTATGACATCGATGTCCCGCGCCACCATGTCCACCGGCCGCCGGCGGTACGGTGCCTTGAGCATGACCGTCGACGCGCAGAAATCGCAGCGCCAGGGGCATCCCCGAGTCGTCTGGATCGTGTACCGGTTGTAGGCCCGCTTGCCAAGAATCTCGAATCTGGGCACCGGCAACCCGGCTATGTCGACTGGAGCATAGCTGGTCGAATGGAACTGGGCGGGCGCGGCTCCGCGTGCCGCGGCCTCCACGACGGCGGGCCAGACATTCTCGCCCTCTCCGACAACAACGTAGTCGGCGTGCCGCGCGGCCTCGTCAGGCAAGACGGACACGTGCAGGCCGCCCATTGCCACGCGCACACCGGCCTTCCGCAGGCGCCCGGCGATCGCGTACGCCTCAAAGATCTGGGCGGAGAACGTGCTGATCGCGACCAGGTCGCAGCTATACAGTTCCGGCGGCTCGCTAGCGTCGGACTCGGCCTCGAAGTAGCGCACCTCGTGTCCTTCAGGCGTGCTGGCCGCGAGGTAGAGCAGCCCGAGGCTGGGAAGCGAGGCGATAACCTTGTTGCGCTCGACAAACCCAGGGAGCGTCAGCCCAAGCTCGAGGAGCCTCTTGTCGTGCGCTCGCACGCCGCTCATTGCGAGAAGGCCGATCTTCACGCCAACATCTTCAGCACGAGGATGACTGCAGCCACCAACTGGACCACGGGTACGAAGAACAGGTGACGGAAAGGCTGGCGCCAGGCGGACAAGAAGCACACCAGCGGCATCGAGATGCCCCCGCCGAGAAAGAATATTCCCGGCAGGTTCGACACGAGCCCCGTTCCGGTAGGCACGGGTGCGTATCCGTAAACGACGTTAAGCATGCCAAGGGCGGCGAGAGCGATGTGGCCCAGCCTTACCAGGCGTCTGCGGAAGGAGCCATAGCCCCCGAGGAATTCCTCGCGATGAAACCCGAGCCCGATCGCCGCACCGCTCACAAACGCCGTCAGGATCAACCACCAGCCTGCGACGAAATTGAGCGAATGAATCATTGGACCGAACCGGCTTGGGCCCTGGGGAAGCGATCCAACCACGGCCCTGAGCCCTTGGCAATAAACGATGCCGCCAGCGGCGTTCATCTCCGCCTGCGAACTGGCGGACATCGTCCCCATGCGGCTGCGACTTGAATGTGGCCGGCAATGAATCCCCCGGCGGAAAGCGTGCGGCGGCATACTTTCCAGGCCCTGCGGCCCCTTTGAAGCCGCAGCCGATGATCCTGAGCTGCGAGGCCGCAAGACCCAAGGGAGGCGCCCGAGCCCGACGAATGAAGAAACCCAACGCTGGCGCTCGGCTCCCCTGAGCGTGCGCCCCACAGAATATTTCAAGGGATTGCCGAGCAATAAGTTACCTGCATCGCCGCGGCCGGCCGGCGCAGCCCGGGACTGCGCGGCGCAAGCGTCGGAGGGCAAGATAGGCGCGGAGATTACCAAGAATTGCCGAGAATCGAGGCGGCAACCCCGTTACAATCGCGATCATGCCCTTCGAAACATACTCCGGCCTGTCGGCAAGGGGGGAGCGTCTGCAGTTGCACGGCGCCGCCGTTCTAGCGGATCCGCTTCTGAACAAGGGTACGGCATTTACCGACAAGGAACGCGACCTCCTGGGCCTTCGCCCGCTGCTTCCACCGAGGGTTTTCACAATGGCCGAGCAGGTGCAGCGCTCGCTCGGAGCCGTGCGCCGGAAGCAGGATAACATAGAGAAGTACATCTACCTCACCAACCTCCAGAATAGAAACGAGACGCTTTTCTACCGCCTTGTCATCGACAACATCGAGGAGATGGTCCCGCTGATCTATACGCCGACGGTCGGCGAGGCCTGCCTGCAATACGGGTCCATCTACCGGCGTCCACGCGGCCTGTTCATCAGCCTGAAGGAACGCGGGCGCATCGCGGAAATGCTCAGACTCTGGCCGCACGACGGAGTTCGGCTGATCGTCGTGACCGACGGGGAGAGGATCCTCGGGCTTGGCGATCTCGGGGCGCTCGGAATGGGTATCCCCGTCGGCAAACTCTCCCTCTACACGGCCTGCGCGGGCGTGCACCCGTATTACACCCTGCCGATAACGCTCGACGTGGGCACGGACAACGAGTCCCTGCAGCAGGGCCCGTTCTACATCGGGATCAACGGGCACCGCGCAAGGGGTCCGGCCTATGACGAGTTCATCGACGAGTTTGCGAACGCCGTTAGCACGGTGTTTCCGAAGGCTCTCCTCCAGTGGGAGGACTTTGGAAACGCGAACGCGTTCCGGCTGCTCCATCGCTACCGCCACCGGCTTCCGAGCTTCAACGACGACATCCAGGGAACGGCGTCCGTTGCGCTCGCCGGGATCTTCGGAGCGCTGAAGATCACGGGTGGCACCCTTTCAAGCCAACGCTTGCTGTTTCTCGGGGCAGGCGAGGCCGGCACCGGCATCGCCGACCTCTACGTGGCGGCCGCCCGGGCGGAGGGCATGAGCGAGGCCGAGGCGCGAGGCCGCTGCTGGTTTGTGGATACGAAGGGACTGGTGGTTAGGGGCCGTGGCGACACCCTGGCCGAGCACAAGGTGCCTTACGCCCACAACCATCCGTTCGTTCCCACCCTGGCGGAGGCCATCCGCATGTTGAAGCCGACGGCCCTGATCGGCGTTTCTGGGATGGCCGCCGGGTTCAGCAGGGACATCGTGGAGGCGATGTGCGCGCTGAATGAGAGGCCGATCATCTTTGCCTTGTCGAATCCCACGTCGAAGGCGGAATGCACGGCCGAGCAGGCCTACACGTGGTCGAAGGGCCGGGCGATCTTTGCCTGCGGCAGTCCGTTTGCCCCGGTGGATTATCAGGGCCGCAGGTTCGTGCCCGGGCAGGGGAACAACATCTACATCTTCCCCGGCGTGGGGCTGGGCGTCCTGTGCAGCGAGGCGTCCGAGGTCACCGATGAAATGTTCCTGGCGGCCGCGCGCACGCTGGCGAGCCTCATTCAACCGGAGGACCTTGCCGTTGGCCGGATCTATCCCCCGCTGACGAAGATCCGGGAGGTCTCCCTGAGCATCGCGGCGGCCGTCGCGGAGGTTGCGCACCGGACCGGCCTCGCGCGCGCGCCCCGGCCGGCGGACCTGCTCGAGGATATCCGTGGCCGGATGTTCCAGCCCGTTTACGGCGACTACGCCTGAGTCGGCGCGGCCGGCCGGCCGGCCGCCGCCCGTGATTCCGCGTAGCGGAGTATTCCCTGTGCGGCGCGCCGCGCATCGCGGACTGCCTGGGCAACCAGGCTCGGTCCCCGGACCGAATCGCCGCCGGCGAAGACACCAGGGATGCTGGTCATCTGGTTCTCGTCGACCGCCAGTCCGCCCCACGCGTCCGTCTTGATCAGGGCGAAGTCGCTCTCGGGGGGGAAGGGCACGGGCTCGAAGCCAAAGGCGACGATGACGAGATCGGCCGGAACGCTGAACTCGGAGCCGGGAACCGGCCGGGGCTTTCGGCGGCCCGACGCGTCGACCGCCCCGAGCTCCATTCGCACGCACCTCACGCACTCGACGGAGCCGTTGCCGGCCTCCGTGATCTCCACAGGATTGGCCAAGAACTCGAAGCGGGCGCCTTCCTCGATGGCGTTGAGAAACTCCCTCCTGCTTCCCGGCATGTTTGCGAGATCGCGCCTGTAAAGGCATACGGCATCGCTCGCGCCGGAACGCAAGGCTGTCCGCAGGCAGTCCATCGCCGTGTCGCCGCCCCCGAGGACGACCACACGCTTGTCCTTTAAGTCGACCGAGGGAAGGCTCACGAGCGGGGACTCGACGTTCTTCTGAATGAGGAAGGGCAGCGCCTCCACAACCCCGGTGGCCGTGTCTCCGGGTATGCCAAGGGGCTTCGGCTTGAGCGCCCCGATCCCAAGAAACACGGCGTCGAAGTCGGACAGGAGCGCGGAGAGGCTGATGTCCCATCCGACCCGGATGCCGAGCCTGAGCACGACGCCCTGCTTGGCCAGAAGGTCGATGCGCCGCTTGACGACCTGCTTGTCCAGCTTGAACGACGGAATGCCGTTCATCAGAAGGCCTCCCGGGAGCAGCTGGGACTCGAAGACCGTAACGGAGGTGCCCACCTTCGAAAGTTCGTCCGCGCACGAGATCCCGCCGGGCCCGGACCCGACGACGGCGACGCGGTAGCCGTTCGGAGCCGGCGGTGTGGCGTCGACGGCGCCGAGCTCGAAGGCGTATTCGTTGATAAACCGCTCAACCGAGCCGATCGCGACCGGCTCGCCCCGTGCGTTTAGGATGCAGGCCCCCTCGCAGAGCCTATCCTGAGGGCAAACCCGGGAGCAGATCTCCGGCATGTTGCTCGTCGAACGCGACAGGGCGGCAGCCTCGAGAAACTGGCCCTGGGCGGCGAGCGCGAGCCAGTCCGGAATCCGGTTGGACAGGGGGCAGCCCTGCATGCAAAGGGGGTCTGGGCACTGGATGCAGCGGCTGGCCTGGCTGCGGACCGTCTCCTCGTCGAATTCCGAATAGATCTCCTGAAAATCGCGGACCCGGTCGGAAGCCAGGCGCTTGGGGGGAGCGGCTCGCTGGATCACGGTCCACGCGTATTTCGAGTTGCAGGAGGGCGATGTTTCCATGGGCGCGGAGCTTCGGCTCGATCGTCGGATGAATTATGCCGACCGGTCCCGCCCCAAGCTAGCCTCCAATTGGTATTCCTCACGCATAAATTGCCAACGGCTTCCCTAGGGTTGGCCGGACGATCGGATGTTCGCAGCCCGACACGCTCATGATTGCGACCCCGGATTCCCGGACGCGGGTCGGCCAGGCCCACGCCTCACGGGGAGCCATGTGCCGGCCCCTCAGCCGACTTCTTCCCGCTTTCCGGCTTCCGCGTCGCAGCTTTGACAAGCAAGGCATTCCACCGGCTATCATCGATGTGCTCCAGCGTGCCGCCGAGGCGCACGGGTTCGGCGAGCGTCGCGAAGCCCAGGCTGTCCTTGCCCGGGGAAAGCAAGCCCGCGGTCGCCAGAAGTTCGGCAACCTTGCCGCGGGCGCCAAGCTGCAATTCCACGCTGAGCGGCCGCGCGAACAGGGGCAGGCCCCTTATATAGGTGATCTGGCCGGAACCCTTCAGTCGCTCGTCCGGAGCTGTCATCTCTATGTCGACGAGATGGATCGTGCCGTCGTTTCCCCGGACCGCCTTTACCGTGGCCCTGTCGTAGCCGATCTCCGAAACCTGGTAGGTGAAGTTCAGGACCGCGTCGGCGGTCTTGCTGACCGGATTCTTGCCCGAGCTGACAGAATCCCCCTTCATCCCGAAGACCGAGCCCACGACGTAGCCCACGGTTCCCAGCGTGTCCGCAACCGGTGACGACGCCTCGGGTATCGACTCCGCCACGTTCGCCTTCAGCACGCGGATTATCCCGGCGGAACTCGTCAGCTGGAATTCCGCCTGCGTGCGGCTCAGCAGATCGTCCAGGCCGATGCCGCTTCCCGCGAGCGTGCCTTGGACTGAGAAGCGGCCCTCGAACACGGGGTCGCGTCCGGGCTGCGCTGCGGCGAAAAGCAGCGCGGTGTCGATTTCGTTCAAGGCCGCGGCGGCCTTGAGGCGATAGGGAGACTCGGCGGCGGCATCGAAGGAGATGGATCCTTCCACATTCGTCACGACGTGGTGGCCGAGACCGCCGTGGCCTCCCTTCATGCGGATAGAATCTCTGTCGATGTCGAAGACCCCGCCCACGTAGGCGTATTCGTCGTCTCCCGTTCGAAGCCGATCGAACGCGACCGTCACGTGTCCGGTCAAGTCCCCCCAGAACGGGGCCCGGTCTCGGCCCCCCGGAGCCGCCGGCGGTCCGGCTGCCAGCCGGGTGCCCGGGATCCCGGGGGAGGGCATGCTCCCGGCCCCGGCCATCATCCGGGCCAACAGGCGCAGGTGGTCAAGTCCGACGCTCCCGCCGGTCACCCTGGCCTTGACCCAGGAAACCTCCTTGCCGCCGGCCCACGTTCCCTCGGCCGACATTTCCGACACGCCCGACCCGGACTTGATCTTGACCGGCACGGCGAACGCCATCGCCCCATAGGCGTCGACATCCGCATGCACGTTTGCCTCGAGTGAATTGCCTGGGCTGTGCCCGAGCACGACCAGGCTTGCCTCGACAACAGTCGACGGCCCGAGGGTCGCCGAAAAACCGCCGGAGGCCGAACGAACCGCAGCCCAGCTGAGCGCAGGGAACGCCTGCTGGGCGGCCATGGCATCGAGGTCCGCGTCCCATTTCCCGGTGATCGCGGTCGGCTGTTCGGCTCCCGCCGGATGGGACGCCCTGAGGTCGATAGTCGCCAGGCGCCGGCCCGCGCTGGAGACCGCGAGGGGAGCCCATTGCACCTGCCATCCCGTGGGGCTGCAAACCCCGAGCATGGAGAGCGACAGGTCGAGATCGCGCCCGATTATCCTGCCCGCCTGCTGCACGACGACGCCGGCGGCCGTGAGCGGCGCCTTGGGGCGCAGGGCGAACCCTCCGTCGGCCGCCCGGACGACGAATTCACCGGTTGCGTCTCCTCCTGCTAGGGTGGCCCCCTCCATTGTGCCCGGGAGCCAATCCAGCGGGAGCCCCTTTATCGAAGCGTCGAGCCAGTCCGCCGCGGGATCCGACGCCCTCAGGGCGCCGGTTGTCTCGTCGACGACAAACGGCTGAAGCGACTGCACGAGCGCGGCCGGCCGGGCACCGGAAACGGCGAGGCTCAGGCTCTCAACCCGGAGCGACTGCCCGCTGTGGGCCAGGTCGAATCGGGCGGCGAGGGTTACGGTCCCAAGGCGCTCCAGTGGCGGCGCGACGACGCCCAGGCGGCCCACGACCGCGTCAAGGCTTCCAAGAACGCGCACCCGGGCAAAGGCAGCATCCGCATCAAAATGTCCTTCCCCCGCGGCCGTGAGGGCGGGCAGGGTACGGTCCGGCCAGTACGGCGCAAAGTCGGACTCCCGTAAGTCGATCTTCCAGATGCCCGCGAACCGGCGTGTCGACCCAGGGAAACGGCCGGCGACGGTTGCGACGTGCCGGCTGCCGCGGCTCAGATCGAGGGCGTAGGTCTCCTCGCCCGCGCCCCGGGCCGCCGCCACCTCGGCCGACAAGGTGAGGTCCTTCTGGCGCAAGCCGCCTGGGTCCGGGATATCGGCCCTGACCTCAAGGCGGCTGACCCTCCTTGCGGCGTCCATGGCAACCACGAGGCGGCCATGGGGCGCGGCGCCATTCACCGCGGTACCAGGAGCCGCGACTGCGGCCTCGAACGTGAAGGCGCCCTCGTGAGCCGCGGACACGCCTCCACCCGTGACAACCAGGTGAACATGGGCCGGGGGCCCTCCGGGCGACGCGGCCAAAAGGACATCGCCCTCCAATTCCACGCCGTCCAGAGACCCATCAACGGGAAGCTGGCGCCCCCCCAGGATTTCTCGGATGACTCGCGCCGCCTCAAGTGCGCCGGCGGCTCGCGCGCCACCCGGGACCCTTTGCGCCTGCCCGCCGGCAGGTTCACCGGCGCGGCTCAGGTCGAGCGTCCAGCCCCTTGCCACCAGGCTCCGAACCAGGAATCTGCGGCCAAGTGCCGCGGTCGTGAGCGGCAGCCTGGCCTGGAGCGAGGGCAGCGTGAGAACCGCGCCGCCGGCTTCAAGATGCAGGCCCTCGAGGTCTATTTCCCCGAACCCCGCCGACAGCGATTCCAAGGATCCTCGAGCCCCCGTCCCGCCGGCGAGCGCCGCCCGCGCGACCCACGTCTGCACCGCCGGCGCGATTGCGGCAAGGACCAGGACCGCGGCAAAGGCGATCGCCAGCACCAGGCAAATCAGGAGGCGTCGGAGGAATTTCACTCGTTGATTCAATCCGTCAGACTGCGGGCGTCAGTCAAGGTGTCATCAAACTGCTCCGGGGCCAACGTGCAATCTTCCAGGCCCGGCGCCGGCTCCGCCATCGGCTTCGGCGCTCCGGCAATTGCGGACGGCGCGCCCGCCATGGGATTCCGCCCCGAATCGTTGACACGCGACGGCAGCCGCCGCTCACTGCCGTGCGAGACCCATAGGCGGCTTGATGACAGCCTTCGAACTCAAGTTACCCAAGATCGGCGCCGGACGCATCGACGCGATCGACGAGCTGAAGGGCGCCGCGATCCTGCTCGTCATTCTCTATCACGCCGGAGGCGTTCTCGTTTGGCGGAATCTGCTGCACGGCGATGTCGGGGTCGACCTGTTCGTCATCCTGAGCGGAGTAGGACTCGCGCTCAGCCCCCGCGTTGAAACCGCGGGGCCGTTTCTGAGACGCAGGCTCCTGCGGGTCTTCCCCGCCTATTGGGTCGTGCTCACTCTTTGTCTGCTGGGGAACACGCACTTCCTCCAGCTCCGGTACTCCTTGTTTGACGTGGGCATTCACTACCTCGGGATCCAGGCCTGGTTCGGCGACTTCTTCGGGTTCGGCATCAATGCCTCGTTCTGGTTCATCACGCTGATCGCCAGCCTGTACCTCGTATACGCGCTGCTTCGGCCCGTGCTGGTGAGGCCTGACCTCGTAGTCTTCTGGGGTGGAATCATCTCCGCCGCTGTCGCCTACGCGTACTTCCTGACCGGCCAGTCCGGCTGTTTCGGGCACATCGGCCTGCGCCTGCCTGGGTTCTTTGGCGGTGTGATCGCTGGCGCGCTCCTGCGGGACGGCCGCCTTGAAATGCCTCTGTCGCCGGCCTTGGCCGCGGGACTCGTTCTCATGATCTACGTCCCGTACACGCACGGAATCGTCTTCTACTCCGAGGTCGCCGCATCCGCCCTGGCGATGGGGTATGTCTTCCTATGGCGCGAGAGGGGCCCGGCGCGACTTGTCAATTCGACGGCGCGTTGCCTCCGGATTTTCGGAAAGTACTCGTTGGAGATCTTCCTCATCCACCAGCCGCTGATTCGCGACTACAATGTCTACCTTCATGGCCGCCTCCTCAACGAGGCGAACCCGACCGAAATGTCGCTGATTGTCGGCATGCTCATCGGCATGGGCGTCACAATGGTCCTCAGCGTCGAGCTCCACAGACTGCTGAACCGTCCCTGGCTTCCCGGCGCCGGGGCCAGGAAGGCGCGATGAGGAATCGGCTGGCGGCTCCGGAGGTTGCTCCTGGAACCGTCGGCTATGAGCTGCCGGCCCTTCGGCAGGCGCACCATCCGCATCGGACTGTCTCCTATGCGCGCAGCCGGCACGTCACACGGCTCATCCGTTGCCGTTTGACCGGTGCGAAGCCTTGAGTTGGCTATCTGAATGCGCGCTCTGCGTTTTGACCGAACTGGCTCGCTCGACTATCTCGAGGTGGCCGACGTGCCGATGCCGGCTTTGCTCGAGGGCGACCTGCTGATCAAGGTCGGGGCGGCCGCCATCAACCCAAGCGACGTCAAGAACGTGCTCGGCCGGATGCATGAAACGACCACTCCCAGGATTCCGGGCCGCGACTTTGCGGGGATGGTCGTAGGGGGCGCCGCCGATTGGATGGGCCGGAGCGTGTTCGGGACGGGGGGCGATCTCGGCTTCGGACGGGATGGCAGCCACGCGGAATTTGTCGCTGTGCCGCGGGAGGCGGCGATTCCAATCCCCCGCGGTGTGTCCTTCGCCCAAGCCGCCGGAATCGGCCTGCCGTACCTGACGGCGTCCGCGGCGATCGAGCAGGCAGCCCGCCTGCGTGCCGGGGAGACCATCCTCGTCCTGGGAGCCAATGGGGCCGTGGGCGGGGCTGCCTGCCGTCTCGCGCACCGGATCGGGGCGCGGGTGATAGGCGTGGTGCGAGCGCGGCGGGATCCTCCGAAGGCGGCGACACCGCCAGTTGATGCGTGGATTGACTTGGAGACAACCGACCTGGCGGCTGGGTGCCGGGCGCTCACGGCGGGCCGGGGGGCCGACGTAGTCCTCGATACCGTCGGGGGCGCAATGTTCGAGCCGTGCTTGGCGGCCGTGGCTCGCAGGGGCCGGATTGTGGCGATTGCATCGAATGGCATGCCCCGGGTCAGCTTCAACTTGGTCGACTTCTATCACAATGAGACGCAGTTGATCGGCGTGGATTCGCTTAAATGGGGGTTCGCAGAGGCCGCGCGGGTCTTGCGCGATCTCGGCCCGGCATTCGACAGCGGTGAATTGCCTGCGCCGGTTGTGGAATCCGCGCCACTCGAGAGCGGCCCTGAGGTCTATCGGCAGATCGACGCAGGAAAGGCTCGGAGCAAGATGGTCCTCACGCCGTAGCGCCCCGCCGTGCTCGCAGCCTTGCTCCCAGCGGCTGAGCGCGCTCAGTCCGCGTCGTACACCTCGACAAGCGCGTTGCCCGCCGCGCCGTTCACTCCCGACACCACTGCCGTATAAGCCCCAGGGACCAACGTGAGCACCAGGGCTGCATCAAGGCTGCCGGGGGCAAGGGCGAATGCGCCCACCCGCGCGGCCGTCGCCGCCGAGACTGCAGGATCCCGCACAAGCATCCAGTCGTCGTTGGCCGCCACCGGCGTTCCGTCGCTGCGATAGAGGGTGAACTGGGGATCGGTAATCGTGCCCCCGACGCCGAATCCTGCCAGCGCGGGCCCCGAGGCTCGAACGAGGACGCGCTTCGGATCCGGGCCGGCGATGACAAAGCCCGCGATCATGACGGCGGTGCCGGTGCCCACCTGCCCGCGCGTCGATAGGTTGACCAGTTTACCCAGGGAGTTGGGTGGGTCCGCATCGTAGACCTCCACAAGTGCCGTGCTCCCAACGCCTCCCGCGCCGCTCGTCACGCTCGCCGTGTACGCCCCGACCCCCAGCGATTCCACCAGCGCGGCGTCAAGGCTGCCATTGGCAAACGGAAACGCGCCGACCCGGCTCTCGGTTCCCTGAACCAACGCGCCTGCCCCCTTGTCCTGCCAGTTGTCATTCTGGGCGACCATGGAGCCTGAACGGGCGATTTGGAGCGTGAGCACCGGGTTCGAAACAAAATTTGGCACCCCGAACTGCGCCAGGCTCGGTCCGGCTCCCCGGATCAGAAGATTCTTCGTTCCGCGCGCCGACACAAACCCGGCAATCAATTCCGAGGCCCCGGAGCCGACCGCCCCGCGGGTTGAAAGGTTGACTAGGCGCGAGTTTCCGTTTGCGACTGCGACATCGGGGACGGCGGAGTCGGTTTCCGTGCTTGTCTCGCGGACGACCAGGCGAACCTGGGTGGCGCCGGCAGATGGGACCGCAAATGTTTCGGAGGCAGCGGTGACGGTGCCCGAGCCCGGGCTCGCCACTATGCCGGTTGCCGTTTGCCAGGTAACTCCTCCGTCCGCGGAGGTCTCGATCCGGGCGGCGTAGTCGGATGTGCTCCGCTCGGTCCAGCTCACCGAGAGGTTGGTCGCGCTCCCGGCCTGGGACGAGGTTACGGCGAGGCTCGCACCGCTTTGCGCCGTCCGCGGGTCGGTTGCCAAGACGTAATCGGCAAAATTCGAATAGCCATCGCCGGCCAAATCGGCGGCTGCGCCGCTCTTCGTCGAATCCTCCAGCTCCGCGCTGGTGAACCGGACGGCCTGCCAGGCCGAGAAATCCGACGTGGGGCGCGGGGCGACGCGGACGGTAACGGGGTCCGAATTCCCGTAGCGCGTGTCGCACCATATCGGGATCACGCCTTGGTTCGCCTCATAGGCCGGAGCCACTCCGATGTAGTCGCCCAGCATGTATCCCGTGGAGCTGAGCTGGGCCAGGCGCAGGTCGGTGGTGAAGTCGCTCACGCGGACCTCCGGCGCCCAAGTGATGCCACCGTCGAAAGACTGTGCGGCAAACAGGTCCACGTAGTTGCTTTGGTCGGGCGCCAGCCGCTTGTCATAGAAGGCTACCGTGACATTCTTGCCGTCCGGGGTGACGGCGACCGCCGGATTGAACACGGAGATATTCGCCGGGTTGTCGCTCACGACTTGGGCCGAAGTCCAGGTTGCTCCCATGTCGGGGGAGCTGCTCGCAAAAATCCGTGCCGCTCCGCCCGATGCCACAGCCTGCCAGACGACAAAGATCTGCCCGGTTTGGCGCGAAACCGCCACCGAGGGCAAACCGCCGCCGGTTCTTGCAACGGGATCATCGAACTCGGTGAGATTGGAGGCGACGAGGACGGCCGTGCTTGGCCAGGTCCTTCCGCCGTCCAGGGACCGGCGGCTCTCAAGGACGAAGCCGGAATTCGAGAAGTACGACTGGTAGACGCAGATCAGCGAGCCATCCGGCAGAAAGAACGGCTGCGTCCCCTGATAGCTTCCTCCCGAGGGCGTGATGGGGATGGCCGGCGTCCATGTCGTCCCCTGATCGTCGCTCACGACGGCATACAGGGTATTGGTGGTCAGCATTCCGCTGGGTGTGCTGGCGAAGCCCGTGAAGGTTGCCACAAGGCGCCCGACATTTGGCGAGCCGGCGAAATCGTTCACGGCGAGCCAGTCCTTGTCCGCAAAAAGCTCGGCGCTCGGCGTTGAGAACGCAACGTGGTTTGTCCAGGTCACCCCGCCGTCGAGCGACCGGCTGACGACCAGGTCGTCCAGAGTGAAGGCGGCATCGCGCGCGTCCAGCGTCGACAGGAACAGGTTTCCCTGCAGGTCTATGGCCGAGACCGGGTCCGTCGAGCGGAAATATGTGCCGCCGGACAATTGGGACAGATTGGGGATGAGCGTGCGAATCCACGTGAACCCGCCGTCAGTGGAAACGGCGTAGGCTCCGTCGGCCGCGCCGCCCTCCGATCCGCCGAAGCGGCCCTCCTGAAAAGTCGCCAGAACCAGATCCGGATCCGCGATGCTTCGAGAAACATAGGGCTCCGCCTGCTGGCTGCTGCCTGGCGAGAGCGCGCCCTGAGGCGCCACGAGCCTTAGGTTCGGGCTAACCCGGGCGTCGAGGACGGCGGGCGGGGTGCCTTTGATGCCCCCGGCGGGCGCCACCCCCTCCGCATCCGGCCGCGGGGTCGAAACCACCGGCCCATAGGCGCCCGAGCCGACCAGGCTGCTGTAAACCCCTCCGGATATTCTGCGCGGATCCACTCCGCGGAGGGCGGGCGGCAAATCGGCAGGCGAGGCGGCTTGGGCCGCGACCATGAGCATGACCGCGGCTAGGGACGCGCGGCGTCGAGCGGGTGTCCCAGATGGCCTCGTGAATGGAAACTGGCGCATGGGCCACGGACCTCACGCCATTTCAAGGCATGGGACGACAGGCTGGCCGCGCGGACAGGGTGGCGGATTCATGTGTCGAATGCGGCGGCGGTTATGGGATCCGGAGCGCTGACGTCGATGGGCGCGCCCAGCCTGTCAAGCTGCGTTGCAGGCGCTGCGGCCTGCGCGGGGGCAGGGCGCCATTCCGTCTTCCTCTTCCATGCCGCCCAGTATTTGATTGTCTCTGCGACCGAGGCGAGAGTCAAAACCGCAACTATCGCTTGACGCCGTTAGCATTTCCAACTGCTCGTTTCATCATGAATATACCATTCAGCCGCCGCATTGTCGTCTGCGTCCTAACGGTCCTAAGTCCATTCGCGTCCACCGGGGCTCGGGCGAACCCTGAGCCCTACAAGGTCATCACCGCCGCCAAGGTCGGCGGCGAGGGAGGCTTTGATTATGTATTTGCGGATTCCGCCGGCCGCCGGCTCTACGTTCCGCGCGGCAATCGCGTTGCGGTCTTCGAGCTCGACACGCTTAAGCCGGCCGGAGAGATCTCAAACACGAGCAACGTGCACGGGGTGGCCGTCGACCCCGCGTCCCATCATGGTTTCAGCAGCAGCCAGCCGGTGGTGATGTGGGACACCGAAACCCTTGCGACGATCAAGACGATCGACGTGCAGGGCGGACCCGACGGCATACTCTTTGATCCCAAGACCGAACGGGTGTTTGTCCTGAGCCATCGGGAGCCAAATGCGACCGTCATCGACGCGAGGGACGGCTCGATCGTCGGCACGATCGATCTCGGTGGCGCGCCGGAGCAGGGCGTCAGCGACGCCAGGGGCCATGTGTTCTTCGACATCGTGGACAAGGACACGGTCGCGGCCGTCGACGCTGCGGCCCTCACCGTGACGGCCCGCTACGGGCTGGGCGGCCGGGGCGGCGGGCCCGCCGGGCTTGCCATTGACGCGAAGAACCACGTTCTTTTCGCATTCTGCCACAACCCGCAGGCCGCCGTCATTCTCGACGCGGACGACGGCAGGATCATCACGAGCCTGCCTATCGGGACGGGTGTCGATGCGGCCGAGTTCAATCCGAGCACCCTGGAGGCCTTCAGCTCGCAGCGCGACGGCACACTGACGGTGATCAGGGAGGACAGCCCGACCAGTTTTGAGGTGGAGCAGGTCGTTCAGACGCAGGCGGGCGCAAAGACGTCGACCCTGGACTACGCGACCAACAGGATCTACCTGATCACGGCGCAATGGGCCCCGCCCGCGCCTGATGCGGCGCCGGCCGCGCCCGCCGGCCAGGGCGCGGCCGGCGCGCGCAATGAATGGCGGAGGCGTGGACCGATGGTTCCGAACTCGTTCACCATTCTGGTGGTGGGCCGGTGACCCACCAGGGGCGGCATGTGAGTCTCCCAAGCCGGCGGCCCGCGGAGTCGTTCCTTGACGCTATGTTCACATGGCCTGACGTTCATCGCCATAATGTCCAGCGCCGCTGAGACCCCTGGTCCTCCTTTGCGCCCGTCAGTCTTCCTGAGCTACGCCTCGGAGGACCGGGCTGCAGCGAGCTCGATCCGGGACACGCTGGAGGCGGCAGGGCTCGAAGTGTGGTTCGACGAGGAGGAGCTGGGCGGCGGTGATGCCTGGGACCGGAAGATTCGCCGGCAGATCCGCGAATGTGACTATTTCATGCCGGTCATTTCGGCCCGGACGGAGGCGCGCGCCGAGGGTTATTTCCGCCGGGAATGGCGGCTCGCCGTCGAGCGGACGCTCGACATGGCCGACGACCACCCGTTTCTCCTGCCGATAGTCATCGATAATACGGATCAGGCGGGCGCCCTCGTGCCCGACAGGTTTCTATCCGTTCAGTGGCTAAAGGTCCCCGCGGGCAAGTCGACACCCGCCCTCACGGCCCTTTGCGCAAGGCTGACTTCGGGGATGGCCCCCGAGAAGCCCGGGCCCAAGCGGGCGGCGCCGGCGCGCGCAGCCGGGGGCCGCTCACCGGCGCCACCCCGCGTGATGCCCGCGTTCCCCACCGAAGAGCCTGGTCAAAGGGTCAAGTTCTGGTTTCACGTGGCCGGCTGGGTTTTCGAGTCGGCTTGGGTTGCTTTCCGGCGGTTGCCCCGTTGGCTGCGGCTAATCATCACTTTCTGGCTTGTGATTGTCGTCCTGTCGCGCGGCTGCTCGAGGCCGGCGCCGCCGGCGAGCGCGGTTTCGCCGCAGACCAGCGCAGCGGCGCCACAGGCCAGCACGGTGTCGCCGGAGACCGCCCAGAAGCTCAAGGCAATCGCGGAGAAGTACCAGGGCAGCTCCAACAAGGGGGACATCGCCAAGCTGGGACTCGAAATCGCGCGCGAGTTCTCGCGCGCCGCCGGCGATAACGAGAAGGAGGGGAGCCCTCTGTTGGCCATTCCGTTCACGGCCCCAGCCGAAAATCCAGCTGACGCAAAGCTCGCAGATTCCACCTTCGCACTGCTCTATGGACGGCTCTCAATTTCTGTCCGCGGCCAGGTCGGACTCAGCAAGCAACCGCTTCCGTCATTGGATATCAGCGATGCCGTTGACCGCGGCCGCGAGAGTCACTCAAGCTACGTCATCTGCGGCGGGATCGAAATCCGTGGCACGCAACATGTTCTCACCGTGGATATTGTCGATGTTTCAGGGCATTCGCTCGTTTGGTCCAAGAGCTATCCGGTCGACGGCGCCGACCCGGCGGCGATCGCGCCAGAGGTCGAGTCAAGAGTCCCGTCGCTCGACGACAATTAGGCCATTCCCGCCTAGCTCGATTGGTTCCCACGGCCGGCTGCGCGGTCCAACGGGCTTTTGGTTCGCACTGCCTAGACCACCAGCGGGCGCAGGAGGGCCGCAGTAACCGGGAGACTCGCATGCGGTCCCCTCATGTGGCCAGCCCGAGGGCGAAATGGCCCTCGGGGCCGCCCAGCCCAAAAGCGATGCCTGCGCCCCGCCGCTCGAGGGAGACCCGCACCTGGTCGGCCGAGGGTGGAATCTCCCGTAGAAATTGAATCTCGAGCATGCGCGGCCTCGGGAAGAAGCCCGCGGCGGCGAGGGCCGTCTGAAGGTAATCAAAATAGGCGGTGTTGTTGACATGCTCGTTGCCGTCGAAGTCGGAGTACCGCACCGAGATGGACCGATCAATCGGGCTTCCCGCGGGCAGCTTAAACCGGCGCCTTTCCAGGTCTGGGCAAAAGATGCCGCCCGGCCCACTGGGAAACCCGGCGGCAACCTCGCGCGGCACCCGGCAGATTGCCTTCGCGGCGAGGTTGAAGTAGAGCCACACGGACGAGGCTGAGGCGGTGAGTTCGCTCCCGCAATGAACACGGAAATCCCGGTAGCCCTTGAACGCCCGGATGCCCGAGGACCAGGTGGTCACCCGCAGCGCCTCCCCGAAGCTCGGATAGCGATGCACCGACACGGCCATTCGGTGCAGCACCCAGGATTCGCCGCGCGTCGCCTTTGCCCGGGTGCCCGCGCCGCACTGGTCGGCGTGCCTGATCGCCGCCTCCTGCAGGAACGCAAAAAGGCTGCGCAGGGACAGCGCGCTATCCCGGTCGACATTCCAGTATGAGACCGACCCGTCGAGAATATACTCCGGGGATATATCTTCCTTGGGGGCATCCATTTGGCCGTGTGGTTATCCGCTCCCGAGGGTGCGAGCCCTAGACTTCCAGCTGCTTGATCGGCCGCAAGTGAAAGCTCCACCGAGAATTGAATTCGGTGACGGGCCGGACGAATTGGCGAGCCCGAATCGGCGAAACGTTGCGCAATGACATCCGCGCCGCGCTGGCCGGCGTGCCTGGTCGCCGGGGACGCAGTCCCGGCACGGGCGGGAGACGCTAGCGCCGGCCGGCGGGCACCGCAGCCAAGCGGTCCGACTCCAGGATCCTTCCGGTGAACTTTGTGCTACAGGTCGTGCCGCCTATCTCGTTCGCCCCGATCTCAACCTCCGAGGGCGGCGCTCGTGGATACGAATCGCCGCTTTCCGAGAGCAATTCCCGGCCGTTCCACCAAACATGAACGCCAGGGCCGGCGCCGAGGGAAGCCATCGCAATCTCCACCGTCTGCGGCTCGCGCGGATCCGCAGCGAAGGGCTGCGAGATCTCCCCGCCATAGGCCCATTTGTCGTGCCCGACGGCAAACCGGCCTTTCCCGAGATATTTCAAGTAGATGATGTCTCCGGCGCCGGTGCGGCCCGTCGTCACCAGCGGCTCGGCGCTGCCCGGCGTGGCCCAGGGGACGCTCAGGACCATGCGCAGAGCACCTCGGGGCGGCGAGACGAACCGGAGCCACACCCAGGGCCCGGCCATGGCGACCGCCGCCGTGACAAGGGCCAGGGCGCCCCATCGATGAAGCCATTGGACCAGGCTCTCCTCAAGAAATGCGCCCCTGCGAGCCCAGCCGGCCCCCGGCCCAGCCGAACGGGCGGCGAAGGGTAACGCGGCAACGAACGCTATCCACCCGATTGCACTCGCCCAGAACGCGACCCGAAGAAGAAGGCCCCCGGGATACCAAAGGCGAACGACGCTTCGCCCGGCCGGCACGACAACTCCCACTAGGCCCTCGCCGGTCTGCTCGATCCGCTCTTCGGATCCGTTGACTGTGGCCCGGTATCCGGGAATGAAGAGCTTCGGCGTCTCGAGCAGGGCGGGGTGCTCGGCTTGAACATCGGCCTCGAACGGAATGAGAGAATGCAGGCGCACAACCCTCGGCGCGGACTCAAGCCACTCCACGGTCACCCGGGCGAATGGCGCCTCCTTCGCCGCGCCTGCCAAAGCTGGGAAGAAATGGAGCATCACGTCCTCGGGCGCCGCCCCATCGTTGCCGATGGCAATCGTCCGGCCGTTCTCGGGACCCGCTCCAAACGACCGGCTCATTCCAGAGGACGGCAGCCCGTAGTCGCGCGCGAGGACCGGGCCGCTGAGGCTAAGCTGGCCCTCCGGCTGGCGTCCCAGGAAGTCGAAGCGCAGCAGCGTGGTACGGCCGGGCGCGAGCCGTATGGACGGGCCCACCTCGGACGCGCCCTCGCGCCTCGCCAGGTTGACGACCGAAATGGGAGCGGCCGTCCCGGCCGACACCGGGGTGGCGCCGTCAGCGATCACGTCGAATGTCGCCAGGTCACGCAGACGGGTCTCGAGAATGGGGGCCATGACTCCGTGGGAAAAATAGGACGGAATGAAATTGAATACCTGGTAGGACGAGATGGTAAGGGCCACGTTTTCGATGCGATGCGAGTTTTCGGATGACTCCGGGGTGCTCGTCGCCGCGCGGCCGTTCACGATGAGCTTGTGGGCTTCCCAACCGCTCCAACCCAGGCCGATCGCGACGCCCGCACCCAGCAATACCGCCCCAACCCCCCGGGTCCTCGAGATTCCTGCCATCGCCGCAAAAGCGGCCAGCCCGGCCAAGATGACGTAGAATCGCTGCATAGGCCAGCCGTTGGTCACGGTGAGCACGGCGGCCGGGGCCCAGGACCAAAGGCGGGCGGTCACGCCCGGGATCGGCCACAGCAGAAGGAGCAAGGCCGCCGAACCCGCCAGCAGCATCGCCGCCGAACGGCGAGAATGCAGAGCGAGAAGGCCCGCCAGCAGGCCGCCCATAAGGGAGTAACCCAGCTGATAGTCTCCCTCCAGGGACCGGCCCGTGATTGGCCTGAACGAGGAGCGCCAACCGACCGCGACGTTTCGAACCACTCCCGCAATCTGCTCCGAAGCTGTCACATGGGGAACCCGCAGGTGCAGCGATGCCACTGACACGAACACATAGCCGGCGAGAAGGGAGAACACGAGGCCCGCAGCCGCCATCCGCAGCAGGTTTCGCCAAGCCCATCCGCCTCGAACAAGAATCAGGAGCCAAGCACAGAGGACGAGCAGGCTCACCCAGAACGCAATCGGCGGGTGCGCCCACCAGAGCGCGGCCAGCGAAGCTGCCTGGGCAAACCATGGGGCCCAGGCCTCGGGTTTGTCGGTCGCGTCGGCCAAGCCCAGCAGGATCCAGGGCATGATGGGGACCGTCAGGAACGTGGCGATCAAGTCCCCCTCGTAGAGCGGCACCAAGACCCCCGGAGAGAGCACGTACAGGGCGGCAAGAGCCGCGGCCTCCCAGGGCCTGCCCGGAGCATATCGGCGCAGGGCAGCGTATGCGCCCACCGCCCCAAGCCCGCCGCTCAGCAAGAGAATAAGGTTCTGCAGCCCGAAGATCGGCAGCGTGTGCAGGGTTATAAGGTCGAGGCCGGCGCCAGCGTACTCGAAGAGCGGGGCCGTCCTCAGCGTGTGGATGTTGCCGTTGAACGCGTAAGGGGACTGTCCGACGAAGAGCGGGAATACCCCAAAATGAGCTTGGTCCAGACTATCCGAAAGCATGAGGGAATAGTGGTACGCGTCGCCCGAGCCGACGTGCGCGTTGGCTACATACGCCTGCAGCGCGTAGGCTGCGACCAGCTGGAGCCCCGCGCCCCGAAAGCCATCCGCCCACGTCATCGGAGAGCCGCCAGCCGCCCACCGAAGCAGCCTGCCGATCACGCTCAACCCGGCCGCCAACATGATCCCGAGCGCAAGGGCTGGGGCCAGACCCAGAGCGGGCGAGCGCTGATTGTGGGCAAGCACCGCGACCGCGCCCAGGCCAACGATGCGTCCGAGAGCCTTCCAGGCCGAAGAGGAGCCGCGCGTTGCCGCGGCCGTGACAATCCAGACGGCGACCGCCTCGGCCTGAAACACCGCCGTGAACTCAGCGAGTCCGTAAAGGCGCGACGCGGCCCAGAGGCCAAGGTAGATGGTCGCTAGTTCCGACGCCAACAGCGCAAGACTGCCTCCCGGCGGCCCAGCGGACGGCCCGGCCGGACCTGCGGGTTCGCGGTGTTTCATGTGCAAAAGGATTGGCTCAATTTCCCTAGGGCAATGCTAAACAAGGCTTCAAGCCCGTCGATCGGCTCCGTTCCCTCGGCCAATCCATGGGCTCCGGCATGGATTGTCCCCGGGGGCGCGCAGGCCCGAACCCGTGGCCGGCGCCCTGGCCGTGGGCCTGCCTTTCCCGTCAGGCCACCTTGACGGTCGAGCCCACCTGCGATGAGCGATAGGCGGCCTCCATCACGGCCACGCGCGCCGCGGCCTCGCGAACGGGGACAAGAGGCATGCCCGGCAGGCCTCCCACCGCATTCACGAACTGTTGGAGCGGGGAAACCGGGCCCTGGGGCAGGTCCTTCCACGGCTGATTCCCGTCGGCGCCCTTCACCTGGGCGCACTTGAAGAACAGCTCACCCTTGACGATGGCCGCGTTGCCCTCGGTGCCGCTGATCTGAAGTGTCACCGGGTCCGCGATGTCCACCCAGCTGGCGGCCAGCGTTCCCATGATGCCGTTCCTGAAGCGAAGGAGCGCCTCCCCCGCCTCGTCGCAATCGCCGTATCGGCCGGTCACGACCCGGGTCACCGCCGTCGCAGACTCAACGTCGCCGCAGAGCCACATCATTATGTCGAGCATGTGGGTGCCTAGGTCGCCAAAGGCGCCGACACCTGCGACCTTCGGATCCGCCATCCAGCGCCAATTTTCCCATGGCCTGTTCGGCTTCTCGTCAAACCATCCCCCCAGCGAGCCGTTGTGGCAGTTGGACCCCGCAATGCGCGTGATCTTCCCGAAGACGCCGCGCTCGACCTGCTCCTTGAGAAAGAGGTGCTGCGGAATCGTGCGCATGAAATATCCCGTCGTGAAGAGCACGTTTGCCCTGACGATCGCATCGGCCATCTCGGTGCTCTCGCTCGCCGTGACGCCAAGCGGCTTCTCGGCATATATGTGCTTCCCGGCGGCCGCAGCCGCCAAGACAAGCTCCCGGTGCCTGTTGGTCTCGGAGCAGATCACCACGGCCACCACCTCCGGGTCGGACCAGATCTGCTGCAGGTCTGTCGCGACCGCCGCACCAAGCTCCGCCGCGCGCCTTTCAGCCCGCGCCGCATCGTGGTCCCATGCGAATTTCACGCGGACGTTCGGCCGAAGGCCGACAAGGAGCTTTATGAAACCAGGCGTATGGATGTGCGCGCAGCCGACGAAGGCGAGCGTCACGGGTTTCGCAGTCGCGCTGCTCGCGGCCGCCAAGCCACCCGGAAGCGCTGCCACGATAGCAGCTCCACCCGCGGTCTTGATGAAGCCACGGCGATCGATGACGGGGAATTCACGAATATCGTTTTGCATTGGGACAAATGCCCTTGAAGCCCTCAAACAAGGGCGTGTCAACGGCCCTGCCACCCAGGGCGGGCCGACAGTATGGCAGGACGCCGGACCCCGTTTGATGCCTTCGTCGGCGCACGGTCGCGGATCCTACCTGGGAACGGCCTCCCGTGTTGAATTGGGCCGGCCATAGATGAAACCGAGACTCAGGAAGACACTCGCCCCGACCGGGAGAGGGGGCATCTCCTCCAACGCAAAGTCCCATTTCCTATGGGGCAGGGGATACAAGCTCGGCCCGGCTATCGGATCAGGAGCAGCACCTTGCCGGTAGTCCTCCGGCCTTCGAGTGCGCGCTGGCCCTCGGCCGCCTCGGCCAATTGAAAGGTGGCGCCGATGCGCACACGGAGTACTCCCGCCGCCAGCCATCGAAACAGATCGTCGGTCCTTCTCCGCAGTTCGGCTGTGGTCTGGGTATAATTGGCCAGGGTGGGCCGGGTGATATAGAGCGAACCCCTTTGAGAAAGCAGCAATGGCGCGAACGGCGCCACCGGGCCGCTCGAGTTGCCAAAGCATGCGAGCAGGCCGCGCGGCCGCAGGCTATTAAGGCTGCCCTCAAAGGTGTCCCTGCCTACGCCGTCATAAACCACGTCGACTCCCCGTCCGCCGGTGAATCGCCGGGCCGCGGCGGCAAAATCGTCCCGCGTGTAAATCACCACCTCGTCGGCCCCTGCCTCCCGCGCCAGTCTGGCCTTTTCCTCGCTCCCGACGGTTCCGATCACCCTCGCGCCGCGGCGCTTTGCGATTTGAACCAGCAAGAGGCCAACCCCACCCGCCGCGGCATGCACCAAGGCGCTCTCCCCGGGTCTAAGCGCATGGGTGTCGCAGGCCAGATAATGGGCAGTGAGGCCCTGCAACAGAAGGGCGGCCGCCTGCTGGGAGCCGACGCCGTCGGGAAGATGAACCAACTGGGCAGCGGGCACGATCGCCTCGTCGGCGTACCCTCCGCTCGCCCGGGCGCTCGCGACCCGGTCGCCCAGGTTGCACCCGAGAACATCGGCTCCGACCGCAGAGACGGTACCGGCCACTTCCATGCCAAGCGTAAAAGGGAGGGGCAGGGGATACAGCCCGCTGCGCTGATAGGTGTCGATGAAGTTGACCCCCGCCGCCTCCACCTTGATCCGCACCTCGCCGGACTTTGGCTCGGGCACCGGCACCTCATCCAGGCGCAGCTTCTCCGCCCCGCCAATTTCATGTACTCGAATCGCGCGCATTGCCGAATAATTGGACGCATTCGCGGGGCGGTGCAACTTTCGCCGCCGGGTTGGGCATCGCAGCCTTGAAGATCGCTGCTTTTCGTGCTGCTCACGTATATTGGGCCCGGGATGATGAAGAGCGTGCTGACGTTGCGCACGGGAAACGCGTGGGTTCACGCGCTCAGCTACCACGCCGTCGCACCGCACGTGATTGTCGACACGCCGCTTATGGTGAAAGTCTTCGGTATCGCCTGAAGAGAAGCCCGACGGAGCGGGGGCACTTTGCCGCGTCCGACGGCTTCCGCGCTCGAACCATCAGCTAAAGTTCTGGAATTGCGCGCCTCGCCGCACCTTTCGACGAACAAGAATTCAACGGCGCATCCAAACGGGCAACGAACCACCTCCGTTTGTTCATGCTCCAGGTTCGGCGCAATAGTGAGGAGCTTCCCGTCCAAAGCGGAACGCCGCGCTACGGAGGTGCCGTTGCACTGCCTTGCGGAGAGCGCCGCCCAACCTGCTACGGCGTCCCCGGGGTCGCGATTGCAATTGCGACCTCTTGTGTAACACCAGCTTCTGAACTGTTGGACCCGACCTGCGGCGCTGCCATAGGAAATGATTCTCGATGCCTGAGGAAGGTTGGTGTGTGGAAGCGCCGGCAGGTCAGGGCCGGCCCTTGCGTCCTGTGCAGAACCTAAAGCGGCTGGCAACCTAAAGAGTAGAATTGCTCCTTTGACACTTGCCGGAGACCGTATGCCCTTCCCCGTTCGGAAACTTGAGCCGCAATCACTATGCCTAAATCCAAAATCGCAAAGAAAGTCGCCGAAGAGCTGAACCGTCAGTTTAACCAGGAGCTTGGCGCCGCGCACTCGTATCTTGCGTTGTCCATTTGGTGCGACGTCAGAAATCTAAAGGGGTTCGGGAAGTATTTCGTGAAGCAGGCCGGCGAGGAACGTTCTCACGCGGAGCGGATCCTCAAGCACTTGACCGACCGAGGCGTGACAGCGGAAGTGGCGGCGCTGCCGGCGCCGAGACAGGACTTTAAGACGCTGCTCGAAGTGGCCCAACAGGCGCAGGCGCAGGAACATGGCAACACGCTTGGCGTCAACGCCGCTTACGAGGCCGCGCTTGCGGAAAAGGACGCTGCTGCCCAAGTGCTCATGCATTGGTTTATCAGTGAGCAGGTCGAAGAGGAGGATTGGTCCACGGAGATGGTGGAGCGCGTTCAAGGCGCGGCTTGCTCCGGCGGCATGTCCGATCTGGATCGCCACATCGAAAGGTATCTTGCGGAGGAGGTCCGGGAAGTGCCGAAGGGACCTTAATCTGCGCGCCCGGCTCGAGTTTGCCCAGATCTTGCCGCCATTTTGGAGGATCGTTTGCGCCGATTCGGAGGGATTGTCCGTTGGTGAGGTCATCCAAGGGTCTCAGTCTAAAGCGGGCTTGGAAGGGGAGTCCGGCGTGCTCGACGGCGAGGCAAGGAACGCAACGCGCGATCCGCAGAGCGCGCGGAAGAAGGGGACATGAAAGGGACAAACAGAGGCCTCGACTTCTCTTAATAACCGGAATACCATCGACACGAATGAAACTGATTGGCGGCCGCGAAGTTTTCCTTTCCGAAATCTTTATCCTGCCTGAAGGCGAGTCGGCCTTGTTTGATGCGTCCGCAAGAGGGTTTCCGCTCCGAATCGAAGTTAAGGCGGAAAAGCTCGAGGGCGGCATTCGAGCACAGGCCACGACTAGTGTGATCCCGGCTGCCTCTCAGGATCAAAAGTCAGGTGCTTGCCCGCTTGTGACAATTCGGTTGGAGAATTGGAATTCGACGATCCCGGCAATCTTCTTGAAACCCGTGCGATTTGGGCAACTGCCCGACGGCACATCATTGGGTTACAACGTGGCCGTAACCACAATTGCAGGATCGACCACGGCCAGGCTTATCTCGCTGCAAGTGTATGTCGGGGGGAGCTACTAAATGGGCGCTGAAAACGAAATAACCGGGCCACTTTCAGTCAAGGCCCCAAGACCTTCCACTGCCCACATCGCCCTTAGGGGTGAGTTCTGGATAAAGATCACGATACTTATCGTCATGGTCATTCTTCTTCTCGGCCTGCTACTCGTAGCGGTCGCGATCCTATACAAGAAGCCGGACGAGTTTGCCGGGTATATTCATGTTATCGTTCCTCTGTATTACGGGGTGATTTTTGGCGTCATCGGCTTTGTCGTGGGCCAAAAGACCAAGGATCTATAGCGGGCATTTGCTGATCCCCTTTCGGGGCGGCCGGTGAGGGGCGGTTCCCACGAAGGGCTGAAAAATTGGCCTTTTCAATGGGCCCGGACCGATTCTCCAAGCGCGCCGAACCGGTGCAATCGCATCAATTCCTTCCTGGGTCATCGCGAACCCTTGACTCTTCAGCCAGTTTTGGATCGCGGTGTATTCCGCGGCTGAAGGAAAGCATCTTGCCTCCAGTTCAGTCTGCGAGATCTGTTCTCCGCGAACAACCTTTACCGCCGGGCCCCGTCTAGCTACTCAAGGAGCCTCACCGGCCCCATTCATCGATGATAGCCTGCGCCTTGGCCCGAGAATCGGATTCATCGGCTGTGCGCGTTGACGGCGGGGAAGGAGCGTTTATGCGATCGATCTCCGTGGCTATGCTCTCACTCGGCGTCACGGGATGCGCGTCGATGACGGACTGGTCGAAGGAGCCCCTTCCAGTGTCTGTTTCCGCCGTCAACTATTCCCAGCTCTCCGACGAGGAACTCTGCGCTCGGATCAACGATCCCATAAACACCCAACCCGAGGCTCCGGCTGTCCCAAAACTTACCAAGGCGCTCTTTTACCTCCTCTTGCCCGGCGAGGTATATCCGAACGACGTGACTTTAGGGGCAGTTTACCGCGAGCTAGAGATGTCGCTCGAGCATAGGGGGTACTTCAACGCGGTCTACCAAAGGAGGGCAGGGCACATGCCGACCAGGATCGACTACCTGCTGCGGGTCCATTATGGCAAGCGGCCATGGCTGGACCCGATAGTGCGAACGGACAGGGTCACGTGGGGCAATGACGGACTTGTGTCCTCAAGGAGTGACCGCGATAGCATGTTCTTGGTTGGCCCCAGCTCGATCTGGGACCCTCGCGTTGGAATGAGCCAAGCCGAAAGCGACGCTCTCATCCGCTTTTTCGGAATGGGGCCGGGCTCAAATCCGCCGCCATGGTCCTACTATGGAATGGACACACTGCTCTGGCGCGACTTTGGCGAGGAGGATAAGGTCTCTCGCGATTTCTATCTGTTCGTGGTCGAGGCCTTCAAGACGGACGATGTCAGGATCATGAAGAAGAAAGCGCCTTGCGTCTGGGCCACGTTCATAGCCGTGCCGGCTGACCGGGGTCAAAAATACTCGAGCGTTCTAAGGGCTATGATTCAAACGGCCACGCCTTACTTTGGAGAGACAACGCATGGCCTTCAGGCGTATGAAGTGCCGCCTGGCAAGGTATTCGTCGGGACCCCTGTCGAGGTGCCCGGCGCCCAGAAACTGCCCCTGCCCACGGAACAATGACCTTCTTGAACCTCGTCGCCGGTCGGCCATTTCCCAAAAGATCGTGCGCCTTTCGGAAAGCCTGTTGCGGCTACAGACTCCCGGCGGAAGGGTGAATGGGATTGCCGAGCCGGGAGTCTCGGCGCTGCCCGAGGAAAAGCCGCCCACCCAAGCCGCCGTCGCCTGGCCGACCGCTGGCTTAGGCACGCTCGCGGCAGTGCGACGACAAAACTAACTTCCGACGATATTATGGGCCTTACCCGCGGGGAGGATTGAATGGTCCTCGTGGACGCGAACGTCCTTTTGGACATCCTGACTAACGATCCCAACTGGCTCCAATGGTCGCAGGAGCGATTCTTGGCGGCGATCGAGGATGACCAGGCGGCCGTAAACCCCGTCATTTATGCGGAATTAGGTGCCGCCTACCGAAGCGCGACTGAACTTGACCGTGCGCTAGCCGGCTGGCCGGTACAGCGACTTCCCCTTCCATGCGAGGCCGCATTCCCGGCCGGCCAAGCTTTCGTGCGTTACCGGAAAGAAGGCGGGCAGTGCCGCTCGCCATTGCCCGACTTCTATTTCGGAGCGCATGCCCAAATAGCGGGGCTGCCGCTTCTCACGCGCGACGCCGCCCGTTATCGGACCTATTTCCCGAAATTGCGGCTTATCGCACCGGCTTAACCGTGCCAATCCGATGAGATAGGACGACCCGTTGGATCTGAACTCGCCTGTTCTTAGAATATTTCATAACTTCTTTATTTTAAAACACTTGTTTAACGAGATCTGGGTCCATCATCTCCATGTGAGAACGGGAGGTGGTTCGAGTCTGGTTCGAGTTTGCCCCGGGTTTGCCCCGTTTTGAAGGGACGCACGCCACGATTCGACATGACGCCTAGGTCCTTCAGTATAACGCTGCCGTCGGCAATTCATGCACGATAAGGCCCTGATAGGCTCCGCTCCGGTCGGTTGGACCTCGGGTTAAAATACCTGCTTCGGCTGAAAGTCATCCCATAGGCTTGACACCATGAACGAACGCCGACATGATGTCGGACATGAAGACATTTAATGTTCGTGATCTGGATAGACGACCAAATCAAGTCCTTGAGGCATGCGACTCTTTCGGGGAGGCCCGCATACGATGCCGCGACGGCAGGACGTATGTCATAAAGACGGAAGCGAAGCCCCAATCGTCTATTTCGGCTCTTCCGGATTTCTCCGCAAGGCGCCATGAGCTATTTGAGAGAGCTGCATCCCGTTCGTTTGCGAGGAAGCTCGATCAAGCGCTTGCCGGCGAATGAAACCGTACGCGGACACGAACTTCTTTACTCGGGTATATCTCGAGCTGCCTGACAGCGCTAAAGCCGATCTGTTGCTAGAGACCGCTAAGACCGGTGATTCCGAGCCTGTCCCTGTCACTTGGCTGCACAGGATGGAACTCGTGAATGCGTTTGAAATCTCGGTTTGGTTGAGCAGACAGGGTCGGCACCCTACGGTGAATCCTGAACAGGCGGCCATGGCGCTAGCCACATTCAGAGATGATTTGAAAGCCGGCACCTTCCTTCGCATTGCGCGGCCAGACACCACGCAACTTGAATCGCTGGTTGAGGAGACCGCCCATCGTCACACAGCCAAGAACGGATTTCGGACGTACGATATATTGCACGTCGCGTCGGCTCTGATTCTGGGATGCGACACGTTTTTCAGCTTCGACCTTCGAGCCAAGAAACTTGCCGAACTGGAGGGCCTCTCGGCGCCAGGGTAGGTGAACGCCTTTTGCGAGAGTTGTCGCCAATTATCCCTTCCCTGGAACTCGCAGAAACCGATGCAGGCCTGGGATGTTAGCGCGGAGCCGGGAAATTGATGCCTTTCGGGTCGATTGGAAATTCGCCGCGCGCTTTTCAAGTAGTCACGCTTCTCGATTTTCCATTGGAACTCGTGTGCGAGTAAGCGGCGGACCCATTCAGGGTCCACCATCCCATATTATTTCCCAAGGCCAATGCCGGAGTGGGGCAACAAACATATGCCACTCGTTGTATGTCCACGAGTTGGTGCACCCGATCGGGGTCCACCGTTTCCCTATGCGAAGGGTAGGCGGTTCGAGTCTGGTTCGAGGTTGCCCCGCGTTTGCCCCGATTCGGGGAGGTAAACTTGACATCCGGGTCACGTAATTACATGTAAGTACATATGCCAACCAAAGTGCCAGTAAAGCTCACACGAATCGGAAACTCCAGAGGGATACGAATACCTAGCGGGGTAATTCGTCGCCTCGGACTTGATCGGGCCGGACTGGTGGCCGAGATACGGTCGCATGGTCTTTTCCTTAGAACGGCGCCATCGAAGAAACTTTCTTGGTCCGAGACAGCTCTAGCTATGGCCACCGAAGGGGAGGACTGGAGTGACCTTGAAAACGCCTCAGCAGATGGCCTCCACACAGTTTAAGCGCTACGGCGTATATTGGGTAGATCTCGATCCAACTCGAGGGCGGGAGCTGAAAAAGACTCGACCCGGTGTGATCGTGAGCCGCGACGAATTGAACGGCGTCCTCGATACCGTCGTGATTTGTCCGTTGACAAGTACGTTGCATCCCACGTGGCGAACCCGGCTCCAGATCGAACTTAACGGAAAACAGTTGGAGGTCGCAGTTGATCAGATTCGAGTTGTCAGCAAAGACAGGATGACGGCCAAGAAAATCGGGGATCTAAGCGCCAAGTCGGAAGCTGCACTGCGCGATCTTATCTCCGAGGCATACGCCCAGTAGACTGCCCGGAAATTACGCGGCAGTTCTCGCCTAACGTTCGACATGAGCGGCCCTTGGCACCTCCGCTCGATGGCGGTGTTAGACCACACACTCTCGCCAGCACTCACGGCCCGGAATTCCAGATGTCTACAACGCATCTCAAATAGCCGCCGTTTTCACGACGCCAAACGGTCGTGTAGCGGCCGGATAAGTGCATCAGATTCCCGTCGGAGCCAGGTATCGTCACTGTGTTTTCACCCGTCGTGTATCCCAAAGTGGCGTCATTGCTGACCGCTGCCTGCTCGGGACGCCAGCGAATCTGAAATCCGGGAACGGCAAGGCTCTGGCGAACGTATTCTCGAATGGAGTTTTTTCCCCGAATGACTGGGGAGCCCGAAGGGTATATGTTTGCATCATCACTCCACTACGCGACGATTTTCTCGAGATCCCGTCCTTCGGCGGCAGCTGACGACCACTCACGATTACGCTGCAACAATGCTTCCGTCTCGCTTTCTGCGCGCGCCATGGTCGCGCACCCGCCGAGGAAAGAGATCACGAGTGCCGCTGTTGCGGCTCCGGCAAGATTCATGGATTGGCGTCTCAAGAAAAGCGGCAGTGAGCCGTAGACCCGAGTAGCAACCCGTTGCAATCTCTTCCTTGAGATCGCTATTAACCCTCTGTGGCTTGGGAAGCTGGTGGACCGGATCAGGGTCCACCGTCTCCCTATGAAATTGGAAAGCGGTTCGAGTCTGGTTCGAGTTCGCCCGGGATTTGCCCCGTTTCAGAAAGGCGCTTGCCCCAATTCGGCGAAATTGGCCTTCAGGTCAAGAGCCTGGGGATCATGCCTTGGCCGGAGAAGCCTTCTAGATGTTGTGCTCAATTGGACAATTGACAGATTATACCATCCAACTACCA
>Ga0209415_10003170_pt1 | contig 30565 bp, 23 predicted proteins | sample PeaSoiSIISIP2007_FD_187696 | JGI IMG/M metagenome (GOLD analysis project Ga0209415, IMG submission 187696) | Peat soil microbial communities from Weissenstadt, Germany - SII-SIP-2007 (SPAdes) (version 2) | ecosystem: Environmental > Terrestrial > Soil > Wetlands > Peat | place: Germany... | reverse complement strand
GACTGGTGCGCATGGAGCGCGCGATCAAGGAAAAGATGAGCGTGTACCAGGAAATGTCGACGGCGATGCCGCATGACCTGGTGAACGCCAAGCCGGTGATGGCGGCCATCCGCGAATTCTTCGGCTCTTCCCAGCTTTCGCAGTTCATGGATCAGACCAACCCACTGAGCGAGATCACGCACAAGCGGCGTCTTTCGGCCCTGGGACCAGGCGGTCTTTCGCGGGAACGCGCCGGCTTCGAGGTTCGCGACGTCCATCCGACGCACTACGGGCGCATCTGCCCCATTGAAACGCCCGAAGGTCCGAACATCGGTCTCATCAGCTCGCTCTCCTGCTTTGCGCGGATCAACGAATACGGTTTCATCGAGAGCCCCTACCGTCGCGTGAAGGACGGCGTGGTGGTGGACGAAATTCGCATTCTGAATCCAGGCGATAGCGACTACAAAGTGGGCCAGGTGGGGCTGCGCAACGACGCCGAGAAAACCAATCGCGGACTGGGCGCGAAGAAACAGGCGGCGGAATTCGAGCCGCATTGCGATTATCTTTCGGCGTGGGAAGAAGACAAATACATCATCGCCCAGGCGAACGTGGGCCTGGATGAAAAGGGCCGCATCACGGCGGAGCTGGTGAACGCGCGCCAGGCCGGCAACTTCGTTCTGAAACACGTCGGCGAAATCCAGTACATGGACGTCAGCCCGAAGCAACTGGTCAGCGTGGCCGCGAGCCTGATTCCGTTCCTTGAAAACGACGACGCCAACCGCGCCTTGATGGGGTCGAACATGCAGCGTCAGGCGGTGCCGCTGCTGCGCGCGGAAGCTCCTTATGTCGGCACCGGCATGGAGCGGGTGACGGCGCGGGACTCGGGCGCGGTGATTATCTGCAAGCGCGCCGGGACGGTCGACTCGGTGGATAGCGAGCGCATCATCGTCCGCGTGGAGGGCAATTCCCAGGAAGGGCAGCTTTCCCGCGAAGTGGGCGCGGACATCTATCAGATGACCAAATTCAAGCGCTCCAACCAGAACACCTGCATCAACCAGAAGCCCATCGTCGCCAAGGGTCAGAGGATGCGGAAGGGCGACGTGCTGGCCGACGGTCCTTGCACCGAGCTGGGCGAACTGGCGCTGGGCCGGAACGTTTTGGTGGCCTTCATGCCGTGGCGCGGATATAACTTCGAAGACGCGATCGTCGTCTCGGAAAAGTTGGTGAAGGAAGACTATTACACCTCGATTCACATTGAGGAATTCGAGGTGGACAGCCGCGACACCAAGCTCGGACCCGAGGAAATCACCCGAGATATCCCGAATATAGCCGAAGGTTTTCTCCGGAATCTGGATGAAAGCGGAATTATTCGAATCGGGGCGACGGTGAAGCCGGGCGATATTCTGGTCGGTAAAGTCACTCCCAAGGGCGAGACGCAGCTGACGCCGGAGGAAAAACTGCTCCGCGCGATCTTCGGTGAAAAGGCCGGCGACGTGAAGGACGCGTCCCTGTATTGCCCGCCGGGCATTGAAGGCACCGTGGTGGACTGCAAGGTGTTCTCGCGCAAGGGCGCGGAACTTGACGAACGGTCCAAGCTGATCCTCGAAGCGCAGGAAGAGCGGTTCCGGCGCAATCTCGAGGATGAAAAGCGCATCCTCAACGACGAACGCACCAAGCGCCTGGCGGTGTTGCTCGATAACAAAGAACTGCTGGCCGATCTTCACGACGAGAAGACCAACAAGAAGCTCCTTTCGAAGGGAACCCTTCTGACCGCCGAGTTCATCGAAAAGCTTCGGGCCCGCGATTTGAAGCGCATGAAGCTGAAGGACAAGGATCCGCGCCTCAATGAGCAGGTGGACGAGATTGAGGAAATGACCTCGCGCCAGATCGCGGTGCTGGAAAAGATCACCGACGAGAAGATCGCCAAGCTGCGCAAAGGCGATGAACTGCCCCCGGGCGTTATCAAGCAGGTGAAATGCTATATCGCCATGAAGCGCAAACTTTCGGTGGGCGATAAGATGGCCGGCCGTCACGGAAACAAGGGCGTGATCGCGCGCATCGTGCCGGAAGAAGACATGCCGTATCTCCCGGACGGAACGCCGGTGGAGATTGTGCTGAATCCGCTGGGCGTCCCGAGCCGAATGAACGTTGGGCAGATTCTCGAAACCCACTTGGGTTGGGCGGCGAAGGCGCTGGGCGTGCGCTTTGCGACGCCGGTGTTCGATGGCGCGACCGAGAAGGACATCAAGTCGCAGTTGAAGGCCGCCAAGCTGCCGAGTTCGGGCAAGGTTCAACTGTGGGACGGCATCAGCGGGCAGCCGTTCGAGCAGCCGGTCACCGTCGGCTATATCTACATGCTCAAGCTGTCGCATCTGGTCGACGACAAGATCCATGCCCGCTCGATCGGGCCGTACTCGTTGATCACGCAGCAGCCTCTGGGCGGGAAGGCGCAGTTTGGCGGCCAGCGCTTCGGTGAGATGGAAGTATGGGCGCTCGAGGCCTACGGCGCGGCTTACGTGCTGCAGGAGTTGTTGACGGCAAAATCAGACGACGTTTATGGGCGCGCCAAGATCTATGAGGCCATCGTCAAGGGCGAGGCGGCCGCGGAACCGGGCGTCCCGGAAAGCTTCAACGTTCTGATTCGGGAGCTGCAGTCGCTGTGTCTGGACGTCGAGTTGATGAAGAAGCCGCGCGAGATGCTGGAGACCGCACTTGCCGCGGACTAGCCCGCAAAGGGTGCGGCGGCACCCTCAGTGCAAACAAGTAACAGCCGCCGCGCTCCGTTTTGCGGGCTGTTACTCGGAACCGCGCGGATTTGGAAATGCTGAGACAAGAGCCAGTCGTCATTTAGGAGACCATCATGTACCGTTCCTCACCCTATGACCGGGCGAATTTGATCGCCGACTTTGACTCCATTCGCATTTCGCTGGCATCGCCCGAGAAGATTCGAAGCTGGTCTCACGGCGAGGTGACCAAGCCCGAGACGATCAACTACCGGACTTTCAAACCGGAGCGCGACGGATTGTTCTGCGCCCGCATCTTCGGGCCGATCGCCGACTGGGAGTGCTTGTGCGGCAAGTACAAGCGCATGAAACACCGCGGCGTGATTTGCGATAAGTGCGGCGTGGAAGTAACGCTTTCCCGCGTGCGCCGCGAACGGTTGGGCCACATCGAACTGGCCAGTCCCTGTTCGCATGTGTGGTTCTTCAAGGGCCTTCCCAGCCGCATCGGATACCTGCTCGACATCACCCTGCGCGAGCTCGAACGGGTGCTGTACTTCGAGGCGTTCGTGGTGGTCGATCCGGGCGAGGTGACGGATCTGCGCAAGGCCGAAGTCATCAGCGACGAGCGCAAGCGGCAATTGGACCAGGAGTTCCCCGGCAAGTTCGTCGCCATGATGGGCGCCGAAGGCATCAAGGAGCTCCTCAAGAAGGTGGACTGCGAAGGCCTCAGCCAGGAAATCCGCGAGCGGATGAAGACCGAGGTTTCGCAGCAGAAGAAGCTGAAGTTCGCCAAGCGTCTGCGCGTGGCCGAGAGCTTCCGCAAGTCCGGTAACAAGCCGGAGTGGATGATTCTCGACGTAATCCCGGTGATTCCGCCGGAGTTGCGTCCGCTGGTGCCGCTCGATGGCGGCCGCTTTGCGACCTCCGACTTGAATGACCTGTACCGCCGCGTGATCAATCGCAACAACCGGCTGAAGAAGCTGATCGAGCTGCACGCGCCCGACGTGATCGTCCGCAATGAAAAGCGCATGCTGCAGGAAGCGGTGGACGCGCTGTTCGATAACGGCCGGCGCGGACGGGTTCTGCGGGGCGCCAACAATCGTCCCCTCAAATCGCTGTCCGATACGCTCAAGGGCAAGCAGGGACGGTTCCGTCAAAACCTGCTCGGAAAGCGCGTCGACTATTCCGGCCGCTCCGTGATCGTGGTGGGGCCGGAGTTGAAACTGCACCAGTGCGGACTGCCGAAGAAGATGGCGCTCGAGCTGTTCAAGCCGTTCATCTATCATCGCCTGGAGCAGCGCGGCCATTGCACCACGATCAAACAGGCCAAGGAATTAGTCGAGCAGCAGGATCCGGTGGTGTGGGACATTCTCGAAGAGGTCATTAAAGACCATCCGATTCTGCTCAACCGCGCTCCCACTCTGCACCGCCTGGGCATCCAGGCGTTTGAGCCGGTGCTGGTGGAAGGCAAGGCCATCAAGATTCACCCGCTGGTCTGCACGGCGTTCAACGCCGATTTCGACGGCGACCAGATGGCCGTCCACATTCCGCTTTCTCCGGAAGCGCAGATCGAAGCCGCCACGCTGATGCTTTCGGCGAACAATATTTTGTCGCCGGCGCACGGCGCTCCGATCGCGGTCCCCACCCAGGACATGGTGCTGGGTTTGTACTACCTCACCAAGTCCCGTCCGGGCACGCGCGGGGAAGGCCGGACGTTCGCTTCGATCGATGACGTCCTGATCGCTCTCGAGATGGGCGAGGTGGAAACGCTCACCCCGATCAAGCTCCGCTACACCGGCAAAGTGATCGATCTGGTGAAGGCGTTCGACAACCAGAACCTGATGCACACCGAGCCGATCGAGTTCATCAAGCAGTACATGGATACGACCGTCGGCCGCGTCATTCTGAACGACGTGCTGCCCGACGAGATGCCGTTCATCAACGGCCTGCTGAAGAAAAAGGGTCTCACGCAACTGGTGCAGTATTGTTACCTGAAGCACGGCTTGCCGACCACGGTCACCATGCTCGACCAGGTGAAGGCGCTCGGATTCCTGTACGCGACCCGCGCCGGGATCTCGATCGGTATCGACGACATGATCGTGCCCGGCGAAAAGGCCGGTTTGGTGAAGGACGCCGAAAAGGCCGTCATCGAAGTGCAGGCGCAGTATCAGGAAGGCGCGATCACCCACGGCGAACGCTACAACAAGATCATCGAGATCTGGTCGAAGGTGACCGAGCGTGTTTCCGAAGAGATGTTCAAGACCATGGAGGAGGACGACCGCACCGGCCGCTACCTCAATCCGATTTACATCATGGCCGACTCCGGCGCCCGCGGTTCGAAACAGCAGATCCGCCAGCTTTCCGGCATGCGCGGCCTGATGGCCAAGCCGTCGGGCGAGATCATCGAAACTCCCATCACGGCGAACTTCCGCGAAGGTCTTAATGTGTTGCAGTACTTCATTTCGACCCACGGCGCGCGCAAGGGCCTGGCGGACACGGCGTTGAAGACCGCCGATTCCGGTTACCTGACCCGCCGCCTGTGCGACGTGGCGCAGGACGTGATCGTGACCGAGCTCGATTGCGGCACCAGCGATGGAATCTACGTCGAACCGATCATCGAATCGGGCGAAATCATCGAGCCTCTGCGCGACCGCATTGTGGGCCGCGTGGCGCTTGAAGATCAACTCGACTACGAAGGGAACCTGATCGTCGCCGTAAACTCGGAGATCACGGAAGATCTTGCCGCGGCGATTCAGGCCGCCGGCATCGAGCGGGTGAAGATCCGCTCCGTGCTCACCTGCGAATCCAAGCGCGGGGTGTGCCAGTTGTGTTACGGCCGCAATCTTGCAACCGGACGGCTGGTCGAACGCGGAGAAGCGGTCGGCATCATCTCCGCGCAGTCGATCGGCGAGCCTGGCACGCAGCTCACCATGCGTACGTTCCACATCGGCGGCGCCGCGACCGGGTCGGCCGAACAGTCCAAGCAGGATTCGAAGTCGAACGGCTTCGTGCGGTTCATCAACGTGGTCACGGTCAAGAACGCCAAGGGCGAGCTGGTGGCGATGAACCGGAACGGCATCATCGCGATCATCGATGAAAAGGGCCGGGAGAAGGAGCGCTACCAGGTGGTCTACGGCGCGAAGATCCTGTTCTCCGACGGCGCCAAAGTCAAAAGCAACGACGTGCTGCTCGAGTGGGATCCTTACACGTTTTCGATCCTGACCGAAGTGAGCGGCCCGGTGCATTTCAAGGACCTGATGGAAGGCTTGACGATGCAGGAGCAGGTGGACGAAATCACCGGACGTTCGCAGTGGGTGGTGATGGATTCAACCGATGAGAAGCGTATTCCGGCCTTGCTGGTGCGTCCTCAGGGCGGCTCCAAGGCGGAAGAGAAGCGGTATCTCATGCCGATGCATGCGCACCTGATGGTGGTCGACGGAGACGAGGTCCACGCGGGCGACGTGCTGGCCAAGATCCCGCGGGCGACCACCAAGACCAAGGACATCACCGGCGGTCTGCCGCGCGTGGTCGAGCTGTTCGAAGCCCGTAAGCCGCGTGAAACCGCCGTGATCAGCGAGATTAACGGCGCCGTGAAATACGGTGAAATTTCCAAGGGCATGCGCAAGATCTACATCGTGGGCGACGATGGAGAACAGCGCGAATACGCTCTGCCGCGCGGCGTTCACATCAACGTGCAGGAGGGCGAGCGCGTCCGGGCCGGCGATCCATTGATGGACGGTCCGCGCAATCCGCACGACATCATGAGCGTGCTTGGCGAAAAGGAACTGCAGAAGTACCTGGTCAACGAGATCCAGGAAGTGTACCGTCTGCAGGGCGTCAACATCAACGACAAGCACCTGGAAGTCATCGCGCGCCAGATGATGCGGTGGGTGAAGGTGGAGGATATCGCCGACACCGAATTCCTGCCGGAAGAGGTGGTCGACAAGTTCAAATTCCGCGAGGAGAATAATCGGGTCCTTGAGGCGGGCGGCCGTCCGGCGGTGGGCAAGACCATCCTGCTCGGCATCACCAAGGCGTCGCTGTCCACCGATTCGTTCATCTCCGCCGCCAGCTTCCAGGAGACCACTCGTGTGCTCACCGAAGCGGCCATCAACGGCAAGGTCGACTATCTCCGCGGTCTCAAGGAGAACGTGATCATGGGCCGTCTTATCCCGGCCGGCACCGGCATGGACTACTACCGGGGCGTGAAGATCGCCGGCGAGGATGTGGAGGAAGAGATGGCGGCCGAGCAGGAAGCCGCCGCGCTCGACGCCATTCCCGGCTACGACGAAGAAACCCGCGCGCTATACGCCGGCGGACTGGCCGAAGCGGAACCGGGCGAAGAAGCGTTGCCCGAATAACCCCGCGCTGTGGAGCCGCGGATGCCCCTGTTCACGAAAGTGCGCTGACGGGCAGGCGGTTCGACGCCGGGCTTTCCCCATGGACCACGCCTCTGGACGTGAAATCGTTCCGCCGAAAGGGCGCGACGATGAGATTGCCGCGTTCGTCCGCTCCATAGATCAGCCGGACGACGCGGCTCGCACTTACCTCGAAATCCACATTCCCCGCATCGCGCGAACTCTGGGTTTGCTTCCGCCGCCGAAATCCTCGGGACGCATTCTTGAAATGGGCGCGTACATGCAGATGACGCCCGCATTGCAATGCGTGCTCGGCTACCGGGAGGTCCGTGGCGCTTACTGGGGGCCCCTCGGCCGCAGCGATGAAAAGTCCGTGTCGGTGGGCGGCCTGGAAGTCTTTCGCTGTTTCGTCGACCTGTTCGACGCGGAAAAAGATCGCTATCCCTACGAGGCCAGCCGCTTCGAAACGGTCCTGGCCTGCGAGATTTTCGAGCACATGCTGCACGACCCGATGCATATGCTGATCGAAATGCATCGGGTGCTTGAAGAGGATGGGACACTCTTGCTGACGACGCCGAACGTCGCGAGTTATACGGCTGTGGCCCGGATCCTGGAACAGAGCGGCAATCCGCAGCTGTTTTCGAAATTTGCATACCCATTGGGGGAATTTGCGGAGACGGAGATCCCCCACGTGCGCGAATACACTCCACTCGAACTGCGCGAAGCGGTAGAGTCCGCCGGATTTGAGATCGAGAACCTGTTCACGGAAACGATCCCCGGATATGACTCAAATCTGTGGGTTCCTGACTTCCTCAGGCGCAATCGTTACTCGTCGAAATTTCGGGGTGAACAGATGTACTGCCTGGCCAGGAAGCGGAGCGGCCGAAAAGTGGTCCGGTATCCACACTTCCTCTACGAGGGGTGCTGAGTTTCTTCACGATTTGGGTGGTGCGGTTTTGCGCCATCTGTTATGCTCAAAAGTTAGTAGCTGAAGGCCCTAAAAGTCTTGTAAACGCAGAGGTTTGTTATGTCCGGCCATTCCAAGTGGGCGACCATTAAGCACAAGAAAGCCGCGCTCGACTCCAAACGCGGCAAGATGTTCACGACCGTGATTAAGGAAATCACCATCGCCGCCCGCGGCGGCGGCGGCGATCCTGATGCGAATCCCCGCCTGCGCACGGCCATCGTGGCCGCCAAGGCGGTCAGCATGCCGGCGGACAATATTAAGCGCGCCATTATGCGCGGCACGGGCGAGCTCGAAGGCGGCCAGATCGATGAGATCATGTTCGAAGGATACGGGCCGGGTGGGGCAGCCGTGATGGTCGAAGTTGCCACCGACAACCGCAACCGTACCGTGAGCGAGATCCGGCACGCGTTTTCGAAGAACGGCGGAAACCTGGGTGAACAGGGCAGCGTCGCGTGGATGTTCGAGCGCAAGAGCCAAATCGTGATCGACGCGGAGAAAGCTCCGGGCGAGGACGACTTGATGACACTGGTGCTCGATTCGGGCGCCGAGGATCTGCGGAAGGAAGGGGACACCTGGGAGGTGATCTCCGCGCCGGAGTCGCACGTGGTGGTGCTCGAAGCGATTCAGAAGGCCGGAGTGCCGACGGAGTCGGCGCAGATCGCCATGCTCCCCAAGAATTTAGTGAAACTCGAAGGCAAGAACGCGCAGGGCATGCTGCGGTTGAGCGAAGTGCTCGAAGAGCACGATGACGTGCAGCATGTGTACTCCAACTTCGATATCGATGAAAAGGAACTGGAAGCACTCGCGTAGACCGCCCGCGCACTCGAGTGCGCATTCACCATGCGTGTACTGGGCATCGATTGCGGAACAGAGCGAACCGGCTGGGGCGTGATCGAGAGCGACGGCCGCCGCCACCGCGTCGTGGCGCATGGAGTCATCTCCCTGTCGGTCCGGGATCCTTTCGAGGAACGTCTGGCTTCGATCGCCGCCGCGCTGCGCGACGTGATCGAGGTCCATGCGCCTCAGGCCGCCGCCGTCGAGGAAGTCTTCTTTTCGAGGAACGTCAAGACCGCGCTCAAGCTGGCTCACGTGCGTGGCGTGGCGATTTTGGCGATCGCCGAAGCCCACGTGACGCTCGGCGAATATTCCCCTCTTGAGGTGAAGACCAGCGTGGTCGGGTACGGCCGGGCGGAGAAACGGCAGGTACAGTTGATGGTTCGGTCGCTCACCGGCCTGGGCGACGCGATCGAGTCGGAAGACGCAGCCGACGCCCTGGCGGTCGCCATCTGCCACGCGACCACGGCCCATGATCTGGGATTGCGCGCGGCTCCCTCGAAAACGGCCTCACGGAATGCTCCCATGAGAATCGCGGGAGGGACGCGGTGAAGACCCTGGGGAGTATCCGGCGGGCCATCCCGGCTGTCTTTAGGAATTCGCCCGCACAACGGAGCCTCGCTCGGGGGAGACACTTGGGGTTCCTGCCAGTTTTGAGGGCCTCGCTGGCCCGGTGCGGGCTCCCATGGATCATCCCGTGGATCATCGTCGCGGCGACGGCCGCGACCGCCTCTCCGCGGATTACATACGTAAAATCGTTTCCTGGATCGACGCCGGCCTACGTCTCGATCACCGTGGATCAATCCGGCAAGGTCGCCTATCAGGAGACCCAGGACGACGATCCGGAAACGTTTCAGCTCGAAGCGGACGTGACCCGTCAGCTTTTCGACCTGGCTCAAAAACTGGATCGTTTCCGGCGTCCGATCGAGTCCGGGCTGAAAATCGCAAGCATGGGAGCCAAGACATTTCGGTGGGAAGACGACGGGGGGAAGAGCGAGGTCACATTCAACTACTCGACCAACGAGGACGCCAAGGTTCTTTGGGATTGGTTCGAGCGTGTCACCGAGAGCGAGCGGGAGACCCTGGTGCTGCGCCAGACGATGCGTCACGACAAGCTGGGCGTCGACGCCGCGCTGTTGGGCGTGCAGAACTCTTGGGATCGCAAGAGGCTGGTGGCGACCGCACAAATGCTGCCGCTGCTCGACCAGTTGGCCCGGGACGAGAAGTACATGCATATGGCCCGGGAACGCGCGGCCGGACTGGCCGAGGCGATCCGAGCCTCCGGGCGAGGCGCTGCGGGAAAGGGGAAAGTGGAATGAGAATCCTCTGGGTTGTCCTGTGGGCCGTCCTGTGGGTTGTCCTGATCGCCGCGGAATGGAGTTATGCCCAGAACCCGCCGGTAGTGAGCGAGCCCAACCCAGCCGCGGCGCCCGCGCAGCCCGGTGGATCGCAAGCGGCTCCATCGGCGTCTTCCCCTGCGCCGTCCGCGGCGCCCAATCCATCTCCTAGTCCCGAAGAGCAGGAACTGATGAGCCAGCTCAGCGACGCGAGCACCAGCAATTTCGACATGATCCGGGTGCTTGAGGCGCATCTGAAGAAATATCCGAACTCCTCGTCCCGGAAGGAGATCGAGCGCGTGTTGGCGAAGGCAGCGGTCGATACCAACGACGATCGCCGGATCGTTCTTTACGGCGAACGGGCACTGGCGGAAAGCACTAACGACGCTCTGCTGCTCGATCGGGTGTCCCGGTCCCTGCTGGCGCTTGGTGGCCGGGAAGATGCCGGGAAAGCGCTGGTCTATGCCAAGCTCTTTGAGCTTTACGTCAACAAGCTGCTTCCTCCAGAGGGTCATAACGCCGCCGTGCAGCAGGAGGACCGGGACCGCGCCATGGGCCGAATTTTGATGTACCAGTCCCGCGCGCAGGGCGTGCTGGGCGAGAAACAGGAGGCCGTGAGACTGGCCGGCCGCTCCTTCGAGATCTACCCGACGGAGGAGTCGGCGCGTGGGTGGGCGCAGGCGCTCGAGCAGACGGGTCAAAACGAGGAATCCGTCGAGCACCTGGCGGACGCCTTCGCAATTCCCGATGCGCGCGCCACGGACGCACTCCGGGCCTCCGACCGCCGTCTCCTGGGACAACTCTATGGGAAACTGCACGGCTCGGAAGCGGGGCTCGGAGACCTGATTCTGACCGCCTACGATCGGACCGCGGTTCTGATCGAGGAACGGCAGGATAAGATGCGCGCGCTCGATCCCAATAGCGGCGCCACGGATCCCGCCGGTTTCGTCGTGACCGGCCTCGACGGAAGCAAGCTGGAGATGAAGAAGTTGAAAGGTAAGGTGGTCGTGATGGATTTCTGGGCCACCTGGTGCGGGCCTTGCCGCAAACAGCACCCCTTGTACGAGGAAGTGAAGCAGCGCTTCAAGGACACCGATGACGTCGTCTTTCTGGCCATGGATACGGATGAGGATCACAGCCTGGTTGCGCCCTTCCTCGACAAACAGCAATGGAGCCGGACCGTTTATTTCGAAGACGGCCTCTCCCGTCTGCTGCAGATCGACTCGATTCCCACCACAATTCTGCTCGGCAAGAATGGCCACATGTCCAGTCGCATGAACGGTTTCCTTCCGGACCGTTTTGTCGATCAATTGACCGAGCGTATTCGCGCCGCGCTCGCCGAGCCCGCCGAGTAGACTCGGGATAGCGGGATAAGGTGATGACGCCGTTCCAGCGCGTAATCTGGATTGTCCTCGACAGCGTGGGAATCGGCGAGATGCCTGACGCCGAAGCTTACGGAGACCGCGGCAGCGACACGCTGGGGAACATCGCCCGCCGGCGTCGTCTCCATCTACCGAACTTGAGCCGTCTGGGCCTTGCCAATATCAAACCGCTCGCGGGCCTTGAACCTTCCGCGGAGCCGCTGGGCGCTTTCGGACGCTGCGCGCTGGCCTCTCCCGGGAAGGACACCACCACCGGACATTGGGAAATGGCGGGCATTCAATTGGATCGGCCGTTCCCGCTTTTCCCGCACGGGTTCCCTCCCCTGGTCATGCAGGAATTTGAGCGGCGGATCGGACGGAGCACGCTTGGTAACAAGGCGGCGTCGGGGACGGAGATCCTCAAGGAATTGGGCGAGGAACACGTGCGCACCGGTTCGCCCATCGTATACACCTCCGCCGATAGCGTCTTCCAGGTGGCCGCGCACGAGGAAGTCATTCCTCTGTTTGAGCTCTACCAGATTTGCGAAACCGCGCGGGCGATCCTCCGGGGGCCCTATGAGGTTGGCCGCGTGATCGCCCGGCCGTTTGTGGGCGCCCCCGGCGCCTTCACTCGAACGGCCAATCGCCATGACTACGCCGTGCCGCCGCCCCAGGGCATGCTGCTCGACCGGCTGGCCGAGCGCCACGTGGACGTCTGCGCCATCGGCAAGATCGCCGACGTGTTTCTAGGACGTGGAATCCGTGAACAGGAGAAAACCAGGAGCAACGCCGATGGCATGGCGAAGACCCTGGCCGCCATGGACCTGGTCGACCGGGGGCTCATCTTCGTAAACCTGGTGGATTTCGACCAGCTCTACGGCCATCGGAACGACGTCGAGGGTTACGCGCGGGCGCTCGAGGAAGTGGACGCCTGGCTGCCGTCTTTCGAAGCGAAGCTCCGCGGCGATGACCTGGCCATCCTGACCGCCGATCATGGCTGCGATCCCACCACGCCTTCCACCGATCACAGCCGGGAGTATGTACCCCTGCTCGTATATGGCAAGAATGTCCGGCACGGTGTAAATCTGGGAGTGCGCGCAAGCCTCTCCGATATCGGACAGACGGTGGCGGAAAACTTCGGGACGTCGATCGCGAACGGCGCGAGCTTTATGGGACAGTTGACGGCGTAGCGGTGTCGCACTTGCCGGTGCAGACGACTTGAGAGATCTGCCGTGGTTCGCCCAGCCGGTCGGGATCGGATGCGGTCGGACGGCGCACCGTGGTGGTCTCAACCACGGTTCCGTTTGAGTCTTGGGTACGCTCCACGGTCTGTTGTTCGTACAGGTGCTGCGGACTATCGGTCGCTTCCGTGGAGCCCAGGACCGAGCGGCTGTAGAGGCTGCGTTCCGTGATTTCGGAGCCATCCGGATTCTTGGTGGTGGTGCTCAAGTTCTGCTGTAGAAGCTTCATTTCCCCGTTATCGGAAGGCGTGTAAATAGCAACGTTATCGACGGTCTTGTTTCCCGATTTCTGTGTATCCCGCGACTGGCGTTGGGCTTCATAAAGGTCCCCATTCGTCGAGCGCCGGTACACGGTCTCGCTCTCCTTCGTGTCATCGCCCGTCACCGTGGTGATAGCGTCCCGCTTCTCGACGGTCTCAAAGGCTCCGTTGACGGTGGGCCGCTCGACCACCGTGTTCGTGGTTGTCGTCGTCCCCTGCGTTTGGGACTCGCTAGTTCTGCGTTCGGCTTCGGCCATGTTGCCGTTCACGTCCGGCAGATAGGTGGTCGCCCGCGTGGTCGCGCTTCCGCCGGCGTGTTTTTGTTCTTCCTTCACCACGCGCTCCGTCGAAACCAGGTTGCCGGTTGGATCGTACTTGCGCACGATCTTTTCCGTCACCTTGCCGTCCGCGGTATTGCTCAATACACGCTCCTCATCCTGTTCGAGCGGAACGCGGCGCCCGTTGATGGATTGGCTGAATTCCGTGTGTTCGGTGGCCGCAGCCGTCGCCGAGGCGGCACTTACCGTCGCGGCCACGCGGTTTCCGTTGATGTCGGTGGTATACAGCGTCGTTTCGGACTGGGCCAGTGCCAGCGCCGCCGAGACCATCCCGTAGAGACAGTACTTCACGTTCCCAGGCTAAGCGGATTGCCGCCGGCTCGCAATAGGGCGAACACCCTAGGGTCGTGAGCAGAGGTTCGTCTAAGAAATCGGCAGGTGGGGCGGTCCCCCTGGACCGCGGCCGACGCCCTCGTCGGCCTCCGTTAGTGCGTTGGTAGAGCCGGACCAGGGGGTCCGGCGCGGACGAGGGCGTCCGCCCCACCGCAATTCGTGTGGCGAATTAATGACTCAGACATTCGTCTAGCGGGCTTTTCTTAAGCCAGGTCTGTCCTGTATTCCCCAAGTTACAATGGTCAGCAGGTGAAGACGTTTTACATCGAGACGTTCGGCTGCCAGATGAACGCCCACGATTCTGAAAAGGTAGTGGGGACGCTGGTCGGCCAAGGCTATCGGCAGGTGCCGACGCCTGATGACGCGGAACTCGTCTTCTACAACACGTGCAGCATTCGAGACAGGGCCGAGCAAAAAGTCTTCCATCGCCTGGACCAGTTCAAACGGGACGGGAAAGGGAAAACATTTGCGGTCCTGGGGTGCGTCGCTCAGCAGGAAGGCGAGAAGATCTTCGAGAAGGCGCCGCACGTGAGTTTGGTCTGCGGCTCGGCCAGCTACAACCGGCTTCCGGAGCTGTTGGTGCAACTCGAGACGGGAAGCCGCCGCGTTGCCGGGTTGAGTCTCGACACGGAAGACACATTTGAGACGCCGTTTGCGCGCCGCGACAATCCACATCGCGCCTACATCACGATCATCGAGGGCTGTGATAAATCCTGCGCCTATTGCGTGGTGCCGTTCACCCGCGGTCCGGAGCGCAGCCGCACCGGCCAATCGGTCCTCGCGGAGGCGCGCCAGTTGGCCGACATGGGCTACTCCGAGGTGCAGCTTCTGGGCCAGAACGTCAACAGCTACCGAGATCCGTCGCCCGCCGCGTGGGACTTTGCGGCGCTCCTTCGCCATGTCGCACAAGTGCCCGGCTTACGCCGCGTGCGGTTCACCACGTCGCACCCGCGCGATTTCGTCAAGGACATTGTCGATGCGATCGATGAATACCCGGTGCTCTGCAATCACGTCCACTTGCCGGTTCAGTCGGGATCCACTCGAATGCTGGACGCGATGCAACGCCTTTATACCCGCGAGGAGTACCTGCGGCGGATCGAGTGGATGAAGGCCACGCGCCGCCCCATCGCCATCACCACCGACATCATCGTGGGCTTCCCCGGCGAGACGGAGGAAGACTTCGAGGTGACCCTCGATCTGCTGGACCACGTGAAGTACGATTCGATCTTCGGTTTCAAATACTCCCGCAGACCCAATACCCCCGCCCTGACGCTCGGCGATCAGATTCCGGAAGAGGAAAAGACCCGCCGTCTGGCGATCGTTCTGGAGAAACAGCGCGCGATTCAGATCGAGCGCAATGCCGCCTACGTAGGATCGGTGGAGGAATGCCTGGTGGAAGGATTCAACCGAGCGACGGGCCAGTGGATCGGGCGGACCTCGCAGCACAAGACCCTCAACTTCCTGCGCCCCGGCCGGGACCAGGATTTGCTGGGGCGTTATGTCGACGTACGTGTGACCCGAGCCGGGCCCAATTCGCTGGCCGGCGAATGTGTAAACTGAGGGCAGCGTCGTGCATCGAGGCCGCTCGCTTGGCGAGCCCGCGAAGGGTGCGGCGGCACCCTCAGTGCAAACAAGTAACAATGCCGCCGCGCTCCGTTTTGCGGGCTGTTACTCAGAAGTGAAGGGAGGATGGAATGGAAGTCGAAATGAAAATCCGGGGATTGATGATGGACCCGGTGACCAACATGCCGATCGTTGTCCTGAAGGATGTGAACGGCACTGCCATTCTTCCGATTTGGGTGGGTGTTTACGAAGCAAACGCGATTGCCCTTGAGATCGAGAAGGTCGCGACGCCGCGGCCGATGACACACGACTTGATCCGCAATTTGCTATTTGGCCTCGAAACCGGTGTGAAGAAGGTAGTGGTCAGCGATCTGAAAGAAGACACCTTCTACGCATTGATCTGGCTGGAGAGGGGCGGCGAACTGATCTCCGTGGACTCGCGGCCGAGCGATGCCCTGGCGATCGCCCTCCGTTTGGATTGTCCGATCTACGTGGAAGAGACGGTTCTGAAGACGTCCAAGTCGGTGGCTGCGGTGGCCGAGGTGGGAAACAACGAGGAACTGCGCCGCTGGCTCGAAAATCTAAACGACGAGGACCTCGGACGCTACAAGATGTAACGCCCGAAGCCTTCAACACGTTTGACTATTGCTTCTTGGTCGCGCCCTTCTTGGAAGTCGCGCGCGCTGGAGCCGCATTCTTGCCGGTCCAGCCGGTCAGATTATCTTTTTCGACTTCGAACGTCACCATGAAGGGGCTCTTGGTGAATTCCTTCGCGGTGCCGCTGAATTCCAGCGTTTCTCCTGGTTCCATCTTGCCGGGCAGCGGTGGGTCGAACTTGAGCAAGGCATCGGCCGTCGTTCCGTCCCCGATGGAGACCACGACTTCCTTCGGCTTGGTCTCGGGAGTCATGGAGATGATCTTGCCCTTGAACATCTTCACTCCGCCGGCCCCGCCGGGAAGATCCGCGTCTTTCATGCCGCTCTCGAAATAAGACTGACCGTTATCTCCGGTGAGTTGGTCGCGGAGGCTCTTCCACAGGGCCCCCATTGGATCCGCTGCCGCCGCTTTTGCTTCTTCTTCCGCCTTTGCCTTGGCGATGTCTACCACACTATCGATCTTGATCTCGCCCGCCGGCAGCGCATTTGTCTTGGCCTGCGCCTCCAGTTGATCCAGTCCCGTGGCGCTTCCGTGATAGGTGGTGTACGCCCTCTTCAGGAAGGTCTCCACCTGCTGGCGTCCTGCCGCGGGCAGGCTGCCGGGGCCGTCGTAGGCTGCGGCGCGGGCATAGCTGTAAAGCGCGGCCGGGACCACTTCAGGCTTGGCTTTGGCTTGCGCATAGAGCGCGCCAGCCAGCCAATAGGAAACCTGGGCTTGCGTGGGGTCCATCTGGACCGCCTTGGTCAGCTCCGCCGTGGCTTTCTCGTTGTCCTTCCGCTGCATGTAGACGTAGCCAAGGCTTCTTTGCGCCAACGCTTTCTCATCGGACTTCGCCTTGCCCCAATCGGCGTCGCTCGCGCCCTGCGGCTTCTTTTCCGCCGCATATACCTTATCGAGGTTGTCGAGAAGGTATCGAGCGGACTTTTCCGCGGCATCGAGGGCCGGCGCGACCTGAGGCGTCACGGCGGCGCCCACCGGAGACAATGTGTATATAGCAAAGACAATTGCCGAAAGCGCCCGGAAATCGTTCGGGTCCGCCTTCAAAATGTCCTGTGCGGTGTTGACGGCGTCCTGGGGTCGGCTCACTTGTTGGTAAGTGATCAGATAGGCCTGCAGGCGGACATCCGCGTAGTCGCTCTCGGGATACGTACTCTTCCATTTGTCCAGATCGGCGAGGCGCGCCGCCGGGGTCTTCTCCGCCGCCATTGCCGTGTAGAGGTCATACTCGGCGCGATCCTTCCATTCTTTCTTCTTTGCTTCCTGCGCCGATAGTCCGAATGTCAAGGCCGTCACGGCCACCACCGCCGCTATCGTTTTCTTAATGAGCACAATGAACCTCCCCTCGCCATAAGTAAGGCTTCTCCTGCGCGCTACGTTTCGCACTCTGCGAAGTATAACCGAACAAGGCGTTGAGCCGCAAGCGGTCTAACGCTTCTTCGACGGCCATCCGTTAGCCTACAACAAAATGGATCTCTCTGCGTTGGACGCATGGCCGGGCGGCTTTGTTCCAGGCTGCCACAGGATCGGGAGTCCGCATCGAGTGAGTCCGCCTGCCTCTGGCCGGAGCCTCCTGGCACGAGCACTGGAGCAGCTGCTTCCCAACGGGTTCACAAGACCAGTATCCTGTCCTATACGCCTCCTCTCACCACGCCTTTTCTCACTTCGGTCCGCTGGATCGACCTGGCTATGATCGCCGTTTATCTAGGCGGGATCACCTGGTTCGGCGCCCGTTTCCGGCGGTCCCAGCACACCCTCAAGGACTATTTTCTGGGCGGCAAGACCGTCCCCTGGTGGGCTATCGCTCTTTCCATCGTCTCCGCCGAAACCAGTACGCTCACCGTGATCGGGACCCCGGCGCTATCCTTCCAGGGCGATTTCGGGTTCCTGCAATTGGTCTTGGGCTATTTGTTGGCGCGTATCGTGATCGCGGCCCTGTTCCTTCCCGCCTATTTTCGGGGGGAAATGTACACCGCCTATGAGATGATGCGGATCCGTTTCGGCCCGAGGATCCGCAGGCTCACTGCGGGCACGTTCCTGCTTCTGCGAGCCCTCGCCGAGGGCGTGCGGGTGTTCGCCATCTCCATCGTGATTTCCATCATTCTGGGGACCGGTGAAACGGCTTCGATCGCTGTCATTCTTTGTCTGACACTGTTTTACACCTACGAGGGCGGCATGACAGCCGTGATCTGGACCGACGTGGTTCAGATGTCGCTGTATGTAGCCGGCGCGCTGTTAAGTCTCGCCGTGATCCTTCACGACATCCCCGGAGGATGGCGGCATGTGGCGGCCGTGGCTGCGCCGCTCGGGAAGCTACAGGTTTTCGATTTCAGCATCGGTCCCTTACCTGAGTTCTTCACCCGCGCCTATAGCTTCTGGGCCGGGGTGATCGGGGGATGCTTCCTGACCACCGCCAGCCACGGGACAGACCAGCTCATGGTGCAACGCTTGCTCGCGGCCCAAGACGAGCGCTCCAGCCGAACGGCCCTGCTCGGAAGCTGGCTGGTCATCTTCTTTCAGTTCGCACTGTTCCTGGTGGTCGGCGTCTGTTTGTTCGTCCTGTACCGGGACCGCGGCTGGCAGCCTCCCCAGACCGCCGACAGTATCTATCCCCTTTATGTCTGGCAGCGCCTACCAGTGGGAATCGCGGGACTGGTGATTGCCGCGATTCTCGCCGCAGCCATGTCCAACCTGAGCGCGGCCCTCAATTCGCTTGCCTCAACGACCGTCTTAGATTTTTGGCGGCCGCTCGCCGGAGGCGGCGACGAACTTCAATGGCTGCGCCGGGCGCGCGGCGCGACCGTTGCGTGGGGCGTCGCCCTGTTCGGCGTGGCGCTCCTGGCGCGTCAATGGGGCAACGTGCTCGAAGCCGGCTTGTCCATCGCTTCCATCCTCTATGGGTCATTGCTGGGCGTTTTTCTGCTCGGCCTGCTGACCGGGCGTGTGGGGGAAATTGCCGCCATGTGCGGCATGTCCGTTGGACTGATGCTGCTACTCTATATCCGGTTCTGGACGCCCATCGCTTTTACCTGGTACGTAGCGATTGGCGCATCCGCCACGTTTGTCACGGCATTACTTTTGTCTTTCCTCCTGAAGGAGACTCCAACCCGTGCAGAACTCTGAAGCCCGATACGCCGGACCAACGCTGCGGCGTTCGCTGGGAGTTTGGGCCGCGACCTCGATCGTCATTGGAACCGTGATCGGCAGCGGTATATTCCTGGTCCCCTCCGACATGATCAAGACCGTGGGATCGCCGGCCATGGTGTTTGCCGTGTGGATCTTCGGCGGGATTTTGACCTTGTTCGGCGCCCTTACGTACGCGGAATTGTCCGCGGCGATGCCGGATGCCGGAGGCGAGTACGTGTACTTGAACGCCGCCTATGGCCCATTGTTCGGATTCCTGTATGGATGGACCCAGACCTGCGTAGCGAAAAGCGCCTCCATCGCCACCATCGCCACCGGCTTCTTCAGCTATCTGGCCGACTTTCTTCCCGGATTGAATGGGGTACTGTACCGGGTCAATCTGCCCATTGGGCCTCACGGCGGGCCGCTCGACGTCACCTACGGCCAATTACTTTCGATTGCCGTGATCTTGTTCCTCTCGGGCGTAAACTACCTGGGCGTCCGGGTGGGGGGCGGAGTGCAAGTCGGCGTCACTTCGCTGAAAGTCGCTTTGATTGCCGCGCTGGTAATCGCCGGTTTGGCCTCCAGCCATGGCAATGCCGCCAATTTTCACATCGGTATGCCCGCCGAACCCGGAGGAGTGATCGGGTTCTTTGCGGCCCTGGTGGCCGCGCTGTGGGCCTACGACGGGTGGAACAACGCCGGCATGCTGGGTTCGGAGATCGAGCGGCCGGATCGGAACCTGCCGCGTGCCCTGATCGCGGGAACCCTCGCCGTCATGGGTATCTATTTACTCACCAACCTCGCGTATTTCTACCTCTTGAGTGGACCTGAGGTCGGCTCGAGCGCCCGCGTGGCCGCCGATGCCATGCGCCGCGTCATGGGCCCCGCTGGAGGCAAGGTGGTGAGCATTGCGGCGATGATTTCGATCTTCGCGGCTTTGAACGGTTCCATTCTTTCGGGATCGCGAGTTCCCTTCGCCATGGCCCGGGATGGATATTTTTTCCGCTCCATAGGTCAGGTTCATCCCCGCTTTAGAACGCCCGGCCCGAGCATCCTGCTCCTCGGCGTGTGGTCTTCCCTCATTTTGCTGACCGGACGGTATCAACAGCTTTATACGCTGGTGATTTTCCCGAGCTGGATCCTGTACGGCATGACGGCGGCGTCAGTGATCGTACTGCGCCACAAACGGCCTGGGATGCCTCGACCCTACCGGGTACTGGGCTACCCGGTGGTCCCGGCGTTATTCGTTCTGGTCGCGATCGCCCTGCTGTATTCCACACTCATAGCATCCCCCAGGGAATCCGGGATTGGATTGGTCCTAATCGCCGCCGGATTGCCGTTCTATTTCCACTGGAAAGCACAACGTTAGGTTTCGGAATGCGGCCGGCAGGGGATCTTTGAGGTCAAGACTGGAGCCGCAAGGCAGGTCGTCACTCTTCCGCGCGACCGTCTGGCCAAGAATACCGATCATTATGGTCCTAATTGTGCTAGGATAAGCCGTTCTATTCATAACGGAAGGGGTCCAGCTCGTGTTTCGGAACCGACCGGCAGGCATCTCGTCCGCGCGGCGCCTAAACCGGACGAAAAATGGGACCCAAAAGTACTTTTTGTTCTGTTTTCGGAACAACTCTATTGAAACGTCCAAGAAATGAGGTTAAACTCGATCTGGATAATTGGACATGCGTACCGTTCTTGTTCGCTTTTCGGAACGGCGCTCCGATCCGGCCTGGGTCGATTCAGAGTGAATGGGGAGGAACATGGACGTACTAAAAATGCTGGCTGATTTACGCCAGGAACGAGAGCAGATTGAGGAGGCGATTCTCACACTGGAACGGCTCGCTCAGGGCCGCGGGAGACGGCGTGGCCGGCCTCCGGCCTGGATGTCGGCCATCAAAAGGCGCGGCCGGCCCCCCGGAAGCAGGAACAAGACCAAGGAAAGTGCCGCGGCTTAGGGCTCCTCAGTTACAGCCCGCAAGACGGAGTGGGTAAATTATGCGCGCGGGCTGCTTACTTTGGACGCAATGAGGGTGTCCTTTGCGGGCCAGATAGACCAGCCGCGCGACCCTGGTAGTTTGTGCGAAGGTGTGTCCACGGCCACCAGTGAAGTGGGCGGTATACGCCCGGCATGCGTGTCTTCGCGCCGCGATGTTCCACCAGGAGTAAATCGCGTCACAACGAAACGCGGTCGCAGCGATTGCCAATCCGAGCAAGGAGGCCACGGCCTCCTGTGGCGCTCCTCACTGTACACTTGGAAAGTAGTGTTGGCATTCCTTTCTTCTGAACGGCAAGAGCGTTGGTCTCCTGTTCGTGCGCGGATGGGCGGACTCTCTAGTCCGCAAAGGGTGCGGCGGCACCCTCATTACAAGCCAAGTAACGCTGCCGCCGCGCTCCGTCTTGCGGGCTGTTACTCAGAAGTGGCCCGCGGGCGGGTCATGCGTGCGCCGGTCCGCGGCAGGAGTTGCTCCGAATCGTTGACGAGATCCAGCAGCCTCAGGCAGCACCCCCTCTATGACCTATATCACTCATCTCGAATGCAGCATCTGCGCCAAGCGCCGTGAAGCAGGCAAGATCCACAACCTTTGCGAATGTGGGGGACCCTTGTTGGTCCGCTACGATCTGGCGAAAGCCCGCGCCGGCTGGAGCCGCGAATCGATTTCGGGCGGACCATCCAACATGTGGCGCTATGCGCCCGTGCTGCCGGTTTCAAAACCGGCGTCCGTAATTTCACTCGGGGAAGGCCTGACCCCATTGATTCACACCCAGCGGTTGGGAGCCCGCATGGGCATGAAGGATTTGTGGGTCAAGGACGAGGGTGTCAATCCCACCGGGTCCTTCAAAGCGCGCGGCATGGCGTGTGCCATCTCGATGAGCGTCGAACTGGGGGTGAAGAAGGTCGCGGTCCCCTCCGCCGGAAACGCCGCCGGAGCCATGGCCGCCTATGCCGCGGCGGCCGGCATCGAAGCGCACATCTTCATGCCGCGCGACGTGCCCCAAGCGAACTTCATCGAGTGCTCGGCCTGCGGGGCCCATGTGACATTGGTTGACGGATTGATCAGCGACTGCGGCAAGATTGTCGCCTCTCGAAAGGACGCCGAGGGCTGGTTCGACGTCAGCACTCTCAAAGAACCGTACCGCATTGAAGGCAAGAAAACGATGGGATACGAAGTGGCCGAGCAGTTTGGCTGGGATCTGCCCGATGTCATCTTCTATCCGTGCGGCGGCGGAGTGGGCCTGATCGGCATGTGGAAAGCGTTTGAGGAAATGGAAACGCTCGGCTGGATCTCCTCCAAGCGCCCGAAGATGATCGCGGTGCAAGCGGAAGGATGCGCGCCGATTGTGCGTGCGTTCGACCAGGGAAAGGCCCGCAGCGACTTCTTCGAAAACGCGCACACGGTCGCGAGCGGCCTCCGCGTGCCGAAAGCCCTGGGTGATTTCCTGGTTCTCGACGCGGTTCGCAAGAGTGGCGGCGCCGCCGTCGCGGTAACCGACCAAGAAATGATCGAAGCCGGAATCGAGCTCGCGAGCGACGAAGGAATCTTCGCCGCGCCCGAAGGAGGCGCCTGCGTGGCTGCGCTGAAGAAGCTGCTCGGTACCGGATTTCTCAAGTCGAGCGACCGGATGGTGATCTACAACACGGGTTCGGGATTGAAATATCTGGAGGCGTACTCGCCCCGATTTTCGGCCTAGGAAGCTATCCTGGCGATTTCGTCACTCTCGGGGAACCGCTTGTGCACAAGCGTGCGTGAAGCCGCTCCCCGGCCTTCTCATTCCATCTCTGTTTTGTTCAACCGGGTCCAGGGCGGCCTCCAATCGCGACCTATTTAGCGGGCGCCGCGGGCGTAGTCTTGGGCGCGGCTTTGGGCACTACCTTCTTCGCCGCCTTCTTCTGGCTCGGCGGGGCCGGAGGGTGGGCCTGGATCCACTCCAGGCGCAGATACCCGGCAGCAGCGCGGAGCCTCACTGCCTCTTTCTTATCTTCGAGCAGCGGGAGCAGGTCCGCCTGTAACTTCGGATCGTTGCGCATCGCAATCGCGTGAGCGGCGGCGGCACGCACGGAGCCGTTCTTATCGGCAAGTGCGTCGCGAAGGGCGGCCAGGACTGCGGGGTCCTTGTCTGGTCCCAGGAGGAGAGCCGTGGTGGCGCGTCCGGAGATATCGGGATCCGTCAGGATTCCTTGCAGCGAGGAGATTCCCTCTCCGAGACCGGGAACAGGAACGAATCCGACGCCTGTCCGCGCGGCAAACAAAAGGAGGGTAGTGGGCGTATGCAGCATCCGCAGTGTGTCGCGCTTTTGCTTGGTGATGAATCCGGAGGCGATCTTCATGTCGCCGCTCAGCACTGAAACCATTGCGTCCCTTCCCACCGGATCGTTCAGCAACCAAAGTGCCTTGGCCGCGGCAAAGCCCACCTCTGGGGTTTCGTCTGCCACCAGGTTCTGCAGGTCCGGCACCGTTCGAGGATTCATGAGATCCACTATGCTCGCGATCGCGGCCAATCGCACCTGGAGGTCTTTGTCCTGAAGCGCGGCCTCCGTCTGGGTGAGGAACGGCTCGCGCGGACCCACGAGGCCGAGCGACTGAACCGCCTGCTTCCGCGTGTCGGGGTTCCGATCCTTCAACCCTTCGTTCAGCAGATTGAGCGCATGGTTTTCGCTCGAGATGGGCGGGGCAGCGGACGTGGTCGACGCAGGGGTTTGACCGGCAAGAACACCGGCACAAATGCCGGAACAAACGATCCATGAGGCGAGCGTAGGCAGAGTGAGAATTCGCATGCGGGCTCCAGATGACTAGGATATACTCGGCGCATGCACGGTGTCGCTCGGGTCCTAACGTGGCTTGGTTTCGCGGCGCTTTTCTCGGCAGGCATCGCGTGCGCTCAAGGAACCACACCCAAAGCGAAGCCTTCGGATTATCCAGCGCACGCCGAGCTGACCCACGCCACGCTGGCCGCCGAATATCTGGTCCATTCGATTCCCACGGCTGACGGAATGGTGGCGGCGAGCGACTACCTGGTTGTGGAAGTCGCATTCTTCGGTCCATACGCTCAACACATCAAGTTGTCGGCGGAAGATTTTGAACTGCGACTGAATCGTCAAAAATCCCCACTCCCGCGGGAGTCCACCGAAATCGTGGCCGGATCGATCAAATATCCGGATTGGCGGCAGCAGCACCCGAGCATGACCGTGGACGCGGGCGCCGGACCCGCGCAGATCGGTCTGGGGCACCCCGCGCCGGTGGGCCGCTTCCCGGACGATCCGAACGGCCCAAGGTCACCCCGGCCCAACCCGATCGATCCAAATGCGCCGGGAAAAGAAGCTCCCGTACCGATCGAGGAACGTGTGACGCGCGCATCCTTGCCCGAGGGCGAGCACGTGCCGCCGATCTCCGGAGTGCTGTTCTTCCATTACACAGGAAAGATCAAGTCCATTCGTTCCCTGGAGTTGCAATACCGCGGCCCGGCCGGGGAAGCTACCCTTAAGCTTTTCTGATCCAATCGGTTACGCGGCTTGACAGGATTCGAGTGGAAGGGTCATAATGCATCTAGGACTGAATCGGTCTGGTATACTGATCGCAGGACATGCTCAAGCTCACCAAAAAAGCGGATTACGGCCTGATCGCTCTCAAGCATCTGGCAGTGGGCCATAACGGACGCCCCAGCGCGTCGGCGAAGGATATTGCTGACACCTATGGTATTCCGCTCCCCTTGCTTGCGAAGGTGCTGCAAAAGCTGGCGAAGGCCGGACTGCTGACGTCGGAACAGGGGACCAATGGGGGCTACCGCCTATCGCGCGACGCCCACGAGATCACGGCGCTCGAAGTGATCCGTTCGATTGACGGGCCCATCATTCTGACGCAGTGCTTTACGGAGCACGCCGAATGCAACCAGAGCGTGCTGTGCCCGGTCCGCGAACCGCTGCGCAAGGTGCACGAAGGGATTTTGCAGCTTCTCTCGAACATCACCATCTCGGAACTGTCGCACGACGATATGCCGATCCCGACGGTCGCGCCAGCCGCGATCCAATTGACCAGAGTAGGACTGAGTACCCGATGAAATTACCGATCTACATGGATTATCACGCCACGACGCCGGTCGATCCGCGCGTCTTCGAGACAATGCGTCCGTATTTCACGGAGCTATTCGGAAATGCCGCCAGCCGTAACCACAGCTTCGGATGGCAAGCCGAAGAAGCGGTGGAGAAGGCGCGCAAACAGGTGGCCGATCTGATCGGCGCGACCTCGAAAGAGATCGTGTTCACCAGCGGCGCCACCGAGTCCGACAACCTCGCGCTGAAGGGCGTGGCTCAGATGTACGCCGAAAAAGGCAACCACATCATCACCGCCGCGACCGAGCACAAGGCGGTCCTCGATACGTGCAAGCGTCTTGAGAAAGACGGATTCCGGGTCACCTATCTGGCGGTGCAGAAAGACGGTCTGGTGGACCTCCAGCAACTGCGCGAGGCGATCACGGACAAGACCGTTCTCATCAGCATCATGTACGCCAATAATGAAATCGGCGTGGTGCAGCCGATGGCGGAGATCGGCAAGATCGCGAAGGAACGCGGCGTGCTGGTGCACACCGACGGAACCCAGGCGGTGGGCAAGATTCCGGTGAACGTGTTGAAGGACAACATCGACCTGATGTCGATCAGCGGTCACAAACTGTACGGTCCGAAGGGCGTCGGCGCGCTATATGTGCGGCGGCGCAATCCGCGCGTGCAGCTCACCGCGCAGATGGATGGCGGCGGTCACGAGCGCGGCATGCGATCGGGCACTCTGGATGTGACCGGGATCGTCGGATTGGGCGCGGCGTGCGCGATATGCCAGGCGGAGATGCCGGAAGAATCGAAGCGTTTAATGGGACTGCGCGACCGGCTCAAGGATCGTCTGCTGGCGGCTCTCGATGAGGTTTATATCAACGGCACCATGGACAGCCGGCTGCCGCACAATCTGAACATCAGCTTCGCCTACGTGGAAGGCGAATCGCTGCTGATGGGCATTAACGACGTCGCGGTATCGAGCGGATCGGCCTGCACTTCGGCTACTCTCGAACCCAGTTACGTCCTGAAAGCTTTAGGCGCCGGCGACGACCTGGCGCATTCCTCCATCCGTTTCGGTCTGGGGCGGTTCAATACGCAGGAGGAAGTGGATTACGTGACGGATAAAGTGATCGACGTGGTGCGCAAGCTTCGCGAACTTTCGCCGTTGTACGAAATGCACAAGGAAGGAATCGATCTGAGCAAGGTCCAGTGGGCCGCGCATTAAGAAATGAGCGCACAGCGAATGCGTTGTGCGCTGTAAGAGAGCGCGAGCTTGGCATTGCGGGCGATTCAAAGATGAGCGCGCAAGGGCTCGGGTAGCGAGCGCGATCGAGGGTAAGGAAGAGCGCACAGCGAATGCGTTGTGCGCGAAAAATGAGAGCGCGCCGCGTCGCTTGTGCGCGATGCAGGAACAAAATGGGAGGAGCGCACGGCGAATGTGGCGCGCGCGGCAAGAGAGCGCGATCGATGGCAAGTAAGAGCGCACAGCGAATGCGTTGTGCGCGGCAAGAGAGCGCGAGCTTGGCGTTGCGGGCGAATTGAAAATGAGCGCGCAACGGATCGGTTAGCGAGCGCGATCGAGTGATTTAAGGAATAAGAAGAGGGACTTAAACAATGGCGTATTCAAACAAAGTACTCGACCATTACAATAATCCCCGCAACGTCGGATCCATGGATAAGAGCGATCCGAACGTCGGCACCGGGATGGTGGGCGCGCCCGAATGCGGCGATGTCATGAAGCTGCAGGTGAAGGTGGATCCGCGCACCGGCGTCATTGAGGACGCGAAGTTCAAGACCTTCGGCTGCGGCAGCGCGATCGCGAGCTCGTCGCTCGCCACCGAGTGGCTCCGCGGAAAGACCGTGGACCAGGCTCTGGCGATTAAGAACACCGACATCGTGAACGAACTTAGCCTGCCGCCGGTGAAGATCCACTGCTCGGTGCTGGCCGAGGATGCGATCAAGGCCGCCATCAGCGACTACAAGTCGAAAGCGGCGGTCAAGGCGTAAGCGCGCCGTGTTCCCGGGCCTTCGGCGGCGAAGCGTGCGGCCGGATCGATCGGGAATCATGTGCACGACGTTCGCTCCCCGCCCTCTTTTCGCGAGGTTGCCGTGAACGAGGTTGCGTGACGTAGCGCGACGAGGATCTGTGACGAGGAAAGCGACCGATGGTGAACGTAACCCCCAAAGCCGTTGATAAGATCCGCGAGGCATTTGTCCGCGAAGGAGTCAACGGAGGGCTGCGGCTCGGCGTGCTCGGCGGCGGATGCTCCGGCCTCAGCTATCTATTCAAGTTCGACACAAAACCCCGGCCGACCGACGAAGTCCTCGAGTACGGCGACGTCAAGGTGTTTATCGATCCCAAGAGCCGGGTGTACCTGGATGGGATGACTCTCGACTGGAAGGATTCGCTGATCCATTCGGGCTTCGTCTTCGACAATCCGCATGCGAAAAAGAGTTGCGGCTGCGGCACCTCGTTCTCTGCATAATGGAGTACTACGAATCGCTCGGGTTGGAGCCGCATCTGACGCTCGATCCGGCGGATCTGCAGCAGCGGTTCTACACTCGCAGCCGGCAATGGCATCCCGATCGTTTCAGCCGCGCGAGCGCCGAAGAGCAGCAGAAAGCCCTCGACATGACCGCGCTTCTCAATGACGCTTTCCGTACGCTGCGCGATCCCGTGACCCGCGCCGAATACTTCCTGAAACAGAACCATATCGAGCTGGGAAAAGAAGCGCCTCCGGAGCTGCTCGAAGACGTGTTCGAGCTGAACATGGCGCTCGATGAACTGCGCGGCGGCGACGAGTCGGCGCGTCCCCAGCTTGCGGAAGCACGGAAGCGTTTTGGCGCAATGCTGGAGGAGATCGATGCGGATCTGGCGGGGCTTTCCTTGAAATACGATCAGAGCTTGAGCGAACCTATACTCGAAGGGATCCGCGGGGCGCTGAATCGCCGCCGCTACGTCTCGAACCTCATTCGCAGCGCGGAGGAAGTATTGAACGCAACCATATTAAGCGGCGAGGAATCGAGCAATTAAGAATACATGTCCTCTTTCCAAATAGATTTCGGCAACGCAACGCCGCCCGCCGGGCCGTCGAAAATCGTCGGCATCGATCTGGGGACCACCAACAGTCTGGTCGCGGTGATGGAGCTGACCGGGCCTCGCATCCTTTCGGGAATCGTCCCCAGCGTGGTGGCGGTGAAGCCGGACGGGGACGTGCTGGCCGGGGCGGAAGCCCGCGAGATGCTGCTCACGCATCCGGAGCGCACCATCTACTCCGTGAAACGTCTGATGGGCCGCGGCGTCGAGGATGTGCAGCCGGAGCTGAAGTTGTTTCCGTTCCATGTCGCGCCGGGCAGTGGATCGGTCTTGAAAGTTCAGCTCGGCGAGAAGACGTTCACTCCGCCGGAAGTGTCGGCTCATATACTCCGCAAATTGAAGCTGGATGCCGAGGCGGCGCTGGGCGTGCCCGTCACGCAAGCCGTCATCACCGTGCCCGCCTACTTCAACGACGCGCAGCGCCAGGCCACCAAGGACGCGGGGCGAATTGCCGGTCTCGAAGTTCTGCGGCTGGTGAACGAACCGACCGCGGCCGCCCTTGCCTACGGTCTCGACAAACGCAAGGAAGGCATCGTCGCCGTGTACGATTTCGGCGGCGGCACCTTCGACATTTCGATTCTTCGATTGCACGACGGGATCTTCGAAGTCCTGGCGACCAACGGCGACACGCACCTGGGCGGCGACGACATCGATAACCTGCTCCTGCACATCGCGCTCGAAGATATTCAATCCGAGTGGGGAGAGGATATTTCCACGCGGAGCGATGCCGTACAGCTTCTGCGAAGGGCCGTGATCGAGGCCAAGGAACAGTTGTCCTTCGCGCCCGCTGCCACCATCGATCTCGCCTATCACGGGCGCCGCTACCAGCGTGAAGTGACCCGGGAGTTATTCGAGCAGATCATCCTGCCGGTGATCGACCGGACGCTGGGGCCCTGCCGCCGCTGTATCGCCGACGCGAAGGTCCCTATCGAAGACATCAATGAGGTCGTGATGGTGGGCGGCTCCACGCGCATTCCCCTGGTGCGCTCCGCGGTCGAGAAATTGTTCCGTAAGAGGCCGCACACCGAACTGAACCCGGATGAGGTGGTCGCGCTGGGCGCGGCGGTGCAGGCGGGAATCCTCGCAGGCGAAGTGGTCGATCAGCTCTTGCTGGATGTAACACCGCTGTCGCTCGGCATCGAGACGATGGGCGGATTGGTCTCGAAGTTGATCCATCGCAACTCGACCATCCCCGCGTCGGCGATCGAGCAGTTCACAACAGCGGTGGACGGACAGCGAAATGTTCTCATTCATGTGGTGCAGGGCGAACGCGAACTGGTGAAGGACTGCCGGAGCCTGGCCCGGTTCGATCTGAAGGGCCTCGATCCGGTGCCGGCCGGCTCGGCGCGTATCGAAGTCCGGTTTCTGATCGACGCCAACGGAATTCTGAGCGTCACGGCGAAAGACGTTCGAACCGGGAAGAGCGTGGAGCAGGAGGTGAAGCCTTCCTACGGCCTGACCGACGAACAGGTGGAAGCGATGATCCTCGAATCGTTCGAAAAGGCGGAGGCGGATTTCAAGGAGCGCCAGGTGCGCGAGGCCCGTGTTCAGGCGGACGCCATGCTGGGGGCCACCGAAAAAGCTAAGCAGCACGAGGCTTTCAACTCCCTTAGCGGTGATCAGCGGAAGGCGATCCAGAAGGCGATCAATGAACTACTGGTGGTTTACCACCACGACAATTACCTGTTGATTCGCGCCAAGATCGAGCAGCTGGATCAGGCGACTTTCGCCCTGGCCGAGGCGATCATGAACGACGCGGTGCGCGGCGCTTTAAAGGGAACACAAGTCTAGGAGGCTGCTGAAAAAGTCTCGGACAAGGTTGGCCGCTGATGAACACGGATAAACGCCGATTGAAAACAAAGTCCTTACCGTTTTGCGAATCCGCGTCCATCTGCGTTTATCTGCGGCCAGAAGTCTTTTTCAGCAACCTCCTACACGGGAACGTCCGAAGGACCAAGCATGCCCAAACTGACCTGGAACACTCTTGAAGATGTCGCACTATCGCTGTACGAGAAGTTCCCCGACCTCGATCCGACGTTTGTCCGGTTTACGGATCTTCACAAATGGATCACCGAGCTCGACGGCTTCGATGACGACCCCAAGAAGTCGAACGAAGCCAAGCTTGAGGCGATCCAAATGGCGTGGATCGAAGAATACAAGGACAGCCACCCGTCCTGAGCGCGGTAACCGTTTCATGCGGCGGGTTTGTTCGCGGCGGCTGAGGCACTTGGCGTTTCAACCCCGCGGTCCGGCGCGTTCCGCCCCATTACCGTGATGTCATAAGAGTGCGGAGGCTCCTGTCGGCCTCCCGTAACGCTACGCGCTGGAGTCCTCGAGGGTCCACCGGCGCAAACGCA
>Ga0209415_10003169_pt1 | contig 30568 bp, 29 predicted proteins | sample PeaSoiSIISIP2007_FD_187696 | JGI IMG/M metagenome (GOLD analysis project Ga0209415, IMG submission 187696) | Peat soil microbial communities from Weissenstadt, Germany - SII-SIP-2007 (SPAdes) (version 2) | ecosystem: Environmental > Terrestrial > Soil > Wetlands > Peat | place: Germany... | reverse complement strand
CGTTGGATGCGAAACTCGTTGTTGAGCTGGATGGCGGCCAGCACGCGGAATGCGTGCCCGCGGATCTGGAGCGCACAGCAGTCCTTGAACGGCTTGGCTATGAGGTGCTGCGCTTCTGGAACAGCGAGATGTGCGAGAATATCGAGGCCGTGCTCGAGCGCATCGTGCTGGTGGCGCGCGTCCGCCTCGCATCCGGGGGCGGCAAGCGGTGAGAAGAGGTCATTGAATCCCCTCACCTAACCTCTCCCGGAGGGAGAGGAACCTGTAACCGTTTTCTGTAGGTCAGGCCTGGCCATCGAGTACGGCGATAGCGACAGCTACGCCCGGTGTCACACGGTCGAATCGGTACGGATACGCGGCGGCGGCCGATTCGGTTTGCGGATACGGATACTGACTCGGTGGCGGACGCGGTCGCCGCTACCGTTGCCGACTCGGCGGCCGATGGGTCAGCCCTCGCCTTGAGTCCGCGCTCGAACAAACCGGCTCTGGTGACGCCTATGCGGCGCGCCAGGGCGTCGGCACGGGCAAGTAACGTTTGCTCCACCCTGAGGGAGATCACCTTGACGCTGCGGTCTTTTCGCGGGCGGCCAGGTTTACGCTTCACTCGTTCCCATCGCTTGCGGTCCTCTTGCGACAGTGCGTGGAACTCGCTGACGGCTCCTTCTCTGTCGAACTCGGCGGTCAACCGCCGGATCTCGTCGGCGGAGCGCGCCCGTGTGATGCGTCGGTTGGTTGTTGCCTTCATCGTCGACTCCGTCGGAAACGGTGCTTCTCACGTGATGTCAGATCCCGCGCGTGGATGACGAAGATCGTATCGTCCTCGTCGAGGATGAAACGACCTGCAGCATTCTGCCGTTGCTCGTTGCACCCCACACGAGCCACTTCTCGTCGGCCCGCTTCAGCGGGTAGGGCTGCTGCGCATTCATCACAACCTCTTCGGCCTCTTCCGGTGTCACCGCGTGCCGAGCGACATGCTCGATATTCCATTCGTTCCACCGGAACTCGGCCACCGAGATTCTATACAGGACTTGCCCGGCGCGCGCTATCTCCGGACCACTGGCGCATGGGACGTAGTTGCTTTTGTTGCGCAGACAAAGCGTTGATGCAGAGCGTGTGATCTGGGAGAAGGGCGCTGCGAACACGAAGTCGCGCTCCACGCCCATTGCGCTGGCCGCGCGCGGCGGCGCCATCGAGAACGGCAATAGCGACAGCTACGCCCCGTGCCGCCGCCTGCACCATCGGCGTTCCTCTCCCTCCGGGAGAGGCCAGGTGAGGGGATAAGATAACAGGACGCGCTGGCGTCACCTTGTTTTCTCTCGGTGCGCGTGCGAGGCAGGAGCGGCGTGCGGCCCAAGCCATCACCTCGAACGCAGCGCGCCCGCCGGTTGCGGCGCGACGGCACCGACGTTGAGCAGCGTCTCTGGTACCATTTGCGCGGTCGGCAGCTCGGTGGGATGAAGTTCCGCCGCCAGGAGCCGATTGGGCCGTTCATCGTGGACTTCTGTTCGTTGGATGCGAAACTCGTTGTCGAACTGGATGGCGGCCAGCACGCGGAACGCGTGCCTGCGGATCTGGAGGGCACAGCAGTCCTTGAACGGCTTGGCTATGAGGTGCTGCGATTCTGGAACAGCGAGGTGTGCGAGAATATCGAGGCCGTGCTCGTGCGGATCGCGCTGGTGGCGCGCGTGCGCCTCGCATCCGGGGGCGGAAAGCGGTGAGAAGAGGTCATTGAATCCCCTCACCTAACCTCTCCCGGAGGGAGAGGAACCTGTAACTGTTTTCTGTAGGTCGGGGCCTGGGGACGTAGCGTACGAGTTTGCCGACCTCGAGAACTCGGCGAAGTCGTTCGCTACGTCCCGGATAGGCCATCGAGAACGGCAATAGCGACAGCTACGCCCCGTGCCGCCATTCAGGCTCAGCTGTCCGCGGCGGCCCATGATCACGGCCTTGATTGCCGAGGGCCGAACCCCTGCCGAGCCCTCGGCCAAGCTTTGTGGTACATGGTGGGCCGTGGAGAGAGCCAATGAGTACATCAAAGAACTCGCGACCTTCCGTAGACGCTCGGCTCGTTCGGCGCGCCAGGCGGGCGCTGAATGCCCCTAGCGACGCGGTGGCCGTGCGCCGAGCACTCGAAGAAGCGATTGCCAATCGTCAGATCGAAGCCGCCCTCAAGGCCCTGATCCGCCGCGGCCGGCACCACTTCGTCGATCTGGAGAGCGCGGGCAAGTGAAGTGTGTGCTCGATACCAACGTCTACCTGCACGCGATGCGCTCCGACGCGGGACGGGCGGCTTTTGAGCAGCGGTTCGTTCCGCTGCTCTTTCGCACGTACCTCTCCAGCGTCGTCGCCGAGGAGTTATTCGCCGGGGTACTGGATGCTGCTGGAATCGCTCTGGTCGATCGCCACCTCGGCGCGCTTCGTCGGGCCGGCCGTGTCGTCGCGCCTTCAATTGCGGATTGGATCGCCGCGGGCAAGTTGATTGCGCAGATCACTCGAAAGGAGCCCGACAAGAAATCCAAGGTTCAACAGCCGGTGTTGAATGACATTCTCATCGCCCTGAGTGCGCGGCGGATTGGCGCGACGGTATTCACATTCAACCGAGATGACTTCGAATTGATCGGGCGGCATCGGTCGTTTTCACTCAAGGTTCTCGCACCCGCTTGAGACTTCATCATCGGAGGGAGAGGAACCTGTAGCCATTTTCTGTAGGTCGGAGCCTGGCCAGCGAGAATGGCAATAGCGACAGCGACGTCCCGTGCCACACGGTCAGCGAATTTCAAACGAGCCTTGGGCCGCGCTGAAGCACCGTCGAAGGGCGTATCTCGTCTGAGAAAGACTGAAGATCACGCAGGGCAAAGACTGGGACGCGCCGGCGTCGCTTCACTTTGAGGTCTTGGTTGCTTACTGGTATGCTTTGCCTTGAGATGGGTTTGACGCACGTCACGGTCGCACTGAAGGGTCTGGGAGCAGCCAACGGAACCTATGAGGCGGATTTTCTCGTCGATACCGGTGCGACCGATTCTCTGGCGCCCGCGGCAGCACTGCGCAAGATCGGTATCCGGCCCGTAGGAACGACGGCGTATGAGCTCGCTGACGGCACGGTGCACGAGTATCGATTCGGTCTCGTGCAGATCGAGTTCATGGGGGAAGTGACCGCTGGCCGCGTGATCTTCGGTCCGGACGACGCCGAGCCATTGCTCGGCGTAACGGCGTTGGAATCCGTTGGCATCACCATCGATCCGGCGAATCGGACCCTCAAGCGGTTGCCGGCGATTCCGTTGAAGTAGGCCAATCAGACTGAATCCTTTGCGGCTTTGCCCCTTGGCGACTTGGCGTTGAATCCTTTTCTTCGGATCAGGGCTTCCTGATTCGAATACTATCTCCGTTCCTCCCGCTCTCGCTCCGGGTGGTGCTCTTCGTGCTCTCGCCGCACCCGTTCTCGTCGCTCGGGGCGCGGTGGCTCGCGATGCTCCACCCAGCTCCGCCCCCATACGGGTCGCCAGCGCGGTGGGGCATCAGCTTGCCAGCGCCGCCACGCTCGTGGCGGTACGCGAAAGAATCGTACGGGCACACCCAGGAGCGGCCGCGGAACGTATGCCGGTGCGACGATCACCCACGGGCCATTGTATCCGGCGCTGGCGTACCACCCGCCGTTGACGAACACCCAATACTGGCCCGCGTAAAAGAAGTAGTTGGCCGGCGTAGCGGGCGCGTACATGATGGCGGTCCCCGGAACCGGTTCGAGCGGCGGTGGCCCGGGAAGATCGATACCGATACTGACGCTTACCCCGGCATATACCGGGCTCAACGACGCGACCAGCACGCCGAGACATATCCCTACAGTAACGATCGAGTGCCGAATCATCCGTGCATCCTTTCTCCGCGGGCTCATCAGTCACGGGGGTCGAGCGGGAGCTGCATGGCGATCACGCCGACAACCCGATATTATCGGGCTGACCCGACGTGGTCAACGCTCTCAAGCCGCCGGCAAGTGGCACCTTGTCGCCGATCGTCCGATTGTTTCCGCCCACGGACGGCTCGTTTCCGGGTTGAAAGGCGGGACCAAAAGAACTAGCCGAGGTTGGCGCGCGTGTTTTCCGATAGGTTGCGATACCAGACGGTCGAGCCCGCCGATCTCGACGCCTTTCACAGCCTCGTGCAAGACGAGCACGTCCGGCGCTACCTGATGGACGGCAACGTGTTTCCCCGGGAGTGGAGCGCGGAGCGCATTCGAGAAAGCGAAGGGTTGTTCGCGCGGCGCGGTGTCGGGATCTGGTTGGTGCACGACCAGACGACGGACGAGCTGGTGGGCTTCTGCGGGTTTCTGGAAATCCCGTCCATCCACCCCGAGCCGCAGCTCGTGTACGCGCTGTTCGAGCGCTTCTGCGGCAGGGGATACGCCACGGAAATGGCCCGCACGGCGATCGCGCGGGCGCGCACGCAGCCGGGCTTCGTCGAGATCGTCGCAAGCGTCGACGCGGTCAACCTCGCCTCGCTCCGTGTCCTCGAAAAACTGGGATTCGAGCGGATCGCTACCCAGCAGGGAAACTTCGGAAATATGTTCCTGCTCCGGCTCACGCTCATTTCACAGCGTGCGAGTCAGGCAAGCGGCTGATCGTGCTGCGACGATACCGCGATGAACACGCAGCCGCCGCGGGTGACCACGCCCGTGTGCGTCGAGCCCGGCTCGGCGCGGCAATAGTCCCCGGCCCCCATCAGCACGCCGGAGACCAGCAGGTCGCCTTCGAGGACGAACGACTCCTCGACGTCGGCATGCCGGTGCGGCAATAACGTCGAGCCGGGGGGCATGCGGACCAGTTTTGTGACGAACCCGCGTTGAGCGTCGACGAAGAGCGTCTTGACCTCGACGGCCGGCGCCCGGCCTTCCGTCCAGGGCAACGCGGCTGAACGCACGAAGCGCAGGCCGTCTGTGTCGAACACGCCCTGCTCGGCGAAAGCACTCTCAGCCGCGACGCGCTCGAGGAGCCGGGCGCGCACGCTCGCCCGCGGCGCCAACGGCGTCGCGGCGCGGCCGAGATCAAGTGCCACCGTCGCACACGCGTCGACCTCGGCGCTGCAGACGGTGCAGCCGGCCTGCAAATGGCGCTCGAACTCTTGCGCGTCGTCGCCGCGCAGGGTGCCGAGCGCGTACAGCGCGGCGCGGGCGCACGCGTCGTCGAGTGAGTGCTCGTGCGCCATCAGGCGGTCTCCTTGCTGCCGGCCATGACCGGATCCGAGAGATGGCCCAGGAGCGCGCGCAGCCGCATCATGCCGAGCCGAATGCGCGTCTTGATCGTTCCAAGCGGTTGTCCAAGCTGCATCGCAATCTCCGTGTGGCTGAGGCCGGCGAAGTAGGCGAGCTCGATGGCTTCGCGTTGCTCCCGGCTGAGGCTGGTCAAGGCACCGCGCACGACGCGGTGCCGCTCGGCGTCGGCGCTGGCTTCCTCCGGTGTCGGCGTGCCGCATTCGACCGCGCTCGCGGATTCGAGCGGATCGGTGGCGCGATCGCGCTTGCGGACGCGCAGCAGGTCAATGGCGCGGCTGCGCGTCATCGTCAGCAGCCACGCACACGGCGTGCCGCGCCGCGGATCGTACGTCTTGGCCTCGCGCCACGCACGTGCGTAGACGTCGATCACTACGTCCTCAGCCGCATCGCGATCTCCGAGGATGCGCAGCGCCAACCCGAAAACTAGATGGCTGCTCGCATCGTAGAGTTGGGCGAGCGCCGCCTGGCTGCCGCTGGCCGCGAGCAACACCAATCCGTTCCAGTCCGAATCGGTGCGCGCGGGCGATGGGCGCGCGAGATCTGGCTTCACGGCGAGTGTGTCTACCACGCGACCCGGCGTTGCGACAAGCGAGCAGACCACGGCCGACATGCTTTACACTACGACCGGCCCGGCCGATCGGATTTCAGCGGCCGTGAACAGGGCGGTTGCGGTTTACGAGGGAGTCGGCAACGTCCCCAACAGGACCATGGGACCGGTGGGTTTGGGGACACCGGCGGCGGGCTCGATGGTGACGGCGGCGGCTTGGATCGTCCCGGCATCGCCGGGCACGCGGGCCTCCACCTGTCCGAGGCCTTTGGAATCCGGTTGAAAGACGCCGGCGTTCACGGGGCCTTCCTTCTCCGTAATCCACCACAGTTCGTAGGCCATTCCCTCGGGCGGCTGCGGGAGGTCGAAGGCGTAAAAGAGTGCGCGGCCAGTGTCCGTGCTGATGAGCGCATGGGCCTCCGCAGGTTGCCCCTTGGGCGTCTCTTTCAAGTGCACCACCTGCAAGCCCGGGGCTTGGAGAACGGCCAGAGATTGCTCGGCCGCGGCGAGCGCGGCACGCAGCGCGGTGGCGTCCTTCTCTTTCGCCGCAAGTTGCTCGCGAAAGTGCTGTAGGTGGTCCTGCGCGGTGGCCAGCTGGTCGCGCAGGTTGGCGACCAGCTGCTGCTGACGATCGAGGTCGCTCCGCATGCCCATGTCGCGGACGACGCCCAACACCAGTAGGACGGCTGCCGCGGCGGCGAACGGGATCAGCGCCCAGCGGGGGAAAGCAAGCACCTTCGCGCGGCGGCTGGGCGATTGGAGGCGCTGCAACAAGGCCGGCTTGAGATCAGGCGGAGGAGCCTCGTGGCCGGCCAACGCCATCGCGCCGACCACTTCGTGCCAGCTGGCGAGCTCGCTCGTGCAGGCCGCGCAGCCGCCGGCCAGATGCACCTCGATCTGCTGGCGTTCCAGGGGCTCGAGCGCATCGAGCGCGAACAAGGAAAGGTCGGCTTGGGTTTCTTCGTGCGTCATGATGTCGTCGACAACGCCGGCTCCAGGGTCTTGCGCAAGGTGATCATGGCTTGCCGGATCCGCGTCTTCACCGTTCCCAGCGGCTCGCCTAGGCGGGCGGCGATTTGCGCATGCGACAGCCCTTCATAGTATGCCAGCTCGAGGGCGCTGCGCTGCGGCGCCGATAAGGCCGCCATCGCCTGGCGCAGGAGTTGGCGGCGCTGCGCCAGCTCGGCCAGCTCGTCGGGTTGGTTGATCGGATTCACCGGAGCCGTGTCCTCAACCTGCGTCCGTTTCGTAGCGCCCGCGGCCCGCATGCGATCGATGGCGCGGCTGCGCGCAATGGTGAACAGCCAGCTCGGTAGCGTCCCCTGCTGGGCGTTGAAACGCTCCGCCTGTCGCCAGAGCTGCATGAAGGAATCGAGGCTGATCTCCTGCGCCGTACTCGGGTCATGTGTGATGCGCAGCGCAAGGTGATACACCGCGCCGCCGTAGCGATCGAAAAGCTCGGCAAGTGCCCGTTCCTCACCCCGACGCAGGGCGAGCGCCAGTTCGTCCGTCTCCGCCACGTTCCCTCGTCCGGTGTTGTTCTCAATCTGACTACGCACGGGACGCGAGGTTGGATTCAAGACGCGATGCGCGACTGAGCCGCGCATTTACTCTCACGGCGCCATGGTTCATAACGCTAAGAGGCCGATGCGCTGTCGGCGAAGGAGAGTGGAATGGGGATGACGGGCTTTTGGTCAACTGTTTCCTTGCTCGGCGTCGGTCTGGTCTTCGGCCTCAAGCACGCGCTGGATGCGGACCATCTGGCCGCCGTGTCCACCATCGTCAGCGAGCGCAAGAGCGTGCGCTCCGCATCACTGATCGGCGTGGTGTGGGGCATTGGGCATACGATCTCGCTGCTGGCTGCGGGCATTGTCGTCATTGTCCTGCATGTGGAAATCGGCGCACGCACGGCGCAGGTGCTCGAGTTGGGCGTGGCGATCATGCTGATCGGCCTCGGCGCGAACACGCTGCGCAAGCTGGTCCGGGGCGCGCGGGTTCATGTCCACGTTCACCAGCACGGTCAGCGCGCGCATATCCATGTGCACGTGCACGACGGTTCGCCGGAGCCGAGCCCGCACACGCACCACGGCTTCCGCATCGGTGCCCGGCCGTTGATCATCGGTATGGTGCACGGTTTGGCTGGCAGCGCCGCGCTCATGCTCCTCGTCCTGACGACCATTCCGTCACCGCTGCTCGGCTTTGCATACGTCCTCGTATTTGGCCTCGGCTCGATCGGTGGAATGCTCTTCATGAGCGCGCTGGTCAGCTTGCCGGCACATCTCACGGCGAACCATTTCGCCCGCGCCAACGTCGCGGTCCGCGCCGTAACAGGGGTGTTCAGCCTCGGCCTCGGTGCGTTCATGGTCTACCAAATCGGCGTGGCTGGATTGTTTCTGTAGCGCAGTGCCGTTATTAATAATCGCGTGGTACTGCATCGTCATTTCCCATTCCAATCGGGAAACTGTCAAGAGATTTAACGCCGTTCGGTCCTGGCACGGCAACGGCCGGTCCTCTTTGCAGGCGAAAGCTACGAGGCTTCGCCGCGAACGGATATGGAAGACTGCTGCAGCTCAAACCCGCGCATGCCGAGTAGGCGCCCTCTTGGCGCGGTATCGAGGGGCGCGAGCAACTAGTACCCGACGACTGTGACGGGACCCGGCCTGAGCGCAAGCCACTGGCCAAGCCCTTTCTCTTTGTCTACCCTGTTCACTTGGGTCTTGCAGTAGAGGTTGAGATGGCTGCCCTCCGGGTGCTCCTCGTCGAAGACAGCGAAGATGATGCGACACTGATCCTGCGTGAGCTTCGTCACGCTGGCTATGAGCTCGTCGTTGTGGAGCGCGTCGCCACTGCCGACGGCCTCCGGGGAGCCCTTGCCCGGCAGGCCTGGGACCTCGTCACCTGTGATGACACGCTGTCCGAACTCAGCGCCCTCGCTGCCCTGACGCTCATCCGCGCGCATGACGGCAACGTACCCATCGTTGTCGTATCGGGGCAAGTCGGCGAGGAGCACGCCGCGGGGCTCATCCGCGCCGGTGCCGACGACCTGGTGCTCAAGCATAACGTACGGCGACTCGCCAAAGCCGTGGAACAGGCCGTGCGCGACGCTACGAATCGGCGACGGCTCGCCTCTGCGCAGGCGGCGACCGACGTCACCGCGCTCGAGATGACGGAGCAGGCGCTCCGCGAGGCACGGGCATCATTGGAGGTCGCCGCCACGGCGGCACGCGTCGGTCTCTGGGACTGGGATCTCCAGACTGCCGAGACACACTACGCGGACAGCTGGCGAACGCTCTTCGGCTACACCCCCGCCGAGTTCGACGGCTCGATGGAAGCATGGTCAAAGATCGTGCACCCCGACGACCTCGAGCGGCTGGCGGGGAGCAGCAGCGCGGCCACAGCCATTGCGGATCCCGCCGCACACTATGAAGAGGAGTTTCAGCTGCGCCGCAAGGACGGCACGTACCGTTGGGTCCTCAGCCGGGCCACGGTGTTGCGCGACGCCGCCGGCAACCCCCAGCGCATGGTCGGCGCGCACGTCGACATCACCGAGCGCAAGCAGGCGGAAGACGCGGCGCGGCGCAACGCGCGCCAGATTCAGGCCATAATGGAGGCCTCCATCGACAACATCGCCATCGTGGAAGCGGATGGAACATTCCGCGAGATCAGCCCCTCCATCCGTGTGCTACTGGGCTACGAGGTGAGCGAGCTGCTCGGCCGCAACGCCTTCGATCTCGTGCATCCGGACGACCGCGCCGCCGTGCAGGCGGACTTTGCCAGTCGGGTGGCCCAACCGGAGCTCGGGGTGGCGATCCGGGAGTTTCGGCTGCACCGGGCCGACGGCTCATGGGTCTCTGTTGAATCGACTCTGAATAACCGGCTCAGCGATCCGGCCGTGCGCGGGCTCGTGATTACCACACGCGACATCACCGAGCGCAAACAAGCGTTGGCCGCGCGCCTCCTGGACGTGCGGGAAGCAGAAAGCGCGCGCATCGCACGGGAGATCCACGACCTGCTGGGGCAGGGACTCACCGCTCTGAGAATGGATGCGGCGTGGTTGGAAACGCGGCTCTCCTCGCGCCGCAACGGCTGTCCGGACCAGCCCGTCCTCGAGAGACTGCGCGCCATGGCGGGCCTGATCGAAGCCAACATCGCATCGGTCCGCCGCATCGCCACGGAGCTGCGACCGCCGATCCTCGACGACCTCGGCTTGGTGCCCACCATCGAGTGGCAGGCCGAGGAATTCGAAGCGCGGAGCGGCATTCGCTGCGAGTTCCGTGCGTGGCCGGGGATCCCGGCGCTCGACCCGAACCGCTCCATCGTGGTGCTACGCGTCCTGCAGGAGGCCCTCACCAATGTGGCCCGCCACGCCGGGGCCACGCGGGTCGTCATCCATGTCAGCGCGGAGCACGGCTTCCTGTGCCTCGAGGTGCGGGACAACGGCAGGGGCATTCGCGAGCACCAGATCAATGCAACACGAGCGCTCGGACTTCGGAGCATGGGCGAACGTGCGGCCCTGGTCGGGGGAACGGTCGCCATCAAAGGAGCGCCGGGAAGAGGGACGACGGTCACCCTGCGGGTGCCCGAAGGACAGTCGACCCCTCTCCCAGTTCCAACCCCCGGAGAAGGCGCCCGCGGATCCGGCGACCGTTCTGGGGCTGAGTGATGGACGCAACGACATGACGATCAAGGTCCTCATCGTGGACGACCATCCCATCGTTCGCGCCGGCTTGCGAGAAGCCCTCGCGGCCGTTTCCGACATCGTGCTGGGCGGCGAGGCCGCGACCGCCCACGAGGCACTTCGTCTGGTCCGGGCGCACGCGTGGGACGTGGTCGTTCTCGATATCGGCCTGCCCGACAAGAGCGGTCTCGAAGTCCTGCAGGAGATCAAGAGCCAGCGACCACAGCTGCCGGTTCTGGTGCTGAGCATGCGCCCCGAGGACCAGCTGGCGATGCGTGTCCTGAAAGCCGGTGCGGCGGGATACATGACCAAGGAATCCGCTTCGTCCGACCTGGTCGCTGCGATTCGGAAGGTGTACGCGGGTGGGAAGTACGTCAGTCCGACGCTGGCGGAGAAGCTCGCGTCCGCACTCGAGCGGCCAGACGATCGGCTGCCGCACGAGCTGCTCTCGGACCGCGAGTATCAGGTGCTGTGCCTCATTGCTTCCGGCAAGACGGTCAAGGAGGTTGCCGAACGGCTGCACCTGAGTGACAACACGATCAGCACGTACCGTGCACGCATCCTGGACAAGATGGGCATGAGAACCAACGCTGAGTTGACCAGCTACGCCGTGCGCAATCGTCTCGTCGATTGAGTCGAGCCGAGGCGGGCATCCTGATCGCTCGGGGTTGGGCAGCGCGCGGTGTCAACCGCTGCGCGGGCGGCAGGGCGCCGCCACGACGTCGTGTAGGGCTAGCTGCGACAAGCCTGCCTTCGCCTGCACTACGAAAAAACCGGGCTGTCAGCGACTGTTGCTGGCCGGTTCGGCGGCCTAGTCTAGTCTCAGTGCAACATGAGGCTGTTTATCGTCGACGATTCCTTTGCAGTACGGAGCAGATTGGGGGCCCTGCTCTCGGCGCTGGAGAGTGTCGAGATCGTCGGCGAGGCCGCAAGCCGGCCCGAAGCCATCGCCGCGGTCCGGAGTTTGAAACCGGACCTCGTGGTCGTCGACGTTCAGCTGCCGGGCGGAATCGACTTCCTGCGTGACCTGAAAGCCGACCCGGATCCTCCCACGGTCGTCGCCCTTACCAGTTTCCCGTTTCGGCAGTATCGATTCCAGTGCACTGAAGCCGGTGCGGACTTCGTCCTGGACAAGGCCACGGAGTTCGAGCGCCTTGCAGAGATCTGCTCTCCAGAGCGGGTTTCGGGGATCTTCTGAAACCATGAACGACCTTGGCGCGGCGGGCGGGTGGGCCAGCGGCGGAGCAAGCGCGAACGACTGGCGTCGGTCTCGGCGGATAACGAAGATGGCTCCCCTCCGTGTGCTCCTCATCGAGGACAACGAAGACGACGCGACGATCATAATCCGTGAGCTGCAACGAGCTGGCTATGAGGCAGTCGCGGAGCGCGTCGCCACTGCCGACGGCCTCCGCGCGGCTCTTGCTGGCCAGATCTGGGACCTTATCAGCTGCGACTACAATCTGCCCGGGTTCAGCGCTCTCGCCGCCCTCGCGCTCATCCGCGAGCACGACGGCAACGTGCCCGTCGTCGTCGTCTCTGGAGAGATCGGCGAAGAGCTCACCGTGTCGCTCATCCGCGCCGGGGCCGATGACCTGGTGCTCAAGCACAACTTGGGGCGGCTCCCAGGGGCGGTGGAACACGCCCTGCGCGCCGCCAACGATCGTCGGCTCCGCGCCGCGGCCGAGGCGGCGCTGCAGGAGGAGGCGAGAATCTCCGCCGCCCTCGCCCGGGTCGGGCAAGAGTGCGTCGCGAGCTTGGACACCGCTGCGCTTCTGCAGCGCGTCTGCCGGTCCACCACCGAGGTGCTGGGCTGTGACTATAGCCACGCTGCTCTGTGGGACCCGGAGGAACAGGCCTTCACCGTCGTCGCCGGTGACGACACGCCCGAACATTGGCAACGTGTCCGCATGCTGAAGCTCCCGCTGGCCCTCATTGCCGAGGATGCGGCTCAGCTGAGGCGGGACGGCATCGTCCACGCTGGCCCGGCGGAGCTCGCCGGCGACTCGACTGCGGCAGTTTTGGCGGCGGCCACCGGGGTTACGGCAAGTCTGTTGGTGCCGCTGTGGCGCGGAGAGGAGCTGATCGGTATTCACACTGCGGGCTGCCGGCGACCCGGGCAGGATTTCGCCCCGTGGCAACTCCGGGCTGCTGCGGGCATCGGTCACCTCACCTCCCTCGCCTTGGATAGTGCCCACCTGCTCGACCGCCTCACGCGCTCCGACCGTATCAAGTCCGAGTTCCTTTCGACCATGTCGCACGAGCTGCGGACGCCGCTGAACCACATCATCGGCTTCAACGACCTGCTGCTGGAGGAGCCGGAGCACTTGACCGCCGAGCAGACTGACATGCTGCAGACCATCGGGCGCAGCTCGCGCGAATTGTTGGCGCTCGTCAATGGCGTCTTGGACGCCCAGCGGCTCGAGGCGGCCCCCGCAACTGCGCCAGTGGCGACCGACGTCGCCGAGCTAGTCCGCCAAGTCACGACGACTGCCAGCGTTACGAGCGACCTTCATATGGGCTGCCAGCTGCCACCTGAGCTGCCGACCGTGCACACCGATCCCGCCAAGCTCAAGGCGGTGCTCCAGAACTTGATCGGTAACGCGGTGAAGTTCACACCGTACGGCAGCGTCACCATCAGCGCGGAGCCCCAAGACAATGGCGTGCTCTTCACTGTGGCGGATAGCGGCGTCGGCATCCCGCAAGAGCTCCTACCGATCATCTTCGAGCCCTTCCGTCAGGGCGATGCGTCTCTGACGCGCCAGCACGACGGCGTGGGTCTCGGCCTCTACATCGTCCGCCGCGAGGTTGACCTGCTTGGCGGAGAGGTGACGGTCGAGAGCGAGGTCGGCCGTGGGTCGACGTTCCGCGTGTGGATTCCGTGCGAGCAGCGCCCTCGCATCAAGCCGGCCGCGGACACCCAGAGAGACGCATCGACGCTCTACGCCGAGGTCCTCGATGCCACCAGCGATCTGGTCTACACCGTCACCCCCGCCGGCCGCTTGCTCCACGCCAATCGGGCCTGGCAGGCAGCGCTCGGCTACGAGAGCGATGAGCTGCGTGCCCTCTCCCTCGACGACATTGTTCACCCGCAGAGCCGAGCCGTGTTCCACCAGGCCCGCCAGCGTGCCCTCGGCGGCGATCCCATCCAGGGCTTGCACGTGAAATACATCGCCAAGGACGGCCGCACCCTGGAGCTCGAGGGTAGCATCCGGTGCCGCTTCGCCAACGGCGAGCCTCTTTCCATGTTGTGCGTCTACCAGAACGTTACCGAACGCTCCGAAGCCCAGCGACAGGCCGAGGCGCGCCAGCAGCTCCTGGAGACCATCCTCACAGCTCTCCCCGTCGGCGTGTGGATTACTGACGCCACAGGACGAATCATCCAAGGGAATCCCGCCGCGCAGCGCATTTGGGGTGGCGCCCGCTACGTCGGCATTGAGGAGTATGGCCAATACAAGGGCTGGTTCGCAGCCAGCGGCCAGCCTATCGCGGCCGAGGAATGGCCGGCGGCGCGCGCCATCCAGAGAGGCGAAACGACGATCAATGAAGAGCTTGAGATCGAGTCCTTCCACGGGATACGCAAGACCATCCTCCAATCCGCCGTCCCACTGTGCGACGCGGTGGGAGAGATCGCCGGCGCCATAATCGTCGACCACGTCATCACCGCGCTCAAGCAGGCGGAGCAGGTGCTGCGCGACAGCGAGCAGCGGTTCCGCACGCTCATCGCAGAGGCCGCCGATGGGATCTACGTGTTTGACAAATTCGGCCTCCTCGCCGAGGTCAACGCTCAGGGCTGCGAGCACTTGGGGTACAGCCGCGATGAGCTCATCGGCCGTCCGCCGACCGATGTCGATCAGCAGCTCGACCCGGACCGCCTGCGGCAGCATCTGCTACAGCTCGAGAGCGGTGCGCCCGTCCTGATTAATACCGTTCACCGCCGCAAGGATGGCAGCACGTTCCCCGTTGAGATCCGCTCGGTGCGCATCACGTGGAACGGCCAACCCCACATACTGGGCATCTGCCGCGACGTGACGGAGCGCAAGCAGGCGGAGGAGGCGCTTTGCGAGGCACAGGCGTCGTTGCAGTTGGCGACCGAGAGCGCCAAAGTCGCCGTCTGGAAGTGCAACCTGCGGACGCTCACCATCCGCTTCTCGTCGGGGTGGAAACGCGTGCTCGGGCGGGACGAGGGCGAGCTCACGCTGGCCGCGTTGTGGGATCTGGTGCATCCCGACGACCGCGCCAAGACCACCGCGGCCATGCAGGAGCATCTGCAGGGGCGCGCCGCCGCCTACGAGACCGAGCAGCGCATGCTCCACGCCGATGGGTCGTACCGCTGGGTGCTCAGTCGGGGCGTTGTCGTCCACGACACGGAGGGCCGGCCGGCTCACTGGTTTGGCGCGGACATCGACGTTACCGAACGCAAACGAATCGAGCTGGCCCTGCGGGAGGCGCAGATCTCGGCGCAAATGTCGGTGGAGAGCGCCAAGGTTGCCGTGTGGAGATCCGACCTGCGGACCCTCACGATCCGCTTTTCGTCGGGATGGAAACACATACTCGGACGTGAGGAGGGTGAAATTCCGCTGGCCGCATTGTGGGATCTGGTGCATCCCGACGACCGCGCCAGAGCCACCGCCGTCATGCAGGAGCAGCTGCAGGAGCGCACGAGCCTGTACGAGAATGAGCAACGCATGCTCCACGCGGACGGTTCATATCGCTGGGTGCTCACCCGGAGCACGATCACCTACGACATCGAGGGCCGGCCGTGTGGCCAGTACGGTGCGGATATTGATATCACCGAACGGAAGGCGCTGGAGGAGGCCCTGCGGCGCTCGGAGGAAGGCTTGCGCGCGCTCACGGCCACGCTCGAACAGCAGGTTGCCGACCGGACCCGGGAGCTCGTCGCGGTGAACGAGCGCCTCCGGTTGATTACAGACAACATGTTGGACATGCTGAGCCACGTGAGTCCGGAATGGGTGTTCCAGTACGTCAGCCCCGCCCACGAGCGCGTCTTGGGGTATGCTCCGCAGCAGATGGTGGGCAAGTCGGTGCTCGATTTTCTCCATCCCGACGACGTTGCGCCCGTGACCGCCGTCATCGAGGCGTCCATCCGCAACGCATCGAGCGGGCAGGCAGAGTTTCGCTGCCGGCACGCGGATGGCCACTACGTGTGGGTGGAAGCCGTTGGCAGACTCCTGCTCGACGACCACGGCGTCCCGGTCGGAGCGGTCCTGAACGGGCGCGACGTCAGCGAGCGCAGGCGGGCAGAGTCGGCGCTGCGCGAAAGCGAGGATCGCTACCACGACCTGGTCGAAAACAGCCAGGATCTGATCTGCACTCACGACCTGGAAGGAAACCTGCTCTCGGTCAACGAACCGGCGGTGAGGGTAACGGGCTATTGTCGCGACGCCCTGCTGCACATGAACCTGAGGGATCTTCTCGCCCCCGAGGTCCGCGCACGGTTCGGTGTGTACCTAGCCGAGATACAGGTTCGGGGTCAGGCGCGCGGCCTGATGAGGATACGAACCGCAGGCGGCGAATCCCGCTACTGGGAGTACAACAACACCCTCCGGCGTGACGGTACGGCCGGTCCCATCGTGCGCGGCATGGTGCGCGACATCACCGAGCGCAGGCGGGCGGAGGAGCGCCTTCGTCTGCAAAGCGCCGCCCTGGATGCCGCCGCCAACGCCATGGCCATCACCGACCGAGCGGGGGTCATCCAATGGGCCAACCCTGCCTTTACGCGGTTGACCGGCTACACCCTGGAGGAAGCAATCGGGAAGAACCCGCGCGACCTCGTCAAGTCGGGCCAGCACGACCGGGCATTCTACAAGAACCTGTGGGATACGATCCTCGCCGGACAGGTCTGGCGCGGCGAGATGATCAATCGCTGCAAGGACGGTAGCCTCTACACCGAGGAGCAGACCATCACGCCCGTGCGGCACGAGCGGGGCGAGATCAGGTATTTCATCACCATCAAGGAGAACGTCACCGAACGACGGCAGCTCGAGGCGCAATTGCGGCAATCCCAGAAGATGGAGGCCGTCGGCCGCCTCGCGGGTGGGGTTGCCCATGACTTCAACAACCAGATCTTCGTGATCAACGGCTACTGTGACGTGTTGCTTGCCGAAGCCGCCGGACAACAGGGCTTCCTGGGGCCGCTCGCAGAGATCAAGAAAGCGGCACACCGTTCGGCCGAGCTGACGGCGCAGCTCCTGGCGTTCAGCCGCAAGCAACTGCTGCGGCCGAAGGTCTTGGACCTCCATGCCGAGCTGATCGCAATCGAGACGATGCTGCGGCGCCTGATCGGCGAGGACGTCCAGCTCACATTTCTGCTGGGGGAGGACGTGGGGTACGTGAAGGCGGACCCCAACCAGCTCCAGCAGGTGGTGATGAATCTCGCGGTCAACGCGCGCGATGCCATGCCGCACGGCGGCAAGCTGACGATTGAAACCAACAATGTGGAGCTCGACGAGGCCTACGCGCAATCGCGGCTCGAAGTGACGCCCGGTCGCTACGTGGTGCTTTCGGTCTCGGATACCGGACACGGCATGGACCGGGAGACGCTCGCCCATGTGTTCGAGCCCTTCTTCACCACCAAGGGGCCGGGCAAGGGCACCGGCCTGGGCTTGGCGACCGCGCTCGGCGTCGTGAAGCAGAGCGGCGGGCACATTGCGGTCTATAGCGAGCCGGGCGGCGGCACGACCTTCAAGATTTACCTCCCGCGGGTGGATGAGCCGGTGGAGACAACCGAGCGCCGCGTGCCCGAGGCACCGGTGGGCGGCTCGGAGACGATTCTGCTCGTCGAAGATGAGGCCGCGGTGCGGGAGCTGGTGCGCCGCGTGCTCAGCGAGCAGGGATATCAGGTGCTACCGGCCGCCGACGGCAAAGAGGCGTTGCCGCTGGCGGACCGCCACGACGGGCCGATTCACCTGCTGCTCACGGACGTGGTGATGCCGGAGATGAGCGGCTCGCAGCTGGCCGAGCGCCTGAAGGCGGTCCACCCGGAGACCCGGGTCCTCTACATGTCCGGCTACACGGAGAACGCCATTGTGCACAACGGCGTCCTGCAGGCGGGACTGGCCTTCATTCTCAAGCCGTGTCCGGCCGATGTGCTGGTGCGCAAGGTGCGCGAGATCCTCGACGCGCGGCCACGGAAGGACCTGCGCGGCAGTCGCATTCTGGTGGTCGACGACTCGGAGGATGAGCGCATCTTGCAGGCGCGCGTGCTCTCGACCGCTGGCTGTGTGGTGCTCGAAGCGACCGGCGGCGCAGAGGCGTTGGAGCTGTTGGAGCGCGAAGCCGTGGACGCCGTCATCACCGACGTGAACATGCCAGGGATGGACGGGTTCACATTGACCGAGGCGATTCGCTGCTCGGCGCGGTTGTGGACGCTGCCCGTCATCATCCTGAGCGGTGCGTGCACCGAGGACGAACAAGCGCGCAGCCGCGCCGTCGGGGCGACGGCGTGTCTGAACAAAGGTGTGACGGACCAGCAGGGTCTGCTGGAGATCTTGGGCAAGGTGTTGTGAGTCTGTCGAAGCGCGCAGGCTCTTAGCGTATAAAATTGCGTGAATCTTGTCGGTATCCTAAATCGGCGTCGAAGGGGTTGTTTTTGTAGCGCAGTGCCGTTAAATGCGCGGTACTGTTTCCTCATTCCTCATTCCAGTCGGGAAGCTGTCAAGAAATTTGATGGCGTTGGTCCTGGCATGCGCCCTGCTGTGGCATGCAGCGATGAACCACGGGTCCGGCCGGCCGCCTGTGCCGCATGGCTTCACGCTCATCGAGCTGATGGTGGTTGCGGGAATTGTGTTGGTTCTGGCCGCCCTGGCATTGCCCGCGTATCACGTCTTTCGCCAGCAATCCTATGACAGCACCGCGCTCAGCGACGTCGTCAACGCCGGCCACGCATTGGAAGGATTGGATGGCAACGATACGTTCTCCGTCACCGTGACGGGACCCGGCCCCATCCCGGGTCTGCCGGGCCCGCAGGTGTCGAACGGAACGACGTTGTTCCTGCGGCGGCTCCAGCAGGGGAATGGCTATTCGTCGCTGGTGCAGGGCTCACACCGCAGCGGTACGCTGACATTTTACTTTCAAGACGGTGCCCTGTCCGCCCAATGACGGAAACCACGAGGCGCAGACGAAGATGAATGCCGAGCCGCTTGAAGGCGATAGCCAAAGTCTGGCTCGACAATTGGTCGAGGAGCTGCGGCAGGACATCGGCAAGCCGGTCGAGAAAGTCCCGCGCACCCGCAGCGCGCGCTATCTCTATTGGAGCGCGGGAATGTTTGCGGCGCTCGTGCTTGGTGGTCTGGAGATCGGGGTGCTGCTCCAGCCGAGCCCGAGTGCCGGGCTCCATCCTTCGGCCGACACCATCATGTCGTTCACCAATGACGCCTGTGCGCAACGCCAGCGGGCCATCGCCCGTGCCATCGCCGACTACACGCGCGACCACGGAGAAACGCCGAAGGACCTCAACGCCCTCGGTCCAACGTACCATGTACCGCCGGCCGTCGACCCGCTCTCGGGACGCCCATACCGATACGTGCGCGAAAGCAAGGGCGCGTCGATCGTCTGTCCAAATCCCGAGCTCCACACGTTACCCGCGCGGCCGGCGCAGCGCTAGATCGGTTCCGCCTACGCTCAGGTCTTTGCTGCGGTCTTGCGTGGCGCGACGTTGCGCCGCGTGCGCACGCGCGTCAGTGCTTGACCCGCGGCGGTCGCCCACCGAATGAGCGCATCGCTCATGCCCGGTACGAGCGCGCCGAGCACTTCCATGGTGGCGGCGCCGGGCGGGACGGATACTTCACGCAGGCGAAAGCGCGCCACGAGTAGCACCGCTGCCACCACCCATTCGGGCGGCATGTTGAGCGCCGCCGGCCAGGTCGGCAGCGAAGCGTCTTGATCCAGGGAGTGGGCCATCGGCGTATCGATCACTCCGGGGAGCACGAGTCCGACGTGGATCTTCGAGGCATCGAGCTCAACGCGCAGCGCCTCCGTGAGCCCCATCAACGCAAACTTCGAGGCGCAATAGCCGCCCAGCGGTGTCACGCCGCGGCGGCCGGCCAACGATGCGATGTTGATGATCGTTCCGCTGCCGTGACGTTGCATGCCCGGGAGCACCGCCTGCATCATGAAAAGCGGACCGAAAAGGTTGACGCGCAACATCGCCTGTAAGTCGTCCGCCTTCAGTTCGGCTACCGGACCGGGAATCAGGATGCCGGCGTTGTTGACCAGGATGTCGATCTGCTTCCAGGCGCGCTGCACGCGCGCCACCGTGGCGCGCACGGCGTGCGAGTCGGTCACGTCGGTGGGCACCACCAGCGCCCGGCCGCCGGCCGCCGTCACTGCCTGCGCGACCTCCTTCAGCTGCGCCGTACGCCGCGCCGCCAACGCTACGGCCGCACCTTGCCGTGCGAAGGCCACGGCGGTTTCGCGTCCGATACCGCTGGAAGCCCCGGTGACCAACACGACCTGATCGCGAAACGAACCCAAGAAAGGCAGCATACCTTCGAGCACCATTCGTGTCCTCCCCCCGCGTCAGCCGCGAGTGTAGCACACCCATCGTATCGTCCGTGAACGCCGCGACTTGGCGCCGGCGCCGGGATCGCGTAGCGTTGCCGCCGCAGATGGTCTTCGAGCACGTTGTCTTCGATCTCGACGGCACGCTGATCGACTCGCGCGTCGACCTCGCGGCGGCGGTGAACCACGCGCTGCGAACGCTGCAGCTGCCCGAGCTGCCGGTGGAGACGATCTGCGGCTACATCGGCGAAGGCGCGCGCCGGCTCGTCCAGCGAGCGCTCGGAGCGGCGCATCAGGACCGGCTCGACGAGGGGCTCGCGCTGTTCATGACGTTCTACCGCGCCCACTTGCTCGATCACACGCGAGCGTATCCGGGCATTGACGCGCTGCTCGCGGCGCTGGCGGCAATGGGCGTTACCCTGTCGGTGCTGTCGAACAAGCCCGCCGCGATGAGCCGCGCGATCCTCGCCGGGCTGGACCTCCTGCACCGCTTCGTCGTGGTGCTCGGCGGTGATTCGTTTCTCGAGCGCAAGCCGGACCCGGCGGGTATCGACTATGTGTGCAACCTGACGCACACGCCGCACGAGCGCCTGCTGGTGGTCGGTGACTCGGCCATCGACGCGCAGACGGCGCGTGCGGCGCGGGTCGCCTTTTGCGGCGTCGCGTGGGGCTTGGCGCCGGCGAGCCTGCGCGCGGCGGCCGAACCGATCATCGACCGGCCGAGCGAGTTGCTGGCGATCGTCGCGCGTGGGTTCTGACGGGCGCGAGTCGCGCCGCTCGTCCCGTCGAAAATCAGGCGCGCCAATTCACTTTGATGTGCCAGGGCTCGTAGCGTACGCCCAGCATGTTATCGAGCGGGTAACGCAGGTTCAGGTAATCGAGCTCCTTGAGTTTGCGATACACCTCGGTTATGGCGAACCGCGGCGTGAAGTTGCCGTCGCCGAGGCCCACTTGGCCAATGTCGAAGTCGCTGATGCCATGAAACGAATAACCGGGCGGCGCCAACGACCGCGAAGCCAGCGACAGGTTGCCGGCGTGATCGTATGCCTTGCGCAGGAAGAGGTAGAACTGCTTCATCACGCCGCGCACCCCGGAGGTCAGGATGACGCGGTCGCCGATGTCGTGCTTGATCCGTTGGTAGGTTTCGTGAGGCAGGCCGCCATAGAGATAGATGCCGCTGTGCGGCACCTTCACCGTTTCGGCGACCGGAACCCGGTCGCTGATGTTCTTCATGTGCTTCTGGTCGTAGAAGCCGTAGAGCGTGGCGTCGAAATAGAAAATGTTCTCCAGCAAATCCAGCTCGGCTTTCGGGAACTCACCGACGCGGGAGTAGTCGTGGGCGGTGCTGAGCGCCTCGTCCAATGCCAGAAGCTGAAATTGACCGCCACCCGCCGTCCGCTCCAGGCGATCGAGCCGCTGTACGCAGGATGTGAATACGGGATACCGCCGCTCGTCGACGAAGATGTCCTCCTTGTGAGGCTCGTCGTAGTGCCGCATCTTGTCGAGGTAGGTCCTGATGTAGTCGCTGTAGTCGTCGGGTGTCAGCGCGTAGGGTTCGATCCAGCGTGCGAACGCCTTCGACGCGAAGCCCGCTCCCGCGAAGCCCGCTCCGATGACCGCTGCGGCCACACCCTTGACGAAATCTCTTCGACGCATTCCCGTTAGACCAGCTCCCGTGCTGGCGAAACTCCCGTAGTTAATCTCATCAACCGGTGGTTTTTCAAGCGTTTTCGATGTGCCCGGTGCTTGGTGGGCAATACCGAGGCCAGACTCGGAGCCGCAAGCGGGCCGCCTCCTCGGCCCAATCGGAGCCGAACCCGTGGCGCAGCGTACAAGTTTGTAGGGTGCCGTGTACCGCCGCTCTTTACGCGGCGGGCGTTCCGATTTAGTAAACGTCGATCGTGCGTGATCACGTCTCATCACGCCGCGGCGTGGTGCTGCTGGTGTTGGGTGCCGTTGTGGGTATCGGCTTGGCTGGCGTCGGCTTGCTGGGTCCGAAACGCGACACCGGCTTGGACCTCCCCGACGGTGCCGTGGCGCGGATCAATGGCCAGATCATCCGTAGCGACGACTACGAGCGTACACTCAAGGGTCTGGCGAGCGACCGCCGCGACGGCATCGACGATGCCCAGCGCCGCCAAGTCCTCGACCGCCTGATCGACGAGGAATTGCTGGTACAGCGCGGCCTCGAGCTCGGCTTTGCGCGCAAGGATCGCAGGGTGCGCGCCGACCTCACGCAAGCGGTGATCGCGTCGGTGGCTGCCGATCAAGAAGACCGGCAACCCACCGACGAGGAGCTGCGGACATTCTACGACGTGAATCGCGACTTCTTTGCCCAACCCGGCCGCCTGCGCGTTCGGCAGATCTTCTGCCGTGTCGCGAGCGCAGCCGACGATGCGGCCGCTCTGGCACGGGCCCAGGATGCCGTTCGCCGTCTGCGTGCAGGGGAGGGCTTCGGCGCCGTGCAAGCGGCGCGCGGCGATCAGGAAATCTCGCCGTTGCCCGATGCGCTGCTGCCGCCGGCGAAGCTGATGGACTACCTCGGCCCGACGGCGTTGCACGCGGCGCTGGCGCTCGGTGTGGGAGAGGTGAGCGAGCCCGTGCGCTCGAATGCGGGATACCAGGTGTTGCAAGTGGTCGAGCGGCAGGCGGACACATCACATGCGCTCGCCGAGATCAAGCCACAGGTGCTGGCTGAATTCCGGCGCCGCAACGGTGAGCGCGCTTTGCGCGCATATCTCGACGACCTGCGTGCGCGCGCCGAGGTCAGGGTCACCGCCAAGCTTCCATGAATCCGCCGCGACCGCTATTTCAAGCCGGCGTTCAGGCGCGTGATCTCGTAGATCGCGCTCCAGTCTTTGTGCGCCATGTCGTGCGCCAACGCCGCCAGCAGTTTGTCGCGGACGATGCCCGCATACGGCAGCGCCACGCGCGTGTCGACGGACGCTTGCAGGATGAGCTGCACGTCCTTCAGCCCCGCGGTCAGCTCGAAGCCCGCCGGCTCGAATTCTCGGGTGCGCACGCGGGTGGCGTAGTCCTTCAATCCGGGCGCGGCGAACAGCGACGCCAGCATCATGTTGACGATCTGCAAATCGATCCCGCTGCGCTCCGCGAAGGCGTACACTTGTCCCATCAGCTCCACCACCGACGCCAGCACGTAGTTGACCGCCAGCTTCATGCTGTTGGCCGTCCCGTGCTCGGTGCCCAGATTGATCTGCGAATGCGAGTAGGCTTCGAGCACGCGCCGGCAGCGCGCGATGGCGGCGGGATCGCCGGCGACGAAGGTGAGCAGCTGGCCGGCCTCGGCGGCGTCCGGCCGTCCCACCACCGGCGCGGCGATGTAGGTGCTGCCGTGCGCCGCGTGCAGCTCCGCGAGGCGTCTGGCGCAGCCGGGCGAGACGGTGGTCGCGCCGATGTGGATGGCGCCGGGCTGCAGGCCGGCCAGCAGCCCGCGCTCACCACTGACGGCGTCGAGCACCGACTGGTCATCCATCAAGCTGGTCAGTGCCACCTCGGCGCCGGCGGCGGCGTCGCATGGCGAAGCGGTGCTGCGCGCCCCGGCGTCGACGAGCGGCTGCGCTTTGGCCGCCGTACGGTTGTAGACCGACAACGCGAATCCCGCCTTCAGGATGTTGCGGGCGATGCCGATTCCCATGCGACCCAGCCCGATGCAAGCGACCTTTTCGATTCCGTTCGCGGATGTGTGAGCCATGCTGCACCTCCACGGCGCAGGATATCACATTTGCCGCCGCCGGTTGCGTTTTCCGCCGGCCGGCTTATGACGCGTGCCGTGCAGAACGCGAGGCGCACTATCCTGGCGCCGGCGCTCGTCGCCCTCGTTCTGAGCGTTCCGAGCGCGACGGTGTGGGCCCATGACCGCAGCATGTCCTACTCGACGTGGGAAATCCGCGGCCGCGCCGCCGACGTGACGGTACGCCTGTCCGAGCTGGACGTCTCGCGTTTTCCGTGGGCGACGTCTGATGAACTGGAACGCGTGCTGCCCGCGTATCTGACGGAGCATGTGCAGCTCATGGCCGGCGACACGGCGTGCGGCGTCACCGACGGGCCGCGTGCGCTCGACGCGCCGCCGGGGCGCGTGATCTACGAATGGCGCCTCAGTTGTCCGACGGCCGGCGCGCTGCGCATCGAATGCAGTCTGCTGTTCGACGTGGCGCCGTCGCATCTGCACTTTGCGCGTGCCAGGCTCGACGGCTCACGGATGATGGATCGCGTGCTGTCGGACGGTGAACGCGCGTGGCCGTTGACCGTGGCGTCCGCGACGACGCGGCCCGAACCGAGCGGCACTTCGCTGGCCGGCTATCTGGCGCTTGGTATGGGCCACATCTGGACCGGCTACGACCACATGGCTTTTCTGCTGGCGTTGCTGCTGATCGGCACCTCATGGCTCGAAGTGGCCGAGGTGGTCACCGGCTTCACCGTCGGCCACAGCATCACGCTGGCGGTGGCAGTGCTCGGCTACGTGCGGCCGGAGCGCGCGCCGATCGAAGCGCTCATCGGCCTTTCGATTGCGCTGGTGGCGGCGGAGAACGTGTGGTTGATCAGCGGACGCGGTCGCGCCCTACCGTGGATCGTCGGCGGCGTGCTGGTATGCCTGGCGCTCATGGCCGAGCACGGGCACGGCCGTGTTCCCAGCTTGACACTGGCGGGGCTGGCGCTGTTCTCCCTCTGCTATCTCGGCTTGGTCGAACGTGTGGCCCGTCCCGCCGTACTGCGATGGGCCGTTGCCTTCATCTTCGGCCTGATCCACGGCTTCGGATTTGCGGCGGTGTTGGTCGAGGCGAATCTCTCGACGGAGCGGCTGCTGCGCGGACTGTTCGGCTTCAATCTCGGTGTTGAGATCGGTCAGCTCGCGGTTGTTGCTGTAATCTGGCCGCTGCTGCGGTGGGTGTCGAACCGCGCGCGCTTCCGTGACGTCGTCGTCGAGGTGGGTTCGGCCGCGGTGTTTGCGCTCGGCGTCTTCTGGTTCGTGACGCGTGCGTATGGGTAGAGCAAAGAGGGCGGACACCGTCCGCCCCTACGACACGATCCACGTGTACCGGCGTACGGCGTGCACTCTTCTTTCCAAAGTTGCGAGGCAGTCTACTGCGTTCGCAGATAGATCGGCGACGACCAGGCGCGCTCTTCGTTCGGACTGAGACAGTCGTCGTCGAAGGGCGTGCGGTAATCGCCGTAGCACGGATTCTCTTTGACGCACTCCCCGTTCTCGTTGTACTGGCAGCGAAGGCCGCCGGCGTTGATCGCCGGCGTCGCCTCTTGCACGGCCCGTACGTAGTACACGTTGTCGCGGGCGCCGGCGAGGAAATCCGGATCGTCGAACTGCATCACGCAGCCGGCCGGATCGGGCGGGCAGTCGTAGCGCCGCCACGGGTCTTCGATCAGCGGCGCGACGGGCTCACCTGGATGTTGCTGTGGGCGGATGCGAACGACTTCGATACGCGTAATCAGATGGCGCTCGTCCGACGGGTTGTAACACTCGCCGCGGCAGACGTAGCTGAGTCGGTCGGGGGTGAGGGCTTTCGTCGACGACTCGGGGCATCCCGGATTCTGTTTGAACGAGCCCGCCGCCCGCACCCGGAAGGTCGGGTTGACGCCGAGCGCAGTGTCCGAACCCATCGGCAGCGTGCCGTCGGGTGCGTTGAGCAAGTCGAACCACAGCAGGATGCGCTCGCCGCTCGTGCCGTAGACCTCGCGGCGCTTGAGCGCGGTCCAGATGGCGTTGCGGTCGCGTCCTTCGGCGTGCACGGCGACCAGGCCGCCGGTCATGAAGAAGGACGCCTGACGCTCGATGTCCAGGTACTGAAAGGGTTGCAGTGTGGTGGTGGTTGCGTCGAACGGCACCGATTCCGCGGACCGTGTCGTATGCGGTTGCAGGCGCGCGGCCCACTTCGCATCACGCGGACCCGCCGTCTCCGTCATGAAGTGTCGCCCGTACTCCTTGTAGCCGGTCCCCGGCCGGGCGCTGTGATTGTCGCTCGAGCCGATGAAGCCGAAGTGGAAGCGGCGCGGATGCGCCGGGTCGTCGAAGTTGGTGATCGCCAGCGCGTACTGTGCCGAATTGCCGGGCCGCAAGTTGAACGCTGGATTGAAGCAGTCGCGGCACTGGCCGCAGTCCTTCCAATCCTCCACCGTGGTGCCCGGCACGGTCATGTTTCCGGCGACACCGGCCTTGAGGTAGTTGAAGCGCGCCACGGTGACGCGCTGCTCGCACTCCGCTGTCGGAATGTCGCCGCAGCGCGCGCGAATGATCTCGCCGGCGCGCCAGCAGCACGGCTCGTAGTTTTTCGTCGGCGCCGGGCAGACCGGGTTGCCGTGGGCGTCCCAGTCGACGTCCTTCCAGCTGCGGTACTCTTCGGAGTTGCCGTGCCCGGAATAAATCTCGAAGAGCCGCTGCTTGTCCGGGTCGTCCTGCGCCGCCGTGAGCTGCTTGGCGAAGGTGGTGCCCGGCGGGGTGTAGAAGCCCCACGTCGTGCCGTGCGGGATGACGATGGTGTCGAAGCCCCACTGCGACAGCTTCTCGTACAGCGCTTGCGGCGTGAGCGCGCGCTCGTGACAGTTGTCCGGCAACTGGCGCGTATCGACGCCGTCCGGGCACAACGGCACCGCGCGCAGCTCGTTTTGGAACTCCGCAAAGTCGAAGTAGCGCTGTCGGTTGGCCGCATCGAACAACGGCAGCTCGATGCGCTGCAACAGCGGCGCCGGCCGCTGCAGCGCGCCGATGAGCTGGTCGTTTAGCGCGCTGATCGGGCGGCGCGGGACTTGATCGTCGCCGGTGTCGCGGAAGATGACGTTCTTGTGTCCGTAGTGATTGGCGGGCGTCGTGCCGACCTGTGTCCACTCCCAGCCGACGAAGGCGACGAGGTCCGGATTGGCGGGGTCGCCGGACACCGCGTTGCACTGGCGGATCGAGTCTTTGGTTTCCTTCCAGTGTTGCGGTGAGACGCTTTCGGAGTGGTCGTTGATGCTGAAGAAGTCGAGCCCCGAGCAAAAGCGTGCGAAGTCGCACGCATCGGCGGGCGGATGCATGCCTTCACCCTGCAGCATGGGCAAGCTACGCAGGAACGCATCGGCGGAGTACGTGGTGTGGACGTGCAGGTCGCCGAAGAGGATCTGCTTGGTCGGTCGCGTGGCAGCCTGGTCTTCCGCGATCAGATGGTTTACGGCATCCGTCTGGCGTTCGGTGCGGGCGGCGACCACGGCCGCGGGCAGGCGAGTCTGTGCCGGCTCACCCGGCCCCTGATGCTGACCACGGCAGCTCGCGACGGCGAATGTGGCGGTGCCGGCGAGCACCGCCTCGAGCAGGCGCTTTCGCGTCACGGTCGAATCCGGCTATTGCGCCTGTGGGCGGCGCGGTGGTGCGAGCTGTTCCTTGCATTCCGGTGTCAGGTCCGCCTGGTGTTGCTGCAGACACTGCCGAATGCGCCCGCCACCCGCTTGCACGTCTTTGCAGAGCTTCGCGACGTCCGCGGCACACGGCCCCTCGCTGCGGCGCGTCGTCATTGCCTCGAGGCGCTTCTTGCAGGCGTCGGACAGCTGCGCCTCGTGTTCTCGAAGACATTTCATCTTTGCTCCGCCGCCCGGCTGCACGTCGGCGCAGAGCTTCTTCATGTCATCGGCGCACGGACCGCCGGCCGGCTGCGCCGCGACCGGCGACGCGAGCGACAGGAGAGCCAACGCACTTGCCACGAGAACCAGAGCACCCAGCAGTTTCATCATCGACCTCCTCGACCTCTTCGGTTCGAGCTGTGGAACAAGTGCTTGCCTTCTATGCCGCCGGCGGCCGAACTGCAAGCCGTCTTCATCCTGCATCGCGCCGCCGTGATTGCCGAGCGCCAAACCCGTCGCCCAGTCTTCCGAGCTGCGATTCGAGTTGTTCGGCGGCTTGCAGGATGGTACTGGGCCAGCTGTAGTCGGTGGCCACGTCCGGAGGTGAGGCGCATGAAAGCAGCGGTATACTACGAGACCGGTGGACCCGAGGTGTTGCGGTACGAAGATGCGCCGGACCCGGTGTGCGACGCCACCAGTGTGCTCATCGACGTCGGCGCGATCAGCATCGAAGGTGGCGATACGCTGCATCGCGCCGGCGGCGAGATGGCGTCGCGACCGCACATCGTCGGCTATCAATGCGCCGGCGTCATCCGCGCGGTCGGCGAGCATGTCACGGATCGGAAAGTCGGCCAGCACATCGTTGCGGTGATGATGCATGGCTCGCATGCGGCGCGCGCCGCAGTGCCGGCGCCGATGACCTGGGTGTTACCCGATGGGCTCGATCTGCAGCTCGGCGCTTGTGTGCCGATCGCCGTCGGCACCGCGGACGATTGCCTGTTCGAGTTCGGCCACCTGAAAAAGGGTGACATCGTGCTGATCCATGCGGGGGCGAGTGGCGTCGGCATGGCGGCGATTCAGCTTGCCAAGCGCGCCGGCGCGATGGTGCTGGCGACGGCGTCGAGCGACGCGAAGCTCGAGCGACTCAAGCAGTACGGCCTCGACCATGGCATCAACTATCGAACGGGCGACTTTGTCGGTGCGGTGCAAGGTCTGACGCAAGGGCACGGCGCCGATCTCATCGTCGACTCCGTCGGCGGACGGACGCTCGACGGCAGCATCGCGGCGGCGGCGTACCGCGGGCGTATCAGCTACGTGGGGTCGGCGGGACGGGATACGTACGTGTCTAACCCGGATCAACTACGCCCCGGCAACAAGACGATCACGGGAATCTTCCTGGGCGCCGAGTTGGTGCTGAACCACCAGCGCGTGCGCGCCATGATCCAGCGCCACCTCGAGGACGTGGCGCGCGGCGCGCTGCAGATCGTCATCGACCGGACGTTCCCACTCGCCGAAGCGGCGGCGGCGCACGCGTTCATCGAAAGTCGGCAAGCGTTCGGGCGTGTGGTGTTGATTCCGTAGCGCCAGTAGGGCCCTTCACGCCAGAGACCTCCTTCTTCTTGACCGAGACCGCGGCGGATCTTATGGTCACATTCATGGTCACGAAAGGAGTGTCATGCCCCGGACAATGAGTGCGGCAGAATTCAAGGCGAAATGCCTGCAAGCCATGGAGCAAGTGGCGGCGACGGGCGAGCCCATCATTGTCACGAAGCGTGGGAAGCCGGTTGCGCAACTCGCGCCGGTTTCCCGCAAGCCGAAAACGCTCCGTGGATTTCTCAAGGGGCGCGTGAAAACACGGAAGGACATCGTTAGCCCGGTCAAGGTCGTGTGGGACGCGGACCGCTCGTGATCCTGCTCGACACTCACGTCCTCGTCTGGTTTGCGGAGAACCACCCGCGCCTTGGCGCTCGGACGACCAAGCTCACGGATACCGCGCTGCAGCGCGACGAGGTTCTGGTGTCGGCGATCTCATTCTGGGAAATCGCGATGCTCGCGGACAAGCAGCGTCTGACACTCTTCGTCTCCCCAGCCGCGATGCGCCGCAGCGTTCCGGAGCAGGGGATACGCGAGCTGGCGGTCGATGGTACGGTCGCCATCGCAGCGGCGCAGCTGGCGGACTTCCACGGCGATCCGGCAGACCGGCTCATCGTTGCCGGTGCGCTGTCGATCGACGCGACATTGGTCACAGCAGATCGGTCGATCCTGTCGTGCGTGGCGGGGTCCACTGAAGCGTCACGACGCGCGCACAATAGCGGCAAGATATGCCCTCGCGCGCCCATGGGCTGGTCGGCTTGGGGTCGGCTGTCACCGCGGACCTCTCGGCCGATTGAAGTCGAGAAGAACCGAGCTGGATGGGCTTTGAGCCTCGCACTCGATTGCCGAACACACCCGCCGTACCGGTGAACACAGCGCAGCGAGTTTCGGAGCCCTTGCCCGAGCCTTGAAGAGGGAGGGAGCAGCAGAGCAAGGCCGCTTCCGTACACGCGACAATGATTGATTTCGTCGCTAGACTACGGGCGTGGACACCATCCGCGTCGACATTGCCTACCGCCCGTTGCGCATCGGTTGGGCCATACGGGCTGGTGACATAGATGCGTTCCGGCAGGCGGTTCGATTTTCCTATACGTTCTGGGGTGGGCGGTTCGACCCCATCCTCGTTGTTGATCATGAAGAGGAGGCGCGTCGGCTGGTCGATTTGTTCCGCGTCGATCTGATTCTAGGAGTCGGCGATGCCGAAGAGGTCAAAGCTTTTCCCAAGGGATTTGCCCACCTCATCAACCCGCTTCTTTTCGACACACCTTATGTTGGCGGTTCGGGAGGCGCCAAGGCAAGCGCGCTCGACATTCACAACATGATTGTGCACCTGCGCGACAAACCAGAGTGGAAGGTTTTCAAGGAACAGGGCCTTCGGGTCTACACGTGGCAGGCTGAAGACCCCTTGGCCGACGTGTTCTTGGTTCACTTCGGCGCGTACCCGAATGCTGCCGCCATCGGCATCGACTACCGGGCGATGCTAACAAACGCAACCGGTGCCAAGGAGCAGACCATCGAACCCAGTGCGGGCATCGCGACTGATATCTTATTGACTGTTGCATAAGTAATAGAAAAGTGGCGGTGACTATGCTAGCCTGGGGGCATGAGACCACATGGGAGC